>Ga0210046_1003462_pt1 | contig 10556 bp, 11 predicted proteins | sample CryGeyCG2114_250_FD_185461 | JGI IMG/M metagenome (GOLD analysis project Ga0210046, IMG submission 185461) | Groundwater microbial communities from aquifer - Crystal Geyser CG18_big_fil_WC_8/21/14_2.50 (SPAdes) (version 2) | ecosystem: Environmental > Aquatic > Deep subsurface > Groundwater ... | reverse complement strand
TTCTACATCATTAATTATAAAATTGTTTTATTCAGTTATATGTTTTTGTTTATAATTTCAACTTTTATAACTGTTTTATCCATCAGTTTAGTATTAAACCGGGAAATAAATTGTAGGTGTTTTGGTGTTATTAATTTTAATTTCTCTAATCAAAACGAACTTATTTTAGATTTTATTCTACTCGATATTATTGCACTAATTATATTTGTAAATTACAAATTGAGCAATAAAAAAATAAAATTAAATGTGGTTACATTTTGTTTAATAGTATTGTTCGGTTTGTACATTGAGTATAATTTTATTTCTGTTACAACATCAGGGAAGCTATTTAACCAAAATGCTACTTCATTAAATATGCAAAAACTGATTGATCTAGAAAATCATTATTTGTTTAAAAATGCTCAAAATCCTAAACTTTTTCTTTTGATTGATTTTGATGATTTTAATTGTCCTCCTTGTTTTGATGATTTTATAGAGTTTAACGATGCTCTAAATAAAAATCAGAAAAATATTAATAGAATTTATGCCTTTTTTGCATTTAACGAAAATGATAATATTTTGAGTGATTCTATAAGGTTAGAATACTGGAAACAAAGGAATAATTTTAAATACTCATTATTTCTGATACCGTATACTATATTTGAAAGTATAAATCTAAAAAAAAGTAGTGCTATTCTTTTAGACAATGGTAGAGTCGTGTTCAATGAAATAATACCGATGGGTAAAGCAAAACATCAAAAAGCATTAAATCTGTTGAATATATCCGATGAGTAATGAATTATTAATAGAGGTTTCGAATTTATCGAAGGTATATAAGTATAAAAACCATCGCATAAAAGCTTTAGATGATGTTTCAATTAAAATCTATAATAATGAAATTGTTGCTTTCTTAGGCCCTAATGGAGCTGGAAAAACAACGCTAATTAAAATTATTTTAAATTTGGTAAAAAAAACAAGAGGCGAGGTTAATATATTTGGCAGTTTTAACAATAAACTTCACACGAGTAGTATTGGTTATCAGCCCGAGATAGTTTCGCTAAAAACTTCGAAGAAAGTAAAAGATATTTTAATGAATGTTATCGAAGTAAGTGGATTTAATTCGGCGGAGAAAAATAATGAATTAAATAGGATACTCTCTATTATAGACATTAAATGCTATTTAAATAGACCTGCTAATACGCTTTCAAAAGGAATGATGACAAAGGTTGGACTTGCCATTTCTCTAGTTGGCAATCCATCTACATTTATTTTTGATGAACCTACAGAAGGACTTGATCCAGTCGGGAGAAGAGACACACTAGATTTTTTACATCGGCAAAAAAATGAAAAAAAAACTGTAATAATAAGTTCTCATCTTCTCTCTGAAATTGAGAAGGTTGCGGATAGATTTTTCTTTTTCAAAAATGGGCAAATACTTGGTTTTGGAAATATGCTGGATTTTATGGATGGGTCAGATAAAAAGCACACTTCATTAGAAGATATTTACTTTTCACTGATAAATAAATGAATATTTCTATTGTAAAAAATACTTGTAAAGAAGTTTTTAAACAACCTGTTTCTATTGTTATTTCTGTCCTTTTTATTTCATTGATATTTCTTTTGCTTTTTTTTACGGAATTTAGCTTCAATGAGAATTCTATAATTAAAATTACAATTTTATCTTTTGAGATAAATGAAGTTTCTTTCTTCCTGAACGTTTTTCTTCCTGATTTATTAAATATTTTTTTAAGCGGCTTATTTTTTTTACTGTTATTACTAATAGTCAGCATAGCTATAGATTTCCTAGCCGATCCAATAACATCGATTCTTGTCATTAAAATATTTTCGAGAGTAAAACTCCTCTTATCAAAAATAGCAGGCGTTTTATTAGCTATTTCTGTTCAAATGATCATATTAAGCTTACTGATAATGCTTATATGTTTTATTAAAACCGGCGAAAATTTATCAAGTTTTTTATTTTGGGGTACAATTTCTTTTTTATCCGAAATATTTATATGTATATCTCTTGCATTCATGTTGTCCATGATGTCAAAAAATTATAGCGTTATTTTCTTAGTTTGTTTAAGTTATTATTTTTTATCTTCGTTTATCTGGGTAAAATTTGCCGATTCAGAGTTGTTTATTTCATTTATACTTAAGTATATTTTTTTTCCTTTAGGTTTAATTATCAGGAATACAAGATCTTTATTTCTTAATGACGGTAACCCAATTTTTATTTTATTAAGCCTCACACCACTTATTATTTTTATCTTTTTGGGAACAATTATTTTTAATAAAAAAGATTTATGAGCATACTCTAATTCTAGTTGGGCTTCCTTTAAAAAAAGTTTTATTTGCCCCCGAAGGTAGTCGTTTTGTTAAACGAAGCAAAATAACACATAACTGTATTTACCCCCTTCGGTTGACCTCATTTTTCCATTTAGATGTGGCTTATCGGATTTTATTCTTTATATCTAAATTGTCCTTTGTCTCTTTAATTTCTAATTTTGAATCAGTTATTGAAATAATTTTCGTCTTGATGTCAATATAAAACGAACATCAGCAAAGGAAAAAAATATGAAAAAGATGAAGGCTCTTGTTAAAAAATTTACCGAGCCGGGTTTATGGCTTGATGAAGTCCATGTACCCGAAATCGGAATTAATGATGTGCTCATTAAAATTAAACAAACTGCAATTTGCGGCACAGATGTTCATATATATAATTGGGATGAATGGGCACAAAATACAATTCCCGTACCGATGGTTGTCGGGCATGAATATATGGGCGTCGTAGAAGCTACAGGCAGCAATGTTCATGATGTGAAAATTGGTGAAGTTGTCAGCGGAGAAGGACATCTTGTGTGCGGACATTGCCGCCATTGCCGTGCAGGGCGCGGTCATCTTTGCCCTTATACAAAAGGCGTTGGAGTTAATCGCCCCGGAGCTTTTGCCGAATTCCTTTCCATCCCTGTTTCAAACATCTGGCACAATGATTTTAATATTCCCGACGATATACTATCTATATTCGATCCGTTTGGAAATGCTACGCATACTGCATTATCCTTCGAAATGCTTGGTGAAGATGTCCTAATTACCGGCGCCGGACCAATTGGAATTATGGCAGCTGCAATTGCAAAACATGCTGGTGCGCGCAATGTAGTTATAACGGATATGAATTCTTACCGTTTAAACCTTGCACAACGAGTTGGCGTTACCCGGGCTGTTGATATATCTAAAGAAAAACTTGCTGATGTAGTTAAAGAACTCGGCATGAAAGAAGGGTTTGATGTTGGTCTCGAAATGTCCGGCAGTATAAAGGCACTAAATGGTATGATCGATGTAATGTTCCACGGAGGCAATATTGCGCTGCTTGGAATACTTCCATCAAGCGCAGCAATTAATTGGGAGAAGGTAATATTTAACGGCTTAACCTTGAGAGGCATTTACGGAAGGAAGATGTTTGAGACTTGGTATAAAATGTCCGTTATGGTTCAATCGGGATTGGATATTTCACCGGTGATAACTCATAAGTTTTCTTATAAGGATTTTAAAGAGGGTTTTGAGTTAATGAAATCCGGCAATTCAGGGAAAATATTACTTGACTGGAAAGAAATTTAATTAACAAGGAAAGGTTTACAATGTACGGGTCAGTAAAAGAACATCTGCAGCAGACATTGAATAAAATTGAGAGCGAAGGGCTTTATAAAAAAGAAAGAATAATTACTAGTCCGCAAAGCGCTAACATTTATGTCGCTGGCGGGAAAAAAGTTTTAAATATGTGCGCCAATAATTATCTCGGTCTGGCTGACAATCCCGAAATAATTAAAGCCGCCAAAGAAAGTTACGATCAATGGGGATACGGGTTATCCTCTGTCCGCTTCATTTGCGGAACACAAGAAATTCACAAAGAACTTGAAAATAAAATTTCTCATTTCCTTGGCACGGAAGACACAATACTCTATACATCTTGTTTTGATGCTAACGGCGGTTTGTTCGAGACTCTTCTTTCGGAAGAAGATGCAATCATAAGCGACGTACTAAATCATGCTTCCATTATTGACGGAATACGATTGTGCAAAGCGGATCGTTACCGTTACCAAAATAACGATATGGAAGATCTTGAAACAAAACTTAAAGAAGCTAAAACTGCACGCTTCAGATTGATTGCAACCGACGGTGTTTTCTCGATGGATGGTTACATTGCAAATTTAAAAGCCATCTGCAACCTTGCGGAAAAATACGATGCAATGGTGATGGTAGATGATTCTCATGCAGTTGGATTTATGGGCGCTCATGGAAAGGGGACACATGAATATAATGATGTAATGGGGAGAGTTGATATCATCACCGGAACGCTTGGCAAGGCGCTCGGCGGTGCAAGCGGCGGTTACACTTCCGGCAGAAAAGAAATTATTGATTTACTTCGTCAGCGTTCGCGCCCATATTTATTCAGTAATACGCTTGCGCCAAGTATTGTCGCTGCTTCCATTAAGGTGCTTGATATGCTGGAATCATCAACAAACCTGCGTGATAGGCTTGAGGAGAATACTAAATACTTCAGAAGTGAAATTCAAAAAGCAGGGTTAAAGATTAAAGACGGAGTTCATCCAATCGTTCCTATAATGTTGGGCGAGGCAGCGCTTGCTCAAAAGTTTGCAGCGCGAATGCTTGAGAAAGGTGTGTATGTAATCGGTTTCTTTTTCCCTGTGGTGCCGCATGGAACCGCAAGAATAAGAACACAAATTTCAGCAGCGCATACAAAAGAAGATTTGGATTTTGCTGTTAAAGCATTTAAAGAAGTGAGAGAAGAATTAGGCTTGTAAGGTTCGTAAAGTTTTTAATAGTTGATTAGTAAAAGAAGTTACGCAAAAATCCTAAAAGGTCGCTCCTATGGAGCTTGATCTGGCAGTCGCGAAGTGTAATTACAAACAGGAAGCACCTACGGTGCTAAACAGATCGTCAGATTTTTCAGATTAGCTCCGTAAGGAGCGATCAGTTGATAGAACATGTAAATGACAATCTCCGAAAAGTTCCGTAGGAGCGACCTATCAAGAATGTTATAGGGTTTAGGAATTATATTTTCCCTGTTTGCGTAATATCTGTTAGTAACTCACCTTACGCAAAAAATGCAGTATCCGTTAGCCAACGGATTATCTAACGGATAAAAAACAAATATTTTATCGAAGCTTCGCTTCGATTTACAGTACAACTTCAGACTTCTGCGTAAGGTGAGCTAGTAATATGAACTAAAGGCAGAATTTCTTCTTACTTTTATTCGTAGGTTTTTTGTTAGAATATTTTTAGTATAAAAATTTTTAATTTCAGAGAGTGTTATTCAGATGAACAATAAAAGGCCTGTGTGGGATAAATATTTTTTGAAGCTCGCAATGCTTGCTTCTGAACGTGCTACATGTCCACGCATGCACTGCGGTTGCGTACTTGTAAAAGATAGATTTGTTCTTGCAACAGGTTACAATGGTTCGCTTCCGGGGCAGCCGCATTGCGAAGATGTTGGCTGTCTTGTAGTTGATAATCATTGTGTCCGAACAAATCATGCAGAAATAAATGCTCTTGTTCAAGCTGCAATACATGGGGTAACGATTAAAGGAGCAACTGCTTATATTACAAATATGTCGTGCACAACCTGCGCAAAAGCTTTAATAGCTTCAGGGATTTCTCGTGTCGTAGTTTTTTCAGATTTTCACGACACGCTTGCCACAGATTTTTACACCAACGCCGGTGTTGAAATTGTAAAACTTGACATGCCCGATCGCGAAATTAATTACAATATCGAAGGTTATTCATCTGCAAGAAAAACAGAAAAATCAAAGTAAGGAAGAACTTATTTTGAGAGGTATTTTTTGCAAATTAATTATCTCGGATCTGGCATCCTCCAATTTCTTTTGGACAGTACATCGTTTTAAGTTTAAGAGGGAAGAAAGTTTGTGAAGTGAAAGAATAAATTGAGCGGGGTTTTCCCCCGCTCTACATGCTGATTAATTATTTGTGCTAACCAAAAGTTCTTCTTCAATTACTTTTTTTAATGTTTCCTTGGGAAGCGCTCCAACTGACATTTTCGGCTGTCCCTCTTTTGGCACGAACAAAATAGATGGAATGCTTCTGATTCCGAAAGCACCGCCAAGTTCCTGCTCTTCATCTGTGTTAACTTTATAAACGTTTACTTTTCCTTCATATTCTTTGGAAAGTTCATCAAGCACAGGACCTACAACTTTGCATGGACCGCACCAGGGCGCCCAGAAGTCAATTATACATGGAAGCTCACCTTCAAATTTCCATTCTTTGTTTTTTTCGTAATCAAAAACTTTTTCAACAAAAGTTTGTTTGGTTAAATGTTCAGTCATTATTTCTCCTTAATATAAAATTAGATAGTTAAAAAATCTGCAAATTGTGCTTAGACTTATTTTTTCTTTTTTTCGGTTGAAATTCCAAACGGGTAATAAAGCGGACAAAAGCTTATTAAACTTGTTAATAAAAATACTATCGCTAAAATACCGAGTATTACAGCAGCTGCGCCACTTATCTGGTCGGTCAAATATAGAACCGCGACAAGAATAAAGAAAAGCACACGAACGATACGGTCAACAGAGCCCATATTTTTTTTCATCACATCACCTTAATTATTTGTTTTTAAAATTATACTTTAATAATCCGCCTGTAAGATTTGCAATATTAAACCCATCTTTTTGAAGAAGGGCGGCGGCGTTTAAACTCCTGCTTCCGGTACGGCAGTAACAGATTATTTCTTTGTCTTTAAATTTTTTTAATTCTGCTTTTCGATTTCTCAATTCATCCAGAGGAATGTGTATTGAGCCGCCGATAGATTGGGATGACCTTTCTGCGTTGGTTCTCACGTCAAGAAGAATTGAACCTTTTCCGTTTTTCATTTTGTCTTTGACCGATGCAGCGCTATACTGTTTTATCGATCGCGCTAATAAAAACTTCTTGATGTATAAAAAAACTACAAAGGCAGTTGCTATTATTAAAATTATTTGACCTGCAGTCATCTATCTCCAATCAACAAAATGAATCTCAATTATAATTTATTCACACGGTCGTATGATTCAATCATTCCCGAAAGGATTCAGAGATTCAAAAAACACATCTTAATATATATTTTGATTATCGGCTGCCGGGAAGAAATGTGTTTTAATGTTTTGGCTTTACGAGAGAGGAGTATGTATTCTATATTTTGTGCAAATACAGAATAATTAAGAGCTGCTTTGCGATAAGGTTTAATTCGCAATATTTATTCGGGCGTCAACTATATAAAATTTGTTTTCTTCAGACACAATTAAGGGATTAAAATCAAATTCTTTTAGAGACGGATTATCAAGTAACATCCGGGCAGAAGATTTAATAATTTTTTTTAATTCAACAAAATCAACAGTTGTTTCGCCTCGTACTCCGCCGAGAATTTTGCCCACCTTGGTTTCGTCAATCATTCCACAGATATCATCATCAGTTAAATAAGCCGAACGAATTGCCGTATCATCATAAACCTCAACATATTTTCCGCCGGCGCCAAACATTATAACCGGACCGAACGACGCATCCCTGAAACCGCCAATTAATATTTCATGCTTAATTTTTATAAATGGTTGAATTAAATATCCATCAACATTGATATTCTTTTTGTTGAAGTTCATTTTGATTTCACCAACAGAAGTTAGTAATTCTTTTTTGTTTTTGATGTTAAGTTTTACAGCTTCAAACTCTGCTTTGTGAATTATTTTTTTTGATATACCTTTTACTACAATAGGGAATTCAAATTCGGCAGAATTGATTTCTTCTTCAGAATAAATTTTCCATTGAACAACCGGTAAATTATACTCATCGCAAAGCTGATTCACTTTCTCTTGATTTATAAATCCTTCTCCTGTTAATATTTTCTTCTTATCAGCAAGAGTTAATCTTCCCGCATTACTTTTCTTCTTTGTAAACTTTAGCATATTAGAAATTACAACGGCAGGATCTTCGGGATTACGGAACAGCGGATAATTATATTTTGAATTATGTCTATACTCTTCCCAAAATTCAGGCAGAGGCAAAACTACTTGCAGAATAGGTTTTGATGATTTAAAAGAATTTATCGCCTCAACAACAGAGAAAGCCGACACCATAACAGGCTCAACAAAAACAGAGATAATCGCATCCACATTTTCATCGCCAGCAACAATTTCATTAACAATTTTGAATTGTTCGGCGCTGCCGCCCGGCAGTAAATCAACCGGATTATTTGCGCTTCCTTCCGGATGAATAATTTCCTTAAGTTTCTTTTTCGTGTCATCAGAAAAAACAGCAAGCTTTAATCCTTCAAACTCAAGAGCATCCACTGCAAGTATTGCCGGACCTCCGGCATTTGTTACCACAGCAATTTTATTCCCCGACGGAAGAGGAAAGTTCTCAAACCCCTTAGCGGTATTAAATAATTCGTTTAACGAATCGGCGCGGAGAATACCAAATTGTTTTAATACCGCGTCGACTATTTTATCATCGCTTGCAAGCGCCCCGGTATGAGATGATGCGGCTTTAATTCCTCCCGCAGTTCTTCCTGCTTTTAATACAATTACCGGTTTGGTAATTTTATCTTCAATAAAAGATTTAATAAACTTTTCGCCGTTGATAAAACTTTCGAGGTAAAAAGTTAATGTTTTTATTTTATTATCGTTTTCCCAAAATTCGAGCAGATCATTTTCATTTATGTCTGCTTTATTACCAACGCTTATAAAATGCCCGAAGCGGATATCCGTCTCCCTCAAAGAATTTAATATCGCTGCGCCGATGGCTCCGCTTTGGGAAAGAAACGCAGTGGTACCTGTTACGGGTTTTTCGGCTACAAAAGTTGCGTTAAGTTTTATCTCTTCAAAAGTTGTAATTACGCCCATACAATTTGGACCTACTAATCTTGCGCCGCTCTCTTTTACTTTTTGAAGAATGCGGTTTTCAACTTCTTCACCTTCTTCGCCAATTTCTCTAAAGCCGGCAGTAATTAAAATAATCGATTTTACATTCTTCCTTAACAGCTGTTCTACTGTAACTTCAACAAAATTTTTCGGCACAACAACAATTGCCAGATCAATTGGCGCTTTTATCTCTTCAATATATCTATAGCATTTGTAACCAAGCACTTCATCTGCCTTAGGGTTGACGGGGAAAATTTTTCCAGTATAGCCAAACTGCTTAATTGTTTTAAGGAGTTCGTAGCCAATGCTTTTTTCTTTTGTTGACGCACCTGCAATACAGATGGAAGCGGGGTAGAAAAATTTATTTATTTGAGGATCCATTCATCAATAATAATAAATAATTAAAAATATTATAGGAAGAAGTATGCCCAGCGCGGTCATCCATGCGCCCCGCCCGGTAATTCCATTTTTCCCTTTGATCATAAATAAACCTGAAATTGCAAGGAATGCAAGCGCAACTGCAAACACATCAGCAACGTACGTCCACACTTTTTTAGGAGCATTTAGATGAAGAAAATTTGACTCTCTAATAACGGTTCTGCTTGCCATTTTTTCCTGAGCAACTTCCTTTGTTGTGTAATTTACCGAGATTGTATTTCCTTCGACGAAGATGTCAAGTTTATCGGGCGCGGGGCGGAAACTGTTTTTAATTTTTCCCGTCTCGCCAATTTCATTTAATATATATTTTATCATCGCTTCTTTTTCGAGCGAAGGAATTGAATCGAGTTTTATTGTACTTCTTTCGATACTGTAATTAGGATTCCATTCATCAACATGGTTAACAGCAACGCCGGATATTGCATAAATTACAGTTAAACCAGTTGCAAGATAACCAATATCTCTGTGTAAAATTCTGATCCACTTACGCCATTTCATTGTTTCTTCCTGTTATTAAAAAAGGGATGACTAAAAGCCATCCCCGCATTTGAAAACTAATTTTGAAAATATTTATTTAATAACAGCGCCAAGTCCGCGTATTTGATAAAATACTTCCGGTCCCGTTACCGATGCAGGATCAAACTTCTGCCCTACTTCTTCGGCATGATGTTTTGCGCGTTCGATAGCTTGTTCCTTAGTCATTTCAATTTTTTCAACCATTCCTTCAACAAGAGCGTTTTTCCCTTTGGCTTCCAACGGAAATACTATTTCGCCGTCTTCAACTTTTACTCTTATTTTTTCAAACTCTTTGTCGCTTGCTATTTCCATCCAGCAGCCGCGTTTACTGCATACATCCACAATCATCCCTTCTACAACTACTTTCTTGCCGGTATATTCTTCAGGATTTTCGAATATAGTGGAAATTTTTGTTACTTCTTTCAACGTAACACCTGTGCCATATTTTTTCCCATCAGCGAGAGAAACGCCTGTGATTAAAAGTACCGCCAGAAGTGATAAAATTAATTTGCGCATCGTTGCACCTTTCTTTAGTTAATCATTAATCCAAAATTTTCAATCCGAATATAAAACATTTACAAAGTTGATGCCATAAAATAATAAACAAATAGCAATAATTTTTAATAGAATAATGCAAAAATTTTGCCGGCAAACCCATAATTAATAAATATCTTCTTATTTTTGATAATGTAATCATTT
>Ga0210046_1003450_pt1 | contig 10577 bp, 10 predicted proteins | sample CryGeyCG2114_250_FD_185461 | JGI IMG/M metagenome (GOLD analysis project Ga0210046, IMG submission 185461) | Groundwater microbial communities from aquifer - Crystal Geyser CG18_big_fil_WC_8/21/14_2.50 (SPAdes) (version 2) | ecosystem: Environmental > Aquatic > Deep subsurface > Groundwater ... | reverse complement strand
TACTCGATCTTATCTTACCAGGAATTGATGGTTTTGAGGTTTTATCTAAAATGAGAGAAGATCCAGCCTTGGCTCAAATTCCAGTGATTATTCTCTCCAACCTTGGCCAAAAAGACGACGTGGAAAAAGGCCTCAAGATGGGAGCAATTGACTATCTAATTAAGGCCCACTTTACTCCGGGAGAAATTATCGAAAAGATAAAAGTCGTTCTGAAGTAGAATGCCCGAGTTGCCTGAAGCAGAAACAACTGTCCGCGATTTAAAAAAGAACCGAGCACATAAAATTTATGTGCTTGGTTTATTAATGTATGCCTGAGTTACCGGAAGTCGAAACAATTAAAAGGGATTTGGAAAGTATAATTGTAGGTAAAAAGATTAAAGATGTAGAGGTAAAGAGAGCTAAAACCATTAAAGAACCAAGTGTAGAGAACTTTATTAAAAGGGTGCAAAATCAAGAAATTAAAGGGATTTCTCGCCGAGGTAAGATGCTTATTCTAAAATTTTCTAGTCAGTATTTAGTTGTTCATTTACGGATGACTGGTCAGATTATTTATGGCGATAAGCAACAAGAAAGTAAAGTCGTTTTTCGTCTTTCCGATGGGAAGTATTTAAATTTTCTTGACCGACGGGTAATGGGAGAGATAAGGTTAGTTAATAATTGGCAAGAATTACCATTCATTCAGAAGATGGGGCCCGAACCTTTAGAGAAAGAATTTAGCTTGGAGAAATTTCAGAAAATACTCAAAGGGAAGAAGGCACAGATAAAGCCTCTTTTAATGGACCAAAGTTTTATTGCCGGTATTGGTAATCTCTACGCTGCAGAGATATTATTTAGGGCAAAGGTAAGCCCTCTCCGCCCCACCAATAGCTTAAACTCGGCAGAGGTAAGAGAAATTTATCTAGCAATTAAAGAGATTTTACGAGAAGGGATTAAATATCGGGGCTCATCAGTGAATACCTATCGCGATGCCTATGGGGAAAAAGGGAATTTTGCGCAAAGACTCCAGGTTTATAATCGGGCAGGACGACCTTGTTTTAGGTGTGGAACCCTTATAAAAAAAATAGATTTAGGCGGACGCGGAACATATTTTTGCCCCACTTGCCAGAAATAGTAAACTTTAATAACGTCCCACATATGCTTATATTTCTTTACGGACAAGACACTTATAGGAGTCGCCAGAAATTAAACGAAATAATTAACCATTACAAAAAAATCCACAAAAGTGGATTGAATTTAAAATACTTTGATGGTAAGAATTTAAGTTTTCAGGACTTCAAAGACGAAATTCGGTCTGTTTCTATGTTTGCTGAGAAGAAATTAGCAGTTCTCAAAAATACCTTTTTGAATAAAAATTTTAAGGAAAACTTTTTAAGAGATTCTAAAGAATTTGCCGAGTCAAAAAATATTGTTTTATTTTATGAGGAAGAAGAGTTTTCTGGAGATAAGCTGTTTAAATTTCTAAAAAAACATGCTAAATCTCAGGAATTTAAACCACTCCAGAGTCAGAAATTAAAAAACTGGGTTAAAAAAGGATTCGACGATTATGGAATAGAAATTAGAGAAGAGGCTTTGGAGAAATTAATTAATTTTGTTGGTAGTGATCTTTGGCAAATGGCAAACGAAATTAAAAAACTCGTTAGCTATAAATTAAAATGTCCAAATCCGGAAATTTCCCAAAGAGATATTGAACTCCTGGTTAAGCCAAAAATTGAAACCGATATTTTTAAAACCATTGATGCCATAGCTTCAAAAAATAAAAAGCAAGCCTTAGACTTAATTCATAAACATTTAGAAAGGGGAGACACTCCTTTATATTTACTTTCAATGATTAATTTTCAATTTCGAAACTTGCTGATAGTGAAATCAAGCCGTTTCGGATACGAAAAATTAAAAATGCACCCCTATGTCATACAAAAATCGACACAACAAGCAAGAAAATTTAATTTTGAAGAATTAAAAAAAATCTACCAAAAAATATTTCAGGTAGACCTGTCTATAAAAACTGGTAAAGTAGAACCAGAAACTGCCTTGGATTTATTTATTGCTGAGATTTAGAACCTAACTCAATTCTACTAATTAATCTTGCCATTCTCGATTTCTTTCGGGAGGCGGTATTCTTTTTAATTAATCCAGTTTTCACTGCCTTGTCTAATAATTCATAGACCTGGGGTAAGAGTTTTTTGGCACCTTCAATCTTTTCCTGGGAAACTAGACCCTTCACCTCTTTTAAGAGGCTTTTTATTTTTTCTTTCCTTTGAATATTTCTTATTTTCCTTCTTTCGCTCTGGCGGAGAGCTTTTTTTGCAGACTTAGTTATCGGCATATATATTTTCTTTACCATTTTTAAACTTCTTTATCAAGTCGCGGATTTCCGCTGCTCTTTCAAAGTCTAAGTTCTTAGCCGCCTCCTTCATTTCTCTTTCTAAAAGTTTTTTATCCCAAATGGGGTGGTGGGTGGGTGGCGTCCAAAACTCGGAGCTAATTTCTTTAGCTTTTGGAGTAAACGGCCAATCTCTTATTTCTTTTATAATAGACCGGGGAGTTATCCCCCGTTTTTTATTATAATTTTCTTGAATTTTTCTTCTTCTTAGTGTTTCATCAATAGCTTTTTTCATCGAGGAGGTTATTTTATCAGCATACAAAATAACATGACCTTCTAAATGCCGGGCAGCTCGCCCCATCGTCTGGATTAAAGTGGTTTCTGACCTTAAAAATCCTTCTTTATCAGCGTCTAAAATAGCTACCAAGGCCACTTCTGGCAAATCCAGTCCCTCTCTCAATAAATTAATTCCAACTAAAACGTCGTATTTCCCTTTTCTTAAATCTTTTAAAATTTGCGGTCTCTCCAAGGTTTTAACTTCCGAATGTAACCATTGGGAAGTTATCCCCTCCTCAGACAAATAATCAGACAGGGCCTCGGCTAATCTTTTGGTCAAAGTTAAGACCAAAGTCCTCTGTTTTTTGGCAACTCGTTTTTTAATTTCTTTTATTAAATCCCTAACCTGGTTCTTTGTTATTCTGATTTCAATCGAGGGCTCCAAAAGTCCAGTTGGTCGAATCAGTTGTTCAATAATGTATTTTTTGCCAGCTTTTTTCTTTTCCTCTTCAGCCGGAGTAGCTGAGACATAAATTGCCTGGTTAACCCTTTCTTCAAATTCTTTAAAGGTTAGAGGTCGATTATCAATGGCTGATGGTAATCTGAATCCATACTCAATTAAAGTCTCCTTTCTCGCTCGGTCTTGGTTTGCCATGGCGTGAAGTTGAGATAAAGTTATGTGGGATTCATCGATGAAAATAAGAAAATCCTTAGGAAAATAATTAACTAAAGCATAAGGTGCTTGGCCTGGTTCTCGAAATTCTAAATGTCTTGAATAATTTTCAACTCCGTGGCAGTATCCTGTTTCTCTTAGCATTTCCAAATCGTAATTTGTTTTTTGTTCTAATCTCTGAGCTTCAAGAAGTTTTTTTTGCTGCGTGCGAACGGTGGGATTTTTTAATTCTTTTAACCTCTCTTCCAATTCTAATTTTATATTTTCAATAGCGATTCCCAGTTTCTCTTGAGGGGTAACCCAAAAGTGAGCAGGAAAGAGCCTTAAATTTCTAATTTCTGAATCTAAACCTTCGCTTTTTTGCTTGGTTATTTTTTCTATTTTGTCGCTATTGAATTCAATTTTAATTATTTCTCTTCCAGTAACAGCAAAGATTTCCACTACATCGCCTCTTACACGAAAAGTTCCGGGCTTAAAATCGATATCGTTTCTTTGATACTGTAAAGAAGTTAAATGAGAAATAAAATCTTTTCTTTTTACTTTCTGGTTAGGTTTTATCTCTAAAGAAACCTCTTGGTAAGCTTCTGGCGAGCCAATATTGTAAATACACGAAACCGAAGCGACAATAATAATATCATTCCTGGTTAATAAATCCTGGGTGGCAGCGTGTCTTAATCTGTCGATTTCTTCATTAATTTTGGCATCTTTCTCAATATAAGTATCGGTCTGGGGGATATAGGCCTCGGGTTGATAATAATCATAATACGAAACAAAGTAATGGACGGCATTTTCTGGAAAAAATTCTTTGAATTCCTGATATAATTGAGCCCCAAGAGTTTTATTATGAGTTATGACGAGGACTGGTCTTTGAATTCGTTCAATAACGTTTGACATTACAAATGTTTTTCCCGAACCGGTTACTCCCAAAAGCACCTGGTGCCGAACGCCAGCTTTTAAATTTTTTACCAATTTCTCAATCGCCTGCGGCTGGTCCCCGGTCGGCTTAAATGGCGATTTTAACTGAAACATGTCCGTGAGTTCTTTTTATCTTAAATTTCCCCTTTTTTCAAACTTAGGTTAAAATAAGTAAAAATGAAAGAAATCATTAAGAGATTTATTCCCCCTTTTTTTATTAGCTGGTACCATTTTTTGCTGGCTTTTTTAGGTGTGGTTTTATACCGATTTCCTTCCCAAAAGATCGGGGTAATTGGGGTGACCGGGACCAATGGTAAAACGACAGTAGTAAATTTAACAACTAAAATTTTAGAGGAAGCAGGTTATAAAGTTGCCTCTTTATCTTCAATAAAATTTAAAATCAGAGAGAAAGAATGGGGGAACGCTCTAAAAATGACAATGCCCGGTCGCTTTAAGATTCAGAAATTTTTAAGGGAAGCTGTCAATACTGGTTGTCAGTACGCCATTTTAGAAGTAACTTCCGAAGGCATTAAACAACATCGTCATCGATTTATAAATTTCGGCACAGCAGTATTTACCAATTTAACCCCAGAACATATTGAAGCCCACGGTAGTTTCGAAAATTATAGGTCCGCTAAAGGAAAACTATTCCAAGCAACAAAAAATATCCACATTATCAATTTAGACGATGAAAACTCAGAATATTTTTTAAAATTTCCAGCCAAGAAAAAATACACCTATGGCTTCGACCAAGGAGATATTAATAATAAAGACCTCCAATTAAATCTGCGCCTCATAGGTGATTTTAATATTTATAATGCACTATCAGCAATTTGTGTTGGGCTATCACAAGGAGTTAGCTTAGATATTTGTAAAAGAGCTGTTGAAAAAGTTGAGGGAATTCCGGGCAGAATGGAAGATGTAGTTTCCCAACCATTTAAAGTTTTTGTTGATTACGCTTTTACTCCCAATGCCTTAGAAAAGGTTTATCAGACCCTAACCAAAAACTACAAACTACCAACTTCAAAACTAATTTGTGTTTTAGGCGCTTGCGGTGGCGGCAGAGATAAATGGAAAAGACCAATTTTGGGTTCTCTGGCGGGAAAATATTGCGACGAAGTGATTGTGACAAATGAAGATCCCTATGATGAGAATCCGCTGGAGATTATTGAGCAGGTTGCAAAAGGAACGAATAATAAAGCTAAAAAAATATTGGACAGGAGAGAAGCAATTAAAGAAGCATTGAAACTGGCCAAGGAAGGCGATGTAGTAGTAATCACTGGCAAGGGTTGTGAACCTTGGATTTGTATAGCCAAAGGCAGAAAAATCCCCTGGGACGACCGGGAAGTGGCGAGAGAAGAGATTAAGCGATTAAGTAAATTAAGAGATTAAGAAAATATTATTCGTATATTCGTAAAAATTCGTAATTCGTAGGGTTATGAAATACGAAATTTTAGAACATAAAGCTGATTTAAAAATCAAGGTTTTTGGAGAGACCCAAAAAGAGCTTTTTGAAAATGCGATGGTTGGAATGTTTGAGGGAGCAAAATATGAACCATCCTTTGTCAAGGACGCAGAGGGTAAAATGGAAGGAGTCAAAAGGGAGATTAAAATTTCCTCTCTTGATTTGCCTTCTCTCTTAGTTGATTTCTTGAGTGAAGTATTATATTTAAGTGAAGTTAATCGGGAAGTTTATCAAAAAATTCAATTTAAAAAATTTACTGATAAAGAAATTGAGGGAATTTTATTTGGGAAAAAATTAAAATGCATAGGAGCGATAATCAAGGGGGCGACATATCACGGTCTGGATATTCATCAAAAACCCGAGCGAAGCGAAGGGTGGAGAAGAACAAATGTTCTTCGACCAAAAGATAAAACCTGGGAAGCGACGATATTGTTTGATATTTAAATTTAAAATCATTTCAAAATCTTTCAGGTCGCTTAAGACGCGACCATTTTATTTTTGGAAAAATTAAAGTAAAATGAAATAATCGATGAAGCTAAAGCTTCATCTCCATCTTCGCCCCACTGCCCCGACTGGGGCAGTAGGGCTCGATATATGATTTCCAAAAAAGATTTCAGGAAAATAAATGATTATTTGTGGGAAATTCCAAAAACTTTTCGGCAGGATATGCGGGTGCCGGCGCGGATTTATGTTTCAGAAAAGATGTTAGAAGATGTTTTTCGCGACAGATCTCTACCTCAATTGGTAAATTTATGTTGCCTTCCGGGAATTCAAAAATACGGATTAGCTATGCCCGACTGCCACGAAGGATACAGTTCACCAATTGGTGGGGTGGCAGCAATTAGGACCTCTGATGGGATTATTTCGCCTGGGATGCAAGGCTATGATATCAATTGCGGGGTCAGGCTTTTACTATCAGATTATCTTGAGAAAGAAGTTAGAGGCCCTTTAGAAAATTTAGCAACTGAAATTCAGAAAGAAGTGCCTTCCGGATTAGGTCGGGGGAGACAAATTAAATTAAGCATTGAACAAATTGAGAAAATTTTAGAAGAAGGAGTAAAAAGACTGGTTAGCCAAGGCTATGGAGAAAAAGAAGACATCGAAAATTGTGAAGCTGAAGGATGCTTAGAATGGGCGGAAGCTTCGGCTGTTTCTTTCCAGGCAAAAAATCGAGGGAGGGATCAGGTTGGGACCTTGGGGTCCGGGAATCACTTTTTAGAAATTCAAAAAGTCCAAGAAATTTTTGATGAAAAAGTCGCCGATGCTTTTGGATTATTTAAAGACCAAATTGTTATTATGGTTCACTGTGGTTCAAGGGGTCTAGGTCACCAGGTTGCTACTGATTATATAAGAGAATTTATGGGCTTGATGGAAAAATACAAAATCGAAGTTCCTGATCGAGAATTTGCCTGCGTACCATTTAATTCTCCGGAAGGACAGCGAGGTTTGGCAGCTTCAGCTTGCGCGGCAAATTATGCCTGGGCCAATCGGCAGATGATCACCCATTTTGTCAGAAAAGCCTGGAGGAGTATTTTTGGTGAAAAGACTTCCCTGAGATTATTATATGATGTTGCCCACAATATTATAAAAAAAGAAAAATATGTTATCGAAGGAAAAGAGGTTGAAGTGGCCATGCACCGAAAGGGTTCGACTAGGGCTTTTCCTCCCGGCCATGCCGAGATTCCTGAAAGATATCGTTTAGTTGGCCAACCAGTTTTAATCCCAGGCTCAATGGGTACTTCCTCCTATATTTTAGTGGGAACTGAAAAATCAAAAGAAGCTTGGTATTCTACATGTCACGGTGCAGGCCGTACCATGTCACGTCACGAAGCAATGAGGCGGGTTTCTGGACAGGAAGTAGTTAATGAATTAGAATCAAAGGGAATTATTGTTAAATGCTGGAGTCTAGGAGGGATTGCCGAAGAAGCGCCAATGGCTTATAAAGATGTGGAACAGGTGGTTAATGTTGTCCATCAGGCTGGACTTTCAAAAAAGGTAGCAAGATTAGTGCCTTTAGCAGTAATAAAAGGGGAATAATAAAAATGCTAAATTCAAATACCGAGCTTCCATTACCGAGCTTCTGAAAGAAGCGAAGGTGAGAAAGAGGATGAGATCCTCTTTCGACTATGGAAGCGAATCGAAGAAGATTCCTTCTTCTCCACCTCAGCTGAAGCTTCGGCAGGTGAAGAAGAGAACAAAGTCCTCTTCGCCTGTCAAAATGCAAAATTGCAATTCAAAATTTAAATTTTTTAGCGCTTTAGATAAGTTTGTTTTATTATATGAAAAAGAAATTGCCGAAATCTATAAGGAAATTTATTCGTCGGGAGAAAGCTCGGATTCGTCGGGAAGTTTTCAATTTGAAGAAACAAGAAGAATTAATCAGCGAGCTTTATCAAAAAATTTTTAAACAATATGCGGATAAAAGAAATTTACAATCTAGCAATAAATAAAGGGATAGAAGCTGATTTTCGAGGAAGAGAAGGAATTGAAAGGTTTTTGAAGAGAAAGAAAGAGAAATACGAAAAACTTTCGGGAAAGGAGAAAGAGGAATTTGATTTAGAAGCTTTAGAAAATCCCTATTTAGATTCGAGAATTTATCATATAGCTGCCGATGCCGAGGTAAAAAAGGTTTTGACTGGAATTGATATTGAACCGGCCGAACTTTTATTAGCAAAAGAAATTGGCGGAATAGATTTAATTATCGCCCACCATCCACTAGGTAAAGGATTGGCTCATTTAGCCGACGTGATGGACCTACAATGTGACGCTTTAAATTATTATGGAGTCCCAATAAATATTGCTGAGGGCTTAATGAAGGAAAGAATTTCCGAAGTCGCTCGGGGAGTCAATGCGATTAATCATCAAAGAACCGTTGATACAGCTAAGCTTTTAGGAATTAGTTTAATAAATTCTCATACCCCCTGCGACAATTTAGCAGCTAAATTTATAAAAGATTTAATTGAAAAAGAAAATCCAGAAAGGATTGAGGATTTAATGAGTTTGTTAAAGGAGATTCCGGAATATAAGGAAGCTATAAAGATTGGCGCTGGTCCTAAAATTTTTGTTGGCAATCCAGAAAATCGATGCGGTAAGATTGCCGTAACCGAACTCACTGGCGGGACAGAACCAGGGCCGAAAATTTACGAAAAAATGGCTGATGCTGGAATTGGAACGATAATTGGAATGCATATGCAGGAAGAATCTAAAAAAGAAGCCGAATCAGCCAATATCAATGTTGTCATCGCCGGCCATATGTCTTCTGATTCTTTAGGGGTAAATTTATTTTTAGACGAATTAGAAAAAAGAGAAATAGAAATTATCCCTTGTTCAGGATTAATTCGGATTTCGCGGCTTGACAGAGATTGAGAAAAGAAAGTAAAATTAAAAGTGAAATGAATAGAAATTAAAAATCGAACAAGGCTAAAAGCTTTGTTTTTTCATTTAAAGAAAATTGATGATAAAAAATTTCAAACGGGGTAAGATGTTTTTTGAGGAATTAAGAAAAAAAATAATTCTCTGGGGAACCTGGCAAGAAATTAAGCAACTGAAAGATAAAAAGGGATTTATCCGAGCCGGCTTACCAAGATTCAACCGGCTTTTTGGCCGAGATTCTTTGATTGCTGCATGGCAATTGTTGGATAAAAATCCTGGGATTTGTCAGGCAACTTTGGAAATTTTATCTCAGTATCAGGGGAAAATATTTAATGACGAGAAAGAAGAAGAACCAGGGAAAATAATTCATGAAACTGATTTGGAAAAATCCCACCATCCGGAAAATTCTTACCCCCTTCCTTATTATGGTTCAATTGATTCAACTCCTTTATTTTTGATTCTATTTTCTTTTTATTACAAAAAAACAAAAAATCTCAAATTTTTAAATTCCCGTTGGGAAAATATTTTGAAAGCAGTAAATTGGATTGAAGAATGTGGGGACAAAGATAAAGATTTATTTTTAGAATATCAAAGAAAAAATGAAAAAGGGCGATTTCATCAGGCATGGAAAGACGAATTTGAAGACCTTTTAAAAATTGAGCCACCGGTAGCCATTGTGGAAGTTCAAGGATATCAGTATTTGGCGTTGAAAGAAACTGCTGATCTGGCAGAAATTAAAAAAGATTTTGATTTGACAAAAGAACTTCGAGAAAGAGCAGAAAAATTAAAAGAAGTGTTTAATGAAAAATTCTGGATGGAAGATAAAAATTATTTTGCCTTGGCTTTGGATGGAAAAAAACAACAAAGAAAAGCTATTACCTCAAATCCTGGCCATCTTCTATTTACTAGAATTTGCGAGAAAGGAAAAGAAAAATTAATTGCAGAGAGATTATTTCAGGATGATTTATGGACATCTTATGGAATTCGTACTCACTCTACACTTGAGCCTGATTTTGACCCAAAAAGTTATCATTTCGGCTCAATTTGGCCTCATGACAATTGGATAATTGCCCAAGGTCTAAAAAAATTGGGCTACAGGAACGAATATCAAAAAATAAAAAATGCCATTTTGCTGGCAAATGATAAAATCGGAAATTTACCAGAATATTACGGAGTCATTGATGGAAAAATTACTTTGGAAATGGAAAAGACACCTTGTTACCCCCAGGCCTGGTCATCGGGAGCCCTTTTCAATTTCCTCTCTGAATAATTCGGTAAAATACTTTTTCGTAATCATTCACCATTCTCTCAATTGTAAAATTTTCTTCAACCCACTTTCTGCAATTTTCTCTTTTAATCTGATTAATTTTTTTAATTGCTTTTATCATCTCTGAAATATTTTTGACCACAAAGCCGGTTTTTCCATCTTTTATTACTTCCCTAGCCGAACCTCTGTCAAAGGCAATAACCGGCGTTCCACAGGCCATCGATTCGATAAAAGTTAAACCAAAGGGCTCTTCCCATTGGATAGGACACAAAAGGGCCTTTGCCTCTTG
>Ga0210046_1003429_pt1 | contig 10609 bp, 8 predicted proteins | sample CryGeyCG2114_250_FD_185461 | JGI IMG/M metagenome (GOLD analysis project Ga0210046, IMG submission 185461) | Groundwater microbial communities from aquifer - Crystal Geyser CG18_big_fil_WC_8/21/14_2.50 (SPAdes) (version 2) | ecosystem: Environmental > Aquatic > Deep subsurface > Groundwater ... | reverse complement strand
CTCGGTCTTAGCGTTTGTACCCAAAAGGTTAAGTGAACAATAGTACAAACGCTTAGAGCGAGTTAGTCGAATATGCATTAATGCTTTTCTAATGCATATTTGGGGATAAACAAATGTTGAATTTTACTTATTAATCCTATTGCATTATCCAAGTTTAATAGAATTGATTCTGCAAATCATTTTATAGTTGCAAAATTTACAAACCTTTTCGTTGTTATCAATATATTTAGTTAAGGGGAAATTTCCCTTTCGTATATTTTCGACTGCATTTTTAACATGTCCTAAAGCAACATCTACAAATTCATCAATTAAATCCGATTGATTTTCTTCCTTTTTTCTGCTTAGCGAAACCTTGTTTTTCCCAAAAATATTTTCTTGATATTTTAACGAATAAATTGTCATTGCCGCAGCATTATAAAATTTACCGTCAGTATTATGCAATAAAGTTTTAGCTGCCCAAACGTATATAGGCAATTGAAGTGATAATCCTTCAGCAAGTTCATCCTTAGTAATTTTTTTGCTTCCTGTTTTGTAGTCAATAACTTCAAATTTGCTATTATTATTATCAACATCAAGTCTATCTATTTTTCCTCTAAGAAGAATATCATCCAACATTAAAGGCTCTTTTTGCGAAAGTGATTTATCTTGTTCAACATCCACAACTCCAAAATTAGTTTCAAAATATTTTGGAATCATGCTACCATCATCATTCCTTTCGTTTTCAAGGAATTTAAATAGAATTGAATGCTTCCTATTTCCATCAATTCCAAAGATTTTTTCTTCTTCATAGAAAGCAAAAGGTGAATTATTGAAAACTTCTTGTACATGCTTTTCTGCAATTTCAAACAATATTTTTTCTGCAATTTCAAAAACTGTATCAGTACAACCTTTCAGTTTTATGTTTTTCTTTTTAAGTTCTGTATAAAAATCATAAACAATGGAATGCAATAAACTTCCAATTTCAGCTGCCTCCATATCCTCATCTGGCTCTTCACTAATTTCAACTTTTAATATCCTTTCTAAAAAATATTTGAAAGGACATTGCGCGTATGTTTCTAATTGTGAAATTGAATAAGCGAGTTCATTATAATTTTCTAAATCGCTAAAGCATTTATCATCATTAAAGATGAATCCGTTATAATTTGATTTTATGTGAGGATCTGATTCTCTAAGCAGAGCGTTTTCGCCATTTAATTTCCATTTCTTCTGCATTGATTGAAAAGGAAACTCCTTTGAATCTATATTTATTTTTCTTTCCGCTTCTTCATTTGAATAAATTAAATTGTCGTAATCGCTTGCTAATACTTCAGAAACTGTGAAACTCTTTTCAAAATCCTTTAAAAAAGTAGAAGTTGTAAATCCATCACCCGAAGGATAAGTTAAATATAGTCCTTTTTCCCACGAAGCAAGTGATTGATAAAAATGGAATCTTTCTTCATCCAAATGGCGCTTTTCCTTTTTCGCAAATGATTCTGCGAAAAATATTTCTGGTCTATATTTGGTTGGGAAATCCCCATCTATTAAGCCTCCTATAAAAGAATACTTAAATTTAAGTCCACGCAATTCGTTTATATTGGTAATTAAAACTCCATAATCAGAACGCTCCTTAATATTAAATCGAGTAGAACTTACTAATGTTGCAAATCTTTCAAGATAGAAAGATAGTTCAAAAGAAATATTCCCATTTTCTTTTTCAATTAAATCTAATATTTCTTTTGCAGAATCAAGAAAAGTAGTGAGTGCTTTAATTTCAACCTCTTTGTTGCTGTTTTCAGAGGTTAAAATGTTTTTAGGAATATTTAAACTGTGTGTTAATTTATTTAGCTCTAAATAAAATTGTGACGGAGTTAATGGGTTTTTAAACACAGATAACAAATAGTCAATAATACCAAGACTTTCCAAAGCATTTTTATATTTACTTAACCGCTTTCCACTTTTTGATAACCCACTCAAATTTTCTTCAAATACAATACCTCGCTTAAGCGAAAACTTCCAATTATCTATACCAACTACAATTTTAAGATTTGTGGCTGAAAAAATAATTGCATCAAGATCAAAATTATCGAGTAAAACAAATGAATTGCTAAAGGTTTTAATAATATTTTTGTAATAAAAATCGGAGTTTAATATTTCCAAAAAACTTAAAATTGCAATAACCGAAAGTGAATTATCAAGCTTTAGTCTATCGGTTAAATTATATGGAATCCCATAACCTTCAAAAGTATTACGGATAATTGAGGAATAATTATTTATCAAATTAAAAGTCACCGATATTTCGTGCGGTTCTGCTTTTTTATCCAATAAAATTTTCTTAATTTCCTTTATAATTGCTTGAACCTCTTTTTCTCTGCTTGATGCTATTATTTTTGTAATTTTATTACTAAATCTACTTTCACAAATATTGTCGGATTTAAGGAACAACTTTTTACGCACAATTTCTATAAATTCATCCTCGTTTATCTTAAACTTGTCCTCAATCTTTTTAAAACCAAATTGTTGAAGTTTGTTATATGTTTCCTCAAGATGAGAAAATATAATAGGATTATATCCGTAATAGTCAAAATTCAAAAACAGATTTACATCCTTCAAAAACGACAACTTATTTAACATAGTGAGCTCTAAAGCTGTAAATGCATCAAAGCCGTCAAAAACTATTAAATCTACCTCATCAAATAGTTCACTAAAATTGTTTTGAAATCCTTTTGCTGATATTTGTGACAAAATAGAATATATATCCCCAATTTCAAACGCATTTAAATCATTACATTTATTCTGAAATACTCTAAAAATATTAGCGATATCAATTGCTTTCTTTTTTTCTGACCTTTCAAGTTCCTCCGATTCTCTCAATAAAATTTCTGGAGTTATACCTTCTTCTTTGTATTTTGAAATAACATTTTTTATTTTACCTAATGTTCCCGATGGAATATTGCCATCATAGTTGTTTAAGTAAATCAGTGGAATTTCTTTTACGCTTTGTTCAACAAATATTGTGGCGGCTTCGTCAGTTAATTCGTAAAATTGTTTTGATACTTGAAGTAGTTTTTTTGTAAGTGTGCCAATAGTTTCAATGTTTATTTTTGTAACTGTTTTGTTTGGTGCAGAATCAATAATTCGTTTTTTTAAACTACGCAACTTTCGGTTTGTTGGAACAACTAACAAAAATTTATTTAATTGGTTTGATTTAATTTTTTCATTTAGAAGTTCATCGGTATTTACTGAATTAATATTTACTTTTGTTAGTATCATTATTTTTTTTAGAGATTAAAAAGTGTACTTATTTATAACATCTAAATTTAATATATTTTAAGCATCATTATTTAGAAAGAATTGGTTTTTGATTTGAAAAATATTTTAAGAATATTATTGCTAATTCCATTTCTGTTTAGCTATGGACAGAAAATTGGTGAAATTGCTCCAGAAAAACCGTTAACTATTTTTCCATCAAACTCTTGGGGTGTTGATTTAATATTTAGCGATGGTGGATTTGGTTTAGGAACTTTTTTTAGAAAAAATTATTCCACAAAAATTGATGGCTTCATTGATTTATCAATCGCTGAATCCAAAAATGAACGTGAGTTTGAATATTTTGATTATTTTGGTCGCTCTATTGTTGTTGGAAAAGAAAACAGAGTTTTTCTTTTACCAATTAATATTGGAATTCATTATCGTTTGTTCGAAAAAGAATTAAGCGACAATCTCCGTCCTCATTTAATTTTGGGCATTGGTCCAACAGTAATTATTTCAACACCTTATAAAGAAGAGTTTTTTTCGTCATTTAAGTATGCGAAATCTTTTGTTGCTGCTGGCGGATATATTGGTTTTGGAGCTGATTTTGGGACAAGTAAAGACAACCTTGTTGGACTTAGTATGCGATATTACTATATGAAGTTCCTTTCAGGTGAGGTTGAACACTTGCGTGGAAGATTCAAAAATGAAATTGGTGCTTTTTATATTACTCTTACCATTGGAATGATGTATTAATTAGAATATTAAAAACTTAGAAGCATTTTTAAACTTTTTGTTTAATCAAATTAATCTTTTGTTAATTCCTTCCAATTAAATTTCAAAACAAATAGTAATTAATATTTACAATTGATTCAACTTATTAAAAATTATTTTAATAAGTTGAACTATTAAAATATAATTGGAAATAATATGAACACAATTGAATTGATTAAAAAGAAACGCGAAAAAAATGCTTTATCGAAAGAAGAGATAATTTTTCTAATAAATAACTACACAAAAGGGAAAATTCCAGACTACCAATTCTCCTCTTTTCTTATGGCAACTTATTTAAATGGAATGACAGTTGAGGAAACTGCTGCTCTTACTGAAGCAATGCTTTATAGTGGAATTGTAATAAATTTGGATTCAATATACGGGGCAAAAGTTGACAAGCATTCAACAGGTGGAGTTGGTGATAAAACTTCTTTAATTCTTGCGCCAATTGTTGCAGCGGCTGGAGTTAATGTTCCAATGATTTCTGGTCGTGGTTTAGGGCACACTGGTGGAACTTTAGATAAACTTGAATCTATTCCTGGATTTAGAACTGACTTAAATTTAGCAGAGTACAAAAAAGTAATTAAAAAGTGTGGAACTGTTTTAGCTGGACAAACAAAAAACATTGCTCCCGCAGATAAATTAATTTATGCGCTTCGCGATGTTACTGCAACGGTTGAATCAATTCCGTTAATTACCGGAAGCATAATGAGCAAAAAATTAGCCGAAGGAATTGATGGACTTGTGCTTGATATCAAAACTGGAAGTGGTGCTTTTATGAAGGAATTAAAAGATGCAAAAGAACTTGCAAAATCTTTAATTAATACTGCAAAAGCATTTGATAAAAAAGTAATTGGAATAATTACAGATATGAATCAGCCACTCGGAAATTATATTGGAAATTGGCTTGAAGTTGTTGAATCAGTTGAAGCTTTGCAAGGGAAAGATATTCCAGATTTAATGACAGTTACTTATAAACTTTCTGGAGCTATGATTTATCTCGGTGGAAAAGCTTCCTCAATAGATGAAGGTGTTGAAATATCAAAAGAAATGATTAAAAGTGGAAAAGCATTTGATAAATTTCTTGAAGTTGTAAAATTACAAAATGGAGATACTTCTGTTTTAACCGATTTGGAAAAATATCCAAAATCAAAATATTCAGAAGATGTTGTTGCTTCAAAAAGTGGATACTTAAAAGAAGTTAATAATTACGAAGTTGGAATGTCAGCTTTGCAACTTGGGGCAGGCAGATTAACAAAAGATGATATTATTGAACCTAAAGCGGGAATTATTTTTAATCTTAAAATTGGTGACAAAGTAAAAAAAGGTGATATAATTGCAAAACTTTTTACTGACAAAAAGAAAGAAATTGACTCGATAAAAAATAGAATTGAAAAATCTTTAGTTTTTAGTAAAGAATCAGTTAAAAAGCCAAAACTTATTAAAACTATTTTCATATAAACAAAAACCCAACTTTGGTTAACAAAATTGGGTTTTAAATTAATATATCACTTAAATTTATTTTACACTATAAGTATCTTTAATATGCTGAATATAAGCACTTGGTCCGCCCGGTAAATATCCTGTTTGTTGTACTAAATTACCATTTTTATCAAGTAAAAGTACTGTTGGAAATCCTTGTACACCATATTTATTCATTTGTGAGTTGTTGTAATTTTTCACTAAATCAGTTTGAGGAATAGTACGTGGAAAATCCAAATTAACTAAAACGAGATTATCTTTAGCATAATTTGCAAACTCTTTTGTGTTTAATACTTCGTTATTTAATTTAATGCACCATTTGCACCAATCGGAGCCTGAAAATTGAACAAAAACCGGTTTATTTTCTTTTTTTCCAATTTCAATTGCTCGTTCAACATTTGTATGCCAAACTACGCCATTTTTTGATGTATTATCATTAGCTTGGTTATTATTCGCACATCCGAAAAGAAAGAATGTAGCGAGAAGTAATACTGATATTTTCTTCACGTAAAGCTCCTTTGTTTTATTATTTTATAATTTGTTTCAAATATAGTAATCAATATAATTAGTTGTTAGTATAAAGTTTTGTCGTTTAGTTTACAATTCTTAATTAAAATTGTTCCTTGGTTTAAATTTTAATTTTTGCAAACAAATGCTTGTTAGATGTTCAATGTGTGTTTTGGTTTCTAAATTGTTTGTGATTAGTTTTTTGAAATGCACAGATTGCTAATCTGTGCTACAAAACCTCATTCCATTTTTCATCAATAACTTCCATTTTGTCACGTAGTTTCTCGGGAGTTTCACCAATTTTGGAAATTTTTATTTCAGGTCTATCGGACGGTTGGTAAAACGGAACTTTTAGATTAACACATTTATTATTGATTTCAATAATTCCAACTTCGTTGTGAGTTCTGCTGTGGATAATTTTTTCGTTTCCATTTTCATCTTTCTCATTTATTTCAGTTGAATTTGGAAACGAATTAAAGTGGTTTTGTGCTTCAATTAAATTAGAAAATTCAAATATTCCATTAACTAAGTTTTTTACTAAATAACTTTTCATTTATTATTTTCTATCGCCAAGAATTCTTAACAGCATTAAAAATAAATTAATGAAATCGAGATATAAAGTTAAAGCTCCCATAATTGCCATTTTCTGCGTTACTTGAACTCCTTCAACCATGGTTCCCATTTTTTTTATTTTTTGAGTATCATAAGCTGTTAATCCAACAAATAATAAAACTCCAACATAAGAGATAATCCAATACATAGTTCCATTTGCCCAGAAAATATTAATAACAGAGGCAATTATTAAGCCGATTAAACCCATTTGAAGATAACTTCCCATTGTGGTTAAATCACGTTTGGTAAAATATCCATAAGCACTCATTGCACTAAAAGTAAGCGCAGTTGTAAAAAACGTGGAAGCAACTGATGCGCCTGTATAAATAAGCAACAAAAGTGATAGAGTTACACCATTAAGAACCGAATAAATTATAAATGCGGCCGTTGCTGTTTCGGCACTCATTTTTTGAATACGTGCTGACAGGTAAATTACAAGTCCAAATTCTGCTATTAGCAATCCGAAAAACAAAATACTATTTGAAGCCAACATATTAACCATTGATTCCGAACTTGCAACAAAATAAGCTGTAATTGCAGTTAAAAAAAGACCTATGCCCATCCATCTATAAACTTTTCCAATAAAAGTTCTTTCCTCAATTTGGGCAATTGAAAGATTCATTACTTCTGCTGACATTTTTACTCCATTTTTTCAAATTTATGACAATTAGATGATTAAAAGCTTAAACGGTTCTAAAGTATTAAATAAATTTTGTTCCCAACTTAAAAATAATTAGGTGAATAGCGTTTTAATTCTTTATCCATTTTTTTTGAATTAGGGCATACTTTTTCTAGATGTGCCCAAAAATATTTACTATGATTTTTGTGAATTGTATGAACTAATTCGTGCAAAATCACATAATCAATCAGCTCATAAGGTGTTTTCATTAAATGAACATTAAAATTTAAGTTGTTTTTTGCAGAACAACTTCCCCATCGGGAACGCAAATTTTTTATAAATACATTATTGTAATTAAACTGAAATTCTGCTGCTAACTCTGCAACACGATTTGGAATATAATCCTTAGCCTCAATTCTTAATGTTTCTATTATTCCAAATTTAATTAATTCTTGTATTTCAGCCGAGTAAACATCATGATTATTTGCAATTTCAACATGAATTAATGAATCAGTAATTGTTAAACGAGTTTTTTTTAAGGAACTTTGTTCTATAAGCAAGCTATGAAATTTAGTTTCGTATTTTGTTAATCCATCAAATAAAATTTGGTTTTTCTCAATCTTTTCAATTTTTGGAAGATGTTTAATTATCCAATCCTTTTTACTTCTAGCAAATTGCTCTCCTTCCAAAAAACTTACTCTTTTGGGAATTGTTACTGAAATACCAACATTTGGATTAATTCTAATTGAAATGTATTTAGCAACAGCACTTTTTTTGATAATTACCTTTCCAATGGAATCTATAATAATTTCCTTTTCGCTTGTAAATAGTTGTTTCTTAAAAATCAAACTTAGCCTACCTTAATTTAATTTGTTTTTTTTCGAATATAATTTACGAATGAAATTATTATGACAAAAGCGATTATAAATAGGATTATTATTATTAAAATCACTGTAAAATAGAAGCAATATTAAAAAAAAACATAAGTAGATACTAATGAAGTTAGAAAGGGAAATAGTGGAAAGATTAATTGAAAATAATTCAATTATTGATTCATCTCATGGCAGAGCGAGTGATGCAACAGTAGCTTATCAAAGCGAAATAGTAGATGCATTTTTTATGGTAAAACCTTTTATTGATGATGTAAACCATATGTTCGTAATTTTAAATAAACAAAGACAAATGGTTTATTTAAATAAATTGACACAAACATTTTTCAAGAATGATAACCTCATTGGTCAACGAATTGGCGAAGCAATATTTTGTGCGCATGCAACTGAAGAAATTGGTGGGTGTGGTAATAGTGAAAGTTGTGTTAAATGCGGTGCTTTTAATGCAGTTCTAAATAGTCGTAAATTTGGAACAGATAAAAAAGAATGCAGAATTACATCAACCAATAATATGGTTTATGATTTAGACATATGGGCTAAAATAATTGATATTGATAATACAAGTTATACACTTGTTTCTATAACTGATATTAGTGGTGAAAAAAGAAGGAAAGTTTTAGAGCGTTTATTTTTCCACGATGTATTAAATACAGCAGGAAGTTTAAGAAATTTTTTGGAGTTAATGCAGGAGTCAACACCTGACGAGGTTGCCGAATTTGCCAAATTATCGTTAGAAATTTCAAACACATTAATTGACGAGTTAAAAGGACAAAGGATGCTTGGTCTTGCCGAAGATTCTAAGCTTGTGCTTGATGTAACTGAATTTGATTCATATTCCGCATTTTATGAAATTCTAAATACCTACAAAAATGGATATTTTCGCGAAAAAGCAACTCTTGAATTACAAAACTATGGCGTAAATGAAGTAAAAATAAAAACGGATAAAACACTACTTAAACGCATATTAGGCAATCTTACAAAAAATGCATTGGAAGCCAGCCTTAAAGGAGGCAAAGTTACGCTTTCAATTGAAGAATTTGATTCAACAATTGTTTTTAGTGTTAACAATACAACCTATATTCCAAGAGAAATTCAGTTGCAAATATTTCAAAGGTCTTTTTCAACAAAAGGAAATGATAGGGGAATAGGAACATATAGCGTTAAATTATTAACTGAAAAGTATCTTTTGGGCGATGTTTCGTTTTTTTCAACAGAAGAATTTGGGACAACATTTTACATTACACTTCCAAAAGAGATTTAGCCCAAAATATGCATTAGAAAAGCATTAATACATATTAGACTAACTCGCTCTAAGCGTTTATCCCTTTGTTCGCTTAACCTTTTGGGTACAAACGCTAAGACCGAGTAAGTCGGGGCAAGTTCGCTTCTATATTGATTATTCTTTTTCTAAAATTATTTATTTTAATCCTATTGCATTATCCATGTTTATCTACTTTTTATAATTTTTAATTGAGGATTCATCGCCCATCATTAATCCAAAATGCTTTGTTTCATCCATATTATCAAAAACAATTTTAATTGTCATTGTTAATGGAGTTGCCAAAAGCATTCCAACAGTGCCTAAAACCCATCCCCAAAATATCAATGAAATAAATACTATTAATGGTGAAAGACCAAGATTTCTACCCATTAACCGTGGTTCAATTATATTGCCAATAATTACATTTATAAACAAAAAAGCTATTGCAACTACCATTGCTGTTGGAAATCCAAATTGAATTAAGCCCAATAAAATTACTGGTATTGCCGCAATAATTGAACCAATATTTGGAATAAAATTCAACAAAAATGCTAAAAAGCCCCAGAGTAAAGGAAAATCTATTCCAATAATTGTTAAAGAAACAGAAACCAAAATTCCAGTTACTAAACTTGTTAAAGCTTTTGTTCCAAAATAGGAATTTAAGTTTTGCACTATTTTACTAACTCTTAATAGCGAATTTTTATTAATAAGGGTCATCTTTTTTTCAAAAATGGAAATTTCTAGCAACATAAAAATTACTACCAACAATATTATAAACGAGTTACTCATTAAATTGCCAAAGCCCGTAAAAATATTTCCTGCAAATTTCATAATTACACCGGCATTAAGATATTCGGCAATATCAAATTTCATATCCAACCAACCATTTTCTCTAGCAAATTGATTAAACCCATTCCAATAAATTGTAAACCGCTCTTCATAAAAAGGAATTTTTTCCGTAAAACTAGCAACTGAGGCACCAATTAATCCAAAAATTATAAACGTGATTAATGCAATTCCAATAATTACAATTGTTAAGGCAAGTGAAAGGTGAAGACCTTTTTTTTGCAACCAGTTAAAAGGACCATAAAAAATTGCAGTTATAAATACAGATAAAAAGAATGGAGTTATTAGTCCTGCAGCTTCTCGCAAACCAGAAATAACAACAACTACTGCTGCTGAAATAATCCAAAACTTAACACCAAATTGCGAAAATATTTTTTCTTTCTGTTCCAT
>Ga0210046_1003428_pt1 | contig 10609 bp, 8 predicted proteins | sample CryGeyCG2114_250_FD_185461 | JGI IMG/M metagenome (GOLD analysis project Ga0210046, IMG submission 185461) | Groundwater microbial communities from aquifer - Crystal Geyser CG18_big_fil_WC_8/21/14_2.50 (SPAdes) (version 2) | ecosystem: Environmental > Aquatic > Deep subsurface > Groundwater ... | reverse complement strand
CTGCGAGTTTTTTGGTTGGTTTCATAGATTTTCCTTTATATTGATTAGCGTCAGATTTTTCAAATGTATTTATGAGCGGATATTTCACTGCGGTATGATGTTCACCTTCTGGCGTGTAGTGGTTTCTGTCCCACGATATGTCGTTTACTAGCCCAGCCTTTTCAAGTTCTTTATCCAGCTCATTCCAGTTGACGATATCGACTGCCATTCCCCGTCTATGATTCGATTCTAGCGTCTGTGAGGCTCCTTTGGCTACCATAGCCTTCTGCTCTTCAAGTGAACGCCAGGAAGACACTACGATGGCTTCTGGCACCTTCAGGACGATTTCAATCATCTTTTCATCGAGAACAATATCTCTTGCCCGATAGGTGAGGTTGTTGTATTTTTTCTCTGGTTGGATATACCACTTGAGCATAATTATTTTTATCTTACAAACGGATTAGTACGATACTCTCTCACTGCAAACTCTTTTCCTGCTACTTTATGTGCCACACTTCCCACCAGAAAGAAAAGAGTAAGAATGAACAGGCAAACAAAGAACATATCACGATACAGTTTCCTCCGTTTTCTAGCGTGCTTTTCTCGGTCAATTTGATTAAGTAACTTCTCAACGATAAACTTTGGGACTTCTGTGTTTTCATTTATAGTCGTGAGATTATAAAATTAGTGCCATTAAGTCTGAATATAAAAATACAAATTCAGAGTTAAAGGTCTTTTTATATACTATTTAATCTTTTATTTATAATGTCTATATACTCTGGTTCTTTTTCTATGAGTATGTAGTTTCTATTTAGGTTCTTGCAGGCAACGCCTGTCGTGCCACTACCTGCTACATTGTCTAAAACTAAATCTCCTTCGTTAGTATAGGTCTTTATAAGATATTCAAATAATGCTACTGGTTTTTGGGTTGGGTGGACTCGGTCTGTATCTCTTTTGATTTGTATTATATTTGTGGGGTGTCTATCTATTACTAATTTTGTTCCTTTGTTTAGATATGCGATTGGACTACTTCCACTCTTTGTTGATGCCAAGCTTTCCTTTTTTGGTTTATCCAGTTTTATTTTCTGCGGGTTATATTTTACTTTTCCTTTTCCAAAAACTAATACACTTTCCGTTCTAATCATTGGTCTAAACTTTGCGATTTGAAATCCTGTTCCTTTTACCTTATCCCATATCCACTCATACTTAAACATCTTCACGTTACTCATCACCAAAGCACTCGTAAATGGTTGTGAAGCGGTTAAAACTATAGCACCATTATCCTTAATTATCCGTTTGTATTGCTCCCATAGAGGTTCAAAAGGAATTATCGTGTCCCACTTACAAGCAGTAGTTCCATAAGGGAGGTCTGCAAGTATCATATCTATACTCTTATCTGGTATATCTTTCATTACTTCTAGACAATCCCCTTGTATTACTTTATTTATCATATTTATTTTATTTATAAAGTTCAATGATTATCTCTTATCAAATGAAGGTATTTGCAAACATTTATTTACATAAAACACTTGTTTATTGTAAACATTTATTTACATTGATATGTCTGCGTTTACGTCTTGTAGGTAATCAACCTAACAATGGACTTTCAACCAATGTTATCTTCAGGTATCTGATTAGTGATACCTTGCACCTAATTTTTGCTAGGATTCAGCATTCACCTCTCTCCACCACCTATGTCCAATCGGTCAACGTAAGTGGAGAAGAGAGATGGACCAAAGAGAGGTTCATCTCTGGTCCTTCTTAAAAAGTGATTTCACAAAAAGTTTCTGGTATTTTTTGCAAATGATTTCTCCAGCAATTTTTCAGTGGGTCAATGACATCGTTGTGCCAATAATATGTCTTTTTGTCTACGATGTAGGAAGCGTTGTGATATGTATCATATTCAAGGTCAATCTTCTCCCCACAAAACTCGCAGATTACTTCACAATTATAATATTTGCTCATCGCATTCTCCTCTGTGTCCTATAATACGTTTAGTCATTTCTTCGTCACAGGCACGAGAGCATACTCCACTCTCACCCCAGCGACCGTACCAGCCACGCTTGGCGATTTGTCCACAGATTTCGCAGATTTCTTCGTCAAACAATTCATCTTGCTTATCCAAAATAGGCACACTACGATTACTACGATTACGATATTTGCTCATCACTTTCTCCTTGTAAAAGAACAACCTCTCTAAAGAACAAAGCGGAAGTATTGAAACCTCCTCTCTATTTTTTAATCCATTCCTTAAATCCAATGACAGTACCAATGATAACAGCCATACCCAGAAAAAACCCAACAACTCCTCCAAAAATATGTTTGCTCATTTTCCCCCAGCGTGTTGAATCCTCCCAAAAAATAACAAGTGGGTCCATTCTTTGCCGGTAGAGAGCTTCCGATTCTATGTGTTGTTTTATGAGTGTTTTTATTTCATTGAGAGTTGTTTCTAATTGAACTTTTCTTTGCGGAAAATTATCGAGATGTTCTCTAATTTCTTTTTTTAATTTTTTCATATCGACCTGTTTGTTATTTGATTAAAAAAGTTCTTTCCAAAGTATATTACCATTTATAGTAGCCAAGTTTGCACTAGAGCCTGTCAAAGTTATTGTGTCACCGTCTTGCAATATAAGTTTCAAATCAAGTAAGCGTTCATTTATCTTGTCGTTCTTCCCTGCAAGTTGAAAAGACATCAACGTCTTCCCACCTGTAACAGTAATGCCTGCTGTATCGATACTTACTACAGAGTCAGTAGTATTTATGTCAGAATAAAAAGGAACCCCACCAAGTGTAGCATTTCTAACTAATCGAATTATACCGAGGTTATTTGCTGATGATGCTTCAATCGATGCTCCAATATTTTCGATAAGAATAGGTATGAAGTTTGTCTTCCCAGCGTAGGAAGTTTTCACTTTAATTGTAAAAATAGCTACCTCACTTGTTACTGCGCTTTTTTGTTTTGCCCCTGAGCTAAATTGCGGTTGGTGTATTTCAGAAAGCTCTGACTTCCCCTCTATAAAATAAGCATACGAAGCTGATTTTACAACGATACTGTTTGTTGTTGCTCCGTTATCAGCAAATATAAAATAATGAAAGTTCGGATTATAAACCGAAGGAGATGTATTGAGGTTGGCATAGAGTATTTTGTGAAAGACTACGAAGTTTCCTGTTGAATCATCTTCTACAAAAAACTGAATAGCTCCTCCTCCGAGGTACTGAAAGCGAATCTCGAACACATTGAGTTTTGTGGTATCAATTGTCATTCCTGATGCTCCTGTTCCATCGAGTTTGTCATCCCACGAGTCCCGATTGACTTGAAACAAAACATCATTCTGAAATCGAGCGATACAAAGACTTGTCCCATTATATCCGATAGAAAAGCCATTCTTAAATGAAGCGGTACTCCCTAGCTCATCCATAATCCCCGCCCATTGAAATGTCCCTGCTACTGGAGTGGTAAATATAGCTGTGAATCGAAGTAATCCTCCAAGACCTGCCATGTATTTTGCATGTGTTTTTGATTTGAGAGATGCTTTCTTTCCTGCAGTTGTTGATGTAGTTACTACTGCCATTCCATTCGCCTGAGTGACGGTAGCTGGTGCAACAGCAGAGTTTTCGGTCAGCTCCGTATTGTCTACCGTATATTCGAAAGACCCCTGAAAAATAGGAGAGAGTTCAGCAGTACGAAGGTCTCCAAATGCAGTGAGTGGGAGTTTGTTTTTAAATGCAGTGAGGGTTTCTTCGGTAGCAAGTGTTTGGAGCTTTTCTGATTCAATTTGAGTCAATCCGCCACCTCCTCCACCAGCCCTATCAACATTAACTTTTAATCTTCCTAAGTCATCAAATTCAAATGGAATCGGTTCTTCTTCTGGTTTTGAATATATTAAAGAAAGTACATCAGAAATTGATAGAAGTAGTTTAGAGTAATCTACTGGTTCTTTTTTTGTTTTTATTGTGTCTACAATTTCAGAAAATAATGATGAATAATCCTTTATTTCAGACTTTTCTATTTTAGGTATTGCTTTCTTTAATTCTTCAAGTTTATCTGTTATTGATTTTAAATCGATAGTAACATCATTTTTTGCTGGATTTACTACTATTTCCTGAGTATCTTTTTCAAGAATATCTTTCAAAACAGATATAACATCAGTCATATCTGTTCTTGCCTGCTCTATATTTTTTACTGAAATAGTTTCAACTTCTTCTCTATTTTCTACCGCTTCCTGAACTTTATAGAGTGCATCAACTATAGGAGAAGAAATATCATCGGCTGAAACTATTGGTATTTCCTTGTTTTGGATTGCTTCAACTACGGGGTCAGAGATTTCCTTCGTATTTATTACCTTTGTAAATACAAAATTATCTCTGAAAAATGCTTTCCAGTTAGCAAATATTTCCTTTGATAATCCACTGAAATCGAATGGTTTAGGTTCCATTGTTTTTTGTTTTTATTATGACACTTCTACACTATTATAGCAAATTACTTCTTGTTTTTGTTATAGACAAAGCGATATTCTCTAAAAATTTTATTTTTTTCATCCTCTTTTATTTTATCTGCTTCCTTTGACTGTTCTTCTGGAGTTTTATCTATAAAATCTTTTTGTTTTAATCTAGCTTGAACCTTATCATATACTGATTTATTATATTTTTTCTCAGCCTCATCTGTTTTTTCAACTCCAACAAATTCCCTGAACTGCTTAATCTTTTTTGCATCACTTTCAGCGAAGTTGAGACCATAATATACTTGGTTTTGAGACATACCGATTATACCAGGAATCTGGAGTAAATTCGGATTCTCTATGATACTCTGATAATACATAGGAACCATCCTATTAAATGCTTCTTTTTTTGCACCATCCTTAATAATAGCCATAGCTGCTTTATCTCCGCTTATCGCATTTTTTATATCATCTCTATCGGCTCCATTGAAAAATTTTTCCCCAACAGCGTTTTCTCCTGCAAAAAAATCTGCTACAAGAGCGGCATTTGGTGATAGTTTGTAACGTCCAGTCTGAATAATAGTTGACCCCATTGATGATTGACCATAGCCAGTTCCATATGGTTTTAGAATACCCAATTGGTCTGTCTGTCCGCCTGCTAGTAATCGAGCAGCTAATGTTACTACCCAGTCAGAACCGCCAGATATATTTATCGTCTTATCTCCAATTCTAGCATCTCCAAATTTTGAGCTTTTCGGGTCGTCAATAATTTCGACATCTTCACCTGCCATCTTCGCCATACGAATTAATGATGATATCGCAATATATGTTCCAACCATTGAACCAAATCTTACCAATCCTTCTGTGGCAATTATCTTTTCAGCCTTTGTCCCTTTGAAATAACGATAGAAATCTTTTACTGGTCTAACAGTAACTTTTCGTATATCTGATATTGTTTTTCGTAAGGAAAACAAAACTTGATTGGCAATAGGAAGAGTATTTCCTTTTTCAACATATTTTCCAGGGCTTGATGCACCTGTAAAATCATTTATTACCCTTCCGAGTTCTTCGAGTTCAGGTTTCCCAAAATCAGCTTTTGCATTTTTTAAGTTTGCATATCTCTTTTCAAAAGCGTCTACTCGCAATCTAGTAAGATACGAAGCCTGAAAACGACCAAAAAATTCTAGTTTTCCGATAGTTTTCAGTATAGGATTATCAGATTTCTCCATATTAGCGAAAAGATTGCTCATCCATCCGTCTTCTTTCGCTGATAATTTTTTCTTATTCATCGTGAACATTAACTTGCTGGTCACCATATCTTTGTATGAATCCCTCGTGATAAAATCAGCAATACTCCTCTTATTATGTTCTATGCTATAAGCATCAAGTAAAGCACCTTTCAACGATTTCCATGCTCCGCCACCAGGTATTAAGAACCTTGAAACGTGCGCATATCCCTGTATCATGATAGGAGAAAACTCTCCAGTTGTCAGAAAAATTCTCATTGCACCAAGTACAGATAAAGCGTGTTCTGTTTTTGTTGCTTTCGGAAGAAGTGTCTCTACATAATCTCTCATTTCTCCTTGTTTCAAGCCCCATTCTACTCTATCATCAAATTTTCCGCTATCAATAGCTTTCATTCGTAAATCTTCAATATCCCTTGATATTTTTGATATTTGTTCTACCTGCTCGACTGAAACGTGAGACTTTCCTTTCACAGCTACCATATCTGGTATTTTTTTATCTATGAATGCTCTCATTGCTTGAATATCGGTTATTCTATTCAAATCACTTTCTATTTGTTTCGTGTATATCCCTTTTGTAGCATATTTCAATTTTATCATCACTTCCCTAGGGTTATCTACAAATCTGCTCAAAAAATCCAGTTGCTCCTTTTCTGGCATCAAAAGAATTTCATCAATAGGCTTGTTTATTTTTTTCCTGAATGTAGAACCAGCTCCTTCAGAATAGAGATTTTTCTTTATAAAGTCTGTGATAATTCTTTCTTGAGATTTTACCTTTCTCATTTCATTTATCCTGAGAGCCTGTTCGCCCTTCGCTATAATGTCAGCTACTTTTGCCTTCATCATCCTTTCATTCACCATTTCAGCATCATCAACTCCTATTGATTTCAGATATGATATGCGTTCTTTCTCCACCATTTCAGCAACATCATTTGCTGTTATACCTTTTTTAGTTTCACTAGGCTCCTTCTCTCCGAGTTTTGACTTTATATAGTTGTCAATTTTTTCCTTTTCACGATTAAGAAGCGATTGAGCTTTTGTCTCTGCTTTCTTCAAAGTTGCTACCTCTACCTGTTGCTTACGGACTATTTCAGCTGATTTCAATTGACTTTCTATTTCATTTATTTGGTCTTTATCGAAATATTTTCGTAGAAAATCCAGTCGCTCCTTTTCTGGCATCATCGAAACTTCTTTTCCAGTTTTCAGTATTGATTTTTCACTTACAGGAAGAAGTTTCTCCAGTATATATTTCTTTATTGCTGTCTTTTGACTTTTATCAAGATTTGCTATGATAGTCTTCTCATCGAAATTGCTCTTAAAGAAATCTCCTAGGGCACGTTTATTTTTGCTGATAAGTGCCCGTTCAAATTTATTATTTATTGTTTTTGCCGAATCACCGAGATATTTCTCCCAGAACATCAATCGTTTTTCTGGTGATAAATTTACAAGACCAAGAACATCTCCATCAAGAGATTTTATACCATCAAGTATCTTTACCATTGTTTCTTTGGTAATGCAATTCATTTTTTTTATGTTTTACATATTAACGAATTGAGTATTCCTCTTGCGTCTTCAATTTTGAAATCAAGTTCTTTTCTCATTATCTCAGTTTTCTTTATTATTTCACGCCTTGCATTTTCTCCACCTTCTTTCATATAGGCTTTCTTTATATCAATAAGTATTTTTGATGGCGAAAATTCATTCAGAAGACTCCATGCTTGTATTCTCTGACCCATAGTGGTTGCTTCTTCTATAAGAGATGATTCGTTAGCTAATCTTTCTAGGAGTGCATAGTCGCCCGACAAATCAGCTTTTTTTGCTAAATCTATAAATACTAACTCAGGAGGAATTCCATCTGGAGCAGAGGCACGACCCATTGCTACATCGATGACCTCATTGGTTGGTGTATTATCAACAAAATCAGGGACTTTAGTTTGAAAAATCTTCTTTGTTTCCAATTGCTTATATGTAGGAATATCGAATGAATCCATTCCGCTAGCTAATGCTTTTTCTCTGACACTTCTTGCAGCACCACGCTCACGCTCAACTCCTGTACCAGTATATCCTTGTACTTTTGTTTTTTGTTCTGGAATAACAGGATTTTTCGTTGTAACTGGTTTTTCAACAGGATTTTGTGGAATAACAGGTTCTGTAGTGGTTTTCGGTTTATACCCATCCAAAACATTAGCAATTTGAGAAGGGTCTTTCATTGGTGAAAAATCCTTTGCGACACTTGCTACTTCTTTCTCAGGAACAATACCAGTAATCATTTTGACTATTGATTTCTCATTTTCAGTCTTTGAAATCTGAGTAGCTAATTTTTCTTTTTTTGCAGTAGGATTATATCCATCAAGAATATTTGCAACTTCATCTGGATTTTTCACTAAAAATAATCGTTTTATCAATGCTGGTCTTTCTGCAACTGGTACAAAATCAGGAATAAGTTTTTCTATTTCAGTAGGAGTTTTCGCTAAAACAATTTCAGAAGATACTCTTGTAGTTTCAGGAACATCAAAAATATCAGCTGATTGAATATCAGAATTTCCAAAATAATTATCAGTAGCCCTGACTATCTTATCTGTGTCAAGATTAACTTTAGCATTATCAGCCTCGTTGATGATTGATTTTATGACATCATCCTTTGACGCTCCATTAAAAACAGATTTTGTAATCTGTTTCGTTTCTGTACTACCTAGCTTATGACCAAGCAATTCTTCTGCCGCTTTAATAGTATTTCTTGCTTCTGTAACAGCCTCTGCTCCAGCTCGTTTATTCGCTATAGAGCTTGATATTTTACTTGTAGCACCCGTAACTATCTTACCTAAAGTATGAAGAGCAATACCACCGCCAATGCCAAATACAGTACCTTTTGCAGTTGATTTTGCGAGGTCTAATGCCCCTTGATTTTGTTGCATACCTGTAGCTAGTCCATATCCAGCACCATATCCAGCCCCACCAGCTACTAATGGATTTTTTATCAGATTCGTCAATCCAGCCTTAGAAATCAATTTATCACCTTTTAATATCCCTTTTTTCCCAAGCGATTCCATTCCCTGCTTTATGATGATATCTGTTGTTTCAGCGGTAATTTTCCCGCCTCCTTTTTTGATAGCTTCATCGACACCTTGCTTTCCGAGTATCCGAGAACCTTCTCTAAATATTTCTCCAAAAGTTTCTGGACCATATCTTTTTACTGAATCTAATACTAATTTTTTACCAGCATTGGCTAATATTCCTTCCAATGGTGAAAGAATAGTAGCAAAAATATCAACAGTGTCCAATAATGCTCCACCAGCAAGCTGTTCTTTCGTTATATCACCTTTTGCATAAGCAGTATTCCTTTCATACCCACTTCTCTGTACACTTTTAACTTCATTTCCGAATACATTTACCGAAACATCAGTTGGAATATTATTCTTCTTTATATAATTATCTGGTTGGAATAATTCACCGATTGACAACCCTGTTTTTACAACAGGTGACAAAACCATCCCAGGAATTTCTTTTGCAAAATTTGCAATACCACCGACAAAAGCACCTATCTTCTCATAAGCAGATGGTTCTGGAGTAGGAGTATGAGTAGTTGCGGAATTTTCATTGTATGGTATCCACCTACCGCCAACTTGCGACTCTGACCCGTTATCTCCTTGAATTGTTTTTTTGTATGGAACCCACGGCATATATTGATTTATATTAGTTTGAAGACCACATCACTCTTTCACCGTTTAACATATATATTTCATTCCCACTATCATCTTTTCCTATGCTTTTTGGGTTATTATCTCCAGATTTCGTATTTATTGGCGCTAATCCATTTCGTCGTCTTATTTCATTATCAATAACACTTCCGCTAGAAACATCATATTTTCCTTGGAGTGATTTAATCATTTCATCCCAGTTCCCACCTGTCTTCTTCCATGCGTTATCTACAGCCTGTAATTCGCTGATTTTTTCAGTAGCTGACTTTAATTTTAGACTATTCAACTTCTTTTCAAAATCTGATTTCGATTTATATTCAGAAGCGAGTGCCTTTTCCATCGATTTTACACTCATTGTTCCACCCTTAGATGTCTTATTGGAAATACCAAGTTTAATAAGTTCTGCTTTCAAACTCTTCTTATATTCTTCATCAGCTTTCTTTTGGTTATCTTTTGCAACCTTGTCATTGTAGCTCTTTATTTTGCCAGTAGCGGATTCGATAGTATCGTTGAAGGTTATTTTAGCTCCTGGATTCTGAGTAATAAGAGAAACAAGTTCTGAACGCTGAGAAAGAGCGATATTCGCTTTTTCAGAAGCTGTCTGTTTTGCTGAAGCATAATTAGCCGAAGATACACCTGCTATATCAGCAAGTGCGTTCAAAGCGGCATTATCAAGTTGTCCAGCACGAGCCTGTTGCCCGACGATAAACTGTTGAGATTCAAGCGGATTTCCTTCAATAGCTAGTTGACGATTTCTTGCTGTTGCTTTTGCCTTAGCAAGAGCTGCTGCATCTGCTTCTGCAGCTGTCCGTGCAGAAGTAACATCAGCTCCTCCAAGGTAATAATTATAAATAGCAGAAGCATTTGACAAATCAGGCGGAGCGACAGGAGCATTGGTCGCCTGAGCGATATTTGAAGCAGAATAAATCTGAGCAGGCGTTGGTACAGGTATGCTTGATGTTACTGTTGTAGGCGGTACTGGATTATTTGTTGTCGTTACCGGAGTAACGTCCGGAACATAGTTCCCTTGTGCATCTATCATATTTATAGTATAATTTATTTTTATTTTTTAAGCAATTCAGGCTATTTTATCCCTTAAGATTATATATTTTAATGTATATATATCACCTCCTAAATTATAGAAATCTCCGCCTACTACATATATATTTGAGCTATCTACATAGTAAGTAAATAATAATCCTCCTGGAAGTGAATACGGTATTCTTGAACCGTTATCACTCTCGAACAT
>Ga0210046_1003423_pt1 | contig 10621 bp, 6 predicted proteins | sample CryGeyCG2114_250_FD_185461 | JGI IMG/M metagenome (GOLD analysis project Ga0210046, IMG submission 185461) | Groundwater microbial communities from aquifer - Crystal Geyser CG18_big_fil_WC_8/21/14_2.50 (SPAdes) (version 2) | ecosystem: Environmental > Aquatic > Deep subsurface > Groundwater ... | reverse complement strand
CCGTCATCAGGAATCGGTACCAGAGCCCCTCTGGGCGCGAGATCTGGCTCGATCTCGGAGGCCGGCTTGACCTGACCCCAGGCCAATCCACTAAAAATCATGGTTGCAGCAATTATCAATCTAGTCATCAGGACTCACTCCCTCCAAAACTCATGAATTGTTATCCGGAAAAGCAGTCGGCGACTCAAGCAACTTCCCTCGGAGCCTTATTACCATACTCGCGCCCGGCTTTGCAAGCCGAACCGCTCAATTTCAATCCAATCGGCAGTCGAGCGCCCCGGGCCTTGGTGATCAAGCACGACGCGGCGGCCAGGGAATGAACGCCGAGGTGGTCCGCTGGTACTCGCGATACGCGTTGCCGCGGGATTTGAGGGCCTGCTGTTCAGTATACGGAATGCCGGAGAACCGGTAGAGGAACAGCAACATCAGCGCCGGCCCCAGCCAGGTGATCCACGCCTGCGGCGCGCCGATCGCGACCAGCGGGTAGGAAAACCAGTGCAGCCACTCGAAGAAGTAGTTGGGGTGGCGTGAATACCGCCACAATCCGACAGTGCAGACCTTGCCGCGGTTTTCCGGATCCGAGCGAAACGCGGCCAGCTGACGATCGGCGATGCTTTCCCCGGTCAGCGAGATCAGCCATACGGCCACGCCGGCGATCGCCCAGGTGTCCAGTGCGGGCGACGGATCATTCGCCACGACCCAGGCCGGCAGCGCGAACAGCCAGGCGAGCAACGCCTGGAGCATGAAGAACCCGAACAACCAGAAACTGGCGCGCTCGCCCCAATGCTCGCGCATCGCCTGGTAGCGGCCGTCCTCCTGAGCGTGTCCGCCGACGCGCTGCCACAGGTGGCGGGTCAGCCGGAACGACCAACTGCCAGCCACCAGCACCACCAGAATTCGTTTCTCCGTACTGCCGTCACCCATTGCGGCATACAGCAAGGCCTGGACACCGATCATCAGCGACCAGGCCACATCGACCCAGTCCGCCCGTCCGGATCGGCGCTGCCACAACCAGAGCACGGTCATCACGGCGAGACAGGAAACAATAGCGATGAAAATCAGCATGCTGAGACTTTGAAGTGAATACCGTTCAGCGAATGTGAAAGACGTTTCAGCGTAGCCCGGATCCGCCGCACTTGTCCGGGCTACGAAATGTCGATATCCGCGCCAGGCCTATTGCGTGATCGGCGAGAGCGTCAGTTCCACACGCCGGTTCTGGGCCCGGCCAGCCGCGGTTTCATTGGTCGCAACCGGATAGTTCTGACCATAGCCGTAGGCCGCGATGCGCACCGGCGCCACGCCCTGCGCGACGAGGTACTGCGCAACGGTGTCGGCGCGACGCTCGGAGAGCGACTGGTTGTAGGCTGCCGAGCCGGTCGAATCGGTATGGCCATCAACGATCAGCACGGTACGGTCGAATTCCAGGGTTACCAGTGCCACCGAGTTCAGCACGGCGAAGAACCGTGGCACGAGTGCGGAAGAATCGACATCGAAGGTGATGTTGCCGGGCATGTTCAGAACGATGTCATCGCCCTGGCGGGTCACGCTGACCCCGCTGCCGCGCAACTGTTCGCGCAGTCGCGCTTCCTGGCGGTCCATGTAGCTGCCGACCGCGGCCCCGGACAGCGCACCGACCCCGGCACCAATGGCGGCGCGTTTGAGTCGATCACCGCCGCTGATCGCGCCGAGCACCGCACCGGCCGCAGCGCCAATGGCCGCGCCCTGTCCAGTGCGTGTCATGCGCGAGTCGCCGCTGTAAGGGTCGGTGGTCATGCAGCCCGCAGTCATCAGCGTGGCGAATATCGTGGCAAACAGAACGGACTGACGATTCATGTGGTTCTCCATATCGAATTCGGTTGAAGGTTCATCCGGATCGCGAGTGCTTCTGTGAAAAGCTCACTCATACCGACGCGGCAACTGTGACTTTTTCATGATGCAGCATTGGCGCTGAATCCGGGCTGAACCCGGGCGACATTCAACTGGCAACGATGGCTTCACCACTTTCGGCCTGGAAGCTCCAGCGCTCGGCCGTAGCCTCCTTCCATTCTCTGGCCAGAGAACATGAGGGAAGTTCACCGGACAGCAACTGACCGGGTTCGAGAAACTGATAGATCTCGGCCAGCGAACGTACGTGCAGGTCATCGACGCGCCGGTAGACATGATCCGGCCGGATCTCGCGGGGTGATTGCAGGCCCATCGCGGCGAGCATTTCCAGGAAGGCATGGATGGTCGCATGATGGAACCGGTGGACGCGATCGGTCTTGGTCGGCACATGCAGGCCCCTGACCAGAGCCGGGTTCTGGGTGGTGATGCCGGTCGGGCACAGGTTGGAGTTGCAGCGCAGCGCCTGAATGCAGCCCAGCGCAAACATCATCGCGCGCGCCGAGTTGCAGGTATCGGCACCCAGCGCCATGGCGCGAATCATGTGAAAGGCCGAGAACACCTTGCCCGAATAGATCACCCGCACCTTGTCGCGCAGGCCAGCGCCGCGCAGGCTGTTGGCGACGAACACCAGGCCGTCACGCCCGGGCATCCCCAGCGAGTTGGAAAACTCCAGCGGTGCGGCACCGGTACCACCCTCGCCGCCATCGACGGTCACGAAGTCCGGCGCGGTACCGACCTCCAGGATCGCCTTGACGATGGCCAGGAAATCGGTACGCCGACCCACACACAGCTTGATTCCCACCGGCTTGCCGCCGGACAGCTCGCGCAACCGGGCGACATATTCGATCAATCCGATCGGCGTCGAGAAAGTCGAGTGCCATGGCGGTGACAGCGCCGGTTCGTACGCCGGCAAGCCACGTGCCGCAGCAATCTCGGGCGTGACCTTGGAGGCCGGCAGAATGCCACCGTGGCCCGGCTTGGCGCCCTGCGAAAGCTTGATCTCGACCATCCGGATCTGCTCGTTCGCGACCGTTTCACGGAAACGCTCGGGGTCGAACGAGCCGTCCTTGGCGCGGCAACCAAAATAGCCGGTGCCGATCTGCCAGATCAGGTCGCCACCTGGCTCGAGGTGGTAACGCGACACACCGCCCTCACCCGTGTTGTGGGCGAAACCGCCAAGCTTCGCGCCACCGTTGAGCGCCAGCACCGCGCGATTGGACAGCGCGCCGAAACTCATCGCCGAGACATTCAGGTGCGAAGCCGAATATGGCTTGCTGCAATCCGGACCGCCAAACCTGACCCGCGGTTCCTGGTCCAGTTGCTTGACCGATGCCAGCGAGTGGCTGGCCCACTCGTAGCCGACGCGGTAGACATCACGCTGGGTACCGAACGGGCGGGTTTCGAGCTCACCCTTGGCGCGTTGGTAGACCAGTGCCCGGAACTCACGCTCGACCGGGAAGGCATCGAGGTTGGATTCGATGAGGTACTGCTGCAACTCCGGCCGGACACTCTCGACCAGATAGCGGCCATGGCCGATGAGCGGAAAGTTCTTGAGCACCGCGTGCTTGTTCTGCAGCGCATCACGCAAGCCCAGCAGGAACAGCGGCACCAGCACCGCCAGCAACCACAGCACGGGTGGCCAAACGATCCAGACCAGGGCCACCATCACGAACAGCAAGGCAGAGATACCGTAAAACCAGTTGCGTACCATTCAGGTGGCCCAGAGGAACAGTCACGGATTGTAGCAACCGACCGTCCCAACACGCGAACACTTGCGTGGCGGCAGCTGCCTGATGCCTTCCGGCAGGGGCGCAACCCGCCCGCGAACACGGCACCTGATCAGGTCACAGCCAGCGACCACCTCTTATGAATTGTTCCCGCTCCGGAGTGGGGTTCGGAGGGCCGAATCCGGCAACTGAGTTCAGACCGAACTGGTCGCTTCTGCAGCTTCGCGCTCGATCACCTGCACCGCCTGGCCGGCGCGCAGACGCTCGTTACCACGGATGACTACCCGGTCGCCAGGTTGGATCGGCCCCTTGACTTCAATCAGGTTCTCCGAGCCGATGCCGATGGCGACGCTGACCTGGCGCGCGGTGTTCTGCTCATCGACGACATACACCGAAGCGCCATCGCCTCTGAGCACCAGCGCATCGCGCGGGACCGCCAGCACTTCGCGTACGTCTGCAGTGGGAATGGTGACTCGCACGGTCTGGCCGACCGGCAGCGCGCGCTCGAGGTCGAGCCTGAGCTCGAACACATGAACGCTTTCACTGCCCTGGCTGACCAGGGTTCGCAGCGGTGCGCCAATGACCTCTTCGCCGACCCGCACCGCAAGCTCGTCGCCCGGCTGCAGGAAGCGGTAGTAGCTCAGCGGGGCACGCGCCACGACCTCCAGATCGGACGGATCATAGGCGCGCATGACTGCGGTGCCGACGGAAACCCTTTCTCCGGCCTGCACCAGGCGCTGGGCGACGATGCCGTCGAACGGGGCCCGGATCCGGGTACGTTCGATCTGGTCCTGGATCTGGGCCAGCCGGCTTCGCGCGATGCGCAGGTCGGACAGCGAGATGTCGCGCTCCGAGCGGGTCTGGTCGATCTGGGTGCGCGAGGCCAGCTTGCTCTGGGCCAGGCTCTCGTAACGCGTCAATTCGGCCTCGAGAAACTCCAGCCGCGACTGGACTCGTGCAATCTCGCCCTGGAGTTCCTCGGCGCGCAGGATCAGCACGGTATCTTCGACCCGAGCCAGCACATCACCCGCGGTGAAGCGCTGGCCGACTTCGGCAATCTGCAGCAGGCGACCTTCGATCTCGGCCGACAGCAGCACGTCGGAGCGTGACAGCACGGTGCCGGCGACCTGCATGGTCGGCGCCATGGCGGTGATGCGGGCCTGGTCGATCTCGACCGGAGCGGCCTGACCGAACTGGGCCTGGGCTGAGGTGATTGCGATAAGCAGCAGGGCCGTGGGAGCGAAGGCTCGAAATACGATGTTCATGCGGGATTTCCTTGCGCCGGCAGTGTCGCTGTCCGGGGAACGGGAGTCGTTTCTTCGTTCATGCGCAGCAGGCTGGGCAACAGGATCAGGGTAAACAGGGTGCTGATCGCCATGCCGCCGACGATCACCGCGGCCAGGCCTCGGTACAATTCGGTACCAGCGCCGGGAATCAACAGCAGCGGCAGCATGCCGAACAGGCTGGTAAAGGTACTCATCAGGATCGGCCGCAGCCGCAGGCTGATGGCCAGCTGCACCGCCTCGCGGCGTGGTACGCCCTCGCGCTCGGCATCGCGGGCGCGGTAGACCAGCAGGATTGCGTTATTGACCACCAGTCCGAGCAGAATGACAAAGCCGATCATGGTCAGCATGTCCATCGGCTGGCCGAACATCAGGTCGACCAGCCGCAGCGCCAGTACGCCGCCGACCGTGGCCATCGGCAGCGTCAGCACCACCAACAGCGAATCGCGGAACGAGCGGAACAGCGCCGAGATCAGCAGATACAGGATCACCACCGCCAGCAGGAAGCTGCTGGCCATGTTGCGCAGGGTCTCGCCCAGCGCCTCGGCGGTGCCGCGGTAGGTGATGAAACCATCCGGCGGCAGCAACGCGCGAATCTCGGGTTCGACGTCACGCTGCAGCAGTTCCAGCGCGGTTTCCATCGGCATGCCCGAAGGTGGTGTGACCTGCAGCGTCAGGGTGCGGCGCCGGTCGACGCGGCGAATCTGGTTCGGCCCGGCGGTGCGCTCCAGTCGCACCATCTCTCCGAGCGTGACGATCTCGCCGTTGGGCGCGGCCAACGGGGTTGACAGCAGCTCTTCCGGTGTCGTCCAGCGCTCGCCGCGCAGGATTACATCGAGCCGCCGGTCACCATCGAAGTATTCGCCAAGAAATGCACCGCTGCCGAGGGCGCGAACCAGCAGCGAAATCTGGCCGCGAGTCCAGCCCAGTTCGGCAATGCGCCGATCGTCCGGGATCAGGCGCAACTCGGGCTCGGCCAGTTCGAGACCGGGCTCGGGGCGCACATTGGCTTCGGGCAATACCTCAGCGATTTTCGAGAATCCGGCAGCTCCCGCTTCAAGCAACTGCTCGAAACTGGCGGCCTGCAGGTCGACCTCGATTCGCCGGCCGCCGCGGCCACCGAAAATCGGCCTCCGCGCGGCCCGGCCGAAGGTGTCGGGGAATCCGACCAGGATCTCGTTGTTGACCACATCGATCAGCTCGTCGGCACGCTCCGGGTCCTCGGCCCGGATGCCGAGGAAGGCACCGGAGCCGAACAAGCCGAGGAAGTTGTTGGCGATCTTCGGCTGCTTCTGGCCCGACAGATAAGGTTTGAGCCGCTCGTTGATGACGTCGATCAACTCGACCCGGGCCGTCTCCGGCCCCATACCGGGCGGGGTCAGGACGAACGCCGAAATGAAGTTCTGGCGTCCCTCGGGCAGGTAGTCTGCCGGCGGCAGCAGGAAGAAGCCGATTGCCAGCGGCACGCCGATCAGGCCGGTGATCCAGCCGATTCGGCGCTTGCGGGTTGCGGTCAGCTTCATCACGAAATCAGCGGCCGAGTTCCACCAGTTCTTGTGCCGGTCTTCCATCGAGCGATCACCCAACAGCCGATAACTGGCCGCGGGCAATACGATTACGGCAACCATCAGCGAGCAGATGATGGCGGCGGAAATGACCACGGCAAGATCACCGAACAACTGCCCGGCCTCGTCCTTGAGAAACAGCACCGGCAGGAAGATCGCCACGGTGGTCGCCGTCAAGGCCAGCAGCGCGCCCCAGACCTGGCCGGCTCCACGATCGGCCGATTCAAATGCACTGCGACCCTGCTCGCGCTGACGCACGATGTTTTCCAGCACCACGATCGCGGCATCGAGCACCATGCCGGTGGCGAAGGCAAGACCGGCCAGCGAGATTACATTCAGTGAACGACCCATGCCATCGAGAACGAGGAAGGAAAAGCAAAGGCAAAGCGGGATCGCCAGCGCCACCATCAGCGTGGCCCGGGCCCGGCGAAAAAACCACCACAACACAGCGACGGCCAGCAGCATGCCGATCAGCAGGTTGGTCACGACCATCGAGATCGACTGCTTGATATAGATGGTGTCGTCGGAGACCTGGATCATCTCCAGCCCGGCCTGATCGAGATAGGTCCGCTGCAGCTCAGCAACCGTGGCCTTGAGCTCCTGCATTACGGTGAGGATGTTGACGCCGGGCTCGGCAACCACGTTCATGGCGATCGAAGGGCTGGCGTTCTGGGTCATGGCCCCGGATGAGTCCCGCATCACGCGATCGATGGTCGCGACATCGCCGAGAAATACCGGCCGGCCGTCGCGCCAGTCCAGCACCAGGTCCTGCAGGTCGGAAATCGCGTACTGGCCGGCGAAGCGCAGCGTATACTGGCGTCGCCCGACTTCTTCGAAGCCGGCCGAAACGTCGGTGTTCTGACCCAGTTGCTGCCCGATTCGAGTCAGGTCGACTCCGATCGAAGCAGCCCGGTACGGGTCGAAGGCAATCCGCACTTCGAACGGCCGCCCGCCGCGCGGACTGGCCGAGGCGACGCCGGGAATGCGCTCGATGCGTTCTCGAATGGTGTCCTCGACGAAATCCTGATATTCGATGATCGGCCGATTGTTGCCCGCCACGGGCAGGATCGCAAACCACGCCATGGTATCGCCGAATTGATCGGTGCCCACCCGAACCGTCGGCTCGGACACGTCGGTCGGATAACTCGAAACCTGGTTGAGCCGGTTGATGACCTCGATCAGGGCCCGATTCAGGTCGGCACCGACATCGAATTCCAGCGTCACCGAACCGCGACCCTGGCTGGCACTGGAGTTCATCCGTTGCAACCCTGGCACATCGCGCAGCTGCGCTTCCTGCGGCTCGACGATCTCGGCCTCGACTTCGCTTGGAGCGGCCGCCCGCCAGCCGGTAGAAATCGAGATCGTCGGGCGATCGATGTTCGGCGTCATCTGCACCGGCAGTCGGGTCAGGCTCAGCAGGCCGAAAATGACCAGCAGGATGCAGCCGACGGCGACAGCGACCGGATTGCTTAAACCGAGGCGAGTGAATGGCACAGAGTATTCCTGAATTCAACGAAATTCCGGTCGTGTAGTATCACGGACCGGACTGAAGGCCTTGTCAATCTGCCATTCGACCGCAAAAGCAGCATCAAGTGCCAGTGCCAGAAGTCAAGGTGGCCGGCGCCGCGATTCAGCACGTCAATTCATAAACCTCGATTCGACGCCACGCTGCAGTGGTTTGCGGTATCTTGATCGGTGGGCCGGACAGGCCGGTCGGCATGTATCGACCGCGACGGCCCCCGCTTGAAGGGCTGCGTTTCGGGGAAGCAGGCTGCGTCGGAACCGGCTCGCGCCGAACGACGCTCCGTGTCGTTGTGCCGGGCCCGGATCAAGGAGATTCTCATGCCAAGCAGTTTTGATTACATCATCGTCGGCGCCGGTTCGGCCGGCTGCGTCCTGGCCCATCGGCTCAGCGAAGATCCGGAATGCCGGGTATTGCTGCTGGAGGCCGGGCCACGCGACTGGAACCCGTTCATTCACATGCCGGCCGGATTGGCCCAATTGGTGCGGTTCAAGTCGCTGAACTGGAACTACCAGACCGAACCCGAACCGCATCTCAACGGCCGCAGACTGTACTGGCCGCGCGGCCGGGTACTTGGGGGTTCGAGTTCGATCAACGCGATGTGCTACGTCCGCGGTCATGCGACCGACTACGATGACTGGCACGATCTGGGTAATCCGGGCTGGAGCTTTGACGATGTCCTGCCGTATTTCCGGCGCTCCGAGGACCAGGTCCGGGGCGAATCCGAGCACCACGGTGCCGACGGGCCGCTGGGCGTGGCCGACCTGCAGCACGTCAATGAACTGAGCCGGGTGTTCATCCAGGCTGCCGAACAGGCCGAGTATTTCCGCAACATCGATTTCAACGGTCCGGTACAGCGCGGCTTCGGGCTGTACCAGGTCAACCAACGACACGGTCGACGCTGCTCGACCGCGTCCGGCTACCTCAAGCCGATACGCACCCGCGCCAACCTGACCGTGCGCACCGGTGCGCTGACCACGCGCCTGCAGTTCGATGGCCATCGCGCCACGGGCGTCGAATATGTCCGCCACGGTCTTCGCAATCAGGTGCGCGCCGAGCGCGAAGTACTGCTGGCCGGCGGCGCGATCAACTCACCGCAACTGCTGATGCTCTCCGGCATCGGGCCGGCCACCATGCTCGAAGCCGCTGGAATCAAGGTTCGGCACGCGCTGGACGGCATCGGCACCAACCTGCAGGACCACCTCGACGTGATGACCCTGACGCGCTGCTCGCAACCGGTCACCTACGACCACCTCAATGAAATCGCGGTCGGTCTGAAGTATTTCCTGTTCCACGAGGGGATCGGCACCTCGAACATCGCCGAGGCCGGCGGCTTCATCTGCAGCAGCCGCAGCAAGCGCAGCCGGCCCGACATCCAGATGCACTTCGTGCCGGCGCTGCTCGATGATCATGGCCGCAATCGCCTGCCGGGCGACGGCTACACGGTGCATGCCTGCAACCTGCGCCCGGAAAGCCGCGGCCACCTGGAACTGCGCTCGAGCGATCCGCGCCAGCCGATGGCGATCCACGCCGACTACCTGTCCGCACCGGACGACCTGGAGATGATGCTGGAATGCATCGGCGCGGCCCGTGAAATCCTCGCGCAACCGGCATTCAAGCCGTTTCGCGCGCACGAGATTCATCCCGGCAACGAAATCACCGACCGCGCCGGCCTGATCGAATTCATTCGCAACAAGGCAGAGTCGATCTATCACCCGGTAGGCACCTGTCGCATGGGCAGCGATGACGCAGCAGTGGTCGACCCCGAATTGCGCGTGCGTGGCATCGACGGCCTGCGGGTCATCGATGCTTCGATCATGCCGACCCTGATCGGCGGCAATACCAACGCGCCGACCATCATGATCGCCGAGAAGGGGGCAGATCTGCTGCGCGGCCAGACAATCCAGACGCAGCTTTCAGCCAAGGTGGCCGTCGCCGCCTGAGGACCGCTTTTCGACAGGCGCAAGGGATTGGCCGATCACGCAGCGCCTGGTTGATTGAGCTGGCAGCCAGATCCGCCAGGATCTTGCTTGCCTGCCTGCGTTGGGCAGTCCATATGCCGAATGGTGCAGGGCCGCAACTGGATGCGCGTGCGTCCGGGACCCGGTCCGCCGCTCCGGATCGATTGCGCGATCAATGTCGTTCGGTCGACCGATTCCGGTAACGTCGTCCTTTCCAGTCCGCGCCGCGGCCGAAATGATGGCGCAGCGCGGATTCGATGGTGGCGCGAAGAAACAGCATGGCCGCGACCGGCAAGGTCAGCGCCCAAGCCGGCCGCAGTCGGCTGAATCGGACCTGCGGCAGATAAGCGACCGTCATCAACAACCAGCCAATGGCACCGGCTGCAAGCAATCCGGTTCGACCGCTCAGCAGGCCGACAGCCAGTGCCAGCGGCGGCAGCGCGAACAGCAGCAGCATCAGCACCACGACCAGACCCAGCAGCAGTGTCGACTGGCGCAACTGAATGTAGGCGGTGCGCCGCACCGTTTCCAGCACGGACTCGAAATCCGGGTGCCGCCGCAGGCTGCGCACCGAATGGCTGAGTCCGAGCCAGATCCGGCCGCCCCGGGCGCGGACTCGCGCCGCCAGTTCGCAATCATCAATCAGACAGTCCCTCCAGGCAGCAAAACCGCCGGCCTC
>Ga0210046_1003411_pt1 | contig 10648 bp, 10 predicted proteins | sample CryGeyCG2114_250_FD_185461 | JGI IMG/M metagenome (GOLD analysis project Ga0210046, IMG submission 185461) | Groundwater microbial communities from aquifer - Crystal Geyser CG18_big_fil_WC_8/21/14_2.50 (SPAdes) (version 2) | ecosystem: Environmental > Aquatic > Deep subsurface > Groundwater ... | reverse complement strand
CCGATCTTTTGCATCATGCGGTTTTTCCCCGGTGAAGTTTGCAGCTCGCGTAAAATGCGTGCCGCACTATAGCGCTGTCTCCTGCCAATCACTATATCGTTACCGTGACCATCGAAGTCGAACGTTTTTTCTCCGAACAAAGCCCGCTTGCCAGTGAAGTCGCGTCATTCCGTCCGCGCGCGCAGCAGCGCGAGATGGCGCTGGCGGTGGCGGAGGCGATCCGCGACAACGCCATTCTGGTGGTCGAGGCGGGGACGGGTACGGGCAAGACTTTCGCCTATCTGGTGCCGGCACTGCTGGCGGGCGGCAAAGTGGTGATCTCCACCGGCACCAAGAATCTGCAAGACCAGTTGTTCCAGAAAGACCTGCCGATGGTGCGCGACGCGCTGAAGGCGCCGGTGTCGGTGGCGCTGCTCAAGGGGCGTTCAAATTATGTGTGTCACTACCATCTGGAACTGGCGCAATCGAACGGGCTGTTCAAGACGCGCGAGGACGTGAAGCATCTGGCGAAGATCGCGAATTACGCCAAGGTGACACAAAGCGGCGACCGGAGCGGGCTGGCGGATGTGCCGGAGAATGCGCCGATCTGGATGCATGTGACGTCGACGCGCGACAATTGTCTCGGCCAGGAATGCCCGCAGCACGATGAATGTTTTGTACTGAAGGCGCGCAAGGAAGCGATGGAGGCAGATGTCATCGTGGTCAACCATCACCTGTTCTTTGCCGATGTGATGCTGCGCGACGAGGGGGTGGCGGAGTTGCTGCCGGCCTGCAACACGGTGATCTTCGATGAGGCGCACCAACTGCCGGAGACGGCGAGCCTGTTCTTCGGCAAAAGCCTTGCCACGTCGCAGTTGCTCGATCTGGCGACCGATACAAGGGTTGAGGCACTGACCTCGGCCAGAGATTTTGCGCCGTTGCCGGTGGCGTGCGATGAACTGGAAAAAGCCGCGCGCGACCTGCGCCTGGCGTTCAAAAAGGAAGGGCGCATGGCGGCGGAGGCGACGGCGAACATCAGGGAATTTGCGCCGGCGCTGAAGACGCTGGACGAGAAGTTGTGCAAGCTCTCCGGGTTGTTGGAGAAGCAGGCCGAACGCAGCGAAGGATTGGAGAATTGCTGGCAGCGCGCGCAGGAGTTGGTGGGCCAGTTGAAACATTGGCAAGACAACGATGTGCCGGAAACGGTGCGCTGGCTGGAAGTGTTCCACCATTCGCTGCAACTCAATTCCACGCCGTTGTCTATTGCCGACATCTTTGCCAAACAGATCAGCGGCCATCCGCGCGCCTGGATATTCACCTCGGCGACCTTGGCGGTGAAGCAGAATTTCTCGCATTACCAGAACGCGATGGGATTAACGGAGGCGCGCACCGCATGCTGGGACAGTCCGTTCGATTATCCGGAACAGGCGTTGCTGTATGTGCCGCAGAACCTGCCGGAGCCGAACACGGAGGGTTATACCGATGCCGTGGTGCAGGCGGCGCTGCCGCTGATCGAGGCAAGCCGGGGCAGGGCGTTTCTGCTATTCACCAGCTTGCGCGCGATGCAGCGCGCCTACGAAATTTTGCAGGCCGAGTTCGACCGCAAAAATCTGAAATATCCGCTGCTGATTCAGGGCGAGGGCTCGCGCAACGAATTGCTCTCGCGTTTCCGCGAGCACGGCAATGCGGTGCTGCTGGGCAGCCAGTCGTTCTGGGAAGGGGTGGATGTGCGCGGCGAGGCGTTGTCGCTGGTCATCATCGACAAGTTGCCGTTCGCGCCGCCGGACGATCCGGTGCTGGCGGCGCGCATCGCGGAGTTGAACCGGCAGGGGCGCAACGCCTTCATGGAATTTCAGTTGCCGCGCGCGATCATTAATCTGAAACAGGGCGCGGGGCGCCTGATCCGCGACGAGAACGACCGCGGCGTGCTGATGATCTGCGACCCGCGCCTGATCTCGAAACACTACGGCAAGCGTATCTGGCAGAGTCTGCCGCCGTTCCGGCGCACGCGCGAGGAAAGGGAAGCAGTTGCTTTCTTCGGCAGACGGGTCGGGCTTCAGCCCGACAACGACTGCTAAAGAAGCCAGGCGATGCCGCCCAACGCGCCGAAAAAGATAACCAGATGCAGCCACGTCCACAAGGCGTAACGGCGGGCCAACTTTTCCGGTGACGTGTTGCTGATGAGGAAGAGCCGGCCATCTTGTGGTTTGAGCATGAAATGGGTATCCGCTTCGGCGCGCGCCGCGTTCAGCCGTTGGCGCGCCTCGCGTTTGGCCGCTTGCCGCGCCAGCAGCCACTCGTCCATGTCGAGCAGTCCGTTGCCGTTCAGGTCGAAGCGCTGCAGCATGTTCGCATTGTCCAGCTTCCATTCGTACAGGACCTGTTTCACCAATTCGTCGTGGGTAACCGGATTGTTGCTGCCGCCAATCGTCTTGAATTCACCCAGCGCATAGACCTCGTCCGTTTCCAGCAGTTTCCATTCGGTATAGCGCTCGTTGCCAACCCGCCAGTTATCCATGTGCCGAGCGATAATTTCGGCGCCGCGCGGGTCGATCACACAGCTGCCGCTGCCATCATCGAGGCGGAAGGGTGCGCTGCTTTCCCCCGTGTCCACCGTGTGCCACTGATTCTTGTGGTTTTTGCGCTCGACCTTGTAGCGATACCAGAGGCAGGGGAGGAGCAAGTATTTGCTCAGAATGGGCGCGCCTTCCCGCCGCGCATTGCCCAGCAGTTCGACATAACCCTGCGCCGCCGAAGCGATGCGCGAGGTGGGGGTGCCGACAATCAGGCGATGTCTGCGCAAAACAGAGAGCCAGGCGAACAGGCTGATGACTGCCATGCTGCCCAGAATCCATAACCATGCCGTGCGGGATCCAGAATGGAAACCGGCAAGCAGCAAGATGAGCTGCCCGCCGGAGGTGATGAGTTGCGTGTACTGGCGCCGCAAAGAGGTGAGCATCGATGTCCCCTTCGCCGCGCGTCAAGAATGCATCAGAAACGGAAGCCCAGTTTGAGGCTGACCGATTGTGCCTCGCCCGTCTTGTCGTATTCGGCTGCCAGGTTGGTCAGGCCAAAATTCAGATTGGCGCCGACGAACAGTTTGCTTTGCGAGAAACTTTCCTCGCTCAAGCCAGTGGAGGCATCGGGGGTGCTGGTGGTCCATACCTGGCCAACCCCGGCATAAGGGGTGAACATGGCGAAACCCTTGGAGATCGACAGGTCAACTCCCTTCGTGCCGAGTGCCAGTTGATTCACACCGGTCAGTTTGGTGAGTGAGCCGCGTACAGCGACCGCAGGCATCGTCGTACTGCCCGGCAAGAATGCCCAACGCAACTCGCCTCCGTACAGTTTAATGTCAGTGGAAGGCACAGCGGAGAAGAAGGCGCCAATGTCGATATTCAGCGGCAAGCCTTTGGTTACATGCAGCTTGGGCACGTACAGCTTGCTGATATTGTGGCCGGTCAGGGTGGTCCACAGTGGCGCGCTTTTGGCCAGATCGGTCTGGGTCACTTCCAGGCCGAGGTCGAAGCCGGTCACACCGGTCGATTCGGCCGGAACGAGTCCCTTGTAGCTGAGGGCGGAACCCAGATCTTTGGAAACGTTTAGAAAGTCAGCCTGCGTGCCCAATGCGCCGATATTGATACTTGCGGCCAGAACGGGTTGGGCCAGAGCCAGCGTTGCGGTCAGTACGAGCAGTTTCTTCATGTTGCCTTCTTTTTTTACGTGGTAAGAGTTTGCCGGCGATCCTTCCGGGGCAGGGCGGCGAGCCGTCGGGTTGCACCGGACTGGGATAAGTTCCTAGGCAAACAGGTTTTTGATATCCACATCGGTTTTTTCGGCGGCGGCGAATTCCAGCAACGGTTTGGGCTGGTAGGCGAACATATTGGCGATCAGCACCGCCGGAAACTGCTCGATGCCGACATTGTAGATATTGACCGATTCGTTATACAGTTCGCGCCGGTCGGCGATGCCGTTCTCCAGTCCGGTGATGCGGTTCTGCAATTGCATGAAATTTTCGTTGGTCTTCAGCTCCGGGTATGCTTCCGCCACCGCGAAAATATTGCCCAGTCCCATGCGCAACATACCCTCCGCCTTGCCCAGCGCGGCGATATCCTGTCCTTCGCGCGCGCTTTGCACCTGCGAGCGCGCCTCAATCACGCGTTGCAGGGTTTCCTGCTCGAACTGTTTGTATTGCTTGCACACCTCGACCAGCTTGGGCAGCTCGTCGTGGCGCTGCTTGAGCAGCACGTCGATGTTGGCCCAAGCCTTGCTCACCGCATGTTTCAGGTTGACCAGATAGTTGTACAGGCTGATACCGTAAATCAGCGCGACGACGCAGATGCCGAGCAGAATGAGGCCGCTAGTCATGTTGATGCTCCTTTCGGGACGGGATGGTTGCGGCGCATCATAAAACAATTTGCCGCAGTTTTGCTAATTCAGAGTTTCAGGCGTTTGGTGGTCAGCACCGCGCCCGGATCGTCGCGCCAGCGCGCGGGATCGGCATCGACGTACAGCTCGATTTCAATGCCATCCGGATCATGAATGTAGAGCGACTGGCTCACGCCGTGGTCGCTCATGCCGAAAATGCTAACGCCGCGCGCTTCCAGTTGGGCTTTACAGGCACGCAACTCGTCCAGACTGTCGCCCACCTTGAAGGCAACGTGATACAGCCCGATCGCACCGGGATCAGCCGGGGGTGAATCGATGCCGATCTGTAACAAGCCGAGGTCGTGATGATTTTGGCCGAGCGAGAAGAAAGCCATCACGCCCTGATGGCGGGCGACCTCGCGCATACCGAGAATATCGCGGTAAAAAACGACGGAGCGTTCCAGGTCGCCGACCTTGAGCACGACATGGCCGAGTGAATGTATCCGCATCACGCATGCTTCCCGTCTGTGATGAACGGCATCATCCGAAGAATTCTTTCACCTTCGCCATCCACGACTTGGCGCGCGGACTGTGGCGCGCCGCATCTTCCTGGCTGATCGCCTCGAACTCGCGCAACAATTCCTTCTGGCGGTCGGTCAGATTGGCCGGTGTTTCCACGATGACATGGCAATGCAAATCACCGTGGGTGTGGGTGCGCATGCCTTTGATGCCTTTGCCGCGCAGACGGAAGATCTTGCCGCTCTGGGTTTCCGCCGGGATCTTGATGCTGGCCTTGCTATCCAGCGTGGGGATCTCGATTTCGCCACCCAGGGCGGCGGTGGCAAAACTGATCGGCATTTCGCAATGCAGGTCGTCGCCGTCGCGCTGGAACACACTGTGCGGTTTGATGTGGATTTCCACATACAAATCGCCGTGCGGTGCGCCGGGACTGCCTGCTTCGCCATGGCCGCTGTGGCGCAGACGCATGCCGCTGTCGATGCCGGCCGGAATCTTGATTTCCAGCGTCTTTTGTTTTTTCACGCGCCCCGTGCCGTGGCAAGTTCCGCAGGGTGAACTGATCTGCTTGCCACTGCCGTGACAGCGCGGGCAGGTCTGCTGCACGGAGAAGAAGCCTTGTTGCATGCGCACCTGACCGTGGCCCGCACAGGTCTGGCAGGTCGTGGCCGAAGTGCCGGGTTTTGCCCCCGAACCGCCGCAGGTCTCGCATTCTTCCATGACGGGAATGCGGATCTGTTTTTCCGCGCCGCGTGCCGCTTCTTCCAGTGTGATCTCCATATTGTAACGCAGGTCGGCACCACGTTGAGCCTGGCTGCGCCCGCCGCGCCCACCGCCGAAGATGTCGCCGAAGATATCGCCGAAGTCGAAACCTTGAGCACCGCCCGCACCGAACGGATTGCCGCCGCCCATGCCGCCGGCCTCGAATGCCGCATGCCCATACTGGTCATAAGCGGCACGTTTCTGTCCGTCGGACAAGGTCTCGTAGGCTTCCTTGGCTTCCTTGAACTGTTCTTCCGCTTTAGGGTTGTCCGGGTTGCGGTCCGGATGGTGCTTCATCGCCAGCTTCCGATAAGCCTTTTTGATGTCTTCCTCCGACGCGTCGCGGTTGACGCCGAGGATTTCGTAGTAGTCGCGCTTGCTCATGTTTTTTCCATGTAACGATGGGGCGCATGCGCCCCACCGGTGGTTACATCAAGAAAGATGCCGCTTATTTCTTGTCTTTGACTTCGGTGAACTCTGCATCAACCACGTCACCCTCGTCAGCCTTCGCTTCGGGTTGTGCGCCACCTTGAGCAGCTTGTGCCTTGGCTTGTTCGGCGGCGTACATCTTCTCGCCCAGTTTTTGCGCCGCCGTGGCCAGTGCTTCGGTCTTGGCTTCGATAGCGGTTTTGTCGTCGCCTTTCACCACTTCTTCAGCTTCCTTCACCGCAGCTTCGATAGCGGACTTTTCTTCAGCGGACAGTTGTTCGCCATATTCTTTCAGCGACTTATTGGTGGAGTGGATCAGCGCGTCCAGCTGGTTGCGCGCGGTCACCAGTTCCATTGCTCTCTTATCCTCGTCGGCATGCGCTTCGGCATCCGCCACCATGCGCTGGATCTCTTCTTCGGAGAGGCCCGAACTGGCCTTGATGGTGATGTTGGCCTCCTTGCTGGTAGCCTTGTCCTTCGCGCTCACGTGCAGGATGCCGTTGGCGTCGATGTTGAAGGTCACTTCGATCTGCGGCATGCCGCGCGGTGCGGGCGGGATGTCGGAAAGGTTGAACTGACCCAGGCTCTTGTTGCCGGAAGACATCTCGCGTTCGCCTTGCAGCACGTGGATGGTCACCGCCGACTGGTTGTCGTCGGCCGTGGAGAACACTTGCGACGCCTTGGTCGGGATGGTGGTGTTCTTCTTGATGAGCTTGGTCATCACGCCGCCCATGGTTTCAATGCCCAGAGACAGCGGGGTCACGTCGAGCAGCAGCACGTCCTTCACTTCGCCCTGCAGCACGCCGCCCTGGATGGCTGCGCCAACGGCCACCGCTTCGTCCGGGTTTACGTCCTTGCGTGCTTCCTTGCCGAAGAACTCTTTTACTTTCTCTTGCACCATCGGCATACGGGTCTGGCCACCGACCAGGATCACGTCGGCGATGTCGGCATTCGACACGCCCGCATCCTTCATGGCGATCTTGCACGGCTCAATGGTGCGCGCGACCAGGTCTTCCACCAGGCTTTCCAGCTTGGCGCGGGTGATCTTCACAGCCAGGTGTTTCGGACCGGTCGCATCAGCGGTGATGTAAGGCAGGTTCACTTCGGTCTGTTGTGCCGAGGACAATTCGATCTTCGCCTTTTCAGCCGCGTCCTTCAGCCGTTGCAGTGCCAGCATGTCTTTCTTCAAGTCAACGCCGCTTTCCTTCTTGAACTCATCCACCAGAAACTCGATCACGCGCATGTCGAAATCTTCACCGCCGAGGAAAGTGTCGCCGTTGGTGGACAGCACTTCGAACTGGTGCTCACCGTCGATCTCGGCGATTTCGATGATGGAAATATCGAACGTGCCGCCACCCAAGTCGTACACCGCGATCTTGCGGTCGCCTTCCTGTTTGTCCATACCGAACGCCAGCGCGGCCGCAGTCGGCTCGTTGATGATGCGCTTCACGTCGAGACCCGCGATGCGACCCGCATCCTTGGTGGCCTGGCGCTGCGAGTCGTTGAAGTAAGCGGGCACGGTGATGACCGCCTCGGTGACGGGTTCACCCAGATAGTCTTCGGCGGTCTTCTTCATTTTCATCAGTACTTCGGCGGAAATCTCCGGGGCGGAAATTTCTTTGTCGCGCACCTTGATCCATGCGTCGCCGTTCTTGGCTTTGACGATGGCGTAGGGAACCATGGCGATATCCTTCTGCACCATCGGCTCTTCAAAACGACGGCCAATCAGGCGTTTCACACCATAAAGGGTGTTCTTCGGGTTGGTCACGGCCTGGCGCTTGGCGGGCGCGCCCACCAGCACTTCGCCATCTTCCATGTAGGCGATGATGGAAGGCGTTGTGCGCGTGCCTTCCGCGTTCTCGATCACCTTGGTTTTGCCATTTTCCATGACGGCCACGCAAGAGTTCGTCGTGCCCAGGTCGATACCGATGATTTTCCCCATGATGCTTTCCTTTCAGTTGAATTCGTAAAAATTGGATATTTCGATTGTCTCGCCGCCCAACGTCAGGGCGACTATCGAGTATTTCAAGAGGCTGATTCCTTTGTTTTGGCGACCATCACCAGCGCCGGGCGCAATACGCGGTCGTTCAGCGTGTAGCCTTTTTGCATCACGCTGACCACAGTGTTGGCTTCCTGATCGCTTTCCACCACGCCGATGGCCTGATGTTTGTGCGGATCGAGCTTTTCGCCGACCGGGTTCACTTCCTTGATGTTGAACTTGTCGAACACGCTTGAAAGCTGCTTCAGCGTCAGTTCCATGCCACTCTTGAAGCTCTCCACATTATCGGTGGTCACCGCCAACCCTGCTTCTAAACTGTCCTTGACTGCCAGCATCTCGCCGGAAAAGCGTTCCACCGCGAACTTCTGGGCCTTGCTTACATCCTCTGCCGCACGGCGGCGAATGTTCTCACCCTCCGCCTTCGCGTACATCCAGGCATCGTAGTGCTCCTGCGCTTTGCGCTCGGTTTCCTGCAGCATCTCTTCCAGACTGGGAATCCTGTCCGCAGCCTGTTCTGCCTGTGTTTCAACTGCTGCGGCGGACTTTTGTTGCTCGATTTGATGCTGGTTTTCCTGTTGTTCCATTTGCCTCTCCTGTTTTTTGACAACCGAATTGTGGGGACTAAATTTCAGGTTTCAATGGAGGGGATGAAAAAATCCGGCGCGCCATGAGTGAGCCATGAATTGGAGCCAGTTTTTTTGCGCGGCGTTGACATCTTGGAAAATACTGTTGACGCTAGCCAATCTGTTTTAAAACAGCCCGCGCGACAATCAAAAGTGGATCACTCGCTAGACACGTTGGGGGCTGCCTTTGGGTGGCATGGTGCGTGGCTCGTCTGCGGAGCACGCTGGGGCTTCACCTGCCAACCTCGAACAAAGGGCAAAGGATTCCGCGTATTGTTGGTGACATTGGAAGGGCGCTGGTAGCATGTCGGCTGTTCTAACCATGTTTGGATCGATGCAGATGTATTCGCAGTTCCCCAATGGACAGGAGAGGTCTCCGCTCAATGAGCGGTTCGCTGTCGTTGGGCTTGTCGTATTGCTTCACTTGTCAGTGTTTGCTGGCTATTTGTTGCAGCCGGAGATGCCGGCGGTATTCGTTAATGAGATGTCGATCTCATTCGCCAATATAGAGATGCAGCAGGCTGATATCGTTCCGCAACCAAAACAGAAGCCAGAAGAGATCGAGCCAGAAGAGATCGAGCCAGAAGAGATCGAGCCAGAAGAGATCGAGCCAGAACCTGCGGAAGAACTTGCTCCCAAGGAGGTTGCCCCGCCCGCACCGCAGAATGTCTCGCCCCCATCCCCCGTTCAGTTGGATGCCGAGCCGGATTACCGCGCCGATTATCTGAACAATCCGCGCCCGCCCTATCCGATGGTGGCAAGGCGCATGGGTTATAACGGCAAAGTGATTTTGAATGTGGAGGTCTTGGCCGAGGGCAAGGCTGGCCAAGTTTTGCTTCATCAAAGTAGCGGCTATGCGATTTTGGACAACGCTGCATTGCAAACGGTGAAGACATGGAAGTTCTCCCCCGCAAAGCGTTTTGGGCGGCCGGCCACACAGTGGTTCCTAGTACCAATCAGATTTTCTTTAGAGGATAACGAAGCATGAGTAATCTATTCGCCATCAATTCGGTTGTGGTGTATGCCACGCTGATCCTGTTGATCATCCTGTCTATCGTGACTTGGTCTATCGCCTTGTTCAAAGCGTGGAAGATGGTTCAAGCAAAGAAGCAGGATCGTGAATTCATCGATCACTTTTGGGCGGCGCATGAATGGATCGAAGCGAAAGAGATTGCGCATGAGTGTAAAGGTGACTTTGCGCTTCTGGCCCAAGCTGGTTTTGCAGAACTGAAGACATTGGGTGAAGTTCAGCAGGATTTGAAGCACTTGGGTGCGCCGCATGATGTATTGGAACGTCAGTTGGCGCAGCAGCTGCAGAACATTCAGCGTCGTCATGAGCGCGGCCAGGCCGAGTTGGCGACCATCGGCTCTACTTCTCCCTTTGTTGGTCTGTTCGGTACGGTGTGGGGCATCATGCATGCCTTGCAGGATATCGGCAGGAGTGGGTCGGCATCCTTGGATGTCGTGGCTGGCCCTATTGGCGAGGCTTTGATCGCAACGGCCATTGGTATCGCGGTTGCCTTGCCCGCCGTATTGGCCTACAACTTTTTCTTGCGTCGTTTGAAGGTGCACGTGACTGACCTGGAGAACTTTGCGCATGACTTCATGCGCCTTGCACAGAAGCACGATTACAAACTGTGATTTAGCCGTCATTCCCGCGCAGGCGGAAATCCGGCGGTTTTATTCAATAAGGTTTTGACCTCGCCACGCGAGGAATTATTTCTTTAACTGGATTCCCGCCTGTGCGGGAATGACAGAGGAGAAGGTGAGGTAACTATGTCATTCGGCAATTCATCTCAAGACAATGGCAGCATGATGAGCGAGATTAATGTCACACCCTTGGTAGATGTGATGCTGGTGCTGTTGGTGGTATTCATCATCACTGCACCCTTGCTGGCGCCGCAGTCGCTCAAGATCAATCTGCCCAAGACTGAATCGGTGGCTAAGGACGACAAGTTACAAAAAGTCAGTT
>Ga0210046_1003410_pt1 | contig 10649 bp, 9 predicted proteins | sample CryGeyCG2114_250_FD_185461 | JGI IMG/M metagenome (GOLD analysis project Ga0210046, IMG submission 185461) | Groundwater microbial communities from aquifer - Crystal Geyser CG18_big_fil_WC_8/21/14_2.50 (SPAdes) (version 2) | ecosystem: Environmental > Aquatic > Deep subsurface > Groundwater ... | reverse complement strand
AATCGTTGCGGCGACAGGTCGCCGCCGACGGCGAGCAGGCCGTTGGGTTGTTGCAGCGCTTGTGCGACGGGTGGGAAAGGCATGGTGAGCGAGGATACGTCGCATGGCGACGGGGTTCAATCCGTATCGCCGCCACGCCATGCACTGGCGGGCTGAATGGAATATAGGCCTTTTGGCATATAGGAATCAAGGGCGAAATGTGCTTATATTGTGCCTAGAAAAAGAGCAAATTGCGGGGGGCAGGCATGGTATTGGGTTTGTTTGGCAAGAAAACGGATCATCCGCTGGCGGAGATGAAATCCGCACAGGCGTTGCTGGATGATATTCCGAAAGGCGATTCGCTCAGGGCTTTGCAGGAAATCAGTGACTGGGTGGAGACGCTCCGCGAGCAGGCTGATGATTTTCGTGTCGATCACCAGTGGGAGGTGTTGTGTCCGTACGACCAGGCTGCGCAGGCGCCTGTGCGCAAGTTGTTGCACGACTATTTTGCCCCGCAAGCTCCCTCCCAATTCCAGGAAAACCGTCTCTGGACCTTGCTGGACGAGTACTACATGCGCAGCGAGTTGTGTCATTTCGATGTGTTGACCCGTTATCGCGACGGCGCGAAGGGGGCGGCATCCATCAAGGAAGACGTCCCGCTGTTGTGCGCGCGCGGCATCCATGCGATCACCGGTCGGTTGAAAATGGCGGCTGCCCGCTACGCCATGGTCGATCCGGCATTGTGGCGGCGGCTGGCGGCCTTTTACACGCTGGCTGAAAGCCATGATTGTCTGGAGACCCCGCTCACCCTGTATGCGGGTACGAACACCACAGTGGCGCAGTCCTTTGCCACGCTGGTGCTGTGGTACGGCAGTAGCGCGGGCAATTTAAGCCCGCTGCAGGAGCATATCGCGGAACGTTTGTTTGCCGCCTTGGGCAGTCGCGCCGCCATTTCGCGTTCATATGATGGGGCGGGCTTGTTTGCTTTCGATCTGGCACAACCGACGCCGCCCATGCGCGCCACTGCCGGGGCGACCGTCCATCCCGCTTTGCGTTTTGTTGCGGCGGATGGCCAGCGCCAGCGGCTGGCTGATTTGTTGAAGAATCTGGACAAGGGCATCCTGCCCGAGGGGCTGAATTTTTACGGTGCGAAATATGAGGTGGAGCAGGTGCGGGAGGTCGCGCAACGCCTGTGGCAAAGCCTCACCCTGCCGCCCCCGACCCGGCGCACGCCGCGGCGCAAAATCAAGGTCAACCTGAAAGTGGCCAACGGTTTCAGCAAAATGCTGGAACGCTCCGATGTCGGGCTCAGCTTCGGGGCGGAGGAGAGCGAGGTGTGGGAGATCGAAGACATCAGCGCCACCGGTTTCCGCAGCGTGATCCCGATGGGGCGCGCCAACGGTATTCGCATCGCTTCACTGCTCGGCAGCCAGCCCGATGGAGTCTCGCACTGGGGGGCGGGGGTGGTGCGGCGTTTGAGCCGCGATCTCGACGGCAATCTGCATATCGGGATCGAGTTGTTGAGTCCGCGCATCGTCGGCGTGCCGTTGCTCGATTATGCCAACCCGGACGAGAGCGGCGTGCAGATCGGCATGTATCTTAATCGTCCGAATGACAACAGCGGCGAGGCGTGGCTGTTGATGAAGCAGGATGCGTTCGTGGCCAACCGCAGTCTGAAAATGGAGCTGGGTGACAAGGAATATCTTCTGTTGCCGCTGGCGCTGGTCGAGCAGGGCGAAGATTACGATCTGGCGCGCTATCGCATGATGGAACAGGACGCGGGCAGCGAAGATTAGCGCAGGATTGTGCGGGTTCTTCCCGGCAAGTCGGGTTTCAACCAGACGATTTTTCGAAATATTCAACAACCGCCATCTGCTGCGCCAGCCAGCGCTCGATATCCCGGATTTCTTCCATGCACACGCTGTGCGGCATCGCGTATTCATGCCAACTTACGGTACAACCCAATTGCTGTAGATAAGCTGCGGACTGCCTGCCCAAGGTGTAGGGCACAACCGGGTCCTGCAGGCCATGCGCCATGAAAATCGGCGTATCCCGCGAGTGGCCGATGTCTGCGGCACGGGTGGTATCCGCCAGCGGCAAATAGGTGGACAGCGCCAGAATTCCGCCCAATCTCGCGGGCGCATGCAAGCCGGTGTGCAGCGCGACGGCGCCTCCCTGCGAAAATCCCGCCACCAAGATGCGTGCCGGCACGATGCCGCGTGCGATTTCGTGCGCGATCAGCTTTTCGATTTCATGGCGGGATGCGGCGATCCCCGCGGCATCCTGTGCCGCATCGATCTCGCTGCTGACGATGTCGTACCAGGCCGGCATCACGTAGCCGCCGTTGAGCGTGACCGGGCGCGCCGGCGCGTGCGGAAAGATGAAGCGCACCGCCCGCGGCAAATGCAACTCCTGCGCCACCGGTACGAAATCCTCGCCGCTGGCACCCAGCCCGTGCAGCCAGATGATGCTGTAGCGGGGCTCGGGTCCGCTGTCGAGGGTAATGTGGGGGAGGAGTTCGCTCATGTTCGATTTTGTAGTCAGTTTTGCTCAAAAAACTTGATCACGCGGAGACGCGGAGAACGCGGAGTAAACCAGCGTGCTTTGCCAAAAGGCAAGAGGTTCGTTTCAATTTTTGTTGTTGAATTTCTCCGCGTTCTCCGCGTCTCCGCGTGAGGTGGTTTTGATTTATGGCGCCGGAATAATCTCGCGCAGCAACTGAAAGATTTCACGATAGGATTTGGGCGGCTTCGCCAGTTCTTTTTCCTTTATGTTCGATTTTGTAGTCAGTTTTGCTCAAAAAACTTGATCGCGCGGAGACGCGGAAAACTCGGAGTAAACCAGCGTGCTTTGCCAAAAGGCAAGAGGTTCGTTTCAATTTTTGTTGTTGAATTTCTCCGCGTTCTCCGCGTCTCCGCGTGAGGTGGTTTTGATTTATGGCGCCGGAATAATCTCGCGCAACAACTGAAAAATTTCGCGGTAGCTTTTTGGGGGTTTCTCCAGCTCTTTTTCCTTCAATGCGTTGCGGATCAGCGCGCGCAAGCGTTGCGCATCGGCCAGCGGATAATTGGCCAGCAGTTCGGTCAGCGCATCACCGTCTTCCAGCAGGCGGTCGCGCCACTGCTCGACCTGATGCAGCCAGGCGGTATGTTCGCGCGAGGTGCCGTTCCAGGCATCCAGCTTGGCCAGGATCGGGGCGGTCTCGACTTCGCGCATCAGCTTGCCGATGTATTGCAACTGGCGTTTTTGCGCGCCGAATTTGCTGATACGTTTGTACTCCGCCAAGGCTTCCAGCAGATTTTCCGGCAGATCGAGTGCGCGCCATTTGTCCTTGGGCAATTCGGTCAGTTGCTTGCCCAGGTCGCGCAGGTCATGCATCTGCTTCTTGACCTTGGTCTTGCTCGGAGGCAACTCCTGTTCCAGGTCTTCGCTTGTTTCCGGTTTGTTCATCATGGTTGTCGGTGGTTATCGCGATGTTGGTATGATAGCGCCCCTGCCGTATTGGCCCGACTGAAAATTTATGCCTACCCCCGTGAAAAATACCCCGACCTCGCCGGATTCCTTGCGCGAACTGGCCGCCGACATCATCGCTTACGCGCGCAAGCAGGGTGCTTCGGCCAGTGTCGCCGAAGTGTCCGCCGGGCTGGGGCAAACCGTCAGCGTGCGCCAGGGCGAGATCGAAACGATCGAATACAACCGCGACAAAGGGCTCGGGGTCAGCGTCTATCTCGGGCAGCGCCGCGGCCATGCCAGCACTTCGGATTTTTCGCGCCAGGCGATGCAGGACACGGTGCAGGCGGCGCTGAACATCGCGCGCTTCACGGCGGAAGATGATTGCGCCGGTCTGCCGGAGGAAGCGCTGTTGGCGCACGACTGGCCGGATCTGGATTTGTATCATCCGTGGCCGCTCGATGTGGCACAGGCGGTCGAGCTGGCGCGCGACTGCGAGCGCGCCGCGTTCGCGGCTGACCGCCGCATCGTCAATTCCGAAGGCGCCAGTGTCAACGTCAACAGCGGCAGTTTCGTGCTGGCGAACAGTCTCGGCTTCAATGGCGGTTATACGTCCTCGCGCCACAGCGTCAGTTGCGCGGTGATCGCCGGCACGGGCAAGACCATGCAGCGCGACTACTGGTACGGCACGGCACGCCATCCGGCCGACATACTCAAAGTGGAAGAGATCGGGCGCATCGCCGCCGAGCGCACCGTGCGCCGCCTGAAGGCGCGCAAGTTGCCGACCCTGCAGTGCCCGGTGCTGTTCGAGGCGCCGGTGGCGGCCAGTCTGTTCGGACATTTTGTGGGCGCAGTCAGCGGCAGCAGCCTGTATCGCAAATCTTCATTCCTGCTCGACCATCTGGAGCAGCAAGTGTTTTCCGACATCGTTCATATCGATGATGTGCCGGACCTTGCGCGCGGTCTGGGCAGCAGTCCGTTCGATAACGAAGGCGTGCGCACGCAACGCCGCGCCATCGTCGCGGCGGGTGTGCTGCGCGGGTATTTCCTGGGTACCTACAGCGCGCGCAAGCTGGGAATGCACAGCACCGGCAACGCCGGCGGCACGCACAATCTGCTGATCCGTCCCGGCACACAAGATTTCGCCGGACTGGTGCGCCAGATGGGACGCGGACTGATCGTCACCGAACTGCTCGGGCACGGGGTGAATGCGGTGACAGGCGATTACTCGCGCGGCGCGGCCGGCTTCTGGGTTGAGCACGGCGAGATCCAGTATCCGGTGGAGGAAATTACTATCGCCGGCAATCTGAAAGAGATGTACCGTGGCATCGTCGCGCTCGGCAACGACGTGATGGTGCAGGGCGCGCGCCGCTGCGGCTCGGTGCTGATCGAGCGCATGGCAATCGCGGGACAATCATAAAAACCAAGGAGGGGTTGGAGCATGAAGGCGTTACTGGGGATGTTGGTTTTTTGCATGGCGCAGCTTTCTTGGGCGGTGGAGCCTGAAGCCGAGGCGGCGGATGTCAGCTACACGGTGCAGCAGGGTGACACCCTGGGGTCGCTGGCGCGGGGCAAACTGGATGTGCCGGGACGCTGGCGCGATGTGGCGCATTACAACCAGCTGCCCGATCCCGATCGAATCAAGCCGGGCCAGGTGCTCCGCATCAAACCGCTGTGGCTGAAGGCCGAGTCCGGCGTGCTCAAGGTGGAGGCAGTGACTGGCCAAGCCAGCGCCCAAGGCCGCGCGCTGAAGGTGGGTGACACCGTGGCGGTTGGGGCCGAAGTGCAAACCGAGATGGGTTCTGCCTTGCGCTTGCGCGCTCCTGACGGTTCGCAGGTCGATCTGCAAGAAGCGAGTCAAATCCAGGTCGAAAAACTGGAGCAACGCGAAGGTGGCGTGTTTGTCAGTGTGTTGCGCCTGCTCGCCGGTCAGCTCGAGGCATTCAAGGTAAAGCGCGCGACAGGCATGGCCGACATGGCGGTCAATGCGCGCAATGCCACACTGGGCGTGCGCGGCACGCATTTTCGGATGCGGCAGGAGGGCATGAATACTTACGCCGAAATCGAGGATGGGCACGTCGCGTTCGAGGCGGCGAAGACGCCGCAGGTGCTCGCGCTGGCCGGTGGCGAAGGCTCGGTGGCGGATGGGGTCAAGCCGGCACAGGTGATTCCGTTGCTGCCTGCGCCAACCTATCCTGCTTTGCCGCAGGTCTTCGATACACCTTACGTCGAGTGGACAATGCCTGAACTGGCTGGGGCGCAAGGGTATGTCGGCGAACTGGCGCGCGATGCATCGTTTGCCGATCATCTGGTGTCGGTGCGCAGCGTGGGCAGGCTTATTCGCTTTCGCGAGTTGCCCAACGGACACTACTGGCTCAAGTTGCGTGCGGTGGATGCGCAGGGTTTGCAAGGCAAAGAGGGCAAGGTTGATTTCGAGCTGGCGGTACCGCCGCGCAAGTTCGTGATGACCAAGGTCTATATCAGTGGCGACAAACTGCAACTGATCTGGGTGGGGCGGCGCGAGAACCCGCGCTATCAGGTGCAGGTTGCGGTCGATCAGAGCTTCGCCCGCGTCATGCTGGATACGCAGACCGCCGATAACTGGATCGATATGGCGCGCCCGCAACCGGGTCGTTATTTCATGCGTGTGCGTCAACTCTTCGAGGATGGGCGCAACGGTGGATGGGACGTGCCGATGGCGTTCGACGCCCCCTGACGCGTGTACTGCAGGCAATCGCGCGCCGCCCATCCGGGCGGCGTTTTGTTTGGTGCGGGCGTGATAAAATGCGCGCCTTTTCCGTTCACCCTTAATTTTGGAAGGCCGCCCATGTTCTCGCGCAAAAACACCCTCGCCGTTGTCGATCCCGATCTGTGGGATGCGATTCAGAAAGAAAATGCCCGCCAGGAAGATCATATCGAACTGATCGCCTCGGAAAACTACACCAGCCCGGCGGTGATGGAGGCGCAGGGCAGCCAGCTCACCAACAAGTATGCCGAGGGTTATCCCGGCAAGCGCTATTACGGCGGCTGCGAGTATGTCGATATCGCCGAACAGCTGGCGATCGATCGCGCCAAGGCGCTGTTCGGCGCGGAGTATGTCAACGTGCAACCGCACTCCGGTTCGCAGGCGAATCAGGGCGTTTATGTCTCCGTGCTGAAACCCGGCGACACCATTCTCGGCATGAGCCTGGCGCACGGCGGCCATTTGACCCACGGGGCATCGGTGAATATCAGCGGCAAGCTGTACCACGCCGTGCAGTACGGCCTGAATGACAAGGAAGAGATCGACTACGACCAGGTGCAGGCGCTGGCCAACGAACACAAGCCGAAGATGATCGTGGCGGGGGCTTCCGCGTATTCGCTGGTGATCGACTGGAAGCGTTTCCGCGCCATCGCCGACAGCGTCGGCGCGTATCTGTTCGTGGACATGGCGCACTACGCCGGACTGGTGGCGGCGGGCGTGTACCCGAGCCCGGTCGGCATCGCCGATTTCGTCACCACCACGACCCACAAGACCCTGCGCGGTCCGCGCGGGGGCATCATCATGGCCAAGGCGGAACATGAAAAGGCGCTGAATTCGGCGATCTTCCCCGGCATCCAGGGCGGCCCGCTGATGCACGTCATCGCCGCCAAGGCGGTGGCGTTCAAGGAGGCGGCGAGCAAAGAATTCAAGGATTGCCAGAAGCAGGTGGTGGACAACGCGCGGGTGATGGCCAAAGTGTTGCAGGAACGCGGCCTGCGCATCGTCTCGGGCCGCACCGACAGCCACGTGTTCCTGGTCGATCTGCAAGCCAAGCACATCACCGGCAAGGAGGCCGAGGCGGCGCTGGGTCGAGCCCATATCACCGTCAACAAGAACGCCATCCCGAACGATCCGCAAAAACCGTTCGTCACCAGCGGTATCCGCATCGGCACGCCGGCGATGACCACGCGCGGCTTCAAGGAGCTGGAAGCCGAGAAGCTGGCCCATCTGGTGGCCGATGTGCTGGATGCGCCGAATGACGACGCGGTGATCGCGCGGGTGGCGGGCGAAGTGAAGAAGATGACCACGCAGTTTCCGGTGTATGGGGTGTAATCAGGATTCGGGATCAAGGATTCAGGATTCAGCGGGCGTGGCGGTTGCCCTGAATCCAAGATCCCGGATCCCGATGCCGCGAACCTATGAAATGTCCCTTCTGCAAAGGTAACGACACCCAGGTGATCGACACGCGCGAGAGCGACGAGGGCGACAGCATCCGCCGCCGCCGCCGCTGTGTGTCGTGCGACAAACGCTTCACCACTTACGAGACGGTGGAGTTGCGCATGCCGCAGGTGGTCAAGCAGAACGGCATGCGCAGCGAGTTCGACGCGGACAAGTTGCGCACCAGTTTCAATCGCGCCCTGCACAAGCGTCCGGTGTCCACCGAGATGGTGGACGCGGCCATCGACCACGTCACGCAAAAGGTGTTCGCGTTCGGCGAGCGCGAGATTGGTTCGCGCCAGATTGGCGAGCTGGTGATGAAAGAGCTGCTGAAGCTGGACAAGGTCGCCTACATCCGCTTCGCCTCGGTGTATAAAAGTTTTCAGGATGTGGACGACTTCACCGATGCGGTGGATGCGGTGCGCAAAACGCCCGCGCGTCGGCGCAAGAGCGTTTGACTTCGATACGGCAGTTGATCACGCGGAGGCGCGGAGTGCGCGGAGAAGTTCGGAGAGAATATGAGCGATACGCCTTATCCGGACTGTTTCGCCGTGACATTGAATTTACTCCGCGTGCTCCGCGCCTCCGCGTGAGGCTGATTTTGGGGAGTTGAGCATGTTTGTTGCTGCCGACAGTGAGTGGATGGCGCATGCGCTGCAACTGGCGCAGCGCGGCCTGTTGACCACTACGCCCAATCCGCGCGTCGGCTGCGTGCTGGTCAAGGGCGGAAAGAATATTGGCGAGGGCTGGCACGTGCGCGCCGGCGAGCCGCATGCCGAGGTGCATGCGTTGCGCGCGGCGGGCGCGGCAGCGCAAGGCGCGACCGTTTATGTCACGCTGGAGCCGTGCAGCCACCACGGGCGCACACCACCCTGTGCGGAGGCGCTGATCGGTGCGCGGGTGGCGCGGGTGGTGTGCGCGATGCAGGACCCGAATCCGCAGGTTGCCGGACAAGGCATTGCCAAATTGCGCGCCGCCGGAATGGCCGTTGAGGCCGGATTGATGGAAGCCGCCGCGCGCGAACTGAATATCGGTTTCGTGTCGCGCATGACGCGCGGCCTGCCTTTCGTGCGCAGCAAGATCGCGGCCAGCCTGGACGGCCGCACCGCGCTGGCGAACGGAGTGAGCCAATGGATCACCGGCGCGGCGGCGCGGCAGGATGTGCAGCACTGGCGCGCGCGTTCCTGCGCGGTGCTGACCGGTATCGGCACGGTGCTGGCGGACGATCCGCAATTGAATGTGCGCGAGATCGCAGTCGAGCGGCAACCGTTGCGCGTGGTGCTGGACAGCACGCTGCGCATATCGCCCTCGGCGCGTATTGTGCAAGGCGGCGGGACACTGATCTATACGGTCTCCGCCGCTGCGCAGAAACACGATGCACTGACCGCGCGCGGTGCCGAAGTGATCGTGATGCCGTCCGCCGCCGCGCGGCTTGATCTCACTGCGGTGCTGCGCGATCTGGCGCAGCGCGGCATAAATGAAGTGCTGGTGGAGGCGGGCAAGACGCTGAACGGTGCGCTGCTGCGCGCCGGACTGGTGGATGAATTGGTGCTGTATCTGGCGCCGCAATTGCTGGGTGATGCGGCGCGCGGTATCGCCGATCTGGGCGAGCTGCTGCGGCTGGAACAAAAAGTGGAGTTGGCCTGGCGCGACGTGCGCCGGGTGGGCGGGGATTTGCGCATTACGGCGGAGATAAAACATGTTTAGTGGAATCATTGCGGACGCCGGTCTGATCAAGAAAGCGGAGGATCGCGAAGGCGGCCTGCGCCTGACGGTGGCGACCGAAGTATTGGGCATGGACGATGTCGTCTTGGGCGACAGCATCGCGGTGAACGGCGTGTGTCTTACCGTGATCAAGGTCGATGGCAACGATTTTGTGGTGGACGTTTCGCGCGAGACGATGGATTGCACCGCCGGCCTGGACCGGCAGGGCGCGCACGTCAATCTGGAAAAGGCGATGCGGCTGTCCGACCGCATCGGCGGGCATCTGGTGAGCGGCCATGTGGACGGCGTGGGCGAAGTGGTCGCATTCAACGACATCGGTGAGAGTTGGCGCCTGATCGTGCGCGCGCCGCAGGCGCTGGCGAAGTACATCGCAGTGAAAGGCTCCATCACCATCAACGGCGTGAGCCTGACGGTGAACCGCGTGGCAGGCAACGAGTTCGAGGTGAACCTGATCCCGCACACGCTGGAAGTGACGACATTGAACGAGCTGGAAAAAGGGGCGCGCGTGAATCTGGAGATCGATCTCATCGCGCGCTATGTGGAACGCATGATGCAGGCAGAGAAAGAGCAGAACCCATGACAGACGTTGCACCGATCACAGAGATCATCGAAGAGATACGCGCCGGACGCATGGTCGTGCTGGTGGACGAGGAAGACCGCGAAAACGAGGGCGACCTGGTCTTTGCGGCCGAATTTGCCACGCCGGAAATGGTCAATTTCATGGCGCGGTACGGGCGCGGCCTGGTCTGCCTGACGCTGACCCAGGCGCATTGCAAGCAGCTCGACCTGCCGCTGATGGTGCGCGAGAACGGCCTGCCGCTGGCGACCAACTTCACGCTCAGTATCGAAGCGGCAAGCGGGGTCACCACCGGCATCTCGGCAGCCGACCGCGCGCGCACCATTCTGGCGGCGGCGAACAAGGATGCCAGGCCGGGCGACATCGTGCAGCCCGGTCACATCTTTCCGCTGATGGCGCAGAACGGCGGGGTGCTGGTGCGCGCCGGCCATACCGAAGCGGGCTGCGACCTGGCGCAACTGGCGGGTGTGACGCCGGCTGCTGTCATCTGCGAGATATTGAAGGAGGACGGCGAGATGGCGCGCCTGCCTGACCTGATCCCGTTTGCCAAACAGCATGGTTTGAAGATCGGCACCATTGCCGACCTGATCGAATACCGTTCACATCACGAAACGCTGGTCGAGCGCGTCGGCCAGCGCACGCTGCAAACCGCATACGGTGAATTCGAGTTGTTCGTTTATACCGACAAGAGCACGCAGCGCACCCATCTGGCGCTGGTGCATGGCGAGGTGCGACCGG
>Ga0210046_1003403_pt1 | contig 10666 bp, 10 predicted proteins | sample CryGeyCG2114_250_FD_185461 | JGI IMG/M metagenome (GOLD analysis project Ga0210046, IMG submission 185461) | Groundwater microbial communities from aquifer - Crystal Geyser CG18_big_fil_WC_8/21/14_2.50 (SPAdes) (version 2) | ecosystem: Environmental > Aquatic > Deep subsurface > Groundwater ... | reverse complement strand
TCCCTTAACAGTCCCTTCAGCTTCTACACCAACCGCTAATTTCACTGCATCAGCAACAAGCGTATGTGTGGGAGATTCTATTACTTTTACCAACACCAGCACAACTTCAGCACCAACAACGTATGCGTGGGTTTTCCCTGGAGGAACACCTGCAACAGCCAATACAGCTGGACCTCATACAGTAACTTTTAATACGGCTGGAACTCAAAATATTTCACTTACCGTTACCGATGCAAACGGAACAGACAATATAGTTATTCCTATTACAGTTAACCCTCTTCCAACTGTTACTGCCAATGCCACCAACATATCAATTTGTGCTGGAGATCCTGTTACGTTAACTGGAGGAGGTGCATCATCTTATACTTGGGATAATGGCGTTACGGATGGAGTAGCATTTAATCCAACTGTTACCACCACTTATACCGTTACTGGAACAGATGCCAATAGTTGCCAAAATACAGCTCAAATTACCATTACTGTGAATAACTGTTCTCAACCAACTGCTTCATTTACTACAAGCTCCCTTTCTACCTGCGTTGGAAGTAGCATCACATTTACCGACAACAGCACTGGTTCTGGAATTACCAATTGGAATTGGACTTTTCCTGGTGGATTGCCAGCAACTGCTAACACGCAAGGACCTCATGTTGTTAGCTTTTCTGCAACAGGAACATACAACATTAACTTACAAATTACCGATGCAAATGGTATTGACGATACCACCATTACAATTACTGTAAATCCATTACCAACCATAACGGCAAGTGCATCAACTACAACAATTTGTGCGGGAGACCCTGTTACACTTACTGGTGGTGGTGGTGTTTCTTACACTTGGGATAATGGTGTTACGGATGGAGTTCCATTTAATCCAACTGTTATCACCACTTATACCGTTACTGGAACAGATACAAATGGATGTCAAAATACGGCTCAAATAAGTGTTACAGTTAACAACTGTACCTTACCAACAGCTTCTTTCACCACTTCATCTTCTACCATTTGTGAAGGAGATTCTATTGTTTTCACAGACAACAGCTCTAGTTCGTTAACAATTACCGCTTGGTCGTGGACTTTCCCTGGGGGAAATCCTGCAACAGCAAACACGCAAGGCCCTCACACTGTTGTTTTTTCAACAGCAGGAACGTATAACATTAATTTGCAAGTAACCGATGCCAATGGCTCTAAAGATACTACCATAACTATTTCTGTAACGGCTTGTGCTATTCCTATTGCAGGAATTGGAATGGACGTAACAAACGGAAAAATTTGCAAAAATAGTTGCATTGATTTTTCTTATACAGGAACAGGAGGTACACCCACTTCATATAATTGGGTTTTTGAAGAAGGAACACCTTCCTCATCATCAGCTCAAAACCCAGGCTTAGTATGCTGGGGAGATACAACTGATCGATTTATTGTTACGCTGGAAGTCTCTAATGCAAATGGAACAACTTCCATAACAGATACAGTTACCGTGAGCGAATCACCTATACTGGTTTCAACACGCGATACATTATTAATTATTGGAAATAATGTTAGTTTAACTTCTCAAGCAACCGATAGCTCTGGAAATCCAATTACTGGAGGTTCTTATTTCTGGAGTCCTTCAACAGATTTATCATGCGTTCTTTGTCAAACAACAACAGTTATTCAACCATTAGATGATGGAACTTATATTGTAACCTATACAGCCGAAAATGGTTGCGTGGTTAATGATACTATTCTTGTGATTATTGATATGCAACTAAACATTGGTGTTCCTAGTGCTTTCACTCCAAATGGTGATGGTAAAAATGATTTCTTGGTTGTGAGAGGTCAGTTAGTTATTGAATCATTAAGTTTTTCAATTTATAACCGATACGGACAAGAAATATTTTCAACAACTGATAAAACAAAAGGTTGGGATGGTACACACAATGGAAAAGAACTAAACCCTGGTGTTTTTGTTTATACTGTTAATGCTACTATGATAGATGGTAGTCACCAACAGTTAAAAGGAAATGTTACTCTAATTAAGTAACTACTACTAAAATATTAAACTAAAAAACAATGAACAAACAACTCTTTATATTAGGTTTTGGACTACTAATCAGTATCAACATTGCTCTTGCTCAGCAAGACATTCATTTTTCACAATTTTATGCTTCTCCAATGACAATTAACCCAGCTAGTGCTGGTGCTTTTAATGGTAATTTAAGAGGTAGTTTGCTTTATAGAAACCAATGGAGTTCAGTGAGTGAAGCATTTACAACTATGGCTGCTTCTATTGATATGCCCGTTTTAAAAAAAATGAAAGCAGGAATGTTTGGTTTAGGTCTTAATTTTTATAAAGACGATGCTGGTGATTCTCAATTTTCTACTACTAAATTTAGTTTAGCCTTAGCTTATCATTTAGATATGAGTGGCGGAAAAGGGAATCATTTTATCTCTGTTGGTTTTCAGGGAGGAAGTATTCAACGCTCCATAGGATTTGATAATTTAACTTTCAACGACCAATGGAACGGTGTTGATTTTGATCAAAACATTACTACTGCTGACCAATTTGGTGGCTCTAGTGTTTCTGCATTGGATGTTGCAGCAGGAATTCATTGGTTTTATGCTCCTACAGATTTTTCAAGGTATTTTGGTGGTTTTTCTATGTATCATCTAAATTCTCCTAATGTTGCTTTTAATGATGAAGAAAGTGCCTTACTAAAAAAATACACTTTTCATTTTGGTGCTGAGATAGGAAAAGGTTCTACAACCGCTGCCGTAACCAATAATGGATTTTCTGTATTGCCCAACATTATTTATAGTGTTCAGGGACCAAACCGTTATTTTAATTTGGGTGCCGAAGCAAAAATTAGGATAAAAGACAATTCAAAATTCACAAACTATCACAATGAAATGTCTATTGCTATTGGTCCATATTTACGTTTCGGTGATGCCGCTTACATCGTTACCCGATTTAACTGGCAAGGCATTTCTTTGGGAGTTAGTTATGACTTTAATTTATCTGATTTATCTGATGCAACTAATGGAAATGGTGGTTTTGAAGTTTTGCTTGGCTATTTTGGAAATTTTGGAGCGAATCCTTCAAGAGGTCATAGTGTAAGGTTTAAATAAGGAATAAGGAATTAGTAGTTAGGGGTTTGGTGTTTCAATTTCACAAACTTTTTTCTTTACGAACCTTATTTAAAAACACCTTAATAAGTGGTATTGATATAAACAATAACCCAATAAACAATACTACTCCAAAAAATAAAAATACCACAATTAAAGGCTGAATTGAGGTTTGCATTTCGCCAAAAGAAGTTGCTTTGTCGCTTAAAAAAATCCATTTGCTTCTTGCAACTCCTCCTAACATCAACATAGTTAAAAACCCTACCAACGCCACATTAAACAACCAATAACCTAGTTTGATAATTTTTGTATTGCTTTCAATAATTTTAGCATTTTCTTTATAAGCAATAAACATTGCTGAAGCTAACAAGATAGTAGTGTTAATTCCAATAGTTGTTCCCATGGAATGTGCCACTGTGATGTGAGTTCCATGTGTAAATAAATTAATGTAGGGAATAGAAATAAGCAAGGCAATAAATAAATTCACAAAAACCCAAAAATCTGTAGCTAACAAAAATTTATAGGCAAAATTTCCTTTTATTTTATCTTGTTGATTCAAGGATTTTTTCCAAGAAATAATTATACTAAGAAAAATTATCCATTCCGACATACTCATTGCATAAGCAACTATTCTTATCCATGGTTGAGTTGGAATAAAATACGTGTGATGTGCCCAACCAAACATCAGATTGGATAATCCCAAAAAATAAAAGAAAAAAGCAACTTTCCCTCTTCCAACTGTGTTCTCATTTTTTATTTTCGACATTAAAAAAATAGCTGTTCCATAAATAAGCATGTTCCAAGAACCAACAAATGAACCATAAGATTTCCACTGAACTGTTATATCTCTAATAAAATTTTCTCGAATGGATGGAATTAACCAAAGATGTGCTTCCGAAAAATGATAAATCATAAAAACAATTCCTGTACCCCACATCCATAAATAAACAGGCCAATTTTGTATTTTACCAACTAATGTTTTAAAATAATTAATAGCAAACACTATCCATGCAATCAAAATTGGAAAAGAAATTATTGGGTGATAGGTTAGGTATTCCCTCCCCCCCATTTTACCAAATAAAAATGAAAAATAAATAGCAATAGAACATATTAGTAATATGCTAAATTGAATAGTCATTAATTTTTTTGAATAAAGAGGCACGTTCAATACCTTTGAAATATAATAATAAATTCCTCCTGTTGCAGTTAAAATCAACCATCCAATCAGCGTTGAAACATGAAATTCACGTAACCGATTAAAAGCAAGTGTTTCTTTTAAAAATTCAGGATAGATGTATTGAAGTGTGATTAAAACACCAAAAAAAGCACCCAAAAGCAATGCTGATAGCCCAAGCAAAAGAAATAAAAAAGGGATTTTTTGATTCATTTATTTTTTATATTTTATACTTACCCAACCAAAATTCTGTGCTGCTTCATAAATGGGATAATGTCCCGTTTCATCAACCGCTTCTAAAAATGCAACCAATGCTTCCTTTTCTTCTTCCGAAAAATTAAATTGAGGCATCGTTTTCACACCACTATTTAAAAATGCCTTTACATACATAGACCCTTTTCCTTCTGCGGAAATAACATTTGTTAAATCTGGACCTAAATACCCTCCTAATCCATAAAATTGATGACACGCTGTGCAATTATTGTCTTGATAAATTTTTTCACCAAGAATGGCGAGTTCACTCATTTTTTGAGCTTCAATTGGAGGTTCTTGTGTGTAAATAAAAAAATTATAGCCTAAAAAAACAATGACAATAATTGCCATTACCATTTTATTTTTATGAGCCAATTTTTTAGTAATTTCCATTTCGACAAAAATAAATAATAATCCCATTTAAAAAACAATGAAGTTCATTTATTAAGAGAAATTCTCCCATTTATACTCAACACACTAAGGTTATCGATTTTTTCACTCTTTCTTTTTCTCTTTCTCTATGTTAAAATTTTAAACCGTAGCTACGGTTATGCTTGAAAATTTCGTCTTGATAAAGAAAAAAAATAAATTCGTCAAAATTTCCAAGAATCTAAGTGTTTTAAGTATATTTTCTATTTTTACACAAAAAAAAAGAAATGTATTCGCTCAATTTACCTGATTATCCTCATAAAATTAAACAAGAAAATAACAAAGCGTATATTTTTGACTTCATACGAAAAAAATACCTTGTGCTAACTCCTGAAGAATGGGTAAGACAGCATTTTGTACATTATTTAATTACATTGAAAAAATTTCCTTCCTCTTTAATTGTAATTGAAAAAGGATTGAAATTAAATGAAATGCAAAAAAGAGCTGATGTGTTGGTTTATAACAAAAATGGAAATCCATTGGTTTTAGTTGAGTGTAAGGCTGCTACTGTTAAAATAACACAAGAAACATTCAATCAAATTGCACGCTACAACATGGTGTTTCATGTACCCTATTTAATTGTTACCAATGGTTTGCAACACTACTGTTGCAAAATTGATTTTAACAATCAATCGTTTGCGTTTTTAGATGATATTCCTATGTTTGATGAGATGAGATGAGATGAGATGAGATAACTTACTTTTGAATTCAGCCAATATAAATTTCTATTTTATGATATAAGCATACAAAATAAAAAGCTATTGGATTGATTTTTAAGCTATATTTTTTATATATTTGAGGGAATAAACCTCAACTAATGAATTAAAAACTGAGGATATATATAAGTTGGCATTCATTGTAAAACGAAATGGAAACAGAAAAGACATTTAAAACAAAAACGGGGTTCTGTCATATTTTAACCGACCGAATTGTTTTGACAAGAGACGGAGTTATTGGGAATGTGGCTAAAGTGACTGTTGGAAACAATATCACTCGAATATTATTGATTTATGGAGCAATATCAATCGGACTTTTCTATTTTGCCTTCGACTCTTATAAAAGTGGACAAACATTTCAGCCGTTTTTATTCGGACTAATTGGAGCTTATTTAATTTACGGAATTATTAATAGCCTATATAATTCGGAAACACCAATTATCGACCGAAAAAAAAATAATAGAGATAAAACTGAAACAAGGCAGATCAGGACTGACTCGTTCGAGACTTGAAGTGCTATTTGAAGACGAGAATGGGAAAGTTAAAAAGCGACTGATTATGCTACCAGGCTCATTAACTGATGAACAAAACGAAACAGAGAAGGCGATTAAAATAATGACTGAAGAAAAGTTATTAAGCTGAAAAGAAACAACGAAGCACCTAATCAAGTAATGACTCCGCCAGATGAACTAACGGAGTGCAACCTCTCATCTAAGTATAGTTGATGCTCTATTCCAAGCAAATGATTGGAATAAAAAAATTTGTTTTTATTCATTTGGGTGATTCAACAACCATTCAACAGCTTTTTCTTTTTGCATAAATATTTTTACAGGGTGATTTGCTTTACATGTTTTAAGCACTTTAATATAGAAGGCACATATAATTTTGTGGGCTAATGTTGCAACAATTATAGCTTCTGCCGTTTTGAGATTAAACTCAGCTAATATTTTTTTTGCTTCTGCATCCGGAACATGGTAACTATTAGTAAGATCAACTAAAACTCGTTGTTTTTTATTGTTAATAAATGTTTTAGCTATACGAATATGTTCGTGAGCTTCTGCTACATCAAAAATTTCATTGTTAGCTAAAAATTCTACCACAATAAATCCACGTTCATCAAAAAAAAATTCTGCCGTTTTTGTTTTAAATTTCATTGAGGGTTTTCCAATTTGAAGTCAAAACTAAAAAGATTTAGTTTTAAAACAATAGATTAATAAGAAATTTTGAAATTATTTTCAACTACAGCCCCCTCCTCTAAGTATTGTTGATGCTCTCACACTACAAGTGCACTTTTTTTTAATATTATTGAAAACTAATAGAGGTTTAGCTACTTCGTGGTTTATACGAACTGGTGTTGGCGGAATTTCAAAAACGAGAATAACAGCCTGTCCCGTTTTTTTGGGAAAGAAGTTGGACTTTAAAGACAGCCTCTAATTAATCAAAAACATTTGCAGTTCTGGTTAACTCAGGAATATTTAATAACTTGATAGTTCTACCATCTAAAGAAATTAATTTATCTTTTTTAAATTCTGATAATAAACGAATAACAGATTCAGTAGCTGTTCCAACAATATTTGCTAATTCTTCTCTCGAAAGCTTAACTTGAATATTTTTTTCATCATCCAACTCAAAAGTATCTTTTAGAATTAACAATGTTTCAGCCAATCGTTCTCGAACTGGTTTTTGAGCTAAATCGGTAATTATTTTAGCAGTTTCACCAAGCTCATGACTCAATATTTTTAATAATTTAAAATTGAAATTAGGATTTTCTGTTATCATTTTCAGCACTTGTTGTTTTGGAATAAAACAAATAGCAGTATCTTCTTCTAAAGATGTGGCAGATGCCGATAATGGCTCATCACTCAATAAGGCACGATAGCCGATAATATCTCCTTCTTTGGCAAAACGAATAATTTGCTCTTTCCCCTCAGAACCAATTTGAAACAACTTAATTTTCCCTTTGTTTACACAGTAAATTCCGTTTGTTCTGTTCCCTTCATGAAAAACCACTTGACCCTTGTTATAAAGGTTACATCCTTTACTATCACTTAATTCAGAAACTTCCGATTTAGATATATCACAAAAGATAGATTTGTGTTTAGATCCGCAAGTTTCACATTGAGGTATTTCAAATTTTTTCTTCATAAAAAAACAATTTTGGTTACAAAGGTATAAAAAAAACATGACATTCATCATGTTTTTTTCATGCGAAATAATATGATTTTTTTAACAATTATTAAAATCAAATGATTAATTATTTATTAATAAATTAAAAAAAAATAAAATGATAAGATTTTTTTATCTAATTTAGTAGAAATTTATTTATTTATTAATTTATTACAATTTTATGAAAACTGGTACAGTAAAATTTTACAATTCAACAAAAGGCTTTGGATTTATTAAAGACGATGAAACAAATGAAGAATATTTTGTTCATGCAACAGGTGTTATTGATGATATCACTGATGAAGACAAAGTTACATTTGACTTGAAAGAAGGTAGAAAAGGATTAAACGCTATTGATGTTAAAAAAGCATAATTAATAGTTTTAGTGAAATTTAAAAGTCGATTCTTAAAGTGAATCGACTTTTTTTTTGTACTTTAGGGGCTAACTAATAATAGAAAACAATAAACTGATATTCAAATGAGTGATGACAAAAAAGTAATTTTTTCAATGAACAAAGTAGGTAAGACATTACCTAACGGAAAAGTAATTTTAAAAGATATTTATTTATCTTTTTTTTATGGAGCAAAAATTGGCATAATTGGACTAAATGGTTCTGGAAAATCAACCGTGATGAAAATTATTGCAGGAGTTGAACCTTCCTATCAAGGAGATGTTACTTTTTCTCCAGGATATACCATTGGTTATTTAGAACAAGAACCAAAATTAGATGAAACTAAAACAGTAAAAGAAATTGTTCAAGAAGGAGCTCAAGAAACAATAGACGTATTGGCCGCTTATGAAGCTGTAAATATGAAGTTTGGAGATTCGGAAATTCTCGATAATCCAGATAAAATGGAAGAATTAATGAAACAACAAGCAGAACTTCAAGACAAAATTGATGCATTAGACGCTTGGGAATTAGATGCTAAACTTAACCGAGCAATGGATGCGTTGAATTGCCCACCCGAAGATGCACTGATAAAAAATTTATCTGGAGGTGAATTAAGAAGGGTTGCTTTATGTCGATTACTCCTGAAACAACCCGATATTTTGTTGTTGGATGAGCCTACCAACCATTTAGATACAGAATCCATTTTTTGGTTAGAACAACATTTGCAACAATATCCAGGAACAGTTATCGCAATTACACATGATAGGTATTTTCTGGATAATGTAGCTGGTTGGATTTTGGAACTGGATAGAGGTCACGGAATTCCTTGGAAAGGAAATTATTCTTCATGGTTGGAGCAAAAATCAAATCGGTTAGCTCAAGAAGAAAAAACAGAAAGCAAAAGAAGAAAAATATTAGAGCGAGAATTGGAATGGACTAGAATGAATGCGAAAGGCAGGCAAAGTAAATCGAAAGCACGTTTAAATAATTATGACAAATTATTAAGTGAAGGAGCATCTGAGAAAGAAGCTAAATTAGAGTTGTTTATACCAAATGGACCTCGATTAGGAAACGAAGTAATTGAAGCCCAAAATATTTCAAAATCTTTTGGAGATAACTTACTTTATGAAAACCTATCATTTAATCTTCCTCCAGCTGGTATCGTTGGAATTATAGGTCCTAATGGTGCTGGAAAAACAACTCTTTTTCGATTAATAATGGGAGAAGAAACACCAGATTCAGGCTCTTTTAAAGTTGGCGAAACAGTAAAAATTGGATATGTAGATCAATCACATAAAGAGTTAACCAATGAAAAGTCCATTTTTGAAGCTTTTTCTGGAGGTACTGAAATGATGGAGTTTGGAGGAAAAACAATTAATGCAAGAGCCTATTTATCTCGATTTAACTTTGTAGGTGCAGACCAAAATAAAAAAGTAGGAATATTATCGGGAGGAGAACGTAACCGGCTCCATTTAGCTATGGCAATAAAAGAAGAAGCCAATGTTTTATTGTTAGATGAACCAACAAATGATTTGGATGTAAATGCTATTAGAGCATTGGAAGAAGGCATAGAAAGCTTTGCAGGGTGTGCAGTTATTATTTCACACGACAGATGGTTTTTAGATAGAATCTGTACACATATATTAGCTTTTGAGGGAAATTCAGAAGTCTATTTTTTTGAAGGCTCCTATTCTGAATATGAAGAAAATAGAAGGAAAAGATTAGGCTCTGAACCACAAAGATTTAAGTACAAAAAGCTTGTAAAATCTTGATAATTTGCAACTAAATAGGTAATTTTAGAGTGAGTAAATTTAGTATTTAGTCAACATATATCATGATAAAAAAAATATTATTTAGTACATTTTTGTTTTTTGTAGCTATCAATATTAATGCTCAGGTTGTTGTAAATAACACTACTACTCCATACAATAGCACCACCACTTAGTTAACAATATACTTTTAGGAAGTGGGTTCGCTTTTTCCAACATTATTTTTACTGGGAATTCAATTCAAATTTGTTTTTTTTAAAATGGCACATCTTCTATTTGAGTATATTATAACATTCTTTGCTTTTAATGAATTATGTCAATTTTCATCAACCATAACATATGAAGTTATATTTACAGAATTTACTGAAACATAAAGCATTATACCTAATGTGTTTACACCAAATGGTGATGGAATTAATGATTAACTTCAAATTGTTGGTGTTGACAACACCCAAGATTATAGTATTAAAATATATAATAGGTGGGGAAGAAAAGTGTATGAAGGTACAAACGCTTTAGCACATTGGGATGGAGGAAATTCTAAAGCAGGAACCTATTTCTATGAATTAATTTATACTGATATTTGTAGCGATGAAAAAAAATTAGTTACAGGTTATGTAACATTATTTAAATAAATTTCATGCAACCATTTTACTTTAA
>Ga0210046_1003376_pt1 | contig 10709 bp, 13 predicted proteins | sample CryGeyCG2114_250_FD_185461 | JGI IMG/M metagenome (GOLD analysis project Ga0210046, IMG submission 185461) | Groundwater microbial communities from aquifer - Crystal Geyser CG18_big_fil_WC_8/21/14_2.50 (SPAdes) (version 2) | ecosystem: Environmental > Aquatic > Deep subsurface > Groundwater ... | reverse complement strand
TCCTGGCGCACCGAAGTACACAAAGGATTTCTGAAAGGCTCGATTGAAAATCTTGAGTTTTGACGCGCAATTGTTTGAAAAAACTTCGTGACCTTTGTGTCCTTCGTGGTGAGAAAAGGGTTTTGCAGTGGAGTCTACTATAAATAAGGAAATCAATTATTGGAGTAAACATGGAAACGAAAAAAGTTGCGCTGGCGCTTGTGGATATCAGCGGCTACACCCAGTTTATCCGCTCTGAGAAAATGAGCGCGGTCCATGCTGAGGAGATTATTTTTGAATTGCTCGAAGCGGTGATTGACCGCGCCGCCTATCCCCTGACCTTGAACAAACTGGAAGGCGACGCGGCTTTTCTCTATGCCGAGATGACCGAGGAAAACCAGTCCGCTGTTGCGCGCGATGTCGCCCGCCAGGCGCAGGCCTTTTTCGATGTCTTTTACGAACGCGCCCGCGCCTTGTCCACGGAAAGGGCAGATTGTGATTGCGACGCCTGCCAGCGCATCCTCGACCTGCGATTGAAAGCCTTCCTACATTGCGGCGAGGCCGTGTTCAAGAAAATTCGACAGTTCGAAGAGATGGCAGGCGAGGATGTCATCATCGCGCATCGCCTGATCAAGAACTCGATCCCCTCCAATGAATATATCTTGATGAGCGAGTCGTTTTATGAACTGGCAGGCGATTTGCCAAACATGAACGTGGAGACGCGCCAGGAAACCTACGAGGATTTAGGCTCGCTCACCGTCAGGGTTTTTCATCCAAAAAAGAAAAACAAAACCGAACCCGATCAACCCATTTACGGCCAGAATTTTTAAGGAGCGAAAAATTATTATGAACCAGATAAACTCAATCCCCGAAATCACCGTCTACGGCGCGGACTGGTGTCCCGATTGCCGCCGCGCGAAACGATTGCTGGATGAACGTCAAGTTCAATATTCCTGGGTGGACATTGACAAAGACCGCGCAGGCGCGAAGTTTGTTGTCGCAACCAACCGCGGCAATCGCAGTATTCCCACCATCGTTTTTGGCGACGGCTCGATTCTGGTGGAGCCATCCAATGAGCAATTATCCGCCAAATTGTTCAAAACCCGCCTGGAGTAAAAAAATCCCAAACGAAGTTCGCCAATGGGTAAATTCCTATCGTTGTGTTTTACCAAAAGCATCGTCCAGCGCGCCAGCGCCACTGCGCTGATTGTAGGCGCGATATTGATTTTGATTAATCACGGCGACGCGTTATTAAGCGGATAAGTGGATACCAGCCGCTTTTTCAAAATTATTCAGCCTCTGCATTTGCCTCGCTCGAACCCATCACGTTGGATTACATCAACATGCACGATCGGATTGTGGCAAGCTCTTTCAAATCCTGGCACAACTTCAAACTTTGGAATGTGTACGAAGTGCTCTGGCTGCTCGGCGCGTATCTTGAATATTTAAGCCTCGTCACGAATCGCTACCGCGCCAGTAACAGGGATGAATATATCCAACTCATGCAGGGACACAAACTGGCAGGCGGCGGCTTCCCGCTCTTCTTTGAAATCCAGGAAAAGATTGACGCATTGATGGATCAGGTCAACCCTGAGGATGAAGCGGATGTGGATCGCATCGTAACAGAAATCAAACAACTATTCGAACAGTTCCCGTGGATGTCCTCCGCTTTCAAAGATTTGCTCAACGGCAAAAACCATTTACCCGATAATAAACTCCGCCTCAACCTGCTCAATCGCCGCGTCGGTTTTATGGGTAGCGGCGAATACCGTAAACATTTCTTCGGCGAAAAAGATTACATCGCGCAGATGATGTTCAACAGCCCGCCCGGACTTTCCGACGCGATGGACCTGGCGAAGATGTTGACGGTCATGGATATGATCCAACCGCTTGCAAATGGCAATTTTAGAATTTGGAAACAAACGCGCATCGGCCTGCTTTCGCATCCGCTCGACCCCGACGCGGCGCGCGGACATCTCGCCGCGGCCACCTACCTGCAAATGGCTCTCCGTCCGCACATCTATCACATCGTCGGCCACACCGAGGCGCATCACGCCGCCACCGCGGGGGATGTGATCGAAGCCAGCCAGATCGCCCGCCGCGCCATCCAGAACGCCATGGGCGCGCCCGACATGACATCCGACCCCGCCATCCAAAAACGACGCGCCGAACTGGCCGAAGAAGCCACCGCGCTCCTCGACGCCATCCGCTCCCTCGCGGGACCCGAAGCAGGTAACCCGTTTACGGACGCGTCCGTCCTCGCCCGCGCGGTGACCTCGGGCATCCTCGACGCGCCGCAACTGCTCAACAACAAATTTGGGCGCGGACAGGCGAGGACACGCATCGTAAACGGCGCGTGCGTCTCTGTGGATTCCGAGGGCAAGTCCATTTCGGAATCGCGGCGCATCGAGGCGCTTTTTGCCAAAGGAGGAATCTCATGATCTCGTGGTTGAATCTGGCGATCCTTGTCTTTGCATCCCTGTTCTTTTTGTATTTCTACGTGTTGAGCGTTAGCCCGGTCGCGCTGGAGAAAGTGATTGGGATGCAGGCCTATCAAAAATGCGGACGATACCGCATCGTCGCGATGATTTTCGAGATCATCACGGCTCTGGGCTACATCGCATATCGTTTTTACCCACTCTCAAATCCCTTACCAGAGCGCTTCCCATGGAATTGGGGATTCTCCGCGCTCCTGGCCGCGATGATCGGCCTGCCCACTCTGGCATTGATGTTCATCGGCATGAAGGATGCTGGCAGTGAAACCATCGCTCCGAAGAAAGAGCATGGCTTGTATGGCGGAATTTACCAGAAAATCCGCCATCCACAGGCCGTGGGCGAAGTGTTCAGTTGGCTGTGGATCGCTCTCCTGCTGAACTCGCCCTTCCTGGCCGTTTTCTCTCTCGTGTGCTTTCCCATCTTTCTGGTCATGTGCCACGCGGAGGAACAGGATTTGCTGATGCGCTTCGGCGATTCGTACGCAGAGTACATGCGACGCACCGCCGCGTTCATTCCACAAAGGAAGGCCTCATGACTATCGCCAATTCCCACATCCATCCGCCGCGCGGCCTCAGCCGCCTGCTGTGGCGCTTGCCCATCGGGTTGTATCGCGCCCACCTGGGATGGCTAATCACCAGCCACTTCCTGCTCCTGGAACACGTTGGCCGCAAAAGCGGACAGGTCCGTCAAGCGGTGATTGAAGTGGTTCAGCGCGACAAGGTCAACGATGTGTATTACATCGCCGCGGGTTTCGGCCAGTCTTCGGATTGGTATCAGAACCTGTTGAAAACCCCGCGCGCAAAAATCCAATCAGGATTTCGCAAAGCGGATGTGCTGGCCGAGGTATTACCCATCGAACAGGCAGGCAACATCATCATGGATTACGCCCGCCGCTATCCGACCGCCATCCGCACGCTGGCGAGGATCATCGGTTACGAGGCCGGGAAGGGGGAAGTGGATTATCGCGCGTTCGCCAAGGTAGTCCCGATCGTGGCGCTGAAAGTCTGTGCGAAAGCGCAGGAGTCCAACGTCGCCTGACGTTGGTTGCCAGCGTCCCATCCAAAGTCGGGAGACTTTGGAGTCCGAATCAAACGGAGTCCAACGTCGCCTGACGTTGCCTGCATCGTCTCATCCAAAGTCGGGAGACTTTGGAGTCCGAATCAAACGGAGTCCAACGTCTCCTGACGTTGCCTGCCATCGTCCCATCCAAAGTCGGGAGACTTTGGAGTCCGAATCAAACGGAGTCCAACGTCTCCTGACGTTGGTTGCCATCGTCTCATCCAAAGTCGGGAGACTTTGGAGTCCGAATCGAATAATCAAACATGGAGGTTAACATGACCAGAAAACATACCGTGATCGGCGCGGGGCATGGCGGCAAGGCCATGGCCGCGCACCTGGCGCTGATGGGATTTTCCGTTACGCTTTTCAACCGCACTGCCGCCCATATCGAGATCATCAAAAAGCGCGGCGGCATCGAACTGGATAGTACTGAAGAGGGCGGCCCGCACGGCTTCGGCAAACTGGCAAAAGTCACCTCGGATATTGGCGAGGCGATCAAGCACGCCGAGATTATCCAGGTCGTCCTGCCCTCCTCCGCCCACGCGGACATCGCCGCGGCGGCCGCGCCTCACCTGAAGGACGGGCAGACCGTGCTCTTGCATCCGGGCCGCACCTGCGGCGCGCTCGAATTCGCCAAGGTGATGCGCGACCACGGATGCAAAGCGGATGTGACCGTCGCCGAGGCGGAAACCTTCATCTACGCCTCCCGCTCCGACGGGCCCGCGCAGGCGCGCATCTTCCGCATCAAGGAGGCAGTGCCACTGGCCGCGCTCCCCGCCGTCCATACGCAAAAAGTGCTGGATGTTATTTGCGAAGCCTACCCCCAGTTCATTGATGGGGTGAACGTGCTCAACACGGGCTTGAATAATATGGGCGCCATCTTTCATCCCGCGCTGACCCTGCTCAACATGGGCTGGATCGAGGCTACGCACGGCGACTATCAGTTCTACATTGACGGCGTCACACCCTCGGTGGCGCGCGTACTCGAAGTGTTGGACCGCGAGCGCGTGACGGTGGCTTCGTCACTGGGCATCCGCGCCCGCACGTCACTGGAATGGTTGAAACTCGCCTATGATACCGAAGGCGAAGATTTGCATGAAGCCATCCACAACCAGCCCGGCTACTATGGCATCAAGGCCCCGCCGACCTTGCATCACCGTTACATTTTCGAAGATGTCCCGGTCGGCGTCAGTTTGAGCGGCGGACTGGATAGCAGTATCGTTTCCCTGCTGGCTTGCGAGGGGGCGGATCAACTCCACTCCTTCGTGGTCGGTGTGGAGGGCAGTGAAGACCTGGCCGCGTCGCGCAAGATGGCAAACATTCTGCAAACGCAACATCACGAACTGATCTACAACGCTGAAGACATGGCGCGGGCGCTCCCCGATGTGCTCTACTACCTGGAGACCTTTGATCCCGCGCTGGTGCGCAGCGCCATCCCCAATTATTTCCTTGCCAAACTCGCTTCACAGTACGTGAAAGTCTTCCTCACCGGTGAAGGCGCAGACGAGGTCTACGCGGGCTACGATTATCTTGGCGGGTACGATTCTCCCGAGACTTTGCAGGAGGAGATGATCCACATCACCGAAGCCTTGCACAACACCAACCTGCAACGCGCCGATCGCATGTCCATGGCCTTTGGATTGGAAGCCCGCGTCCCGTTCCTGGATGTGAGATCGATCGCGCTGGCTCTGAGTTTTCCTCCCGAATGGAAACTACACCGCGGCCGCGTCCCGAAGGCGTTGCTTCGCAAAGCATTCGCCGCCGACCTGCCCGCGGAGATCGTCAACCGTCCCAAGCAGAAATTTTCCAAAGGCGCGGGGTCATCCGACCTGATCGCACAACGGGCCGAGGCCGAGATCCCCGATGACGAATTCCAGCGCGAATCTCATCGGCTGAAAGATGAGTGGGATTACTCCCTGCAAAACAAGGAAGCGCTATACTACTACAAGACCCTGCGTACTTTCTTTGACGATAAGTGGATCCTTCCCACCACGGGAAAGAGTCGCAGTCTATAGGAGGCCGTCATGGAGCCGCTTCCCTTTGACTGGTACGCGTGGATCATCCTGCCCATGCTGGTGTTCCTGGCCCGCATGGTGGACGTGACCCTGGGCGCCATCCGTATCATCTTTACCTCGCGCGGCAAACGCCACATCGCGCCTCTGCTTGGCTTCGTGGAAGTCTTCATCTGGGTCAGCGTCATCGCCGAGATCACAAGGGGCGCGCATAACATCGCCGCCTAAACGCCCGCAGGCTGAAGTTTGGGTTCATTGGGATTTGCCGTGACGCACCGCCGGTTCTGGCGGCAGTCCCACAGGGATGCTGCGCGATTGCGCTGCCGCCCCCCAGCAGTGCAACTGCTGGCGCAACTACCACGGCAAATCCCAGGGAGCTGAAGTTTGCAATTAACCTGCGGGGCGTTTTGTATGAGGCGGCAGGAAGGCAGGTTGCTCTAATCTCCGAAGACTACTTGCCCATCAAAGATGGTCATCGCCACCTGCACCTGGGCTATCTCCATCGGTTCGATCTCGAAGATGTCGCGCTCCAGAACGACCAGGTCAGCCAATTTTCCAGGGGTGAGGCTGCCTAATTCTGCCTCACGACCACAGACCAAGGCTGCTCCCATGGTGAAACCCCAGACCGCTTCAGCCACGCTCAACCGTTGATCTGGATACCAACCGCCAGTGGGCGTGCCATCCCGCATTTGGCGGGTGACAGCGGCGTGGATGCCCCAAAGCGGGTTGGGATCAGCCACCGGGCAATCCGAGCCAAAAGCCAGGGGCACACCCGAAGCCAGCAAATCCCGGAAAGCATAAGTCCAATGCCCACACGGCCCCACTGATTTCTCGATCATCGGGAAGTCATCGGGAACATGAATGGGCTGCACCGAAGCGACAACGCCCAATCGCCCCAGGCGGAGTATGTCTTCCGGGCGAATGTTTTGTACGTGCTCGATGCGATGCGGGGCCTTGGGCGCGGCGGCTTGCTCGTTATTCAACACTTGCTCGAAGACAGTTATTAGTTCGCGGTTCGCCCGGTCGCCGATGGCATGGATGGCTACCGCTAAACCTGCCGCGTGGGCGCGGCGCACAGCCTCGGCGATCTCGTCCATCGGCGTGAGCGGCATGCCGCAACTGTCGGTATCTGCATACGGTTCCAGCATCCAGGCTGTACGAGCGCCCTGCCCCCCGTCCGAGAAGAACTTGACATGCCCCACGCGCAGGGTGTCGTTGCCGAAGCCGGTACGCAGACCCAACGCAATCGCCTGATCCAATCGTTCGCCGGGGAGCAGCATCCACATCCGCATGGATAACTCACCAGTGGAATGCAGATGTTGGTAAGCGCGGAAAGCCTGCGGGCCATCCGCGCCGCCCATGATGCGGTAGTCATGTACGCCGGTCAATCCCAGGCGGTGTAATGCGGCGAACCCGTCGCGTATGGCCGCAACCGCTTCATCCTCTGTTGGTGGGGGGATGACCTCCCGCACCAGATTGATGGCCAGTTCTCTCAGCACGCCGGTTGGCCGGCCGGAGGCGCCGCGGTCAATCACGCCCTGGGGCGGATCCGGTGTTTCATTGTTTATGCCCGCCGCTTGCAAGGCGCGTGAATTGGCTACAGCCAGGTGCATGTCGCTGCGCCAGAGGATGGCGGGATGGGTTGGGGTCAGATCATCCAGGTCGGCGCGGGTGAGCAGGCGCGGGTCGGGCCAGCGCGTCTCGTTCCAGCCCTGACCGAGGATCCAGCCGCCGGGCGGCGTTTTGGCTGTCACCTTTGCGACCTGTGCGCGCACATCCGCCAGCGAAGCCGTGTCGGCAAGCTCCAACCGCCGCCGATTGAGCGCCCAGTCGTAGTAGTGGAAGTGGGAGTCGGTCAGGCCCGGCAAAACCCGACGGCCGCCCAGGTTAATCCGCCGGGCCGCCGCCGATTGAGCGCCCAGTCGTAGTAGTGGAAGTGGGAGTCGGTCAGGCCCGGCAAAACCCGACGGCCGCCCAGGTTAATCCGCCGGGCGCGCGGGCCAGCCAGAGACTGCATCTCGGTATCCGTTCCAACAGCAAGAATTCGACCATCTCGAATAGCAACAGCTGTGGCTTGGGGATAGTTTGAGTCTTGGGTATGCAACTTACCGTTATACAGGATCATGTCTGGCATGTGCGCCTCGCTCTCGACCAAGTATTGAATTGTAACTGTTCAGCCGTCATTGCGAGGAGCGAACGCTTCGACTGCGCTCAGCGCAGGCTCCGTGAGCGACGACTGCGAAGCGTGCCTGTGGCAAGCAATCCCCGCGTCGACGAGGAGATTGCTTCGCATCCTTCGACTTCGCTACGCTCCGCCCAGGACGCTCGCACATAGTCCCGATGCTCTTTCGGGAATGACGGATGGCTGAGCAGTTACATTGAATTACACCCAGAATGCTTTCTCCAGATCGGTGAACTCCGCCACCGGCCCTTCGAACTTGTTGCGCCCCAATTCCAGGACATAGACGTAATCGGCAATCTTTAATGCCTGGCGGATCTCCTGGTCTACCAGGACCAGTGTGATGCCATCATTGTCTCGCAACCCGGCCAACATGCGATAGACCTCGTCGGTCAACATCTTGGCCAGCCCGGCGGTCGGTTCATCAACAAGGATAACTTTGGGTTCTGTCATCAGCGTGCGACCCAGTTCCACCATGCGTTGCTGTCCGCCGGATAGCGCGCCGGCCCTGGATTTCCGGCGGTCTTTCAGCGCCGGGAAACGCTCGTAGTTCTCCTCGATTCTGCGCCGGATACGCTGGGGATCATTCTTGAATGTCCAGGCGCCCAATTCCAGGTTCTCCTCCACGCTCATCCAGGGGAAGACGCTGGGCTGCTGTGTAACATACGAGAGTCCCATGCGGATGCGTTGGTGGGTCGGGATACCGATCAGGCTATTTCCATCCAGCGTCACTTCCCCTGAAGCCGGGGGCAGGAAGCCGTAAATCGCTTTGAGCAGCGTGGATTTCCCCACGCCATTCGCTCCCAGCACTGCCGTGATCTTTGCCTTGCGGGCGACCAGGTTGATGCCCTGAAGAATATGCAGATCTTTGTAGTAGCCAACGTACATGTCACGTACTTCAAGCATGGGCGGATGCAATTCAAGCCGACCGTGACGCGGTGACACAAGTGTATGTGAATATGGGCAAGGCGATTGCCGCGTATGAACGTTTGATTCTGCCCGCGCCTTCGCGTTTTGATAATTATGTGGAAGCATTGTTGAACAATGATAAGAAAGCCATGCAAGCCGCACTCACGGATGATGAAGTGGCAGGCTTGCGCCTGTTCATTGACAGGGCGCAGTGTATCAGTTGTCATAATGGACCCCTGTTCACCAACAACGACTTTCACAATACGGGCGTACCCGCCGCGCAAGGCTTGGAACTCGATCATGGGCGCGCCTCTGGCGTAATAAAAGTCCTCAACGATGAATTCAACTGCCTGAGTCAATGGAGCGACGCGGGCGAAAAAGATTGCGCGGAATTGCGCTTTATCACAGCCGAAGGCGCACAGTTGGAAGGCGCTTTCAAACCGCCGACACTCCGCAACGTAGCGGAGACTGCGCCCTACATGCACGCTGGTCGATATGCCACACTGGAGGAAGTGCTGGCGCATTACAACCATCCGCCCGTTGCGCCCATCGGTCATACCGAATTGAATCCGCTCGGGCTGACCCAACGCGAGATAGAGCAGATCATCGCGTTTCTGCGCGCTTTGAGTGGCGGCGTGGACTCTTCTCAGGAATTGTTGGCGGCGCCGTAATTACTTGAACACCCTCCCCACCCATCTCGTCATCAACGCCGCCATCCAAAAGAAATTCGGCGTGAAATTCAAAGTTGCCAAGTCCGCTTTTCTGTGGGGTTCTGTTCTACCTGACCTGCCTTTTGGATTGCTCGGCTGGGGAACATACGCTTACTATCGTTTTATTCTTCAACAAGACACAAGCGGTGTGATGGAGAATGTCATTCACTATTCTTATTTCAACAATCCCTGGTGGATTGCCGCACATAATTTCCTACATTCGCCAACTGCCCTTATCATTTACGCCATCCTACTCTGGCGCTTCGTAGGCAAAACAGGCACGCGCGGACATTGGTGGTTGTCCTTTGTCTTCGGTTGCATGGTTCACTCTGTGATAGATATTCTCACCCACTTCAATGACGGTCCCGTACTTTTCTTTCCCTTTGACTGGCGCACGCGTTTTTACAGCCCAATCAGTTACTGGGACAAGGCTCATTACGCCTCGCAATTCATTTACTTTGAAGTCGGATTGAATCTCGTTTTGATTGGATACTTGTATCTCCCCAAATTGATTCAACGGGTTAAGATTATTCGATATGGCTGGCAATGTGTGGGAGTGGGTGGCAGACTGGTATGATTCTAATTACTACGCCAGTTCGCCCTCCAACAATCCACAGGGAGCGGCCGCTGGCCGCTCCCGCGCGGTGCGGGGCGGTTCGTGGGGCCTCAGTGAGCTCTACGTCCGCCCTGCGCTTCGGGGCTGGTTCGGTCCATCCGTCTTCTACGGCGGCGTTGGCTTTGCGCTTCGGGGCTGGTTCGGTCCATCCGTCTTCTACGGCGGCGTTGGCTTTCGTTGTGCGCTCTCGCTTCCTTGATTCTGGAATCCTGTTCCCTGAAATTCTGGTTTTCTGACTCGCGTTCTTAGCCCTCCCGCCGAAGGCGGGTCGCGAAAAATTTTTGGAGAATCGCATGCCTGATCTAATCGGCCAATTCCTCGAGCGTTACCTCATCCTTGAACATGTTTCGACCCTTCGACGCGGCTCAGGGCAGGCTTCGCTCAACACAAGCCTCGGCGAGGGCAAGATAACGACGGATTCGTGGAATTTAACGGATTGAATCCGTGCCATTCTGCGCATCCGCGTTCTCAACGGAGCAAACCATGACGAATCTCCTCGGTCAATTCCTCGGACGCTATCACATCCTCGCCCGGCTCGATCACAAATAACAGACTGGAGCAACTCATGCCCACCATTGATTCCTTCCATCGCTCCGATCCCGGCCAGAAGCGCGCCAACAACGAAGATGCCGCCGGGGCGCTTGAGCCAAAAGATGCCCGCCAGTTGAGACGAAGCGGACGCCTCTACATTGTCGCGGACGGGCTGGGCGGCCACCAAATGGGCGAGCAGGCCAGCGCCCAAATCGTCG
>Ga0210046_1003345_pt1 | contig 10760 bp, 6 predicted proteins | sample CryGeyCG2114_250_FD_185461 | JGI IMG/M metagenome (GOLD analysis project Ga0210046, IMG submission 185461) | Groundwater microbial communities from aquifer - Crystal Geyser CG18_big_fil_WC_8/21/14_2.50 (SPAdes) (version 2) | ecosystem: Environmental > Aquatic > Deep subsurface > Groundwater ... | reverse complement strand
CGGCTATGGGGCTGGCGCTTGTTGCCTCCCCGCAGGGTGTAAACGATTCAATCAGATGTTGCATCAGTTCGCGGGCACGAAACAAGGGCCAGCTACGAACGGGGACATAATCACACGGGATGCAACAGCTACCAGCACTTCGCCGAAATCGCCAGCGCGAATGCTGGGGCCTGGTGCAGCTTTGGGGTCAGGAAACTTTATGCTGTTGAGATATTCCGAGCGAGAGCATTTGTACCCTCTGCGCCAATAATCGATTTCGCTGTCAAAGCAATAGTGATTTCGAAAGTGTTTCGCCCATGATGAGAGCACATCGTCGTCGTCCTGATGTTGGAACTCCCAGACCTCCACCTCCTTGCCGTCGGTAGTCTTAAGTCGTTCGCCAGTGTTGACGAGCCATTTAGTGTGCTTCGATGTCCAAGGCATCCTAAATATTTCCTATCCAAAATTGGCCAGCGTTCATCGTTGGCATACCCCTGCCATCCACTCGATTGCCCCATCAACATCGAAATACCTTCTCCCATAAGCCAAATCACGTAGTTCCTTTGGGATGAGAGGGTCATGCTTTTCAACAATCGTATCTGGTACTTGACGGGATAGCTCCTCCGATGTTGGATACTCGTCATGGACGATTGCTCGTACAGATCTATAAAAGGTATCGAGGGTGCAATTCCTTATGTCAATGACGCCACCAAAACAATCCGCAGCCAAACCTGCACGACGAAGCAGAACGGTTATTGTGGTGGTGATTTGATCGCCACACCATGGAAGGACGTGAACCGTACCTCCTATTTGTATCAAGCTGGTGCTCTCTAACCCCAACGAGTGGAAACAATCTATGCCTTCAGACAGCGTCTCCTTGGCTGTCTTGTCCAAATAAATCGGCATAGCTTTGTCGATGTAAACACGGCGCATTTCTTGTCTCACGATATCGTGGACAGATTGTCCGTCGCCTCCAAATTTAGGAGGTCTGCCGCCAGTAGCTCTTTTTAACGCAATAACTTTCTTGTCCGAGTTAATGTCCAGCACCTCCCAACGCTTGCCAGCAAATATGATTAGCTGCCCAACAACAAGCGGCTTATCTATTGGAACAGTGCCTATTACTCGCGCTTCGCATTCAAGGCGGTATTCTTCCGGAGTATTGAAAGCGGTATAAAAGTTATAGTTTTCAACGAGTCTCTCGCCTCTTACTCCTAAAACGAGTTGTCCATCCCGCATTTGTGTTATTAAATTATGTTCGCCGAGAGCCTTTAATAAGCCAACGTAAATTTGTTGATCAACCAAACAAAAAGGTCCCGTTTCACACAACAAAGACCATAATTGATTTGCGCGAACACCCCCATACTGACCAATTACTGATAACGTTTGCTGAACAAGGGTGGAAAGATGGTATTGGTTGCCTGGAGCTGGCTCACACCATTTTTTAAGAAGTAGGTTTATCATTGCGATGCATTGCACCGTTTCCACGCGGAGCCTATCTAAAAGGTGGCTCTTTACTGTAATCTCATCTTCAGGGATGAAAAGTCGCAATATTGCCGCGTCACCTCGGCGACCAGAGCGACCAAGACGCTGGCGTAAGCTCGCCACAGAATGGGGTGCTGTTACTTGGGCGATTGAATCCACACTTCCGATATCAATACCCAACTCCAGGGTCATGGTACAGACCGCAGAAGTTGGTAAGTTGTCTTCCTGGAGTCGCGCCTCAAGGCTCTCCCGAATCTCCTTGGAAAGGCTACCGTGGTGGGGGAAGAATTCGTTTGGCACACCATTCTTTTCGCAAAAGTCCGATAGGGTCGCGGCGATCTCTTCTGTACGCCCGCGACTATTAGCAAAAATCAGATGCGATTTTCCGCGCAAAATTTTATAAAGGTCGTCGACTATCTCTTCAAATCCAGTGGTCGATTCCTCGTTTTCACTGCCTTTGTTAAGATAGCCTCTTAGTTGAATTTTCAGATCTGAGTGAGATGTACTTGATTCAATAATTTTGTATGGGTAGTTTTTTGTTGAAGGTCTCAAGAAACGTGCTACCTGTTCCATATCGCCCAAAGTGGCACTAAGGGCAATCCTTGGAACAATCCGGCCAAGCATGAATTCGATACGGTGCATAAGAGACTGTAGTTGGCAGCCCCGCTCCGTGCCTAGAAAAGCATGGAACTCATCTATAATAATGTGGCTTATCGATGAGAAACCCTTACTGCACCAACCGGCCTGATTCAGCAATAAGGATTCCAGCGATTCAGGCGTGATCAAAATTATGCCACTGGGACTTTTCTTTTGTTTGTCTTTAACGGAACGGAGCACATCCCCATGCCATGGTGTTACAGGGAAACATAGAATTTCACTAAGGCTTCGAAGTCTGCGGAATTGATCGTTTATCAATGCCTTTAGTGGGCTGATATATAAAATTCCGACTCCATCCGGTTTTGTTTCAGTGATACGAGAGCAAGCAGGAAGGAAAGCTGCTTCCGTCTTTCCTGCTGCGGTTGACGCACTGATAATAACATCACAGTTTGCTTTTAGAATTGGCTCAATTGCACGTTCTTGAATGTCTCTGAGCGCAGTCCAGTTCTGTGTCCAAATCCAACGCTGAACATCTTTGTGTAATAAATTGAACCCAATGGACTCGCTCATTCTGGACCTCAAAGTTGAAAAGTGGCCAATTCGTCATCGCTGTCCACATCAATTCCAGGCATATCCGTATTGTGCTCCTCCTCCAAATGCACTTTTTCAATCAGCTGGTTCCAGCGAAGATCTGCGTTTTGGTCAAGGACCGCCAAAAGATCAACGAACACCTTAATAGTATTCCGAGGTGTTCGGAAATATGCATCCCCAATTCGATTTGAGCAATGAGCTAAAAATGCCGTTAGAGCTTCATCAGGGAGAAGATATTTGTTCTCGTCTCCAGAAGCATAAACGTGCCGGAGATTTCTCAATAGAATAAGCAACTCTTCCGGTGCCAGGTTGGCAAGATGTAATGTTGGAGAGGAATAATCGATGACTCCTGCGGAACGGGCAAATGAATTTTCAGCCAAACGCGAATGCAGTGCCTCATAGCTATAGAGCCCTTTTCTTGGGTCAAGAAGAAAATCGGGTGTGCCCCCCAAGAGAAACCCGATGTGCTCCGCACTGCCTTGTAAACAGTCATTTAGAATTCGAAGTATCTGCTCATAATTTGAGACTCTAGCTTTCTGGCTGGAAAGCTTGTAAAGATTTACCATTTCGTCAAGATTGACAAGAAGCCCGTTATACCCGGCTTGACGAACAAATAGACTTAGAAGTTTGAAGTGGTCATAAACGCTGCCATCATCGACTATAGTCCGCACTCCTAATGAGTTCCTTGCATCAGTCTTTGTTGTAATTTCCCCACGCAACCAACGCACGGCATCCGATTTGAGCTGTTCATTGTCCTGCTCGTATCCCTCCCAGTACGCGCCTATTACTTTTGCAAAATCGTACCCGCCGACAAGCTCAGACAAATGACTTAGTTGTTCCTCAATAATCTCTGTCACAGATTTGCCGGTGGCGTCGGCTTGTTTTCTAGCTTCTGTGATAAATCGTTCGACTACGCTAGTGAGGGCATTCCCCTCTGGCTTTGTCCTGGTTGAAAGATTTCGTACCAGTTCGGCATACAGGTTGCGGGCTTGCCCTCCAGTGGCATGCAGTCTTCTGTCCGGGGAAAGGTCGGCATGGATTGTTACCAACCCCTTCTCGAGGGCGATTGTCCGAATCAGCTGCAGGAAAAAACTTTTTCCAGAACCGAATTCGCCTATTATGAATCGAATTGATGAACCTCCATCAGAGATCCGCTCTATATCTTTAAGAAGAGCCTCTACCTCTCGAGCTCGCCCAACTTGAATGTGTTGCAGCCCTGTCCGTGGAGTTACGCCAGCACGCAAAGATTGAATTATGGCGTCACGCTCCCGGGGACGAAGTTGTTGCTTATTGTTATTGGACATTTACTATCTCCCTCGCAAGATTTACATCGACAAAGACCGGATCGCCGTCATCAATCAAAGGCGCATTTGCATTGTCAAAAGACCATTCGTTAAGCACTTCCATTGCGCCATCAACCATTAAGCCAAGCTCCTTACACAGATCGTGTATCGAGCTACGTTCCCAAGTTTCTTGTTCTAACAGACGATGGAAGAAGTTTTGGTGCGCTTTGTCCAGGGCAGCCAAAGGATTCTCCGATGGGGAGAGAGTCGTGATGATATCGTTTTCGGCCTGATCTTCTTGGTCTGAAAAAATCCCTTCCAGCACACCCTTAACTTGACGTGTCTCTTCTGTACGAATTCGGATCAACTCCTCATTCAAGCTAAAGCCCTTCGGTTTTACAGGTTCAACGGTAGGCGTTGGAATAGAAAAAGCTGGCTCGGTATCTCGTAAACCGACGGTTACTGGTTCATTTGCGGCCGCCAAGGTATGGAGGTCGCTTGTAACTTGCTCCTTATTCAGGCCGAGAGTCGAGTAGAGTTTTTCTAGATGCTTGACTTCCTTCGGGTCGATTCGTCCATCCGCAAAGGCAACTGAGATCAATATGTGACTGATTGCCGTTTTTTCAGCTGTACTGACCTCGGTAAGTCGCTGCTTGATGCCTGCTGTTCCTTGCGGTGTATTGAGGCACCACTGAAGTAACGCAAGCAAGGAATCCTTCTCTATTTGAGTTAAGTCACGATTTTCATTCACTAGACTTTGCAGTGTCGCTTCCTCTGCCGGAGAAAGATCGTCGTCAATTTGGCTAACCATTGCACCAAGCCGAAGAATGGTGCCAAGTGTCCGATATTCCCGGGATGGACGGAAATCTATGCCATGCCCATTTGGGAAAATAGCTACCTTGCCATCGAGATTTGGCTTTATGTTATGGAATCGAATATCGGGTGCTATCCCAAAACCCATTCCTTCAACTAAAGCGGCTAGATTTTCCGATTCCTTTTTACCGATCTGTAGAGGTGACTTCTCGCCAAAGCACTTATACAAGCTTTCCACCGATATGAGTCCCACGCCATTTGTACATACTTGAGCAAGTTGCGATTTGGCTTTTTGGGCCGCCGGAGACTGATTCATTAATTCTTTAGGTAGCAAAGCCAGTGCTGCGAGTGAGTTTGGATCGTTATCCTTGCGCCCAAGAAATCTGCTGTATGGGTCCAAGTCAATTGTGCATTCCTCAACTAATGAACTTAGCTTTTTCAGAGGTGCAGTAAGAATGAAGGGATTTGGCAAATCTGGAACCTTAAGTTTCAGATCTCCTCTGATAGATGAACTCGCGGCACGGTATTCAAGTTTCAAGGGCGTTTTGTTTGGCTTAACAATTAACCCCTCCCCAAACTGATGTTTATAGCGACGGGAAAATAGTTCTTTGAACTCTTTTGCGCAGCGTCGCGCTGGGGTTCTCAGTCCAAATTCTGGATGAAGTATTATCCATTGGAGGGCTACATCAGAAGGTATTGGTTTTCCTGCTGCGACATATTTTGCCAAGACAACCTGAAATGGCTCCGAACAATATCTGTCGTTAAAATCAAGGTAACCAGGAACAGGTTTGTCGCTCTGATAAAGTACCCATTCCATAGCGAGAAGATTGCTTGCATAACCACGAAAAGAGCGATTCCCGCCATAAACCTTCAGCAGGCGATTGACCTCTTGAACTATTTCGGCCCGTTCGGCAGCAGGAACGGAACCTTTTTGGCCATCAACGAATAACCTTCGCTCCAACCCGTAAAAAAACAGAAATACATAACCCATATTTGCCTCAGGCTCAGAACGACCGCCTGTCAACCACTTTAAATAGGCCCCACGGCATCTTGGCGATATACGAGCGTACTGCGGCCAGTAACTCATTTCATCACCACCATCCCAAGGTTCCGCTGGTGACACTTTGAGCTTGGGATTAATAAGGCAAGCATCGTTGTCATAACCACTGGTATCCAGCAGAGTCTCACCGACATAAATCAGTCCGCCTGTAATGTCGTAGCCCTGCACACTGACACTCTGACCGGCGCTATACCACTTTGCTGGCTTACCGCTGGGTCGTTCATAACGCTCGGAATCAACGTATCGACTTGGCCCCGAGACCTCAAATCGGACTGTGACTTCGGGTCTAACCGGGGGCTTTTTGCTGGAGGACGCACCCTTAACGACCCGATAAATCACATAAACGATGATTATTCCAATGATTATTTCCATATGCATTCCCCGTGGTTAGCCGCCAGCACCAAGCTTGTGCTTCACATCAACATCAAAGTTCTCGGCATTTATCTTAGATGTGAGACGGTCGTTATTCAAAACTCGAAGGACGGTTTCAATGTCGTCTTCGGTGACAAGTAGTTTTCCGTCAGGTGAGTATTGAATTCCCCAGCCATCTTCTTCGCTTACCTTTTTCAGGCTGGTCAAAAAGTTGGGGTCTTTGTAGTAGCCCGCTTTTTTGACTTGGGACAGCCTTCTCAGGTGACGAAGATTATTCCCAACCAGATCGGATACCGCAGCCGCATTTTCAAATAGCCCAAGTGAAGAGAACTCTTTGACGATTTCGTCACGGTTCCGCTCCATGCCTTCTCGAAAATTCAATGCGGTTTCGAAGTTCTTCTTGTCTGCGATAAAAATAATGCCGTCATAAGTGAAGAAATCGACCTTGCCATCGATACGGAAAATCTCCTGCTCTCCAAGGTCTACCAGCATATTATTCTGAAACACCATATTGATTAGCTGCATCACCTTTTTGGTGGTCCACCCCTCAGAAACGCGGCGAGCAGAAAAGAGAGGAGGCTGATCCTTGATGTCCAGGCGAGCGATATAAAGCCAGGAACCCAGCAGTGCTTCGTACTGGTCTACTGTCGGAGGGTCTTCACCATCTTGGAGAGTTTGAAGAATGGCTTGTAAATCCGTATCAGCGGTCGGCAAGCCAAGCAGGTTGTCATCCAAGTCGGCCGTGTTGAAATCATACTCAATCGCTACATTGGACTTCTTGATTTTTCCTGAAGTTATGCCTCTCAGCTTTTTTCTGAGTGGCTCGTCAACATTGACATGGGAAATGTCATATTTCGCACTACGCTGGATAAGCTTGCGCTTGACGACAAAGAAAGAAACCGAGGCGCTGTCCCAGTCAATTGTTTTGATCGTATCGAGTGTTTTTTTTAGCTCGTCCATGTTCACACCTCTGGGTTGCGCTCAGTTACGACATATAGCTGCTCAGATATTTCAACGATTCGACAGCGTTCGTTTTTTCGAAGGCGGGGACCCTTTACCAAAAAGAAATCCTCGCACTCATTGCCATTCCGTTCGTAATGAACGTCATAGATGTTGTACCCCATCACGGCCAGCACCGGATTGATGAAAATATTGTGGGTTTTCATGGTGAGCCAGTACATGATGAACATGAAAAAACCGAAGCTGAGCAACAGCTTCAGATTGCCGAGATCCATAACAAAAAAGGAAATCATGTATGGAATGCTGTAATTGATAAGTTCCCCGGAGCGATTGGAAACCGACTTTACGCTTATCGGGGGCGAAGAACTCTTGAGATAACGAACTGCCACCCAAAGGAGAACACAGGACAGAAGGGATAGTCCCAGGATGGGCCAAACAATCTCTGGGTGCATAACCTCTTTTTTGGCAAAATCGAAGTCCTGAATCAAAAAGATTATGGAGAGCGGCGAGTATGCACTCAGAAAAATCAGTAGGGACGACGCGAACCTTAGCTTCATGGTTGTACCTCCCATATCTCACAGGTGGTAGCGTGCAGTGCCGTTCCAGCCTGCTGCAAAACCTGCGTGGCGGCCGTTTTAACGTCCATGGCTCGCCCCCGTTGCGGATTGTTCGGCCTGTTGCTGATAGGTCACGCCGAAGATGGTGTCACCCAGCCACTTCTTGAACGACGGGTTATCGCTGAACTGTTTGAATAACTCGGTGTGGTCGGCCAACAGCTCGATCATGACCCGCTGGAGCGCGGCGTCATGTTCGATTCGGGCGGTTTTCTTGTCGTTGTTTTTCATGGCGTTCTGGTAGGCCACATCGGCACCTACCTTGGCAGGTATCTCTTCGGCGATGACCTTGCGGATTTTGTCTCCATCCTTCCACGCAATATTGCCGAACTGGTCGTTGAACGTCTTGATGATGTTGCTCAGTTGGTCCAGCTCTGGTTCCGGTTTGCGCCCGCCGCCACTGGTGGGCACGGGGCCTATTTCAGCATCCTGGTCCGCAAGGCCAACCTTCAGGCTGGTTTTAACCTCGACACGGTAGCTGTCCATGTCTATGGCTTCCAGGATGCCCCGGGACAGATCCTCTTCTTTGGGCGCAGGGAGTTTGGGAATCAGGAAATTTAGGAAGATCGACAGTTTCTCCCAGGCTGCATTCGAGAACGGCAGGATGGACGATAGAAAGCCGTAAGTTCGAGTGAAAGCCTTGGATTTACCCTTGAAATCCACCTGTCCGTCTTCGTCGAGATCGGCGTTGTAGGTGGCCACGCAGGCGTCCAGGATCGGGTCGAGCTTGTCGCGGTCCGCTCCGTTCAGGTAGAGCCCCACCAGATCGTCGATTTGCGCCTGCGAATAGACCTGGTAGCCGTCCAGATCCGATTTCAGGTCGTGCAGCTTGTTGGGGTCGGTCTCGTCACTGAGGATGGTGGTGCGGTAATAGGGCTCGAACGACTTCTGGATGATTTCCGAGTCGTTATAGAAATCCAAGACAAAGGTATCGTGCTTTTTCGGGTGGGCGCGATTAAGGCGTGAAAGCGTCTGTACCGCCTTTATGCTTGAAAGCGCCTTGTCCACGTACATCGTGTGAAGTAATGGCTCGTCATAGCCGGTCTGGAATTTGTCGGCAACGATCAGAAAGCGGTACGGGTCCTGCTGGATTTTGTCAGTAATTTGGCTGCTCGGGAATCCATTCAGCGTTGCCTCCGTGACCTTCTTGCCGCCAAACTCGTGTTCGCCGGAAAAGGCCACGATGGGCGCATACGGGCTCTTGCGCTCCCTGAGATAATCCTTGAAAGCGTGGAAATACTGGATGGCCCGCACGATGCCGTTGGTGATGACCATGGCCCGGGCCTGACCACCGATCTTGCGATGACCGATGACCTGGGCGTGGAAGTGGTCCACCATGATCTCGGCCTTCTCGCGAATGGCGTGCTCGTGAGATTCCACATAGCGGCGCAGTTTTTTCTGGGCTTTGTTGGCGTCGAAGAGCGGGTCGTCCTCCACCGTCTTGGCCAGGCGGTAATAGCTCTCCACCGGGGTGTAGTTCTTCAGCACATCAAGGATGAAGCCCTCCTGGATGGCCTGCTTCATGGTGTAGCTGTGGAACGGGTGGTGCTTCACCGTGCCGTCGGGCTGCGGGTCCGGCTCGCCGAAAATCTCCAGGGTCTTGTTCTTGGGGGTCGCTGTGAAGGCAAAATAGCTGGCGTTGGTCACCATCTTCCGGCCTTCCATGATCTTGTTGATCTTGTCCTCGACCGTCTCTTCCCCCTCGTCATCAGAGCCGCCGTAGGGCGCGGTCTCTTCCAGCACACGGTTCATGGCGGCGGTGGTCTTGCCGCCCTGGCTGGAATGGGCCTCGTCGATAATAATGGCGAACTTGCTCTGGCGGTGTTCGTCGCCGATCTCATCGAGGATGAACGGGAACTTCTGCACCGTGGTGATGATGATTTTCTTCCCGGCTTTGAGGAACTTGCGCAGGTCGCCGGAGTGTTCGGCATGGCCGACGGTGGCAGAGACCTGGGCGAACTGCTTGATGGTGTCGCGGATCTGCTTGTCGAGCACCCGTCGGTCGGTGACCACGATGACCGAATCGAACAACGCCTTGCTCTCGTGTTCCAGCCCCACGAGCTGGTGCGCCAGCCAGGCTATGGAGTTACTCTTGCCGCTGCCCGCCGAGTGCTGGATCAGGTAGCGCCTGCCAATCCCCGTCTCCCGGGCATTCGCCAACAACATGCGCACCACCTTCAACTGGTGGTAGCGGGGGAAGATCTGCTTGTACCTTTTCCTGCCGGTCTTCTCGTCCTTTTCCTCCACCACCTGGGCGTAGTTTTCCAGGATATCGGTCAACCCCTCTTTGGAGAGGGTCTCCTTCCACAGGTAATCGGTGGCGAGCCCATGAGGGTTCGGCGGATTGCCAGCGCCGTCGTTGTAGCCTTTGTCGAAGGGCAGAAACCACGAGCCCTTGCCCTTGAGGTGGGTACAGAAACGCACCTCGTGATCGTCCACGGCAAAATGGACGACGCAACGGCCGAACTGAAACAGCAGCTCCTTCGGGTCGCGGTCGCGCTGGTACTGCTGTACGGCATCGAGCACCGTCTGCTTGGTGAGCTTATTTTTGAGTTCGAAGGTGGCGATGGGCAGGCCGTTGATGAATACGGCCATGTCGAGAGAGAGCGCGGTCTCGTTGCGGCTGTAGCGAAGCTGGCGGGTGACGCTGAAGATGTTGGCCGCGAACCGTTCGGCCGCCTTCACGTTGCCTGGCGTCGGCGTGCCGTAGAAAAGGTCCACATGGGCCGGGCCGTGCTTGATTCCGCCGCGCAGCACATCCACCACGCCGCGCTTGGCTATCTCGCCCTGCAGGCGGTGCAGGAATTGTGTGCGCTTGGGGCCTTCCTCGTCGATGCCGAGAGCCTTATAGGTATCGGGCTGGGTGGCGGCGAGGAACTGCAGCAGTTTGGCCAGGTCGACGGCGTGTTCCCGGTCGTAGTCCTGCGGGTCTCCCTGGACGTATCCGGCCTCCTCCACGAGGGAGGCGACGATGATCGATTCCAGGCCCTTTTCGCTGGTGTCAGTCGG
>Ga0210046_1003337_pt1 | contig 10779 bp, 6 predicted proteins | sample CryGeyCG2114_250_FD_185461 | JGI IMG/M metagenome (GOLD analysis project Ga0210046, IMG submission 185461) | Groundwater microbial communities from aquifer - Crystal Geyser CG18_big_fil_WC_8/21/14_2.50 (SPAdes) (version 2) | ecosystem: Environmental > Aquatic > Deep subsurface > Groundwater ... | reverse complement strand
TTGTCCGACGATGAATGTTGCGTAACAGACGTAATGACAGCATTAAAAATTTCGCAATCTACCACATCCCAACATTTACTTATACTAAAGAACAGCGGAATTATTTATCCTGAAAAGCACGGAACCAGAACTTGTTATAAGGTAACCAATGAACTCACGAGTGAAATAATCGCTCTGTTGAAGAAATCAAAGATATGATAGGCAAAAGCGCTTTTTAGTTCATTCAAGTCATTAATGACCTCATTAACAATTTAATTTTTACCAAAATGCAAAAGTTTTTAATTGTCATCAACGATGCTCCTTACGGGACCGAAAAAGCCTACAATGCTTTGCGAATGGCCATAACCTTACAAAAAGAGCATGCCGAAGAAGTTGAAGTAAAAATATTTTTACTTGCCGATGCTGTATTCTGCGGTTTGCCTAACCAAAGCACACCAAATGGATATTACAATATTGAAAGGATGTTGAAAATTGTAATCAGAAACGGTGGGGAAGTAAAAAGTTGTGGTGGTTGTTCTGAGGCCCGTAGCATCGACAAGTTACCCTTTATAGAAGGTGTAAAATTGAGTAATATGAAGGAGTTCGCTCAATGGAATGTTGAATGTGACAAGATTTTGACCTTTTAAGCTCGCTGAAAGCGAAGCGCCAGACTTTAGCCCTCTGCCTTTATTTTTCATGAATACAAGGCTTTAATGTGTTGGTTTATCCGGTTTCACTGATCATTTTTTGTACTAGAGAAGCAAAGAATGCTGTTCACTGAGTTTGAGGATTACAAAAAGTTAGTCAGGTAAAACTTTAGTTTATGGTGTTTTGCTATTTTTTATTGAATAAAAATGAGCGAAATACAGATGTCTTTTAAATAATTTCTATTAAAATTTCTCTACCTTTACTGTTTCTTTAAAAAAAGATACAGTTGCCTATGAATAATTCAGTATATTTAGTTGACTATAGCAAAAATGAAGTTTTAGTAAAAGTAATTTTCGTGATACTAATATCACATTTGTTTTTAATCTCTTGCCAATCAAATAACCAAGCTTCAGAATATATAAATAGTGGAAATGAAAAGGCGAAAATGGAAAATTTTAAAGGCGCTATTCAGGATTATAATAAAGCTATTAAAATTAATCCATTGAGTTATAAAGCATATCACGAAAGAGGTAATGCAAATACAGAGCAAGGAAATTTTGAAGAGGCTATCATAGATTATAGCAAGGCTATTGAGCTTAACCCAAGAGATACTAATTCATATTTTAGAAGAGGATTGTGTATGACAATGATGCAAGATAACCAAAGAGCAATAAAAGATCTTGACATGGTTATTAAACTTGATCCCAAATACGTTTTTGTATATGGTAACAGAGGAAATGTAAAAAATTCATCCGGGGATTATATGGGGGCAATACAAGATTTTAATAAGGCTATTGATATTAATCCTTCTGAAGCATCTAATTATTTCGGTAGGGGATATTCCAAAAGTATGTTGGGAGATTTCAGAGGTTCTATACAGGATTACAACATAGCTATTCAGCTTAATCAAAATGACTCACAGTCTTTTTTTTATAGGGCTAGATCAAAAATTGAATTGAGTAATTATCGAGGGGCAATACAAGATTTAAGTAAATGTATTGAATATAATTCTAAATATGCTGCTGCTTACTTTTTCAGGGGAATTCTAAAGTGTGAATTGGGAGATACCAATGGAGGCTGTATTGATTTGTCAAAAGCTGGAGAATTAGGGTTTTCGGAAGCTTATGAATATATTCCGAAGTATTGTTATTAACAATAATCCGATTGAATTAATATGACTAGTTGACTAAAAAGTATAAATACCTGAATAATCATTTAAAAGCAATGATGAAAAATTATATTAAAACTTTGAAAATAACATTAGTATTACTAACTGTATTTACTTCCTCAATTTGCGTCATTGGGCAAGATTTTATTAATTATACATTAAGGGGTGACTTAAATTACCAGCAAGAAAAATATATTGAAGCTATAAAAGACTTTAGCAAAGCATTAGAGATTTATCCTTCCAATGCAGATCTATATTATAAAAGGGGTAAAGCAAAAGCCCATTTATCCGATAATAATGGGGCAATTAAAGATTTAAATATAGCAATTGAACTTGATAATGAAGATGGAAAAAAATACTTTTACAGAGGGTATGTTAAATTCAAATTAGGCGACAATTTGCGCTCAATTTATGACTTTGATAAAGCAATAGAGATTGACTCTAATGATGGAAAAGCATTTCAATATAAAGGATTGGCAAAAGAAATTTTAGGTGATACAATTGGGGCAATGCATGATTTCAATAAAGCAATTGAAATTGATCCGCAGAGTGAAATAACTTATAGGTTAAGAGCAATACTTAAATCTGAATTAGGTGATTATAATGGAGCAATAGAAGATTTTAAATCTGCTATAGAGTTAGATCCTACTAATGCGGTAACATATCATGATCTAGGGGCAACTAAAGCTCGACATGAAGATTACATCGGAGCTCTTCAAGACTTCAATAAAGCAATAGAGCTAAAGCCAAATTTAGCTGATAACTATTCAAAAAGGGGCAAAACAAAAGCAGCATTAGAAGATGATCAGGGGGCTATTGAAGATTTAAATAAAGCAATAGAACTTGATTCAAAAAATGCATTTGCATACTTTTCAAGAGGTAAGGAAAAATCTCATTTAGGAAAATATATGGAGGCGCTTCAAGACTTTAATAAAGCAATAGAGTTTGATTCTAATTATTCTGCGGCCTATGTTAATAGAGGTTGGATAAAGTCAAATATTTCTGGAAACCAAAACGATGCAATTATAGACCTGGACAAAGCAATTGAGATTGACCCAAATTATGTTTCCGCATTCTATTACAGAGCAATCTCAAAAAGCATAACAGAAAACTATCGTGGGGCGTTGGATGACCTAAATAAAATAATAGAATTTGAACCAAACAATTCAAATTTTTATTTTAGAAGGGGCCATACCGAATTTATATTAGAGGATTATACCAGAGCATTAATAGACTTTAATATTGCAATTGAGCTAAACCCATATATCGGAGATTATTATAGAGCAAGAGGTAATACAAAAATTCAATTAAAAGAACTTTTTGGAGCTATTCAAGACTTCAATAAGGCAATAGAACAAAACCCCAAAGATGATGAAGCATTCTATCAAAGAGGGATAGTTAGATTTATAGTTGGGGATAAAAACGGTGCTTGTTTAGATTGGTCAATGGCTGGTGAATTAGGTAAAGAAAGAGCATATGTAGAGATTAATAAATATTGTAATAATTAGTTAATCAAAATCTTAAACGGCAGTAAATAATGTGTGTTTTATGAATATAAAAACCCCTAGTTTTTTAGTAAGTATTTTAATAATAGTTACCTCCTGTAACTCATTAAATAATAAGGAAGTATTTGTAGAGACTGATATGATATCAATAAACTATTCAATTGCTGAATTACACAAAACAAGATTTCTTTTTGGCAAAGATTATGTTATAATTACAGACGAATTCTTTGGCGATTATAATCGTCGATTTACTATCAGAAAAGCAGATGAATTATTTGCAAAAAAAAATAACAATGCTTTTTTAATTGATGACTTTCCTATAGAATCAAAATCATTTATTTTTAGTTTTCATCTCTCCGAAGATGGTCTTTTTGATATTAAATTTTTTGAGGATAATGCTTTAAATATATTAACAAATAATATTGATACATACTTCCACTTTAGTATCTTTGAAGATCCGGTGTTAGCAAAACAAAAATTTTATGAGATTAAATCGTTATACAATTTATGATATTTGTGTGTGTTGGATGGGTATTTTTATAATAATGAAAATCAGACCTTTATTTATAATCTAAAACAATTGAAATGAAATCATCAGGTAAATACATCGATTTGTGGACAAATCATAAAGAGGCTATTATTGAAAAATTACATCTTGCCGATAAAAAACAATCTATTCAATTAAATAAAACTGATTTTGAAAGAGTCGGAAATCGAGAGAAAAGTAAATATTCATTTAATCTTGAATTTATTGATGGGATAGTTAGTAATAATATTGATGGCACTGCAGTGGCAAGAGATCTAGCAAGAGTCTTACTAAATCAACTTGAAGTAGAAAAAACATTGAAGTCAGGACATTTTAAAATTAGTATGGACAAACAATTTTGTTTATGGATAGTCAAACTATTGTAATAAAACCAATTATTATGGCTTGATAATATGATTTAAGTCTCAGTTGAGTCCCCCAAACTCGTCCTACTTTGAGCACATCAGTAACGAGGAAATCCTTATTCAAAGTAGTACTTTTGGAGCAAACCTGCGCAAATCAGCCGTTTTCACCCTGTTTAACAACTTCTTTAAAAAATCTTTGTAACCACCACAATACCAAAGAGATTCCTGCGTAATTTTATTAACACTTTTTTCTGCTTTTCAACCTGTGCATGATCAGTGTAAAAGTGGATAGAACGAGATTGTTAACCTTTATCAAAACTAATCCCTATGAAGACCAGGCTCCTGTTTAGCTCCGGAATTATTTTCGCTGCTGCCATCGCAATCACACTCATGACCTCCTGTAGCCACCAACCCGAAACCACTTCAAACGATGTGATGGTGGAATTTGTATCGAGCCACACAGGTGGAATTATTCCATCGTCCTCAAACATCGAAATACGGCTGGCCATGCCTGTTGAGGAGCCTTTTACAGAAAGTCAGGCGTTGCCCGACGGTATTTTAACCTTCAAACCGTCCCTAGCGGGAAAAGCCTACCTGCTTTCCAGACAAGTGATCAGGTTTATACCCGATAAACCATTGACCAACGGAGAAGAGTACCAGGTAAGCCTGAAGTTGAAAAAACTTTTCCCTGAGATGGCGAAAGAAAATCAGCAAATTAACTTTTCGTTTCAGGTGATAGAATTGGATTTTAAACTCGGGGAGATGAATATGACTCCCTACAACAGCGAGACCATGCAGTGGAATCAGGTAACCGGATCGATTACCGCCTCCGACCTGATTGATTCAAAATCAATTGAAAAATGGATGACCGCCACACTCGCCGATAAGGTGTTACCGGTTACCTGGGACAAATCTGCTATGCCACCCACCTACCGGTTCACCATCGACAGCGTGGAGCGAATAAAGATTGCACAGTCGCTGACGCTTACCTGGGACATTCCCAATGCGGTGAGGACCATTCCTCCGGGCACTTTTGAGGTGCCGCCGCTGGGTGAATTTAACATGATGAACATCACCACAGAAGAAGAACCTGAACAGGTGATTCTCGTTCGTTTTTCCGATCCGCTGAATCCAAAACAAAATATGAACGGACTGGTGTATTTTCAGGATCAATCACCTGTCAGTATTGCAATTGATAAAAACACCCTTCGGGTGACACCTAAAACCCATCAGACAAAGGACCAGGTTTTGATTATCACCTCAGGAATTGAAAACAGGAGCGGAAACAAACTGGGTGAAAACGCGGAAATGATCGTTCACTTTGAGGCTGCCCCGCCCGAAGTCAGGTTTACCGGACAAGGCAATATACTTCCCGGTGAAAACCAATGGATTGTGCCCTTCGAAGTAAGAAATGTAACCGAAGTAAAAATTACTATCCAAAAGATTTATACAAACAACATCCTGCAATTCCTGCAGGTGAACGACCTGAATGGTGATTATGAAATGAATCGGGTGGGTAAGGAAATCTACAAGGGAGACTATGTGTTACCCTGTGCGGCCACCGTAAACACCTGGAATTATTCAGCCTATGCACTCGACCTGACCAAATATATCCAGACAGAGCCAGGTGCCATCTATCAGATTAAACTGTCGTACGACCGAAATCATGTGGTTTATCCCTGCGTTGATGATCCTGATTCCAACGATGGCTACTATTGGGAAAACCGCAATAATCCATGTAAGAATGCCTATTACTCGGATTATTACAACGACCATTTCCCCTTGAAGAATATTTTGGCCAGTAACCTGGGAGTGAGTGTGAAAAACACAGGAGACAGTTACCGGATATTGGTGCATAACCTGATGACAACCGAACCCGAAAGTGGTGTAAAAGTCGGGGTATATGGATTTACACAACAGCTTTTGGTAGCTGCAACCACCAACGCATCTGGTGAAGCGATTGTAAAAGTTCCTGTAGTAGATGATCCCATTTTTATTGTAGTCGAGAAGAACAAACAAGCAGCCTATATCAATCTTAACGGTGGCCAATCGTTGTCCTATTCTAAATTCGATACGCGTGGAATCCGGCGACAGAACGGCTTACAAGGGTTTCTGTATGGAGAAAGGGGCGTGTGGCGACCGGGAGATACTATTTTCCTCACCCTGATTGTTGAAGACAAATCAGGCAAGCTGCCTGATAATCATCCTGCTACCATTGAGTTGAGAAATCCAAAAAACAAAGTGGTGGAAACCAAAACCGTGTCAAAGGGCGAAAATGGGTTTTATTGCTTTGAACTGACGACTTCTTCTGAAGCTGAAACAGGAATGTACTATGCCAGTGCAAGGATTGGGAATGCATCCTTTTCCAGGTCGTTGCGCATCGAAAACATTAAACCAAACCGGCTCAAGGTAGAACTCAATTTCCCGGATAGCTTATTAACCAACAAGAATAACAAAGTTGAAATCTCATCCAGGTGGTTGAGTGGAGGTCCTGCTTCGGATTTTCAGGCCATTATTGATGCCTCATTTAAACCACAGACTACCAGGTTTGAGAATTACCCGCGCTATCATTTCGATTGCCCATCCAGAAATTTCTACCCTGAAACTAAAACGGCGTTTGATGGCAAGCTGGATGCCAATGGGAAAGCCACTTTTAATGTGGAGTTGCCCGATAAAAAAAATGCAACGGGCATGATCAATGTGAATTTCTTTAGCAAGGTGATGGAGCGGGGAGGTGACTTCAGTGTGAATCAGGCTCAAATAACCTATTCGCCCTTTGAAACTTACGTGGGTATACGGACTCCTGAATTTCCAAAGGGCAGCGACTACCTGGAAGTGGATACACCGGTTACCTTTGACGTGGTTACCATTAACCGGAAGGGCCTGCCCGTTTCAGCAAAGAACCTCGAAGTGTCGGTATATAAACTTGACTGGAGCTGGTGGTATGGCAGCAGTGGAAACTCCAACCTGGCCAGCTACCTGAACAGCCATTTTAACCAACGTATTTATTCAGAAACCATCAACACACCTCAGGGCAAGGGCAGCTTCAAACTCGACCTGCATTATCCTGCCTGGGGATGGTATTATGCTGAAATTTCAGATCGGGAGAGCGGTCACAGCACCGGCGTGAGATTCTATATGGACTGGCCATCCTATTACAACCGCGATCAGCGCGAAGCCCCGGGCGACGTGAGCCACCTGAGTATGAGTACCGATAAGTCTTCCTATCTGTTTGGTGATACCGTTAACCTCACGATGGATGTACCTAAAAATGCACGCCTGCTGGTCAGTATCGAAAGCGGGGATACCATCATCCAAAGCTGGCAGCAAACCACCACCAAAAAGGAAACCGTGGTCAGTTTTGTGGCCACCGATAAAATGGTTCCCAATGTTTATGCTTCCGTGATGGTGATTCAGCCATACAGCCAAACCATCAACGACCTTCCAATACGCTTGTACGGACTGGCGAACGTATTGGTGAAAAATCCTGAATCCATTCTTTCTCCTGTCATCCACAGCCCTGAGAGCATACGCCCCAACAGCGACTATGTCATTAAAATTACGGAAAAACAAAAACGAAAAATGACCTACACCATTGCGGTGGTGGATGATGGGTTGCTTGACCTTACAAACTTTAAAACGCCGGATCCACACAGTCATTTTTATGCCAAAGAGGCCCTTGGGGTGCGCACCTGGGACGACTATGATGATGTATTGGGCGCTTTCGGCGGAAGGATTTTGAATACCATGGCTGTGGGTGGCGATGGCAGCGAAGAAGAAGATGGAAACGGCGAAAAAAAGGCCAATCGTTTTAAACCGGTGGTAACTTTTATCGGACCATTTACCCTCGAAGCCGGAGCGGTAAATGAACATCACCTTCACATGCCCAATTATGTTGGATCGGTGCGCTGTATGGTAGTTGCGGCCGACAACAATGCGTATGGTAACGCCTCGAAAACCATTACAGTAAAGCAACCGCTCATGGTGCTCGCTACGGTTCCGCGCGTGCTGGGGCCGGGAGAAACCATGGAAATGCCCGTATCTGTTTTTGCCATGGAAGACTTTATCAGGGAAGCCAAGGTCACCGTCAGAACAAATAATTTATTGAACCTTGAAGATGCTTCAAAAACCATTACCTTCAAAAAGCAGGGCGAACAGCTTGCGTGGTTTAAGATCAAGGTTGGCGACAATCAAGGAGTGGCCACCATTCGGGTGGAGGTGCAAAGCGGAAATGAGAAAGCGGTGTACGATGTGGTGGTTTCTGTCAGAAATCCAAATCCACGGGTTACCGTAACCGAACACCACCGATTAGTTCCTGGTTCGGATTCTACCTATCCGGTTCCTTCTGTGGGCATCCTCAATACCCGGCAACTGACCATGACGGTATCAGGAATCTACCCCATGAATCTTCAGCGCAGGCTGAATTACCTGAGCCGTTATCCCTACGGATGCACCGAGCAGGTGACCTCAGCAGCTTTCCCACAGCTCTTCCTGGACCGCTTTAAGGTTCTCAGTAACATTCAGAAAGACCGCATTTCACAAAATATGATGGCTGCAATAAGTAAACTATCATTCCGGCAGTTAGCCTCAGGAGGCTTTGTTTACTGGCCAGGCAATAACAACATTGATGATTGGATCACCAGCTATGCCGGCCATTTCCTGTTTTTGGCCCGCGATCAGGGGTATCCGGTTTCTCAGACATTGATTACCAATTGGATCTCCTATCAAACCAAAACCGCAAACAGTTGGGCTGCAGAACGAAAGTCTGATTATATCATTGGCGATGCCAGTCAGGCCTACCGACTGTACACACTGGCTCTGGCACATCAACCTTCGCTCAGCGCCATGAACAGAATGGCAGAAATGCCCGGTATTTCTCATGCAGCGCTGATCCATCTGGCAGCAGCCTATGCCATGGCCGGACAACCGGAGATGGGCCAAAAACTGCTCGATAAAAATAACGGATCGGGAGCCAACCGGAGTTATGCCTACTACGATTGGTATGGTTCAGAAACACGTGATCAATCATTTCAATTGTTGACTTACTTGATGCTCAAGGATCAGACAAAAGCCTTTGCCTTGTTTGAACAATTGGCCTATACGTTGGGAGCCAATGGTTGGTTGAGCACACAATCAACGGCCTATGCACTTTATGCCATGTCGCAGTTTGTTGGCGACCAGCCCCTGGATGCACCGACAAAATACCAATACAAAAGAGGTAACTTTAAATCGGAGGATTTTGTTCTGGCAAAACCTGTTGTCATCGAACCCCTGGACGCCTCTTCTGAACAGGCCGTGAGGGTTTATAATAACGGAAAAAAGGACTTGTATGTAACCTTTACCGGTTCGGGAATTCCTATTCCCTCACAGGAAATTTTGGTTGAAGACAACCTGAAACTTGAGATGAAGTATTTCGATATGAACAATAAACCACTTCATCCGGATTCACTCCGACAAGGAAAGGACTTTTATCTTAGAGCCGAGGTAATTAATTCGAGGTTGTATGGCCATGTTCATAACATGGCACTATCTGTAAACCTGCCTTCCGGATGGGAAATTATCAACACCCGACTGTATGATGCAGGATCAGGCTTAAAGAGCAGTCAGTTTGATTATCAGGATATTCGTGATGATGGCATCGACTACTTCTTTGATTTGGGATCCAATCAAACCAAGGTGTTTTATATCCTGCTGCATGCCACCTATGCCGGCAAGTGGTTTATGCCTGCCTCCACCAGCGAAGCCATGTATAACAACGATATTAAAGCCGCCCGGGGCGGAGGCTGGGTAAAGGTGACCAAAACCAAATAGATTAATTTTATCTGTATATAAATATAGATTAGTCTGTTTAATGATCAGTAATACAGTTGATTGAAATATTTTTCATTTCATGCCTGAGGCAGACAAGTGGAAATAAAATGACGGTTATGCACCATAAATGGATATTTCGTTGGATCGCAAGTTTGAGTATACTCATCCTGCTTTGGCTGCTGGCGGGTCTCCTGATGTTGCCCCGGCCGCTCTTCAACGATCCGTATGCTACGGTAATATACAGCAACAACAACAGGTTGTTGGGTGCCCGAATTGCATTGGATGGTCAGTGGCGTTTTCCGGCCGGAGACACCATCCCGGCCAAATTTAAACAGGCTGTTTTGCTGTTTGAAGACCGTCATTTTTATGAACATCCCGGGTTTAATCCGGTTTCCATTTATCATGCGCTGGTGGCCAACCTCAAAGCAGGAAAGGTAGTACGTGGGGGAAGCACCGTTACTCAACAGGTAATTCGTTTGTCACGAAAGGGAAAATCGAGGACCTTGCCTGAGAAGATTACCGAAGTTACGCAAGCCGTGGCTTTGGAATTAAACGCATCCAAGGAGGAAATCCTGCAATATTTTACCGATCATGCTCCAATGGGAGGAAATATAGTAGGAGTGGAGGCCGCGGCCTGGCGTTATTTTGGTCATCCGGCTACGTCGTTAAGCTGGGCCGAAGCGGCCACGTTGGCCGTATTGCCCAATGCGCCCTCTTTGATTAACCCCGGGAAAAACCGACCTCTTCTTTTGGCAAAAAGAAACCGGCTACTGGATG
>Ga0210046_1003336_pt1 | contig 10780 bp, 9 predicted proteins | sample CryGeyCG2114_250_FD_185461 | JGI IMG/M metagenome (GOLD analysis project Ga0210046, IMG submission 185461) | Groundwater microbial communities from aquifer - Crystal Geyser CG18_big_fil_WC_8/21/14_2.50 (SPAdes) (version 2) | ecosystem: Environmental > Aquatic > Deep subsurface > Groundwater ... | reverse complement strand
CTTGAATTGAGGGACAGAAACCGTGGCCATCTCACCTTTGAGCGCCTTCACTGTCCCGGAGAGGAAATTGGTCTCTCCGATGAAATCTGCCACAAAACGGCAGTTCGGTCGCTCGTAAATCTCGACCGGCATGCCAATCTGCAGCACCTTGCCTGCGCTCATTACCGCAATGCGATCAGACATCGTCAAGGCTTCTTCTTGATCATGGGTAACGTAGACGAATGTAATGCCGACCTGATCCTGCAAGGCCTTGAGTTCCAATTGCATCTCTTTCCGCAACTTGAGATCGAGAGCGCCGAGCGGTTCGTCCAATAAAAGGACTGCCGGGCGCTTGACCAAAGCACGCGCCAACGCCACACGCTGTTGCTGGCCGCCGGAGAGCTGCTTGGGCTTGCGGCGATCCATGCCGGTCAACTTGACCATCTCCAATGCCTCGCTCACGCGGCGACTAATCTCTGCCTTGTGAGCCTTTTCCATTTCCAGGCCAAAAGCGACGTTCTGAAACACAGACATATGCTGAAACAAGGCATAACTTTGGAAAACCATATTGACCGGCCGCAAATAGGGTGGCGTTCGACCCATTACTTTCCCATCTATATTAATCTCTCCGCTGGTCGGCCACTCAAAACCCGCCATCATACGCAACGAGGAGGTCTTGCCGCAACCCGATGGCCCTAGTAAAGAAAAGAACTCGCCATGCTTGATCTGCAAGTTGACATGGTCAACAGCCGTCACCTCGCCCCCCTCGGGCGTAGGGAAACGCTTGACAACATCTTGCAATTCTACTGCGAAGTCAGTCATCGGTTTCTCCAGAAATGGTTATCCCTGCGGCTGCGGCTGAGTAATGCAGTGAATGCCGCCGCCGCCAAGAAGGATTTCGCGAGCCGCCACGCCAACAACCCGCCGGCCGGGGAAAAGTTGCTGAATGGTCTCGATCGCGGCTGCATCGTGAGGATCATCGAATGCGGGTACGATCACGCCGCTGTTGGCGATGTAAAAGTTGATGTACGAGGCCGCCAGCCGGTCGCCCGCGCGGCGGGGATAAGTTCCTTCGACGGCATCCACGCCTTCACTTTCTTCCGGCGTAATATGCAGCGGCGCGGGCTGGTGAATCTTGTGGATTTTCAGGCGGCGTCCCCGCGCATCTGTCGCCAGGGAAAGCCGCTCATACGCTTCAGCCGAGATTTCATATTGAGGGTCAGTCCTGTCATCCGTCCAGGTGAGCGCCACGACGCCCGGTCGGGTGAAGCAGCATAGATTGTCCACGTGACCGCCGGTCTCGTCGCCGAACACGCCGCGTTTCAGCCAGATGATCTGCTCAACACCGGTATATTCCTGCAATTTTTGCGCAATCCCACTGCGGCTCATCGCCGGGTTGCGATTGGGGTTGAGCAGGCATTCCTCGGTGGTCAGCAGCGTGCCCTGTCCGTCCACGTGGATGCTGCCGCCCTCCAGGATGAGGTCGGCAGAGTAGCGGTCAACCCGCTCGATCTCCAGCACTTTACGCGCCGCCAGGGCATCCTGATCCCAGGGAAAATACAGGCCGCCCCAGGCATTGAACCTCCAGTCCACGCCGCGGACAGCATCGGGTTGGCCTATCTTCGCATCATTGACCACGAAAGTCGGGCCACAGTCGCGCATCCAGGCATCATTATAAGACATTTCGACGACGCGTATCACAGGGGGCAGCCTCCGGCGCGCGTTCAGAAACTGCCCGCGCGAAACGCCGATCGTCACGGGTTCAAACTGGGCGATGGCCGTGGTGACCGCGCCAAAGGCACGCTGCGCCGGCTTGGCGCCCAGCCGCCAGTTATCCGGGCGTTCGGGCCAGAGCATCCAGCAGCCGGCGTGAGGTTCAAACTCGGCAGGCATGCGGTAGCCGTCCTGCTTTGGCGTGCCGATCAGCGTGCAGGACATATCAATTGCCCAACCCCTCCACGAACGCTTGTATCCGCCCGGCATGGTAAGCGCGCAAGGCTGGCGAGGGGCGCTTCAGGCGCGGATAGACCAGCCAGACCAAAATGCCCTTCTCGACATGCAGGCGATTCTCCGCCTGGTCATAGATGATGGAGCGGGGAGAATCCATCACCTCGTCAGTCACTTCCACACCGCGCGAGGCCGGCAGGCAGTGCATGAACTTGCAATGCTGCGGGGCTTTCTTCAGCAGATCCATGTTGACTTGGTATCCCGGCATGAAGGCCGCCCGCCGCTCGGGGATCTGCTCTTCCTGCCCGACCCACCACCACAGGTCGGTGTAGATAAAATCAGCGGTGCGCAGCGCATCCTGCACGTCCGTGGTGACGGTCAAGCTGCCGCCCGATTGGGCGCAGTTGGCAGCGGCGATCTCCTGCCAGGCAGGCGGAGGCTGGTACTTTTGCGGCGCGGCATGAGTGAAGTGCATTCCCATCTGTGTGCAGATGAACATCAATGAATTGAGTACATTGGTGGCGTCGCCGATAAAGGTGACATGCAGGTCTTCCAGCCGCCTGCCCGCTGGCATATGCTCCATCATCGTGAAGACATCGCAGACCACCTGCGTGGGATGGTTGTAATCGGTCAGCCCGTTGATGACCGGCACGCTGGCGGCCTCGGCCAGTTTCAGCAGCGTTTCGTGCTTGAGGGTGCGCGCCATGATGACATCCACCATGCGGGAGATGACTCGCGCTGTATCATCGATCGATTCACGCGCGCCGAGGTGGATCTCACCCGGTTTGAGATACAACGCATGACCGCCGAGTTTGGTCATGGCGACTTCGAAGGAGATGCGCGTGCGGGTAGAGGGTTCTTCGAAGATCATCGCCAACGATGTGTCCTGAAGCAACTTTGGTGTGACTCCTTGTTTATCGGCTTCTTTCATCAAGCGAATCAACTCTAGCAAATCAAGCAATTCCTCTTTGGTAAAATCTTGAGTATCAATGAAATGTCTCAGATCAGCGAACTGGGCCATGTCACCTCAATTCCTAGAGCTTAAAGTGTTTTACTCACTTCTGCCACTGTATCCTGCAAGCGATTGAGCACTTCATCAATTTGCGCCTGCGTGATGACCAAGGGCGGCTCGATACGGATGGTCTGCGCGCTGGTCAGCGTGCCTGCTACCAGCACGCCACGCTTGAAGAGACCGGCTGCCACCTTATACCCGGTCTCCGGCGTGTGGAAGTGCTGGCCGATGAGCAAACCCCTGCCAGTGATCTCTTTATAAACCTGGGGGAATTCCGCCGCCAGTTCCTCCAACTTCGGGATCAGGTACGCGCCCTTGGCTGCGGCCTGTTCCCACAGCCGGTCACGCAGCGTGACGTGGATGGAGGCGATGGCGGCCGAGCAAGCCAGCGCGCCGCCGCCGGTGGTGGTGGTGTGGATGAACGGATTCGGGTACATCATGCACTGCCAGATTTCCTCGGTCGAGCAGAATGCGCTGACAGGCATCACACCCCCGCCCAGGGATTTGGCAACCGCCAAAATGTCCGGCGTCACGTTCCAGTGATCCACGCCCCACAATTTACCGGTGCGTCCCAAGCCAGTCTGGACTTCGTCGGCGATGAGCAGCACGCCGTAATGTTTCGTCGCCTCACGGACGCGCGGCCAGAAGTCATCCGGCGGGACGATGGCGCCAGCCTCGCCCTGGATCGGCTCGAACAGCACCGCAGCGATGCCAATGCCGACTTTCTGGCAGATCTCCAACTGCCGTTCCACAGCGTCCGCATCGCCAAAGGGGACGTGATAAACCGGCCCGCCGTAGAGTATCCCCACTGGGACACGGTAATCGGATTTGCCCAACATGCTGAGGGAACCCATCGTTTTGCCATGAAAGGCTTTCGTCGCAACAATGAAGCCGGGCTTTTGCGTGTACATCTTCGCCAGCTTGATCGAACCCTCGATCGCCTCGGTTCCGCTGGCGGCGAAGAAGCTATATTTGATGTCTCCCGGCGTGATCTGCGCCATCAATTTTGCCAGCACGCCGCGCAGCGGGTCAATCAGCTCCTGGCTGGGCATGGGTGTGCGTCCCAATTGCGCCCGTACAGCCGCGACCACTTCCGGATGGCTCCAACCGTGATTCATCATGCCATAGCCGCCCAGGCAGTCAATGTATTCGCGGCCGAGCACGTCGCGGAAAATTGCACCCGAACCGGTCCATTCGGCGGCGGCCCAGTCTCCGGCCTCGGTCACAGATTTACGGTATTCCAACCAACCTTTGTTGAAATGCTCGGCAAAGTTATTCTTCGATTCCTCGATGATTTGCTTGCCTTCGGCCTCGGTGATTTCCGTTTTTTGGATGATTTCCAGCCAGCGGCTGGTATAACTCAGGGCATCTTCTAACGATTGTGGCATAGACCTCTCCATTCGCTCGACCTTCAACCCTTCGGGCTAAGCCTCAGGGCGAAGCCTGCAACCTTCAACCTTCGGCCTTCGACCTTCGACCTTCAACCCATTAGAACTTGCGCGACCACTCCTTCGGCCAACGCTCGATCACAACCTTCTTTTGCGTAAAGAACTCGATGGCGTCCCATCCCTGACCATGCAGGTCGCCAAAGAAACTCTCTTTCCATCCGCTAAAGGGGAAGAAAGCCATCGGCGCGGCCACGCCGATGTTGATGCCGATATTGCCCGCCTCCGCCTCATGGCGGAACTTGCGCGCCGCCGACCCGCTCGAGGTGAACAGGCTGGCCTGGTTGCCGTACTCGCCGCTGTTGATCAGCGCGAGCGCATCCTCGATCGTGTTGACGTGGATCATCCCCAGCACCGGGCCGAATATCTCCGTCCTTGCGACTTCACCTTTCGGCGGCAGATCGAGGATTACCGTCGGGCGGACGAACGAGCCTTTCTCGTATCTCTCGATGACCGTATTCCGTCCGTCCACGGCCACTGTTGCTCCCTCTCCGGACCCGAGGCCAATCAACTGCTCGATGCGCGTTTTGCTCGCCTGACTGATGACCGGCCCCATCTGTACGCCTTTATCCAGTCCGTAGCCGACCACGCGGCTCTGCGCCGCATCGCAGATGGATTCGGTAAAAGTCTGCCGCGCCTCGGCCACGGTGATCGCCAGCGAGACTGCCAGGCAGCGCTGCCCGGCGCAGCCGAAGGCGGAATCGGCGATGATGGTGGTCGCCATGCCCATATCCGCATCGGGCAAGATGACCACGGGATTCTTTGCCCCGCCCTGGCATTGGGCGCGTTTGCCGTTCTCGGCGGAGCGGCGGTAGATGTAACGCGCCACTGGCGTCGAGCCGACGAAGCTGACCGCGCGGATGGCCGGATGGTCGAGGATGCCATCCACCGTATCCTTCGCGCCGTTGACCAGGTTCAGCACACCCGGCGGCAAGCCGGTCTGCCCGGCCAGTTGGAAGATCTTCTGCATCGTCATCGAAACCTTCTCGGATGGCTTGACGATATAGGTATTGCCGCAGGCCAGGGCGTAGGGCATGAACCAGAAGGGAATCATGCCAGGGAAGTTGAACGGGCACACCGCCGCGCAGACCCCAACCGGCTGGCGGATCATCATCTCGTCAATGCCGCGTGCAATATCCTCGTTGTTGTAGCCCTGCATCAGGATCGGCATGCTGCTGGCGATCTCGACGTTCTCGATAGCCCGGTGCATCTCGCCCCTGGCTTCTTCGAAAGTCTTGCCGCATTCCATTGTGATGGTTCGAGCAAGATCGTCGAAGCTTGCCTCCAACAGATCCCTGAGTTTGAATAAATACTGGATGCGCTCCTGGACGGGTGTGCGCCGCCACTCAGAAAAGGCCTGGCTGGCTGCGCCTGCGGCCGCGTCCACTTCGGTTTTCGAGCTGAGTGGCGTCCGGCCCATCAGCTCCGCGGTTGCTGGGTTTAAAACGTCAACAAACTCAGTCGCCTTTGATTCCACCCACTCGCCGTTGATGTAATTCAAGATCTTCTCCATTTTCCATGCTCCATTTTCAGGCATCACGTATCACGTTTCACGCTTCACGCATCACGCATCACGTTTTTCTCCGCGGTTATTCGGTCATCTCATCCGTCGTCTCGGCCAATGCCTTCTCGATGATCGCCAGGCCCTCGTCGAGCTGCGCCTCGGTTATGCACAGAGGCGGCACGACAAACAAGACGTTGTGGAAGTTGAACGTGAACAGGCCCTCCGCGCGCAGCACCTTCTGCGTCTCTGTCAGCGGGTCAATCGGCTCTTTGCTCTTTCGATTCTTGACAATTTCCAGCGCAGAGAACAGGCCGATGTAACGCACATCCCCAACGGAGGGATGACCGGCCTTGATCACCTCCAATCGCTCGCCCAGATACCTGCCCACCTTCGCAGCGTTCTCGATCAAGCCATCTTGCTCGTACACTTCCAGCGTGGCGACCCCGGCCGCGCAGGCCAGCGGGTGGCCGCTGTACGTCAGGCCGCACCACAGCATCTTATCCTCGAAGTAATCAGCGATCGTGTCGGTGACGATGACCGCGCCCAAAGGCACATAGCCTGCCGTCAGGCCCTTGGCCGTGGTGATGATGTCGGGCGTCACGTTCCAGTTATCCACTGCAAACCACTTGCCGGTGCGCCCCCAGCCGCTCATCACCTCGTCCGAGATGAGCAAGATGCCGTACTTATCGCAAATCTGGCGGATGCGCGGCCAGTAGTCATCCGGCGGGACGATCAGCCCGTTCGAGCCGGTCACGCCTTCCATGATGATCGCCGCGATTTTATCGGAGCCTTCATAGCCGATGACTTCTTCGACATGCTGGATGCACTCGCGGTGACAGGTCTCACGCCTCCAGCCGAACGAACAGCGGTAGCAAAACGGATCAAGGAAATGAACCACGCCCGGCATGGCCGGTTCGACCGGCAGACGACGGTAATCGCCGGTCAGGGCGATTGCGCCGTGCGTCGCGCCGTGATACGAGCGGTAGCGCGCCAGAATCTTGTTCCGGCCAGTGTAAAAACGCGCCATTTTGATGGCATTCTCGTTGGCCTCCGCCCCACCCAGGCAGAAGAAAGTCTTCTTGAGATTGCCGGGCGTCACCTCGGCGATCTTCTTGCCCAACAAGCCGCGCGGCTCAGTAGCCATGGACGGATGGGCGTAAGCCAGGGTTGCGGCCTGATCCTGGATGGCTTTGACCACCTTGGGGTGCTGGTGGCCAATGTTCAGGTTCATCAATTGGGATGAGAAATCCAGATAGCGCTTGCCGTCCGCATCCCAGAAGTAAATGCCCTCGGCCCTGACCATCGGGATCGGGTTCATCTGGGATTGCACCGACCAGGAGAAGAAGGTGTATTCCTTGTTCAGCGTGACGATTTCTTGGGAGGTAAGTTTGGTCATGATTGCTCCTTGGGAAGGTAGACAAGTAAACAGGTAGACAGGTAAACAGGTAGACAGGTAGGTGTGTACTTGTCTACCTGTTTACTTTATGTACTACCTCCATCATCACGTTCAACGTCTCGTCAATATCGGCGTCTGAGTGCGAATAGCACAAGAACCACGGCTCGCGCGCATCGTGATCAGGCATCACGCCGCGCTCGATCATCGCGTCAACTAAAGCAAGGTAATAATCCTGCTCGCTCTCGCTCCAGCTCCGCTGGTCGGTGACCTTTTCCATGCCGATGGCAAACGAGAACATGGCCGGATAGCCGTTCATGCAATGCGGAATGCCCTTTTCGGAGAAGATCTTCGAGATGCCCTCCATCAGCCGCTTGCCGCGCTGGTTGATGGTCTCGATGATCGGCTGGCTCTGGAGCAGGGTCAACGTGGCCCAGGCGGCTGCCACGCCGGGCTTGTTGTTCGTGTACGTACCGCCTTGCGCCACGCCGTGACCGATGATGCTCATGATCTCCTTCTTGCCTCCGAAAGCGGCCACGGGGTAGCCATTGCCCATCGCTTTGGCATACGTCGCCAGGTCCGCTTTGATGCGGTAGTACTCCTGCGCCCCACCGTTGGCGATGCGGAAACCGGTCTTGACCTCGTCGAGGATGAAGACGATCCCATACTCGTCACACTTCTTGCGAATGAGATCGAGAAAACCTTTCTGCGGCAGGATCGCGCCGCAATTGCCCATGCACGGCTCGGCGATGATGGCCGCCACCTGTTCGCCGGCCGATTTGAGCGTTTTCTCGAGCAGCAGCGGATCATTGAACGGCAGCGTGATGACCATTTCAGCCAGCGGGCGCGGGATACCGGAACTGGACGGGACCGGAACCGGGCTGCGCGGATTGCCGTATGCCTCCACTGGCGCATAAGTGGACCACAGCGTGTAATCCTGGAAACCGTGATACATGCCCTCGAACTTGATGATCTTCTCGCGCCCGGTATAGGCGCGCGCCACGCGCAGCGCGTGCATAGTCGCCTCGGTGCCGGAGCAGGCCAGCCGCACCATTTCGACGCCGGGACACATCGCCACAATTTTTTCGGCAACTTCGATTTCCAGCTCGCAGGTCATGGCTGCCAGCGTACCGAGGTCAATCTGCTCTTTGACTTTTTCGTTCACCTCGTCATAAGCGTGACCGAGGATGATCGGCCCAAAAGCCAGGCGGTAATCAATGTACTTGTTCCCGTCGGCGTCCCAGAGATAAGCATTCTTGGCTTTAGACAGGTAGGGGGTGGCGCCTTCGCCCCAAAACCGGAAATTGGAATTGACCCCCAGCGGCAATACTTTGAATGCGCGCTTCTGCAAAGCCGCATTCTTTTGCCAAGCGATATTCATGGGATGTTCTCCTCATTCTTTGACATTATTTTCCACATGACCATCACCGCGGGAGACAGCCCCAGGCGGGATGCGCCACTCATAGACATCCTTGAGGATGACCGGAACGATGGAAGTGGTCGTCTTCCGCACGCCCGGGATCTTCCCGATCACCTCCGTCACGAAGCGATATACCTCCGCCGTATCCCTGGCGTAAACCTGCACGCTGACGTCCGTTTCGCCGATGGAGCAGGCCACGTAGCTGACACAATCGTATTTGGCCGCCTTGCAGGCTACCTCCTGGATCGAATCCGACTCGACTTCCAGGAAGACATCTGCGACAATCGTATACCCGAACACCTTCGGGTTGACGATTGGCCTGATTTGAATTACTTTCTCAGCGACCATCCGCTCGATGCGATAACGGACAACGCGCTCAGAGAGATTCCCCCCAACGCGCCGCGCAATTTCTGCCGCCGGCATGCGGCCATCTTCCATTAGAAGCTCGACAATTCTCAGGTCAATTTCGTCGCTTTCGTACATTATCTCACAAATATTTTTCCATTTCCAACTGGGCTATATCTACTTTAGCCTCTTTTCTATGAAATTCAAGTAACATTTGTCATCTCTCGGTCATCCTCGGCTTGTTATCATTGCCACTTTTTTAGCCAGGGTGCATCTAACCCATTGAAATACATACCCATGTTCAAAAAATGGAGAGAAAAATGAAAGCAAATGAATCCAATCTCGATCGTATCATCCGCGTCATCGTCGGCATTGTCTTGCTGGCGCTCGGCCTGTTGGGCGTCGCCACCGGTGTCTGGATGTGGCTGGCGTACATCTTCGGCGCCATCCTGCTGTTGACCGGCATCATCGGCTTCTGCCCGTTGTACACGCTGCTCAAGTTCAGCACCAAGAAAAACTAGAACGAGTCAAGAACACCGCAACAAAGACGACCCGCGTGGGTCGTCTTTGCTTATATTCCTTGATACCCTGTATTTCGGAGAGGGTATAATTCAGCCATGCCCTCTCACCCTGCTCCACTGGTCATTGGCATTGCCGGCGGCTCCGGCTCTGGCAAGACGACCGTCGCACAAGTCATCCTCCAGCGCGTCGGCCCGGAACGGATCGCGTTCCTCCAGCACGATGCCTATTACAAGGATCTGAGCGGCCTGCCTCCCGTCCAGCGCGCCGAAGTCAACTTCGACCACCCCCATTCGCTCGAATCCGAACTACTGATCCGGCACATCGAGCAACTCAGAAGCGGACGGGCGGTTGATGTCCCGATCTACGACTTCTCCACTCACAGCCGCACCGAGCGGACGTACATTGTCCAGCCGCGCCCGGTTATCCTTGTTGAAGGCATCCTGATCTTCGCCGAAAAAAACCTGCGCGAGATGTTCGATGTCAAGCTCTTTGTAGATACCGACTCGGACATCCGCTTCATCCGCCGCTTGCAACGCGACATCGCCGAACGCGGCCGGACGACCGACTCGGTCATCCACCAGTACCTGACCACCGTCCGCCCGATGCACCTGGAGTTCGTCGAACCCTCCAAACGTTACGCGGACGTGATCATCCCCGAAGGCGGGTTCAACACCGCCGCGCTGGATATGGTGGTGGCGCGCATCGAGACATTGTTACGGTAACGTATGAATAAGCGCCGTCTCACCCTCGTTCGCTGGCTTACACTGGTCGGGGTGATCACGCTCATCGGGGTATTGTTCATCTTTCGCGACCAGGTCAAGAGATTAGAGAAGTACGGCTACGCAGGCATCTTCCTGATCTCCATCGCTGCCAACGCCACCATCATCATCCCGCTCCCCGGCGTGGCGTTTACCACCGCCATGGGCGCGATTTTCAATCCGGTGGGCGTCGCGGTGGCAGCCGGTTTAGGCGCCTCCCTGGGTGAGTTGACCGGCTACCTGGCCGGCTTTAGCGGACAGGCGGTCATCGAACGAGTCACATCCTACGAACGTCTGACCTGCTGGATGCGAAGACACCAGCGGCTTAGTTACCTGGTCATCGCCGCTTTGGCTTTCATCCCCAATCCGCTCTTCGACCTGGCCGGGATGGCCTCCGGCGCGCTCAAGATTCCGCTTTGGAAGTTTCTGATCGCCTGCAGCCTCGGCAAAATCCT
>Ga0210046_1003325_pt1 | contig 10793 bp, 10 predicted proteins | sample CryGeyCG2114_250_FD_185461 | JGI IMG/M metagenome (GOLD analysis project Ga0210046, IMG submission 185461) | Groundwater microbial communities from aquifer - Crystal Geyser CG18_big_fil_WC_8/21/14_2.50 (SPAdes) (version 2) | ecosystem: Environmental > Aquatic > Deep subsurface > Groundwater ... | reverse complement strand
CGATCTCCTTTACCCGATCGCCTACCTGCGCCCGGCGCTCGACATCCCCCTTTGTCACCATGAAAACTGGGATGGGAGCGGGTACCCGCGCGGCCTGAAAGGCGATGAAATTCCGCTGGCGGCGCGCATCTTCTCGGTTGTGGATGTGTGGGACGCCCTGCTCTCAGACCGCCCCTACCGAAAAACCTGGCCCAGAAAACGCACCATCGAATACATTCAAAAAGAAACCGGCATACGCTTCGATCCGAGGATCGCGAATATTTTCCTCGAAATGGTGACAGAGGCCGAATAAAACAGGGATAAGCCGATCACCTCATCTCGGCACACCCGCTTGGAACCAACTCTATTTGCGGGTCTGGAATCTGCGGATCCAATTTGAGAACGCGAAACTTGTCAGCAGGGATATTTGGAAGCAGGACAAACCCATCCTGTGGGTCGGGCGGCGGCAGAATTCCTTCATAAGGGTTGCCCTGCGTACTCAGGGGAGAAATGGCGTAGAGCGAGATGCCTCCGCCTGAATTATCCCCCAGGATCATCCCATATTCCTGCATCGCTTTTGCGATGATCTTTTCGTACGGTGTGAGATTGAGCGTGTCCAAATTCAACGCCGGGTCGAGCTGAATGCGCGCGCCCTCGGGAATGGCGTCAACAGCCAGGGACTCCCCATCGCTTTCGGTCGCGGGCGAAACGGGGCCTCCGCTTTTGGTGTAGCTGTAACTGAACAGCAGGGCGTGGCCAATTCTTCCATTTTTCAATTCATCCGGCCAGATCATTCCCGCCAGCAGCGCAAAACCGGACCCACGCGCCGACAGCCCTTTCGGGAATATTCCCTGTCCATCTATTTTCAGGCTGTTTCCCCAGCTGGCGCTCCATTGTCCGTTCTGTTTCTTCGCCTGCCAGAAATCGTATTGGCAATCCGCCGCCAAGTCAACGATGGTCATGCTGCCATCGTCCTGCGGGTCGGGCGCGGCCCAGTCGGGGATGGGCGCGCCATTCATCGTCGTCGCAAACCAGGCCGCCCAACTGGCTGTGAGTTCGACATTGTAACGCGGCGTGTTTGCATCCGCGTAAAAAATGGGGACCGTCCACTTGTCCACGACCATGTAAAAACCCCGTTGGCGCGCGTCTCGAGCCAGACTCTGAACCATGGTCGCAGAGTTGGGATCAATCTCCGCGTCAGGAGAAATTTGCTGGTTGAAGGGGCTGGCATCCGAGTACCTGATGGGAGTCAGCATTGTCGGCTTGCCGCCGCTTTGCCCTGAGCGAATGATCGGGAGGAAAATGAGAGATGGGGCCGCGCTCTGTCGCGGGCGCGTTTGCGCCGCGCCATTCGACTGCTGAACTATGCGGCCGATGCCCGCGCAGATTACAGGCACAACCAGCATAAGCGCAATCAGGTGTTTTTTGTTCGCTCGTTCCATAGTCTCAAGTCGTCACTACGATTCAAATCACCCGCAGGAAACGACGCTTGCCCACCTGCAACACGCCCGGGTGCGGGAACGAAGCGTCGGCGCGCTCCAGCGTCTCGCCATCCAGGCGGACACCCTTCTGATCAATCAACGCCCGCGCCTTGCTCTTGCTTTCTGCCAGCCCCGCATCCATCAGGACATCCAGCACGGTCTGCCCGGACTTGAGGCGGTATTCTGCCATCTCGTCGGGAGTCTCCTTCTGCTGGAAAGTGCGGACGAAATTCTCCTGCGCCGCGGCCGCGGCCGCCTCCCCGTAGAAAATGGAGGCGATCTCGCGCGCCAGTTTCATCTTCGCGTCGCGCGGATGCGTGGACCCATCCGCCACGCCCTTTTCGATGGCGGCGATCTCCGCAGGCGTGAAGCGCGTCACCAGCCGGTAATATTTCCCCATCGCCGCATCCGGGACGGACATCACCTTGCCGTACATATCCTCGGCAGTCGTGTTGATCGGGATGACATTGCCCGTGGACTTCGACATGCGTTGCACGCCGTCCGTACCTGGCAGGATGCCGCAGATGACGCCCACCAGCGGTTTCTGGCCGAGCGCCTCCTGCAATTTGCGCCCCGCCACGATGATATTGAACAACTGGTCCGTGCCGCCCACCTGAATATCCGTCTGCATGGCAACCGCGTCGTAGCCCTGCATCAGCGCGTAGAATGTTTCGTGCAAAAAGATAGGTTCGCCTTTCTCGAGACGATTGGCAAAATTATCGCGCGCCAAAAATTGCTGGACGGTGAAATTCTGCCCCAGCCGGATCAAGTCCACCAGCGAAAGTTCCGAGAGCCATTCGCCGTTGTAGCGGACTTTCGTCTTGGCGCGGTCGAGCAGGCGAAAGGCCTGGTCGGCGTACGTTGTCGCGTTGGCGGCCACCTGCTCCTGGGTCAGGATGGGACGCGCCTTGTTCTTGTCCGAGGGATCGCCCACCAGCGCGGTGTAATTCCCAATCAGGAAAGTCACCTCGTGGCCGAGGTCCTGGAACTGGCGCAGTTTCCGCATTGAGATGGTGTGGCCGAGATGCAGGTCGGTGGAGGTCGGATCATATCCGCAATAGACGCGCAGGGGTCTGCCCTCTTTTTCGGCAAGCAGCAGCCGTTCGCGCAGTTCGGCGGTCATGGCCTGCTTCAAATCTTCGTCGCCATACTCCGTGCCTTGCATCAAAAGTTCAACTTGTTCGTCAATGTTCATGCCAATCTCCACAGTCGTAATGCGAGATACTATCTCGCACTACAAAAAAAATCGCACCACGTTTCACGACGTGATGCGTTGTCGCAAAACAAAACCGGTTCAGGCGCGGGCGTAATAGACCATGCCGTCCTTCTCCGTTTTCACCCGCAACCCACTTTCCTCAAGAACCGTCTCCAGGATTTCCTGCCCGTCGGCGAAACCCGTTCGCAACTGTTGCCCGCCCAGCGTGGACTCGCTCATGGTCTTGAACGTGAAATGCGACTGCGCGCCCTGAACCTGCACCCGTTTACCGAGCCGCGTCGGGATGACCGCCACATTCTGGACCTCGGGCCAGCCCAGCCGCACCGAGCGGACTCCACTCTCGAAGGATATCCCGTCCGCCCCCACGCGGAGGACGGTGCGGCGATCCATCCAATTGCCGAGCGAGATGCTCACCGCCGAAAAGAGAAGGAACACGGCAAACATCCAAAAAATGAAAGACTGGGCGCCCCAACGGCTGGTTGCCAAAAACAAACCAACCATCATGCCGATCCCTGCCAGCCAGGCCATCCATTCGCCGCGGCGCGGCATGAGTTCGGGACGAAATTCGCGGGTGGTGGACATGCGCCCGATTATACCGCGCCCAAACGACTAAAGTCGTTACTACGTGGCCGCGCGCACATTACTATGTAGTGACGACTTTAGTCGTCCCGCGCTACGTAGTGACGACTTTAGTCGTCTCGCGTGGATGATACAACTCCTTCAACGCGCCTTCCAATGTCGGATACCGGAACTGGTAGCCCGCCTCCAGCAGGCGTTTCGGTTGAGCGGGACGCCCGTCCAACACCATCACGCTCATCCCGCCGAGGGCGAGGCGCATGAGAAACGCGGGGACGTGGAACCAATACGGGCGTTTGAGCGTGTGCGCCAACGCGCGCAGGAAGTCGGCGTTGGTGGCCGCTTCGGGGGCGATCAAGTTATAGGGACCGCGCGCCCGCTCCTCGTCAAGCAGGAAGCGGATGGCGCCCACCTCGTCCGCGATGTGGATCCAGGGCAGGGCCTGCCCTCCACTCCCCAGTCGTCCGCCAAAGAAGAGTCGGGCGGGAAGTTCCATCAGTTTCAGGATGGCGCTGTCGCCTGAAAGCACAACCGCCGTGCGGATGACGGCGCGGCGCACGCCGAGTTCCTCGACCGGCCGGCTGGAAAATTCCCAGGCGACGGTGAGCCGCGCCAGGAAGTCGTCCGCGGCAGGCGTGGATTCGGTGGCGGCCGCGCCGCGCAAGCCGTAATGGTTGATGCCCGAGGATTGGATGAGGATGGCGGGCTTTTTCTTCGCGAGGCGGACTGCCTCGGCCACGGCCTGCCCGGCCCAGACGCGGCTGTTCCAGAAGGATTGCTTGCGCGCTTCTGTCCACGGCCAGGAGGCCATGTTGACGCCCGCCAGGTTGACGATGGCGTGCATCTCGCTGGCGAGCTCGCCCCAACCCTGCGCGGTACGGCCATCCCAGCCCGCGGCGGTGACGCCCTGCGGCAGGTTGGATGCGGCGCGCTGGGGGTCGCGGGTCAGCAGCCAGACTTTGTGCCCGTCCGCGAGCAGGGAGCGGGTGAGGGCGCGACCGATGAGGCCTGTGCCGCCGGTGATCAGTACGTTCATTGTGTTTCCTCCAGATTTCGATGTGCGACCATTGGTAGGACAAGTCTGAGACTTGTCCTACGCAAATTAAGCGATTTTTAAAACAAGCGGTATAATCGGCGCATTACGGAGGGCTCCATGCAAGAGCCAGTCCTAGTGCTAAATGCCAATTTCGAACCAATCAACATCTGCAACACGCGACGCGCCATTGGGATGATCCTTTCCGGGAAAGCCGCCATGGTGGTCAATGGCCGCGGAAACATCCGCGCCATTTCGCAGGTCTTTCCCAGGCCGTCGGTCATCCGCCTCGAGGATATGATCCGCCGACCGCGGCCGCGCATCAAGTTGACGCGGCGCGAGGTCTTTCGACGGGACAATTATACCTGCCAGTACTGCGGGCGGAAGGACGGCAACCTGACGGTGGATCACGTCCATCCGCGGCACTTGGGCGGCGAGCACACCTGGACGAACGTGGTGGCGGCCTGCGCCGGATGTAATCACCGCAAGGGCGGGCGGCATCCCGAAGAAGCACACATGCGCCTGCACCACCCGCCCAAGGAACCGCCTGCCAGCGCGGTCTACATCTTTGGCCGCCACTTGAACCAGTATGGCGAATGGGAGCCGTACATCAATGGATGGTAAACAAACCCGTTTTCGCAGAGAAAACGGGTTTGGCTTTAAAACTCAAGCGTGGTGAAATCTTCCGCGAGGGAAACCTGCCCCGGGTAGCGGGTTTGGGCCTCGGCGACCAGGTCCGAGGTCCGATAGGGACCGTTGGGGTAGTGGACCAGGAGCAGGCGTCCGACCTCGGCCTGCGTCGCGATGTCCCCCGCTTGCGCGGCGGAGGAATGTCCGGGCGAGTCGCCGGTGGCTTCGTGGAGCAAAACGTCCGCGCCGCCCGCCAGCCGCACGACCTCCTGGCAGGGTTCCGTGTCGCAGGAGTAGGCGAAGGTCTTTTGGCTGGGGAATTCCACGCGCAGGCCGATGGTGGGAATGAGATGTTGAACGGGGGAGGAAAAAATTTTGAAGTCGGGGCAATCCAACACAGAGGTCATCCCGGCGGCGGGCAGGCGCTGGAAAGCGACCGGGTAAAAGCCGGGCCACTGGTCCCATCCGAAAAGACTCATCAGGTTTTCGAAACGGTCGAGGGTGTGGCGCAGGCCATGAACCTGGAGCGGGCGGCTGCGCCCCATCAGCCACATTTCCATGAGAAAGAGAGGCGCGCCGGAAACGTGGTCGGGATGGAAATGCGTGACGATCAAGTCCGTGACATCGTTGGAGTCCACGCCCGCGCGCTCGAGACGCTGGAGGGGATTACCGGGGCAATCCACCAACACGGCGCGCTCGCGCCCCACAACGACCAGGTGGGTGTTCTCATGATCCTTGTGCGCGACAGCATTGGACGAACCGAGGATGACAATTTTTGACATGACTATTTGATGGCGCTCATGGCGTTCATCAGCAATTGCGGCGTGACGTTCGATTCGATCAATGCCGCGATCAACAACAGGGGGATTACCAATCCGACGGCGACGCGCGCCCAATCGGCGAGCGCCTCGATCAGCACCTCGCCCACAGTGCGCCCCGCCTGCGGCGTCACCAGCACGAGGCCGATATGCAAGACCGCCGCGCACGAAAGGATCAGCGCGGGGATCTCGAAAATCCCATGCGGCAGGATGCCCGCCGCGACGAGCGGCAGGGGATTGTAGCCCATCAATTGGAACAGTCCCAGCAAAGCGCCAATCATGCTGGTATTGACCAGGTAGAGGATAACTCCCAGCACGCCGAACGAAAACAGGCCGAAGAATCCGATCAGGAGCGTGGCTTGCAGGTTGTGCAGGAAGAGCGAGGGCGCGGTGAATTCCCCGCTGAACTCGGACAAATCGCCGGCGCGCATCAAACGCTGTTGCAGGTCCGCCATTTGCCCGGGCTGGATGGAAGCAAGATAGCCCTGTAAATTATTGGTCGCCCAGCCGTAGGCGATCCAGATTCCCGCCGCGGCCAGAAGCGCCAGCAGGAAGACGGGCTTCCGCAACTTTCGCAGGGTCGCGCCGAGCGAATCGCGGTACCAGCCAAAGAAGGAGGTCGCGTCGCCTTTGAAATATCCCCAGAACGTGCGCGCCATCCAGCGAATATTGAGCATGTCAATCTCGCGGCCGAGCAGGTACTCGCGCTGGAAATGCGCCAGGCCGAGGCGGACGAGCAGTCCCGCCACGATAAAGACCCCCACCACCGCCAGCCACAACACCTGGTTGTTGCCCCAAAACAACAGCACGCTCTCGCCCTGCATGAGCAGGGCGACAGGGATGATGATGAACGAGGCCAGCAGGTTGGCCGCCTTCACCGAAGTGGACTGGATGGAAAACACGATCGCGGCGCTGACCATCAGCACGGCGTGCGCGATGGTCAACATGAACAACTGCGCGAACACCGAAAGGTCGGGCATCTCCACGGCCTGCCTTGAAACCACCGCCAGGTAAATGCCAACCGCCAGCAGGCTGGAGACAAGCGGGGGAACAATTCCAACGATCAGTTTGCCGAGATACAACTGCCAGTCGGAAAGCGGCGTACTTAGCAACGGCTCAATCGTGCCGCGCTCCTTCTCCCCCACAAAAGATTCCAGCGCGCCCAGCAGGGAAATCGTCAGGGGGAAGAAACCGATGATCAGCACCGAGAACGGCACCAGGCGGTCAACGATCAGGTTGCCGCCGTACTGATTGGCAAACCGGACCGCCTCGCCCGCAAACGCGTTCATCAGGAACGGGAAGCCGACGGTCAGGATCAGGAGAGGCGAGAGGATGCGCCAGTCGCGCAACTGGTCGCGGAGTTCGCGTTTGCTGATCAACCAGACGGGACGAAGGGAATTTTTCATTCGCATCCTACCTGACCTCGGGGCGGGGAGGCGCGGACTGGGCGTCTGCCATGACCTTGAGATAGACCTGCTCCAGGCTGCGCGGCGCTTCCTGCATGGACATCACAGGCGCCTTGCGCGCCGACAATTCATGCACCAACAGCGGGTTGGATACCTGCGGCTGTTCGACGCGGAATCGCATCCAGTCGGATTCGCGGCTGCTGACGGTGACGCCCGCAGGCAGGACCAGTCCGCTCGAATCCCAGCCCTGCGACAGGCGCACTTCGTACTCCCTTGGGCCGAGGGCGGAATCCTTCAACTCGTCCAATGTGCCGCTGACGAGGATGCGCCCGCGGTAGATGACGGACACCACGTCCGCCAGCGTCTCGGCCTCGGGCAGGTTGTGCGTGCAGATGACAATCGTCCGCTGGGAGGATTTCAGGCTGGCGATCTGGTCACGGACGAGGCGCGCCGATTCAGGATCCATGGCGGAGGTCGGTTCGTCGAGCAGAAGCACAGGCGGGTCGTGGATCAGGGCGCGCGCCAGCGCCAGTTTTTGCTTCATGCCTTTGGAGTATTCCCCGATGCGGCGATGGGCGGCCTCGGCCAGCCCGAAGTATTCGAGCAGGCGGCCTCCCTCGGCATGGCGGGCTGATTCGCCCATCCCGTACAACTCGCCGAAGAAATCCAGGTATTCGATGGCGGTCATGCGCATGTAGAGACCGTGCTGTTCGGTCAGGACGCCGATCGAGGCGCGCACTTGCGCGCCCTGGGTGGCGGTATCGAATCCGTTCACGCGCGCCCAGCCGCGGGTCGGGAAAAGAAGCGCCGTCAACATGCGGACGGTGGTCGTCTTGCCCGCGCCGTTCTGTCCGAGCAGGGCCAAAATCTGCCCTGGGCGGACGGTCAGGGAAACGCCGTCCACCGCCCAGAAGTCGGTGAATTTCTTGCTCAGGTCGTGGGTTTCGATCATGTTTGCTCGTTGGTAGAACAAGTCTGTAGACTTGTTCTACGCAGACTGGCGATGCCGCAAAAACAACGCCGCGGCCGCGAGGACTGCCACGACGGCCATGAAGGTCTGGTTGGCGTTGATGCCGCCGAGTTGCGAGGCGTCCAACCGCAAGAAGTCCAGCAGGAAGCGGCCGATGGGATAGGTGATGAGATATACCAGCAACACGTCTCCTGTTTTGAGCCGGCCCTCGAAGCGGCGCGCGATCCAGATCAGGAAGAACACGTTGGCAAAATTCCACAACGACTCGTACAGGAAGAGCGGATGGAAGTATTCGTAATTCTCGAAGCCGGTGACGCGCGCGCCAGGCTGGATGTAGATTTTCCACGGCAGGTTGGTGGGCGCGCCGTAGAGTTCCTGGTTGAAATAGTTGCCCCAGCGGCCGATGGCCTGTCCCAGCGCGAGCGAGGGCGCGGCAATGTCGGCCCATTCCGCAAAACTTAATTGGTGCTTGCGGGAGTAAAAATAAAGGACGAGCGCGCCGCCGATGACCGCGCCGGGGATGCCCAGCCCGCCTTTTCGCAGGTTGATCAGGTCGAGCGGATGCGTCAAATAATAAGCGGTGGTGATGCCCTGCTCGATGGAGGAAGGCGGCGGGGTGAAGACGTGCCACAAGCGCGCGCCGATCACGCCGCCGATGATGAGATAAACCAGCAGGTCCCAGACAATTTCGGGATCCTGCCCGCGCCGCTTCACTTCGCGGGCGGCCAGCCAGGCGCCCGCCACCGCGCCGAGCATGATGATGATGCCGTAATAGGCCACCAGCCGCCACGGATCGCCATTGGCGGGGAAAACGTAAATACCGTCGAACAGGAATCGGACCATCAAATAATCTCCTTGGCTTGTTTATCAACGGAGTGCAACGTCTTCGCGAAGCACAATCCAAAGTCGGGAGACTTTGGACTCCGTCTCATTGAGTTATTTCTGCTTGCGCGCATGCGCCTGGGCGCGGACATGAAAGATGCGCTGGAGCGCGGTGAAGTTGGCGAAGATGGCAATGAACCATACCGCCCACACGGGCTGGTTGAAGACCAGCAGGGGCGCCAGCACCAGATACCGCTCCACGCGCGTCAGGAAACCGACCTTGGCATCGAAGCCCACCGCCTCGGCGCGGGCTTTGACGTAGGAAACCAGCACCGTCCCGGCCGCCGCGGCAAATGTGACGGCGGACGAAAGCGCGTCGCCGATGCTCGAAAAATAAACCAGCAGGCCGCCGAGGATGGCAAGTTCGGAATAACGGTCGGTGACCGAGTCCACGAACGCGCCCCAATCGCTGGCGTCCCCGCGCAGGCGCGCCATCGTGCCGTCCAGCGCGTCGAGCGGGGTGGTGAGGAGCATGAACAATCCGCCCGTGGTCATCCGTCCCTGCGAAACGAAATATGCGCCGACGAAATTTCCCGCCAGCCCCAACAACGTCATCGTGTTGGGCGTCAGGCCGATGCGGTTGAAGAACGCGGCCGCCGGGTCGAGAAACCATTTGAACCAGATCCTCATGCGATCGCTGAACGTCAGTTTTTGTGTGGGAACAACCTTCTCCAAAGCAAGTCCTTTTCAACAGAGATTTCGATATGATACTACCATTACAGCGCAAAGTCAGACAACTTTCCGTCCGCGAGCTGGTCAACGGATTGGAAAACAGATAAGCGGATGGAGCGCCGATGGGTCAGTGACGCTTTGCAGACCAGGGCTCATCCGTTTATCCGGTTTGCCGAAGGCATCCGTTGACCACTATTGCGCGCGCTAACAACATTGCGCTGTAATACTACGTAAAGCGATATTTATACCAGCGTCTGGCGCGGAGCGTGTTGCGTGGAGCGTGGAGCGTGGAGCGAGACCTGTATACCTGTATACCTGTATACCTGTGTACCTGTGTACCTGTGTACCTGTATACCTGTGTACCTGTCTACCTGTCTACCTGTCTACCTGTCTACCTGTCTACCTGTCTACCTGTCTACGCGCGGGGCGACATAAATGTCGCGTTACGATTCTTCAACATCGGGATCAATCAGCACATCCCGCTCGCGCCCGCCGCCCTGTGACTCGCCGACGATGCCCATCTGCTCCAGTTGGTCGAGCAGGCGCGCGGCGCGCGGATAGCCGATCCGCAGGCGGCGTTGGAGCAGGGACGCGGAAGCCCGGTTCGTGCCGCGGACGATGGAGATGGCCTGCTCGATCAGGCCGTCATCCTCGCCCTCGCCCGGTTCCGATAACAACTTCTCCCACGGCGCCAGTTCCTCCGAATAGGTGGTTGTCTTCTGCCAGTGAGCGATGAGCCGTTCGATCTCCTGGTCGGTGACCAGCACGCCCTGCGCGCGGATGGGATTGCCCACTTCCGGATTCAGGAAGAGCATGTCGCCGCGCCCGAGCAGGGTCTCCGCGCCGACCGAATCGAGGATGACGCGCGAGTCAATGCCCGAAGCCATCGAGAACGAGATGCGCGCCGGGAAGTTGGCCTTGATCAATCCCGTCACCACGTCGGTGGACGGGCGCTGGGTGGCGACCACGAGGTGGATGCCGGTAGCGCGCGCCATCTGCGCCAGGCGGACGAGGTTGTGTTCCGTCACATCGGGCGCGGACATCATCAGGTCGGCCAACTCGTCAATGATGACAACGATGCGCGGCAGGGGCGTCACGCCCTCTTTGCGTCGCGACATTTTGCGGTTGTA
>Ga0210046_1003324_pt1 | contig 10793 bp, 9 predicted proteins | sample CryGeyCG2114_250_FD_185461 | JGI IMG/M metagenome (GOLD analysis project Ga0210046, IMG submission 185461) | Groundwater microbial communities from aquifer - Crystal Geyser CG18_big_fil_WC_8/21/14_2.50 (SPAdes) (version 2) | ecosystem: Environmental > Aquatic > Deep subsurface > Groundwater ... | reverse complement strand
GGCCGACAGCGCCGACAGCACGAACCGGTTGACCGAGAAGACCAGCAGCCCGGCGACGTAGAAGCCGGCACCGGTCACCTCGGCCAGGATCAGCGCGGCCACGCCCAGCACCAGCACCGCGCGCACCAGGTTGGCGACCATCAGCACCTGCCGGCGGCTCCAGCGGTCCAGCCACACACCGGCGAACGGGCCGACCAGCGAGTACGGCAGCAGCAGGACGGCGAACCCGGCCGCGACGTCGAACGGGTCGGTGGCCTGCGAGGGGTTGAACAGCACCGTCCCGGCGAGCGCGGCCTGGAAGACGCCGTCCCCGAACTGGGAGGACAGGCGGGTGGCCAGCAGCCGGCGGAAGTCGCCGCGCAGCAGGAGGTGACGCACGGTGGTGGGCGCCTGCTGCACCCCGACCACACTACGTCGCCGGTGGTGACCTGCCAGCCCGGCACGGGCTCCCGGTGGACGTCGCGCACGGCAGCACGGAGCGGGGGCGGCGCGCCACCCCGCACCGCCGTCGCTGATGCACACTGGAGGGGATGAACCCGGTGCCCTCGTCACCCGACCCCGAGCGTCGTCCCGCGGCCGAGCAGGCAGCCGGCCGACGCCGGTCCGCCGACGCACCCGTCCTGTCGGTGGGATGCCTGGACGACGTCCGTCCGGGCTCCCTGCTGGTCGCGCTGCCCGGGCTGGTCGACCCGGCCTTCGCCGGTGCGGTGGTCTACGTGCTCGACCACTCCGGCACCGGCACGATCGGCGTGGTGCTGGGCCGGCCCAGCGAGGTGCGCATCGGCGACGTCCTGCCGGGCTGGGCCGAGCTTGCGGTGGCACCGGAGGTATTCCACGTCGGTGGTCCGGTCGAGGCCGACACCGCGCTGTGCCTGGCCACCCGCCGGGGCAGCACCCCGTTGCCGGCCGACAGCGGCCTCCGGCAGGTCGCCGGCGCGGTGCACCTGGTCGACCTGGACAGCGACCCCGATGCCCTGGACGGCGAGATCGGCGGCCTGCGGGTGTTCGCGGGGTATGCCGGCTGGTCCACCGGGCAGCTGGCCGCCGAGCTCGCCGAGGGCGCCTGGGCCTGCGTGGTCGGGCTGCCCGGCGACCTGCTGACCGGCGCGGCCGGTCCCGAGCTGTGGCGGTCGGTGCTGCGCCGTCAGTCCGGCCGGCTCGGGGTGCTGTCCACGGCGCCGGCGGACCCCTCCGCCAACTGAACCCGGTGTGCCGGGTCGGCAGCTGCGCGTGTCGACTCCCGCAGCGGGCCGGCGGCTGGTAGGAAGGAAGCTGCAGGAGGGGGCGACCTGGGGAAGAGGCCGCCCCCTCCTGTGCTGTCTGCCGGCCCCCGTCCAGGGGGGCCTCCGTCTACAGGCCCAGCGTGCTGGCGATCTCCGGGTGTGCGGTCAGGTCGACGGTGTCGGCGTCCGCGGGCAGCGTGATCTCCCGCTCGCCGTGGTCGGACAGGTCGATCGTGACGTCGAAGTCCTGCAGCTCCGTCACGTACTGCAGCAGCAGCCGGCTCTCCGCGCCCACCGCGATCGTGGCGCCGGTGCCGCTCTGGAAGACCGAGGCCAGCTCGCCGTCGATCGTCTGGGCGCCCCGCCAGGTGTACTGGCCGAAGGAACCGGGGTCGTCGACGCTGGGGGCCGACAGCCGGGTGACCATCTGCACCAGCACGTCCAGCAGCGAGGCGGTGCCGTTCGCGTTCGTGGCGGTGACCGGCCGGCGGACGTAGGTCGCGGCCGGGAGCCCGGCGTCGCTGAGCGCCTCGGCCAGCCCGGGGACGTCACCCTGGTACAGCTCCTCCTCGGTGAAGAAGAGCGTGCGCGTCTCCTCCGGTCGTCCGTCGCCGTAGGTGGTCACGGCCCGGGCGCGGCCGATGCTCCCGGCGAAGTCGATCTCGCCGGTGAGGGTCAGCACGGCACCCTCGGCGTAGGGGGCGCTGACCTCGAAGTCGGCGCCACCGGCCTCCTGGTCGGCGTGGAGGACCTGGCTGAGGACCTCGGCCTCCTGGCTGCTGACCGGGGCACCGGGGATCCGCTGCGCGGCCTCGTCCTCGCCGCAGCCGGCCAGCAGCGCGGCGACCACGCCGAGGACCGCGACCCGGGACACCAGGGGCGCGAGCGGACGGGGACGACGGGATGAGCGCATGCACCCAGGTTAGGAGAACGACCTGGCAGTCCCGCGCCGAACGCGGAACGGCCCGCGCCCCCCGGTGTCGCGGGGTGCGCGGGCCGAACGGTGGGCCTTCCTCAGCGCTCGATGTCGCCGCGGATGAAGGCCTCGACCAGGTCGCGGGCCTGGCTGTCGTCGTGCTGCACCGGCGGGCTCTTCATGAAGTACGAGGACGCCGACAGGATCGGGCCGCCGATGCCGCGGTCCTTGGCGATCTTGGCGGCGCGGACGGCGTCGATGATGATGCCGGCCGAGTTCGGGGAGTCCCAGACCTCGAGCTTGTACTCCAGGCTCAGCGGGACGTCGCCGAACGCGCGCCCCTCGAGGCGGACGTAGGCCCACTTGCGGTCCGACAGCCACGGCACGTGGTCCGAGGGGCCGATGTGCACGTTGTCCTTGCCCATGTCCCGGTCGACCTGGCTGGTGACCGCCTGGGTTTTGGAGATCTTCTTGGACTCCAGGCGCTCGCGCTCGAGCATGTTCTTGAAGTCCATATTGCCGCCGACGTTGAGCTGCATGGTGCGGTCGAGCTGCACGCCGCGGTCCTCGAAGAGCTTGGCCAGCACGCGGTGGGTGATGGTGGCGCCGACCTGGCTCTTGATGTCGTCGCCGACGATCGGCACACCGGCGTCGGTGAACTTCTGCGCCCACTCCGGCGTCCCGGCGATGAAGACGGGCAGGGCGTTGACGAACGCCACGTTCGCGTCGATGGCGGCCTGGGCGTAGAACTCCGCGGCCTGCTGCGAGCCGACGGGCAGGTAGCAGACGAGCACGTCGGCGCCGGACTCGCGCAGCGCGGCGACCACGTCGACCGGGGTCTCGTCGGACTCCTCGACGATCTCGCGGTAGTACTTGCCCAGCCCGTCGAGGGTGGTGCCGCGCTGGACGGTCACGCCGAGCGGCGGGACGTCGGCGATCGTGATCGTGTTGTTCTGGCTGGCGCCGATCGCCTCGGAGAGGTCGCGGCCGACCTTCTTGCCGTCGACGTCGAACGCGGCGACGAACTCGATGTCGGAGACGTGGTAGTCGCCGAACCGGACGTGCATGAGGCCGGGGACCGTGGCGGTCTCATCGGCGTCCTTGTAGTACTCCACGCCCTGGACGAGCGAGGCGGCGCAGTTCCCGACGCCGACGATGGCGACCTTGACCGATGCCATGGACTGTCTCCTTCCGGCGGACCCCTCCGGGCCCGGACGATGTGCGGTGCAGAGCTGGTGGTGCTGAGCTGGTGGTGCTGATCAGGTGGTGCTGGTCGAGCTGCGCGGTGCGGGTGGGGCTGTCGGTGGGGCCGGCGGTGCGGCCGCGGGCGGTGCGGCGCCGGGGTCGGTGCGCTCGCTGTCGATCAGCTCGGTCAGCCAGCGGACCTCGCGGTCGACGGAGTCCAGACCGTGCCGCTGCAGCTCGAGCGTGTAGCGGTCGAGCCGCTCCTGCGTGCGGCGCAGCGAGTCCAGGAGGCGCTCGCGCTGGCGCTCGAGCGTGCGGCGGCGGCCCTCGAGGATGCGCAGCCGCACGTCGGAGGCGGTGTGCGCGAAGTTGGCCAGGTGGACACCGAAGCGGCCCTCGTCGTCGTAGGCCTCGGGCCCGGCGGAACTGACCAGGTCGGCGAAGCGCTCCCGGCCGGCGGCGGTGATCGTGTAGACGACCTTGCCGCGCCGGCCGGTGAGCGTCGGGGCGTCGGCGGGCAGCAGGGCGCGCGGGGTCGGCTCGTCGCTGGCGATGAGCCCGGCGGCGTGCATGCGCTTGAGCGCCGGGTAGAGCGAGCCGTAGGAGATGCTGCGCCGCCCGCCCAGGACCGAGGCGAGCTCCTTGCGCAGCTCGTAGCCGTGCACGGGCGACTGGTGCAGCAGCCCCAGGATGGCGAACTCGAGCACCAGGTCACCTCGCTGTCGGCCGATCGATGTATCGAGACGATACATCCGGGGGCAGTACCGGGCGCAACTCGGGCCGGGGCCGAGCGGTGCGTTGCGTGTTCATGTCGACATCGCGCGAGGCCTCGCCGGAGGCCGACCGGTGCGTACATTGGCGGCCGTGCCCGGGCGACGGTCGGTGGTGGACTACGCGCTGCGACGCCGTGCGCTCGTCGCCTCGGTGCACGCAGGACGGACGGGGTTGCTCGAGGTCTGCGACGCCGGCCCGTACCTCTCCCGGGCGGCGGAGCACCACGGCGAGCCGACCGACGCACCGTGCCCGATCTGCCGGCGGGAGCGGCTGACCCAGGTCAGCTACGTCCACGGCGACGGGCTCGGGCCGGTGTCCGGGCAGGCCAAGACGGGTCGGGAACTGGCCCGGATGGACGCCGCACAGGACGAGTTCTCCGTCTACACCGTCGAGGTGTGCCGCGGCTGCGGCTGGAACCACCTCGTCACCTCCTACGTCCTGGGGGCCGATCCGGTCCCGGGACGGGCACCACGCAGGAACCGGCGCCAGGTCGCGACGGAGTAGGTCGCCGCACGGCTGGGACCGGTGTGCCGTGTGGTGCGCACGTGCCCCGATCCCGGTCCGCTCGCTGCCCGTGCACAGCCGGAGACGGCATCCTGGGTGAGCCGGGTGGAGCGGCACCCTCGCCACCCGACATCCCACGAGCTGCAGGAAAGGGGCCACCGCGTGCCTCCCTTCGACGAGACCGCCCGCGTCGGCCCGAGTGCCGGTCAGGTGCGTCGCCCCCCGGCGGCCCGGTCGGCGAACGGTGCCGGCGCCGCCGCGCCGCGCCGGCCCGCGCCCTCGAGCCGATCCCGGACGACGGCCTCCCGCAGTGGTGACGCGCGGCCGCCGGCTGCCCGGTCCGGTGGCGGTGGCGGGCCGGGGGACGCCGTCCCGGGAGCTCCGGCAGCGGTGGCTCGCGCCGCCCGCCGGGTGGGGCGAAGAAGCGCGCCGGCAAGCAGCGGCGGCGTCGCTTCCTGAAGTTCGTCGCCGGCGCCTTCGTCGGCATGCTGCTGCTGCTGGGGGTGTTCGTCGGCGTCGTCTACGCCTCGACCGACGTCCCCTCGCCGGACTCGATCACCAACAAGCAGACGACGGTCGTCTACTACGCCGACGGCGTCACCGAGATGGCCCGGTTGTCCGACGGGGAGAACCGCACCAGCGTCCCGCTCGCGCAGATCTCCGAGCCGGCCCGCAACGCCGTGCTGGCCGCGGAGAACAAGAGCTTCTACTCCGACCCGGGCATCTCCTTCACCGGCATCGCGCGGGCGGCGTGGAACAACGTCACCGGCGGCTCCACCCAGGGCGGGTCGACGATCACCCAGCAGTACGTGAAGAACGCGATCCTGAATTCCGACCAGACGTTCAGCCGCAAGTTCAAGGAGCTCTTCCTCGCGGTCAAGCTCGACAACGAGTACACCAAGGACGAGATCCTGGAGAACTACCTCAACACCATCTACTTCGGCCGTGGCGCCTACGGCATCGAGACCGCGGCGAACACCTACTTCGGTGTCCCGGCGTCCCAGCTGACCGCCGAGCAGGGTGCAGTGCTCGCGGTGCTGATCCGCAACCCCAGCGCCAACGACCCCGAGACCAACCCCGAGGGCGCGCAGAAGCGCTGGGGCCTGGTGCTCGACGCCATGGTCGAGGCCGGCTCGGTCGACCCGGCCGCGCGGGCGCCGATGGTCCCGCCGGTGCAGCCGAAGACGGGCGCCAACCTCGGCATCCCGGCCGGGCCGGAGGGCCTCATCGTCGAGCAGGTGCTCGACGAGCTGGCCGGTCCGGACATGGCCTTCGAGAACGTCGAGGGCGCCGGCCTGCGGGTCACCACCACGATCGACAAGGGCTACCAGGACGCCGCGGCAGCCACCATCACCGAGGTCATGGACGGCGAGGACGAGGACCTCCGGCAGGCGCTCGTGGCGATCGACCCCCGCACCGGTGGCGTGCTCGCCTACTACGGCAACAAGCAGCACGGCAGCGACGACCCCACCGTCGACACCACCGACTACGCCCAGGCCTACAAGCAGCCGGGTTCGTCCTTCAAGCCCTACACGGTGGCCACGGCGCTGCAGAACGGCTTCAGCGTCAACAGCAAGCGCGACGGGACGTCCCCGCTCCAGCCGAAGGACCGTGAGCGGGAGGTGGTCAACTCCGGCGACGTGCAGTGCGCCGCCTGCACGATCAAGGAGGCGGTCACCAAGTCGCTGAACACCACCTTCTACGAGCTGGCCTATGACCTGGGGCCGGCGAAGGTGGCCGATCAGGCGCGGGCGGCGATGGGCATCGACGCCACCTGGCCGGACGACGCCTCGGTGCCCGACACCCTGCGCGGCGAGTCGTCGCTGGCCAGCCCCGAGAACGGCGAGACCGGTGGGGCCATCGGCATCGGTGAGTACGAGGTCCGCCCGATCGACCAGGCCGTCGGCTTCGCCACCCTGGCCGCCGGTGGGATGTACCACGAGCGGCACTTCGTGGCCCAGGTCGCCGACAGCACCGGTGCGGTGCTGCGCACGGTGACCGGCGCCGAGAACGCCCGGTCGGTCATCCCGGCCGACGTCGCCAGCGACACCACCTTCGCGATGGAGGACGTCGCCAAGGCGTCCAAGCGCTCGCTGGAGGGCAACCGCCCGGTGGCGTCCAAGACCGGCACCCAGGGGCTGGGCGCGGAGAACTCCGATGCCTGGATGGTCGGCTACACCCCGTCCATCTCCACCGCGGTGTGGATGGGCACCCAGGGCATCGCACCCATCCGCAACGCCCAGGACAAGATCATCTACGGTTCCGGCCTGCCCGGTCAGATCTGGCAGCAGTTCATGGACACGGTGCTGGCCGGTACGCCGGAGGAGCCGCTGCCCACCAAGGCGGTGATCAAGGCCGATTCCTCGGTGACCGACGTCGCCGAGGAGACGACCGAGGCGCCCGCCTCGACCAGCCAGGCGCCGGTGACGCGGGAGCAGCAGGCCACGCAGGCACCGGCTTCCTCGACCGCCGCACAGACCACCGGTGCCGCCGAGGCGCGGGCGCGGGAGCGGGCCAGGGAGGCAGCCGAGGCGAGCAGGTCGGCGGCGGCCGAGGCGAGCAGGTCGGCGGCGGCCGAGGCGAGCAGGTCGGCGGCGGCCGAGGCGAGCAGGTCGGCGGCGGCCGAGGCGAGCAGGTCGGCGGCGGCCGAGGCGAGCAGGTCGGCGGCGAACGAGAGCCCAGCGCTGGATCCCTGCACCGCGAACCCCGCGGGTCCCGGGTGCTCGGCGGAACCGTCGGTCGATCCCCCGACCAACTGACGCCTCCAGGCACACTGACCGCGTGACCGCACCGTCGACGGGCCCGTCCTCCGCACTCCCGGAGGGCGGGCCCGTCGCGTCGGGTGCCTCCGCGACCACCCGCCGGCGGGTGGACGTCGCCGTGCCGGGGTCCCCGGACCGCGTCGTCCCCAGCTGGGTGGACCCGGTCGTGGCGCAGGCCAGCGAGGCCGTCGGCGGCCCGTGGGGGCGGCACGCCGTCACCGGGCGGGCGCTGTTCTGGACGCCGCTGCGGGTGTGCCTGCTGTTCACCGTGGCCGTGCTCGGCCTGGCCTGGGCCAAGCAGGCGCCGTGCGCGACCGGCGACTGGTCGGGCTCGAAGCAGTACACCCACCTCTGCTACAACGACGCCGTCCCGCTGTTCGGGATCCACGGGCAGGACCAGGGCCTGGTGCCCTACCTGGACTCCGCGGTCGAGTACCCGGTGCTCACCGGCGGCCTGATGCAGCTGGCCGCGGTGGTCGGCCGGGCCTACGACTCGCTGGCGGCGGGCCCGGGCCTGCTGCCGGACACCGTGCCGGTGGAGACCTACTACGTCGTCACCTGCCTGCTGCTGTCCGCGCTGGCGCTGCTGGTCACCCGCGGCGTCTTCGGCCTGACCGGCCGCCGGCCCTGGGACGCCGCCATGATGGGGCTGTCGCCGCTGCTGCTGGTGCACGCCTTCACCAACTGGGACGTGCTCGCCGTCGCGCTGACCACCTTCGGGATGCTCGCCTGGGCGCGCCGCCGCCCGGTGCTGGCCGGCGTGCTGATCGGCCTGGGCATCGCGGCCAAGCTCTACCCGGTGCTGCTGCTGGGCGCCCTGCTGGTGCTGTGCCTGCGCGCCGGTCGGCTGCGGGCCTGGCTGTCGACGACGGTGGCGGCCGCCGTCGCCTGGCTGGTGGTGAACGTGCCGGTCGCCCTGGCCGCGCCGGAGAACTGGGCCCGCTTCTTCAGCCTCAGCGACACCCGTCCGGCCAACCCGGAGAGCATCTGGGCGATGCTGCTCGACCTCACCGACGGGCAGGCCCTCGACGGGCCGCTGGCCGCGGGGCAGACGCCGTCGGTGCTCAACGCGACCGTCGCGGGGCTGATGCTGGCCACCTCGGCCGGGGTGGCCTTCCTGGCGCTGGCCGCACCGGTGCGTCCCCGGGTGCCGCAGCTGGCGTTCCTGCTGGTCGCGGCGTTCTTGCTGTTCAACAAGGTGTGGAGCCCGCAGTACTCGCTGTGGCTGCTGCCGCTGGCGGTGCTGGCCCGGCCGCGCTGGCGCGAGCTGCTCGTCTGGCAGGTCACCGAGGCCCTGGTCTGGCTGACGACGATGCTCTACTACCTCGGCACCGACAACCGCGGCATCGGAGTGGAGTGGTTCTACCTCTCCGTCGGGGTGCGGGACGTCGTCGTCCTGGTCCTCGCCGGCCTCGTGGTGCGCGACGTCTGGCGCCCGGACGCCGACCTGGTGCGGCGCAGCTGGCCGGGCACCGACGATCCCGCCGGCGGCGTCCTGGACGGCGCCCCCGACAGAGTCGTACTGCGACGCTGGCGCGCCGCACCGCGGCCAGCGGCCGTCCCCCAGGAGCGTTGAGCCGCTGAGTCGATCGATCGCGGGACCCTCCGGGCCCCGCTCCTCACGATCCCCAGTGGTCGGGTTCCGTTCGCCCGCTGGGTCCCACCGGTCCGAGCCGGGGGCTCACGCGTCAGCCCAGCGCCTCGCGGAGGAGGGTGATCTCCTCGGCGTGACCGGCGGCGTCGCCGGGGGTCTCCAGCACGACCGGTACCCCGGCGGCGCGGGCGACGCCGACGAGCAGCTCGAGCGGGATCCCCTGAGCCCAGCGGAGCGTGCCGGTCGCGGCCGGAGGCGGCGGGGTCACGGCTGTTGTTCAGGTGCACCAGGTCGATCCGCCCGGTGATCGCCCGGACGTCGTCCACCACCCGGGTGAGGTCCCAGCCGGCGGCCCAGGCGTGGCAGGTGTCCAGCACGAACCCGGCACCGAACTCCCCCACGGCGTCCCACAGCCGGGCCACCGCGCTCAGCTGGCGGGCCATGGCGTTGTCGCCACCGGCGGTGTCCTCGATCAGCACCGGGACGCCGAACCCGCCGTCGCCGGCCTGCCGGGAGAACGTCGTGCGCCCGTTGTCGACACCGGCGGCCGGGTCGTCCGTGGCCAGCACGTGGCCACCGTGCACGACCACGCCGGCCGCCCCGATCGCCGCCGAGGCCCTCGCGTGCTGGCCGAGCAGCGTACAGCTGGGGATGCGGATCCGGTTGTTCGTCAAGGCGACGTTGACGATGTACGGCGCGTACACGAAGACGGCGACGTCGGAGCCGAGCAACGCCTCGGCGTCCGGACGCGGCTGCGGCGCCTTCCAGCCCTGCGGATCGGCGAGGAACACCTGGACGGCGTCGGCGTCCATCTCCGCGGCGCGGGCCAGCGGGCCGCCGCCGTCCAGCTCGTCCGCCTCGGTCCGGCCCGGTCCGACGTGCACGCCGATCAGCTGCTCAGCCACCCGGCGACCCTCGTGCGCGCACCGGTCCACCGCCGGGCTGCGGCTACCAGCCGTCCACAGCCGGGAACGGTGCGGACGGCGCGCTGGTAGCCTCTGCAGTGCTCGCCCCGTCTGCTGCCCGCTCCCGTGGGTCTGGACGGGTCGCGCGACGCGTGTACGACCCTCCTGCTGCAGATCCCCTGCGGCCGCTGAGACCAGAGGAGGTGGGGTTCTCCGTGCGTCACTACGAACTGATGATCATCCTCGACCCCGAGCTCGAGGAGCGCACCATCGCTCCCAGCCTGGAGCGTTTCCTGACCGTCGTCACGAACTCCGGTGGCACCGTCAAGACCGAGATCTGGGGCCGCCGCCGGCTGGCCTACGAGATCCAGAAGAAGGTCGAGGGCATCTACGCCATCGTCGACATCCAGGCCGAGCCTGCCGCTGTCGCCGAGCTGGACCGCCAGCTGAACCTCAACGAGTCCATCATGCGCACCAAGCTGATGCGGCCCGAGGTCCACTGACCATGGCCGGCGAGACCGTCATCACCGTCATCGGGAACCTGACGGCCGACCCGGAGCTGCGGTTCACCCCGTCCGGCGCCGCCGTCGCCAACTTCACCGTCGCCTCGACCCCCCGCACCTTCGACCGTCAGTCGCAGGAGTGGAAGGACGGCGAGGCGCTGTTCCTGAGGTGCAACGTGTGGCGTCAGGCGGCGGAGAACGTCGCTGAGTCGCTCACCCGCGGTTCGCGGGTCATCGTGTCGGGGCGGCTCAAGCAGCGCTCCTTCGACACGAAGGAAGGCGAGAAGCGCACCGTCATCGAGCTCGAGGTCGACGAGATCGGCCCCTCGCTCCGCTATGCCACGGCCAAGGTCACCCGCGCTGCACGCAGCGAGGGTGGCGGCGGCGGCGGTGGTTTCGGCGGCGGCGGCAACGGTGGCGGTGGCGG
>Ga0210046_1003322_pt1:0-2500 | contig 10799 bp, 14 predicted proteins | sample CryGeyCG2114_250_FD_185461 | JGI IMG/M metagenome (GOLD analysis project Ga0210046, IMG submission 185461) | Groundwater microbial communities from aquifer - Crystal Geyser CG18_big_fil_WC_8/21/14_2.50 (SPAdes) (version 2) | ecosystem: Environmental > Aquatic > Deep subsurface >... | reverse complement strand
CCGCGTAACAGCATACCAAGCATCCCCTTTCCCGGAACCCTCACCTGTTTCCAGGAAAAATAGGCACCGGACCGACACACCAAAAGAGTGTCGAAAGCTTTGCAGCTCTGATGTGGATTCAACGCACGCAGTCGACGCGTTCCAGGGCCCAGAGGGACCCAGTGACGTCGACGGCAGCAGTCGAATTCGCTTCGTCTTCGATCATCCATAGGAATGGACACCCCAACACAGGAAACCCGCTTGGTCGCAGCAACGCAATAGGCCGCATGTTGGGAGGTCACCGCCCCGTGGGAGAGGCAGTGGAGTGGTATCAACACCCCACCTCATGCGGATGAGCCCAAACAATCCCATCTCCCTTGCTACTTTATTTGTACATTTTTGATCATACACATTTCAATTATGCGCGCACCCATATACACACTACTCATTGCCTCACAGTCAAAAACAAACACAAAAACAAACATCCCTCACCCCTGATCATCATCAACATCATCATGATCATTATCTTTAGTATTTTCAACAATTCAATACAAATATCAAAAATGTGGGAATCATGTCTGACTGGGAACAAATAGAGATACACAAGCTAGATACTTTCGGCACTTTCATTTATGCAACTATTACAAGGGTTGTAATATCATTTCATCAAGGGTTGTAATATCAACTTCCATGTAATTTCAGGTCAGGTTGAAAGATCAGGAACCACAGTTCAGTTCAGTTCAGTTCAGTTCATTTTACAATCACATGCCAAGGCATCAAAATAAAAAGCTGTATTGAACTGTATTTGAACAAACCAAAGGCACCTGTGTCCCCTATTGACACGCAAGGACTTCTCATACCTTTGAATGGAACGCACTCCGGAACTACAGGACCATTCCAAACAACATCAGCATTGCACTGTCAAAAAGCATATATGTTCTGTCATTGAAATGAATATATTCAAAAAAAATACTTGGATTATACATTGATTGTCTGAAGTGAAGATCTATTCTCTCACCTTGGTCGTCAGTCGTTGAAGGAAGTGCGACCTGAATTTCCACTGCCTCACAGTTGGATCATTCAGAAGTGCCCAACAGGCACACTAATACAGAATCATTGGCTCAAATGACAAAAAATAAGTTCTATAGGTGACCAGCTTGGGTTATGAGTCATGTATTTAGTATTACCCTCTATTCCAATATCTGATTTTGTAATGGGAAACCAATTTGTAGAGTTGAATACACTAAAAAAAAATAGTTGGATTACGTAGGGGCCGGATAATTACCAATTGAAGTTATTGCCCCAGCCCCCATTGTCATAGCTTCAGCAACCCTGTGTGATTTGAATTTGTGCTGCACAGCAAAGGATGCATTGATGAACCATTCCACATTGCTGGTGCCATCCTCTCTTGAGGTAAGTACCCATACTTTACTTTGTCAATGAAAGGAACGACATGACTTGAAGTAACTTGTTTCAGTTGTTTTGGTTAGGGGATCTCACCCTTGTGGTGAGGTATGCAACGGCTGGAGCTATACCAGGCCTTACTGGCTTGGTTAGGAACAAGCCTTGGGCTGCCACTGTGTGGAATAGCTCAGGATAAGATTGAGTGAAAAGTTATTATTGCATCTGCACTTTGAATAAGTTTTCATACCAAGGACTGTGATGGTCACTCTGGACCCCTTGAGTAGATTGGCTTCAAAACCAACTAGCATTGATTTCACAAAATTGACCATGTTGATGGATACCTGTTTGGGAACAGTATATTCCAGCTGCTTCTGCACTTTGAATAAGTTTTCATTCCAAGGACTGGTCACTTTTGATGCCTCAGGTGTGTGGGCTTCATACACAACAAGCAACACTTTCACAGAATCAATCATCTTAAAGGATACCTGTCCAGTGTCCAGGAAGAATGTAATCCAACTTCATCCCTAGGTATTCATGTACCTTACCACAGGTACACTCTTGACTTCATCAATAGCACCATAGCTATCCTTTGCCCATTGAATGAATGAAATGGTTTCCACATAATCAATATGACTCACCTTCAGGTCATCAACATGCCAGTAAACAGTCATCTGCCTCTCCCTGATAATCTTGTTGGCAACACAGGGATCATATGGATTAAGTTAAAATCCATGTGATTGCAGGCTGGTGACCAGCTTTTGGTAGAATAACATTGCAGAGACTAGCAGGCCACTGACAGAGGGCCTTGATGATTGGACATAAAGGACAGTTTGTCCTCTTTCTTTGACCACAAACTCACAGTACTTTGGATCAACTTTCATGATAATGTGGTAGCCATTATTGTCTTGGTTTTTGACTTCTGATAAAATGTAGGAAATACCACGCTCAAATGTCAATAGACGATAGGAGACGTGAGTAACGGAATGCAAAGGTGATAGAATACGAATTCGTGTTATACTTGTTAAAGACGGTCTGGGGGTATCTCCAACGGGGAGCCTGACCGAATCTTCCCACTCTTGGTACGTCCAATATACCAGAATCTCAGGGTCAGAGATTC
>Ga0210046_1003306_pt1 | contig 10840 bp, 8 predicted proteins | sample CryGeyCG2114_250_FD_185461 | JGI IMG/M metagenome (GOLD analysis project Ga0210046, IMG submission 185461) | Groundwater microbial communities from aquifer - Crystal Geyser CG18_big_fil_WC_8/21/14_2.50 (SPAdes) (version 2) | ecosystem: Environmental > Aquatic > Deep subsurface > Groundwater ... | reverse complement strand
ACCAGCAAAAAGCCCGGATCCGATATGCCCGGCGTGCCCGCATCCGACACCAAAGCCATTTTCTCGCCTTTGCTTAAACGCTCAATCAGGTGGGCTACGGCTTTGTGCTCGTTGTGCAGGTGGTGGCTGTGCATGCGCTTATCAATGCCTAAATGCTGCAGCAACTTGCCGCTCGTGCGGGTATCTTCGGCCAGTACCGTATCTACTTCTTTTAAAACCCGGATGGCCCGGAGCGTAATATCTTCCAGGTTACCAATCGGAGTTGGTACCAGATAAAGTCTTGTTTCTTCGCCAGCTGACATGGTTCAAAGGTAAAGAATTCCGTTTACAGATTTAAACGAAGGCCGCTGCTTCCGTAATTTTTAGTTTATTCCGCAACCGGCTACTGAGAATTTACCGCTGCCGCAATGTGGTCGATAGCGGTAGCTAACTCATAATCCTGTTTGGTAATAATATCTCCGGCCGTGTGGGTGCATAATGTTATACTTACTTTATTATAACTATTACACCAATCCGGATGGTGATTTAATTTTTCGGCAACTGCGGCTACCTCGGTCATAAAACTAAACGCTGCTTTAAAGTCTTTAAATATAAAATCGCGCCGCAACTTATTTCTTTCTTCCAACCACATTTATAAATAAAATATTATTAATTCTAAACTTTTTGTTAAAGATAAAGCGTCCCCAACCCGCATATATTATTTTTTAGCTAAAAGATGGAATAAGGCATAACCACGATTTTAGAAGCGCGTATAGAAAACCCTTTTTAAAGATATTTAGCGCAGATTTATCATACTATGGAAAATAAACCAACTTCCCTCCCCGATCAGCATCAGGCTGACCAACCAGGGCAGGAACACCAAATGACGCCGGAGCCGGAGATAATCCGGGACTTTTATAAAGGCAGCGATAAATTGGCCGGAAAAATAGCTTTAATTACTGGTGGTGATAGTGGTATTGGCCGGGCGGTAGCCGTGCATTTTGCCCGCGAAGGAGCAGATGTAGCCATCGTGTATTTAAGTGAAGACCAGGATGCCCGGGATACAAAACAAATGATCGAAAAAGAAGGGCGTAAATGTTTGCTGTTGCCCGGCGATTTGCGGGAGGAACAGTTTTGCAAAGACATAGTAGAACGAACCGTAAGTGAGTTGGGCGGCCTCAATATCTTAGTAAATAATGCGGCGGAGCAGCACGAAAAAGATAATCTGGAAGAAATATCGGCTGATCAACTGGAAAAAACCTTCCACACCAATATTTTTGCTTACTTTTTTGTAGCGCAGGCCGCTTTAAAATACCTGCAAAAAGGTGATGCTATTATTAATACTACTTCGGTTACTTCTTTCCGGGGCAGTACCCATTTACTGGATTATGCTTCTACCAAAGGTGCTATTACCACTTTTACCCGTTCTTTGGGGCAGAATCTGGCCAAAAAAGGTATCCGGGTAAACGCCGTGGCTCCCGGTCCTATCTGGACACCGCTTATTCCGGCTACGCTGAAAAATGTAGCAGAATTTGGCCAGGATACGCCGCTAGGCCGGCCTGGGCAACCTTCCGAAGTAGCACCAGCTTATGTATTTCTAGCCTCGGCCGATGCGTCTTATATAACCGGACAGGTAATACATATAAATGGCGGGGAAGTAGTAGCCGGATAAAAAACCAAACCTCAAACACTAAAAATGAGTAAAAACCAAAACACATTTTACGTTACATACAAAACAGCTTTAAACCAATAAAACTAAACAACTAATAAGGATATGGCACCACTTAAAACAAGCACAGAAAGACGCGTTCGGGTTATCGAAAGCGACACCGATTACGAAGAAATGCAAGCCGGGCACATTATACCAGGTGCTGATCCGCCAAAGAACGATGCTGCCCGCGGCGGTTTTGGTGACCGTGATGGCCGCAATGGCTTTGGCACCGATTCTAGCGATAGTTCTACCTCTTTGTCGATGAATGAAGATACCGAAGATACGCACGCGCATACCGATGGCCTGCAAACCAGCGCACAACTTGGCGGACGTACGACTACTTCTTCTGCTACTGTTGCCAAATTAGGCGATGACGACGATGATTTGATGGATGACGATGTTGACCTGGATGATGATGATGATCTGGATATAGATGAAATAGCCGACGATGATCTGGACTCTGATTTTGATGATGCAGACTTAGACGATGCTGATTTAGATGATGTGGACCTGGATGAGGATTTTGACGAAGATGATGACGATGATATTTAGTATAATTTAAAAAAGGAGGGAAAGATGCCGTATAAAAGTAATTCCACGAATAAACAGTCTAAAGAAAATTCAGGCGACCCGGCCGGAAATGGACAAAGCAAAGCTGGTTTTAAGCCGGTTAATCCGGAAAGCGAAAGTGATGCCTTCGATGAACTTCGGGAAAAATATGTAGACGGCGAAGATGAGCCAGGTACCAATGTAAAACTTGGTAGCCATCCTAACCGAAATACAAATAAACCAAGCATTGATAAACCACCTTATAGTTAACAGGTGAAAAACAAAAAAGCTCTGAATAATCAGAGCTTTTTTGTTTTATTTTAATATTAGTTCTTATACTATTATCGCGCTCTAACAGCAATATTCCTATATTCTTTATTTATATCCTGCCTCATAAAAATTGCTTTAAATTAAGTTGATGGCATTTTTGATAAATGCCCGAAATACAATCCAGGATGTAAACCTTATGTAACGGTATAAGCTTTATTCATTTCATATATTAACTTTCTATATTATTTTAACTCATGCCCTGACCATTATGCCTTACGAAATATGGCAGAGAGTGATTCCTGATAAAGCCTAATTTAGAATAAGTTAAGCTATTTCCTGAGGTTAAAGTTACTGTATCTTCCGACCAGCCTTACTGTCTGGGATAAAGTCTCTTTCTAACAAGTAGCAAAACAAGATAACATACAGCTTGGGCAAATAATTAACAGGTAAGCTGTAAATTATCTTGCTATATATATATAAATAAGCCTATAAAAATTTGCAAGTTTTGTATTTTTCCGATATTTAATGTATAAAGCCAGTTTTTAGCTTGAAATACTTTTTATATTAGCAGCAAATATAATTACCTGCTAAATTGACAGTAAAAAATAGAATTATAAAAAGAATAAATTTATTTGCTTGCATGTAGGTATAAGAAGTAAAGCTAATATAGATAGGTCTATTTAAATGTTTGTAAATTGATATTATTTAAAATATATGGGTAAATATCTACAAAGAATTAAACTTCGGGTGGAAAAAGGCTTAACAGGCATTTTGCTTTTAATCGTCCTAATCCAATTAAGTTCGACAGCCGCTTCGGCGCAAGATAAATACTTTTATAGGTCGAAAGAAGTCTTTCCCCTTGATTGGTCTGGGGAGGAAACTTGGGAAAGAAGTTTGGCAGTCGATGGTGTTTATGAGCCTACGAGTATTCCTCCCTTAATTGAAAACAGCATTAATGTGCTTATATCAAATCTAAGTGAAGTGACTATATCTACGTCTGTGGATATAGATCAATTAGTGGTTAATGGAACCTTGATAATTTCTGATATTGGTGTATTAAATATATTAAATAATTCTGAACTAGAAGAACCCAATTTAATTATACCTGGACTTTTAGTTAATAATGGAACATTGGCTATAGTTGATGAAACTGCTTCTGTAGAAGTTACCGGGGCTTTATATAATACTTATAATATTGAAGGTGCTACTGCTTCAAACTTTACCTTTAAGGCCGGAAGTACATATGATCACCAAATAACAATAACTTCATTACCAGTGCCAGATGCTACTTGGAATGAAAGTTCTACAATCAAAATAACAGGTTTAACGTCTGGTTCTTCTACAACTTATACTAATTTAGATCAGGAATTTGGTAATTTTATCTGGGATACACCAAATATGGGTGGAACAGCATCAAGTGCCATTACGCTTACTGGTTTGCTCAACATAAAAGGAGATTTTACTATAAAGAGTACCGGATCAAGTAGCCGACCATTATTTATATCAACAAACCTAACAGTTGATGGGAACTTATTAACAGAAGGACCTGGAATTTTAAGACTATCTACTGGGGGGAATCGTACTGTTACTGTTAATGGTAATATCGAAGTTACCGGGGGAACTTTAGACTTAAATTTTGGATCATCAGGAACTACTAATTTAAATGTATTAGGAGATTTAAAATACACTGCCGGTTCTATTACTAAAAGCACTGGTTCAACAGCGAATATCAACTTTAGTGGAACTAACAATCAGTCAGCTACTATTAATAAAAATTTCAGCGGTGCTATAAATTTTAGCGTTGCAACCGGATCTGTTTTAGATTTAGGAGAAACATCTTTTATAGGAACCACTATACCTGCAACTTCAACCTTTACCGTGCAAACTGGTGGAACAGTTAAAATTGGAGATGCAGATGGTATAAATACCAGTACAGGAAATATCAAAACACCTCAAACTTACGCTAACAATTCTACAATTGTATTTGAAGGAACGGCAGCTCAGGTTTTAGGTACTGATTTTCCTGCAACAGCTATAAACGTGGAAGTTGATAATACAGCTGGTGTTACAATGGATAGAGATTTAACTCTTGCCGTGAGCAGAACTCTTACGTTAACTGCAGGCAGCCTGAATATTGGTGCAAATACGCTTACGCTAGGCGGCACCGTTACCGGACCGGGAACTTTAGGTACTGTTTTAGCCTCTAATCTGGTAATAAATGGTTCCGGCCCTTTAGGCACGCTTAATTTCTCTTCCGAATCAATTGGGCTGAATAATTTTACCCTTAACCGCCTTGATGACGGGACTGCTACTTTAGGTGACGATATAGCGGTTTTAGGACAACTCAATTTAAATAATGGTACATTAATAGTTAATGATCGCACCTTGGGGCTGTACGGTACGGCTAATTATACTGGAGGTGCCTTAGCAGGCAATAACGAAACCGTTGTTGCCGTTGGAGTAGAGCCGTATCCAACCTCCGGTTTACCCCAAACTGGAACTATCAATTTAAACTTTAGCGCTGCGGGTAATATTGTTAATACTCTCAGCTTAGGTACCTTAGCAACAGAAGTTAATTTGCGAAGTAACCTAAATATCAGTGAATCATTGATTCTGCAAGAAGGAGACCTAAATAATACCGAAGTTGAGGTATTAACATTAGCTGATAACAGCACGGCTTATTTAACAAATGGCACTATCAGTTTTGCACCGGTTGATGCTACTGGCGGTGCTTATAACCTGGTTTATTACGGAGCTACAGCTAGCCCTGGTTATGAATTTACAACTGACGCCACTATCCGGAATTTAACCATTGGCGATGTTAATAATAGATCAGAGTTTACTACTTTAGGAGAAGAAAGGACACTTAAGGGCAACCTAACGGTAAGCAATGGTTCTTTCAGTGGTAGTATCAGCATGATTGGAGATTCGCCTCAAACAATTGCAGGAGATGTAACCATCCAAAATTTAACTATCAATAATACAGCTGGCGTAAACATCAATAACAATATAAATGTTGCAGGCGAGCTTACCTTTACCTCGGGCATCATGAGCACCGGAGGCAATCGGGTATTATTAGGAAATACAGGTTCTGTTAGCGGCGAAACCGATGCCAGTCATTTGCTGGGTAATCTTCAAATATCCAAAACATTAACCGTCGGCACTGCCGAGGAATTCGGCAATATTGGCATTATGATGTTACCGAGTGACGTAAATCCGGGAGAAATAACCGTAAACCGTAATACCGGCACTCCCATAACAGCTGCGGTAGGAACTGCAAGTATTGCTCGAGTTTTTGATATTACTGGTCCTGTCAACGGTCAGAACATTGCCATGACATTAAAATATTTAGATGCTGAGTTAAACGAGAATTTTGAAGGCAACTTAAGGATGTATAAGAGTACTAATCCGGCAATATGGGTAGAACAGTTAGAAGATGAAGAAAAGGGGAAACTTTATAATTATGCAGTAGAGAATCAAGTAACCTTAACCGGCGTAGAAGGTTTCTCCCGCTGGACATTAGCAGCTCCGATGCAGGTACTACCGGTAGAGCTTACTTACTTTACGGCTAAAAAGAAAAACAAAGCCGTAGAATTAAATTGGGAAACTGTTCAGGAAATTGATAATAAAGGTTTCGAAATACAAGTTTCCGGCGATGCGGGTAATTACCGGAAAATAGGTTTTGTATCGTCTAAAAGCGGCAATAGCCGCACCGCGCAAAAATATACCTTTCCCGATACAGAGAAGCGAACTTACGGCGGAACTTATTACTATCGTTTAAAACAGGTAGATCATAACGGGGTGGAGAAGTTCTACGGTCCGCAATCCGTTACCTTGTCGGCAGAAGTATTGGCCATAAAAGCTTATCCTAATCCGTTCAGCCGTACTTTTGAAGCTCAGTTTGCGGCTGATGCAAATAAGGAAGTTACAGTAGTAGTAATTAATGCCATGGGTAAGGAAATATTAGCCATGCAAGTGCAGGCTAATCGGGGTTTAAATTCCCTGAACATTGATTTGGGTAGTCAGCCGGCCGGCATGTATTTCTTAAGCATCATTTCTAACAGCGGTAAACAGCAAATAAAGCTCATAAAGAAATAACTTGCGTTTACATTACTAGAAAGGGAAAGCCACCAGCTTTACCTTTTTTATGGTTTGTGCTTCAGAAACCGCTATCTTTTATGTACCAAAAAGTTATTAATCCCAAATAATAAAAGCAATTGGTTTATTAAAGTTCTTCGCTTAATTTTGAGCCGGAATAAATGCCAGAAAATGCAACAAGACAGCGTAATATTTGATTTAATCCGGCAGGAAAAAGCCCGCCAAATGCACGGGCTGGAATTAATTGCTTCGGAAAACTTTGTTTCGGAGCAGGTAATGCAGGCTATGGGCAGTGAACTCACCAATAAATATGCCGAAGGCTTACCGGGCAAACGTTATTACGGTGGTTGCGAAATCGTAGATCAGGCCGAGCAGTTGGCCATTGATCGGGCAAAAACTTTATTTAATGCGGCCTGGGTGAATGTGCAGCCGCATTCGGGAGCGCAGGCCAATGCGGCCGTTATGTTGGCGGTATTAAATCCGGGTGATAAAATTCTGGGTTTTGATTTAGCACACGGCGGGCACTTAACGCACGGTTCGCCCGTAAATTTCTCGGGTAAATTATACCAGCCGGCTTTTTACGGGGTAGAGCCCGATACCGGCTTAATTGACTGGGAAAAGGTAGCAGCTATTGCCCGGCAGGAGAAACCAAAACTAATTATTTGCGGTGCTTCGGCTTATTCCCGCGACTGGAACTACGAAGCTTTACGCGATGCTGCCGACGAAGTAGGCGCTTTACTCATGGCCGATATTTCGCATCCGGCCGGCTTAATTGCCCGCGGGTTGCTAAACGATCCGTTCGAATACTGCCATATTGTAACTACTACCACCCATAAAACCTTACGCGGGCCCCGGGGCGGTATGATTATGTTACCGCACGATTTTGAGAATCCGTTCGGTTTAAAAACCCCCAAAGGCGAAGTGCGCATGATGTCGTCGCTGCTGGATATGGCCGTGTTTCCGGGTACGCAGGGCGGGCCCTTGGAGCACGTAATTGCCTCTAAAGCAGTGGCTTTTTTCGAAGCTTTATCCGACGATTACCTGGAATATATTATCCGGGTACAAAAAAATGCGAAAGCACTGGCTAAAGAATTTACCGACCGGGGCTATAATATCATTTCGGGCGGTACCGACAATCATTTAATGCTGATTGACTTACGTTCTAAAAACTTATCTGGTAAGATAGCCGAAAATACCCTGATCAAAGCCGATATTACCATTAATAAAAATATGGTACCATTCGATGATAAATCACCGTTTGTCACGTCGGGTATGCGCATTGGTTCGGCGGCTATTACTACCCGTGGTTTACAGGAACAGGATATGCCCCGCATTGTTTCGCTCATAGACGAGGTGCTAATGAACCACGAGAACGAAGCCAAAATTGCCGGAGTGAAACAGGAAATAAACACCTGGATGCAAGCTTTTCCCTTATTTAGTTAATAACTTAAAAACAATACCGGACACGCGTGGCGGAAGAAGAAAACGTGCATGAAGAGCACGAGATGTCGTTTATCGATCATCTGGAAATATTAAGGTGGCATATCATCCGATCGCTGGCCTCTATCCTGGTATTTGCCGTTATTGCTTTTTTAGCGAAGGATTTTGTTTTTCATGATCTAATTTTCGGGCCTTCGCGCGCCGATTTTTATACGTACCGAAGACTCTGTGATTTGGGTAATTACTTAAACAACCCGGATCTCTGCATTCAGAAACTATCTTTTACGTTGCAGTCGCGTGAAATGAGCAGCCAGTTTACTACGCACATGACCGTGTCGTTTATTATTGGCTTAATCCTGGCTTTCCCTTATGCTTTCTGGGAACTATGGCGGTTTATAAAGCCCGGTTTATATCCCAACGAACGCAAAAACTCCCGCGGCGCCGTATTCTTTGTTTCGGTATTATTTATAATCGGGCTGCTCTTTGGTTATTATATTGCGGCTCCGTTATCTATCAACTTTTTATCTTCTTACTCCATCGATCCCAGTATTGCCAATGAATTCGATCTTTCTTCTTACATCGATACCTTAACCCAAATGACTTTGGCCTGCGGTATTATGTTTGAATTGCCTATGATCATTTTTTTCCTGGCGAAGGCGGGCATTGCTTCACCCGAGTTAATGCGGGTTTACCGGCGGCACGCAATAGTAGTTATTTTGGTAATTGCGGCTCTTATTTCGCCGCCCGATGTGCTGAGTATGACTATTTTTGCCGTGCCGCTTATTGCCTTGTATGAGGGCAGTATATTTATTGCGGCATTTGTGCAAAGGCAAACGCTGAAACGTTTAAACCAAAGTGTACAGTAATTAATAAAACTTATGGCGCGTAAAATAGCAATCGGCGGTGATCATGCCGGTTTCCAGTACAAAGGTATTTTTACGAAATGGCTGCAGGAAGCCGGTTTTGAAGTGCAGGATTTCGGGCCTTTTTCCGATGCTTCGGTCGACTACCCAGACCATGTTCATCCGCTGGCGCAGGCCGTGGAATCGGGCGCGTGTGAGTTGGGTATTTTGATTTGCGGCAGTGGCAACGGCGTAGCCATGACGGCCAATAAACACCCGCAGGTTAGAGCGGCGTTGTGCTGGCTGCCCGAACTTGCCCAATTAGCCCGGGAGCATAATAACGCCAATGTGCTCTGCGTACCGGCCCGTTTTGTATCGGAAGAGGTTGCTTTGGAAATGGTAAGATTATTCTTATCTACCAACTTTGAAGGCGGTCGCCACTTGAACCGGGTAAATAAAATTCCCTGCTAACGTTTCTTTATAAGTAAACAAACCCTTGGCTTTTATCCGGAGCATTAAAAGCCAACGGCTGCTTTTAATAAGCAAAAGCAATTTCCTTGTCCCTAATTAACCTTTCTTCTTTAGAAAAGGAGGATAGGAGTAGTTGAAGTTATCTTTTTTAGGCGCCAGATTTAAGTGCGGTGTTGGTACTTTCTTAAGCGCTTTTTAAGATGTAGTAATACTTCGCATTTACTAAATAAGCCTACTTACTCCCCGGTTAGGGCATAATTTAAGGTAAGCGTTCGTAAAGCGGGCTTTTCCCTTTTTGCCGGTAACGGCTAAACTCCAGGGGCGCTTTGTGTTGTAATTGCGGCATCAGCCGGGCTTCGTCTACAATATAATCGGGGCGGGAAACAGTAATATTGCGCACTATTTTAAAAACGGCATAGTACGTATTTAATTGGCCGAAATCTTCCTGGGCTAATTGCCAGTTAATGTAGGGCGTAGCGGCCTGGTTAGCCGCGTAATAATTATAATCATCTCCTAAAACCAGAATCCGGGCATTTTTCACTTCATTATACCGGGCGTCCTGTTGTACGGTAATTTGAGAAGTGTCGAGCTGCGTATATTTGGTGGGAGGTAATAACTGGTAGTAGCGCAACAACATAACCACGCCAAACAAAATCAGGAACAGGGGTTCGGTAATCCAGCCTTTAGCCGCGCGTAAAAAAGAAAAACTGCCAAAATACGCCAGCGCTGGCAAAAACAGCAGCCAGGAAATGGTAGAAATATGCTGGCCCGCAATAACCGCCAATAAAGCAACAGGTAACCAGAGCAACATTAATTGCAGAAATTTTAGCTGGTAATTTAAGCCGGGCGCCCGCACAATAGCAAAAAAAACCGCGTAGGCGAGCAGCAGTATAGGCACTATCAGGATCTTTATAAGATCAAGTGGAGGTAGGAGCAAGGCCAGGTAAAAATTCCAACCCGAAAGTAAGTTATATTGAATAAAGTTGGGTAAAGCCCCGGTATACAGGAAAAAAGTAAAAACCACGGTATAAGGAAAAAGAAAGCCGCAGAGTAAAAGCAGAAAGCTGCGAAAGGTATTAAAAGCAAAAAGGATTACGGCAAAAAAGGCAAATAAAATAAAGAGCATTAAAGGTAAATGACACAAAGCCGCTAAGCCTAGTAAAAAGCCACCTTTAAATAACCGGGAGTTGCTGGTGTTTTCTTTGGGTGGATTGATGAGGTAAGGCAGCGCAAATATTAAAAAGGTCTGCCCGATTAAAAGCGGCGATAGGGTATCCAGCTCGAAGAAAATACTACCGAATACAAAGTAAAGCAAAGTGGGCAAATAAGATTTATCTGGTAACAAACCTTGCTGATTAAAGGTTGCGTTGAGGCGTATGCCCTGCAAAAACAACAATGCGGCCGACAAAGTGCGGTAAACTAACACGTTGCGGCCGAAAGCCAGATCCAGTATCCAGTAAAAGCTGGCTGCCAGTGGAGC
>Ga0210046_1003302_pt1 | contig 10845 bp, 5 predicted proteins | sample CryGeyCG2114_250_FD_185461 | JGI IMG/M metagenome (GOLD analysis project Ga0210046, IMG submission 185461) | Groundwater microbial communities from aquifer - Crystal Geyser CG18_big_fil_WC_8/21/14_2.50 (SPAdes) (version 2) | ecosystem: Environmental > Aquatic > Deep subsurface > Groundwater ... | reverse complement strand
CTTCCGTTATCTCTCCTGTTGAAACAAGCCCGTCTGCATCCAACTTCATTAAAAAAATATCGGTTTCATCACCCGTGCTTCCGGTCTCTGTGCCCATAATTACCATATCGTTTGATGGCAAACCAAGCACATCAACACCTATTCGGGGAGGGTCACTTGGGTAAGTTCTTTCATACATGTTGGTTAATGCATAATCAATAAACCACACGGCTAGTTCACCCTCAATTGTTCCGGTAACCAATATTTTGTCAGTACCCAGGATACCGGAACCTATGACACTATAATTTGGGTAAGTTAGTTCGAACGAATTCCCGTATACAATACCCTCAGGTGCCATAGTCAGTATTCCAATGAAGTATTGATTGGTTGGTGGAAAAAACCAGTATCGAACAACACAACCTTGATCCTGTGAATATTTGTTAACCCCGGCAATATGAATAGTACTAAACTCCCACAACCAACAATAGCTATCATAATTATTGCAAATGACCAGTCCCTCGCAAGCGAACCAAATCTGATTGGGAGAAATTTGACCCGAAACAAAAACCGGAGTATCAATATGGTTTATATTTTTAACCGTTTCAATATAAATGCCAACTTCAGAGTCAAATACATCATATTGAATTAAGTGAGTGGCATCGGTTGTTTTAGCCGCGTGTAACCTATAATCAACTCCATTTGTAATTTCATTCACAGAACCAAACCAAAAACCTTCTGAAACTTCTTCCTGATACGACCAGATTTCTGTGCCTGATTCACTGTTAACCTGGCTTAAAAAACAATGGTTATTTTTGCTTCCGGCCAAGGTAATATGCCCACCTTCGGTAATGCAAAGAGCCATATATTTTGAGGAATCTTCGATAGTTGCTCTCCAAACTTCATCTCCATTTATATTTATTTTTAAGGCAAATGCGCTTTGGTTTTCATGATTTGCATCTTCAAACCAGCCACATACATAAACACTTCCTGCCTGATCAGAAATAAAGGCTACCGGATGATCAAACGCACCAAAACTAAAAGTATGGTTGTAATACACCTGCGATGACAACATCAATGGAAAGAAGGTTAAAACAGCTAAGTAAAGTAATCTATTTTTCATAATTTGTGTTTAAATAGTTCATAATAAGAAGGTAATACACTGATTGAATAAAGATAGAAAATATCTTCAATTGATAACTGTAAATGAAACAAACTGTTAAATGAATTACAATAAGTACAGAATTTATTTAACAGGTTGTTTCAAAATTTAATGAATATTATAATTGAAATCCTTATAATTTATTGAAAATCACATGGATTTGCAGGTTCGGATGAACTTGGATTCTGCACGTAATTTATTACAAGAGTTATCCCTGCCTGATTAGACTCGTCACCTTCGTCATCTCTTACCCTCAAGTCAATCGTATGATATACGGGTTGTCCAGGAGTTGGAGTAAGATTTGAAGTTACGTATAAGAATTGACAATAATCTGCACCAGAAACAGAAAAATATGTACTGGAAGCTGAACAATCCCAACCAGATGAACCAGGACTTAAATCTATGTTGCCGCAACCCCAAGTCATGTGATGATTAGGATCCATACCGCTAACCATATCAGAGTATTGAACAACATAATGACCGCTCAGGGTAAAATTTACATTTACCGTTTTCCAATCAAGAGATATGGTCGGTGCCGGAGGCAATTCCGAAGGAACCAATTCAGTGGCAGTTTCTTGTTTGATGTCTTTGTCAGACATCGGAATAAATGACATTAAAAAAACTGCTAAGATTATAATTGGGAAAATGCCTAACTTAATTTTAGTTAACTTATTCATGTTTTTATTTTTTTGTTTGTAATAGGCTTTTTGTTTGTGGGCCTTTTTTGTTTTATGCATTGTTCAGGTTGGTTGCGTTATGGCCATTACCGGTACTGAGGCATGCAAACTTCCGGTATGGCTAACTAAAATGCCTGCCTGCCGGTAGGCAAGGAAGGTGTTTTTACCCATCAAAAAAATGTGCTTATTTGCTTTGAGGTTTGCAAAAACTTTATCAGCCTTCTCTTGAAACGGATTTCTATGGAGAGGGTCTGTTTGTACATTGGCCAGGTAAAACAAGATGAAAACAAGACATGGCGGTAATGTTAATGAAAAGTATTGTGGGGGGGGGGTAAATGATTGATATACAAATTTTTACCAGGATTGCAGCTTTTGAAGGCAGCGAAAAAACAGGTAATATGTTTGCTTTAGAGGTCAATTAGCAAGTTTGTTAAAAAGCAAATGTACCATTTATTTGAAACAACAGGATGATATCCATATTAAATTTGCATGAAACAAGGACGAAACGGTTGAGCCGGGCTAAAGCCGCAGCTCAATGGATTGAAAAAAAAAAGACTGTTCAAAATTCGGTGCCACTTCCAACTTTCCCCGAAGGCTTTCGGGGAAGGCTTTCGGGGAAGACTTTCGGGGAAGGCTTTCGGGGTTTAACTTCCCCTCTAGGTAATTTACCCAGATCCTCCCCGCAAGCAACGCAATCATTTTCGGTGGTATCACTGATTGACCCACATTTCATTCTTCCGTACTCTTGTTGTGGTGGTTCTCCTTTCAGAATCGCCTCAAAACCAATAATTCACTAAAATTGAATTTATCATGAAGAAGATGAACCAATTGTTTGCTTTTATCCTTGTAATCTGTGCTTTAGGAGCCTCTGCCCAAGAAAAAAGCAGCCTGTTTAGTTACGATTTTGGCGCCGATCTGACGAGCAAATATGTCTGGCGCGGAACACAGTACGGAGGAAGCTATCCCAGCATCCAACCTTTTGCTGAATTGGGTATTGGCCCCGTAACCTTAGGGGCCTGGGGTGCCTATACCCTTGCAGGGCCCAATCCATACCAGGAATTCGACCTGTACTTGTCGGCCAGTTTTGTGGACGAAATGTTCACCTTAACCCTGACCGATTACTATTTTCCCGATACCTCGGATTATAAGTATTTTCAATACAACAAAGACAAAACAGGGCATATCCTTGAAGGTGCAGTTAGCTTTAACGGAACCGAAAAAGTGCCTGTCTCGCTGATGGTGGCTGTTAATTTTTATGGTGCCGATGCCCAAAAAATCAACAACGATATTAACAGCCCCGATTTTAATAAAAAGGATGGTATCCAGTACTCCACTTATATGGAGCTGGGTTATGCTTTTAAAATCAAAGAGATGGAAATGAATGCCTTTGCAGGGATGACGTTTAACAAACCAAAGGCTGCAGATTCGTTAACCGGATATCCCGGTGAAACCGGATTTTACGGAACAGGCCCCGGAGTGGTGAACTTGGGACTAAAGGCTTCCAAATCGGTAAAAATCACCGATTCGTACTCCATGCCTTTGACCTGTGCTGTGATCGCAAACCCGCAGGCTGAGAAAGTATTTTTAGTGTTTGGAATTTCTTTTTAATCTAATTGATAAAACATGTTTAATACAGGTACAACAACATTTATGCTCATCAGCACCAGCCTGGTCATGCTGATGACTCCCGGACTGGCCTTCTTTTACGGAGGGTTGGCCGGCAGGAAAAATATCCTGGGCATTATGATGCAAACATTTGTATCATTGGGAATTACCACCGTTATGTGGATTGGCGTAGGTTATTCTTTGTCGTTTAGCGGAGGCGAAGGGGGCATTATCGGAAATCTCGATCATGTTTTTTTGCGTGGGATTGCCATAGATGCAGCGTTTGGTCAGCAAGGTCAGCAATTTCCTGAATATATTTTTATTGCTTACCAGATGATGTTTGCCATTATTACCCCGGCCCTTATTACCGGAGCATTTGTGAACAGGGTCAGTTTTAAAGGCTATTTAATCTTTTTGGTGTTATGGCAGTTGTTTGTCTACTATCCCTTTGTTCACATGATTTGGGGCGGTGGAATTATGGCCGAATGGGGCGTTCTTGATTTTGCAGGTGGTATCGTGGTTCACGCCACAGCAGGTTTTGCAGCGCTGGCTTCTGTTATTTATGTGGGTAAACGCCAGGATAGGCAATCACCTCCAAACAGCATTCCTTTGGTAGCCATTGGTACCGGTTTGTTGTGGTTTGGTTGGTACGGTTTTAATGCCGGTAGCGAATTGGCAGTGGATAAGATTACCACACTGGCATTTTTAAATACCGACATTGCCGCCTCGTTTGCAGCCGTTACCTGGCTAATTGTTGAATGGGTTAAAACCGGAAAACCGAAATTTATTGGTTTGTTAACCGGTGCTGTGGCCGGATTGGCAACCGTAACGCCTGCCGCCGGATTTATCCCTGTTTGGGCTGCCATCATAATTGGTATTGCCTCAGGTATTGTATGTTATATTGCCGTTCACTACAAAAACAAATTCGGATGGGACGATGCACTGGATGTATGGGGCGTTCACGGTATGGGTGGCGTTACAGGGACCATCTTACTGGGAGTTTTTGCAAGTGAAGCCATCAACGGACAAAGTGGTTTGCTCGAAGGAAACAGTGCCTTTTTCTTCAAAGAGGTGATTGCTGTTGTGATTGGAGCTGCCTATGCTTTCCTGTTTACCTACCTGATGCTGGTGGTCATCAACAAAATCACCAAAGTGAAGGTATCCGAAGAGGAAGAAGCCATGGGTCTTGATTATTCACTGCATGGTGAAAACGCGTACGATTCGGGAGCATTATAAAATGATAACCAAAAGGGCTGATTATTTGAAGTTTCAAATAATCAGCCCTTATTTTTTGTCCTGGAAATCCCTAAACAGGCGACAAGTCCCTGGCTTTTTTTATCTCATTCAGGTTGAGCTCGTGGTGTACTTTGTGCAGATCGCAAAACTCCAGAAGTGCTTCCAATGGCAGATTTCCAACCAATTCCTTACCGGTTTGTGGACATCCTCCCAATCCTCCGATTACGGTATCAAACCTGCGGATGCCGGCACGGTAAGCGGCAGCCACCTTTTCGATGCGTTTGTTGGGCAGTGAGTGCAGGTGCAAGCCAAACTCCGCATCAGGAAATTCTTTTATGAGCAACCTGAACACCTTTTCAATGACAAGTGGGTCGGTTTCTCCAAAAATATCCGAAAAGGGAAATACATTCAATTCTTTTCCCATCATCCTGTCCACCCATTCGTACAAGATATCCATGCTCCAGGGATCTCCGTAAACGCTGCCAAAACCCATGGAGAAAAACACCACCAGTTCTTTGCTGTGCTTAAGGCAATTATTCTGAATCCCATCGATGGTTTGATCGGCTTGTTTAAGCGTACTGTTAATGTTTTTGCGTAAAAAAGTGGGCGAGGTCGAAAAAGGGAAAAACACCTGATCAACCTGTTTAAAACTGCATGCCAGCTGCCCGCCTTTTTCGGTGGCTGTAAGCACCGCAATTTCAGAGGTCACTCCGTTCAGGTCAAGTTGGTTAAGTACCTCTGCGGTATCCGCCATTTGCGGGATGATTCTGGGTGATACAAAACTGCCCACTTCTACAGTTTGAAATCCACACCTGAGCAGTTGATTGATATACTGAACTTTTTCGGTAGTGGGAATTATAGTACCGAGCGCCTGAAATCCGTCCCGGGGAGTTTCAATAATTTTTATGATGTTATCCACAGTTAAAGTATTGGTTAACAAGGGCCATCACCTCGTCTTCATCATCCTGGATGCGGGTGATCAGTCCTTCGTCGTTAAATTTAGTAAGTTTAGTGATGATGTGGTCAATAACCCTGTCGGGGAATATATCATGTTGAGTATAAAACTGTCTTTGTTCATGTAAATTTTTAGCCGATTGCACGCATGAAGTGGGCAACTGGGCCAGCTGTTGCTGGCGTTTTTTGTTTTCTTCATCAAAAATATTGATGTCCACGTAAGTATTATTGGTTACTTCCAGGGGATTTTTCAGCTCAAAGCCATGACGGGCTGCAACGGTGAGACCTGCCAACAACATGTAAATATCCGCTGAACCATCAGGGCTGCGCAATTCAACAGTTTGTTTACCGCTCATGTCGATGATATTTCCCTTTTCCTGTGGGTTTACTTTGTGAATCATGTTGGATGGCATTGCCCATCCCAAGGGAACTCTCACGAGCACCGAACGGTTCCGGTCGCCCCAGCAAATATTGGTGGGTGCTTCCTGGTGTGGAACCAACCGGAAATAGGAAGTCGGGTTTTGGTTTCCAAAGGCCGTTAACGATGGTGCAAGTTCCATGTATCCCGCGATTGCCGTTTTGGCGATATCGCTTAATTTACCCTCTTTGATCATCATGTTTTTGCCATCTTTCATCACACGGGTGTGAATATGAAGGCCGCTACCGGCCTTCCCCACGGTAATCTTGGGGGCAAAGGTCACCATCACGCCATACTGCTCGGCCAGAGTGCGTATAATCCATTTGGCTTTCACCAGCTGATCGGCAGCATCTTCAACATTGGTAGGAAGGAACTCAATTTCATTTTGTTCGTACACCATCCCGTTTTTTGTAAAATTACCCACTTCGGAGTGTCCGTATTTTATCAGTCCACCCGATTCAGCAATCAGCTTCATGGCTTCGGTCCTGAAATCGCCCCATTTTGAGTATGGTGAAGATTCGTGGTAGCCTTTTTGATCTTCGGTCTTGAAGAGGCCGTCATCTTCGCTAATGATATAATACTCCAATTCACCCATGGTTTCAAACTCCATGCCCGTTTGCTTTTTAAAGCTGTCGTGGGCTTTTTTCAGGATGTTCTCAGGAGCCCCGCCAAGTGGTTGGCCATTGCGGTCGAAATAAGAGCACATGATATCGAGGGCAGGAATCTGTGAAAATGGATTACGAAACGCGGTTTTATAGCGTGGAATCACATACAGATCGCTGGACCCGGCTTCCACGAATGGTAGCAAGCTGGAACCATCTACACGCTCCCCGGCCATCAGGATGTTGTCGAGGTGTTCGAGGCTACCAATGATAAAGTTTAATGTTTTCAACCTTCCATCCCATCCCACATACCTGAAGTTGATCATTTCAATGTCGTTGTCGACGATGTATCTGATCAAATCATCTTTGGTAAGTTCATTGGCCGACTTATTCAGATATTGTAATACCGGATTGGGATTCATGGTTATATGGTCGCTCATAATCAACAAAATTTGGCCGCAAACTTAGTAAACTTTAAGCAACTACACGGACACTCAAATGGAATTTACAATTACTTGTAGCTAATTTATATAGGGTATAAAAAGGGAGTTACTATACCCGGGCAGGTTTTTGAAACCCGCCTGGGTATGTCAGGGTTAGGGCTTTATCTCACCACTACTTTTCTTACCAGCCTCTGCTGCTCAGTAACGATAATCAGCTGATAAATGCCCGGCGGCAGTTTACCCGGCTGACATTGCATCTGCAGGGTAGCCGTTTCTGTAATGGATTGATGCCATACAGTTCGACCCACTCCATCCAGAAGGGTTAGCTGAATGGCTGAAGCCTCCTTCAATTCTAAACTTAAATAAAAACTTCCCTGTGTTGGATTGGGATAGATAATCAGTTTTTTGAAGTCGTTGAGTTCGCTAATGGAAGTGGCATTGGTTACAAACACCGTTTTTTCCGTGGTAATTCCCGCTTCACACATATTAAATCCCTGATAACCAATGGCGGCTTCTCCTGAATACAAGGTGTTCCAAACGATGGTGGCTGATTGGCCGTTGGAAGTAATGTTGCCGGCAGTCTCCGGTGATAAGGTCCAATTATAATCTGTGGCATAAACGGCTGTTCCACCCGTCAGCGCAGATGAAGTGGTGAGTACCGTATAAACGGTATCCTGTGTCCACAGGATTTCAGCTGCTTCGGGTGATTTCAGGATCGTAAGAGTCTGGTCGTCGGTTACTGTGGTTCCTCCTGCACCTTCCACCGTAAGTGTAAGGGTGAAATGTCCATTGGAGATATCATCGTTTGAAGGAGAATAAACAGCATTCAGAACCTGTGGATCGTCGAACGATCCTGACCCCTGCGTGCTCCACAGCACGGAGTTATAGTTGGTGGCCATGCCGGAAAGTTGTATTTCCGGAACGTCACAGATGTCCTGATCAAAACCGGCCCAACCTGTGGTGGTTTGCACCTGTGGAAGGGTGATCAAATCAATCCAGGCGCAATCTTCAAGGTCGTCTGATTCGGCAAATTTGATAAACATCCAGATTAGCGTATGCTTGCCGGTGGTAACAGGATAGGAAACACGAGTCCAGTCGAACTCACCTGACCAACTGCCCTTTTCCTGTCCATCCATGATAAAATTAATCAATCCGTTTCCTTCCAGGGTGGCTGATTTGATTAAAAAGGATACAGAATCAGGTGAATATACCTGGTAAGCCAGCGTAAGTATCGACATTTGACTGGCTGTAATATCTGCAGAGCGAAGTGCAAAATTCCCTTCATATTTTACCTGATGATCCACTACCCATGGATGGGCCTGGTCGTTTAACCATTCAAATTTGGTTAAGTCGCCTGTTTCCCAATCTTCGACGGTTACACCAACCTTTACAAATACCGAATCTACTGTATTGTAAAGACCGGTTTCGTTTTGGTTGACCAAAATGATTTCTGTTCCCATGGGCGTGTTGCCGTCGGTTTCAAATAGGAAGGTAACCACCATGGTGGAATCTGCCGGCAGAGTTTCGGTTGATGTGGCGTCGGTGTAGATGCGGGTAAAGTTATTTTCGGTAAACAACGAAGAGACAAGCGATTTGGTAGCGCTGTGTCCTTGATTTTGAATGTCGAACTGAATTTCGTAGGTTTCACCTGCATCCACAATTCCATTTGAATTGCCCGTCACCAGGGTCAGGTGAAAGAAGTTTACTTTGATGTCAGGAGCATTCACGGTCATCTCAATTTCAGATTCCCAGGTAGTTTCACCACTCACGGCCGATACATGAAAGATAACCTGATGCTGATCGGGAATATTCCCGGCAACAGTAAAAGAGAACCCGTTTTCGATCATGATTTCCTGCTCGGCTTCGATGGTGCCGTAGGTTTCGGTATTATCGGAAAGCTGAATAAATTGATCATCGCAGGAAACTGTCACCACGGTGTTGTTGGCGGCTTCTGTACCCACATTTTTCATTTTTAATGAAAGATAGGTCTCGTCTCCAAAACAGATAAAATCACTGCCATTGCTATTCAAAAAAGATTTTTCGATGTTGAGCAAATAGGGTCCGCTTGGTGGCACACAAAGCAATTGGGTATGATAACGGAAGTAATTTTGTTTGGTGATGACCAGATCCACCAGGGTGCCCGGTACAATGTAGTCCACCGGAATAACCTGTGGTTCTCCGGTTCCTTCGGCCACGGCAATAATCTGTCCGTCAGCTGAAAGGCAAATCAATGACCCCGCATCCGCAGTGATTTCAAAAGTGGGCAATCCGCTTAATATCACTTCATTGTGATCTATCGTTAACTCCTGGGGCACTTCGGTGTATACATTCAGGAAGGCATCGCCATGGTGATGGAATAAATTGTATGTAACTTCTTTGTTACCGGTGTTGTATGGCCATCCGGTGTATTCGAGAAAGATTTTTCCATAGGCATTGGCAAAAGCCGGCAGTGTGCCATGGGTTTCAGGGAAATTACCACCATAGTCGGGCATAAAGTCGGGCCACATATAGTCGTACAATCCCCATACATAAGCGTCGTTTACAAATGAATAACTTACCTCCGAGGCGGCAATCAATCCAAGGGCTCCACTGGCATGACCACCATAGGTGTAGCGGTGGAATTTTTCGGAAAATACTTCCGAAGAATTGTTGTATTTACCTGTTAAACAGTTGATGGACATCACAAATGTTAAATCGGTGTTGGTCAAACCATTGATGCTGCCTTTGTTATAGCCTGGTTCACCCCAGCCGACTTCGTTGCCATGGTCGCGGTGCTGCAGCATAAACGAACCCTGATTGATGGCCTGGTTGATGTCGTCGGAATTTCCTCCTTGCCAGGCTCCAAGCTCACCGGGAGTTTCGGTAATATAATTTACACCGTTGGGTCCAAAATATTCCATTACGCCTGAGGTGTTGGGAGCTGTTGACCAGGGGTCAACTTCAGGATTTCCTTCATACACTTCGTTGATGCGTATCGGGTGTTTTCCCAGCTCGTTTTTCCAGAATCCGCCAACTGTTTCGGAGCAAATTTGAAACCAGCGCTCCGTTTGCCAGCCCAATGCTGTAATAGGGTGATCGTAGAAATCAAAACTTGTGGGAGGATTGGTTTCGTAGTCAATAAACTTTTTGATCATGGTTTTAAGCTGATCCCCGTTTTGTGCCGTGATGCGTGCAAAAACAATGTCAGGCATGCTGTTGTTGTCCACATCGGCCAGGATATTGTCCGAAACACAGTAATTATCCCATATAGGAGAAATGATGGTATTGTTCATGTTGGTGCCATAATCTCCCAAAAGAAGAACGGCGGCCGGCGGGGTTTGCCAATCGGCATAGATGGAGTTGATGTAGGCTTCGAGGGCGATGGCGTTTACACCACCAATTTCGCCCAAAGTAACCACTCCGGTGTGGATGCCCTGCATGTTTCTGAAACGACTGATGGTATCGGCCCAGGCAACAAATTCAGTATCGTTGGGGGTGATGATCAGGTACTCGTACTCGTTGCTGCTTCTGGCGGCAGCGATTTGTTTTGCATAATCTATCTCAGGCAGCACCTGGCTGTTTACAATGGAGTTTTTCAGGATGGGATCCCACCAGCGGCTTCTCAACCGCTCTGTGCCATAGGTCCCGTCGCCACCTTCGGCAATTACCTGAATTTTGATGTCCCGGTATACCTTCAATTGTTTGGTGACCGGATTGTATTGGTAGGGTGTAATTCCCAGTCGTACTACATTTACCCCACGCAAAGCCGAAGGTGTTGAAACAATCACCGGTT
>Ga0210046_1003296_pt1 | contig 10853 bp, 6 predicted proteins | sample CryGeyCG2114_250_FD_185461 | JGI IMG/M metagenome (GOLD analysis project Ga0210046, IMG submission 185461) | Groundwater microbial communities from aquifer - Crystal Geyser CG18_big_fil_WC_8/21/14_2.50 (SPAdes) (version 2) | ecosystem: Environmental > Aquatic > Deep subsurface > Groundwater ... | reverse complement strand
TGAATTTCAAGTAGTTTGCATATCATTTCTGTATTACCATCTTCGGTAAGAACAAGATATTCTTTGTTGTCTTCAATATTGTCAAGTTCCTCTGCTAATGACAGATATTGGTTTAGTTTGTCAACTATTAATTTTCCAAAATATTCAATAAGTGGCTCAAAATTCCCATTATCTGCAATTACTAAAGTTTCGTAATACTCTTTACGTTTTTCATTCGGAATTGTGATTGGGAAAAAACCATTCTTTAGAAGTATTAAATTTAGAATTAAACGAGAAATTCGCCCATTACCATCTAAAAAAGGGTGAATTGAAACCATCTTATAATGAAATAGAACTGCAACAACTAAAGATGATATTTTATTGTTTTTATTGACTCTATAATACCATTGAAATAGTTTGTTCAATTCGGTATCTATTGTTTTGTAGTCAAATTCAATTTTTGAACCATCTGGATGTTGGATATAGACTTTGGCTTGTCGATATTCTCCACTGTCCATAAGAATTTCTTGAAGTAATAATAGGTCAAGTAAAGTGAACTCAACATCTACTAAATCAAAAAGAAAGCTAATTGAGGCAAAGCTTTTACCTAAACTTAAATATCTGTTCTTTTTTTCTATGTAATAAGACTTTAATCTTGGGTCTTGCTGTGTTAAATAGTCCAATTGCAAACCTAATTCTTCTCGGATTTCAGGATTTAAAGAATTCAAATGAGATTTACTTCCGATGATAAATGATTCTTGAGCAATTTTTAGAAGAGTTGAATTTCCTTGACCCAATTCCTCCACTTTTGCTTTCAAAGTATCTACTTCTGAAATAATATTTAACTCACTTAATTTTTCTTCGGTCATTTTTTTTTCAGCTTGTTGCCAACTTATATATATGTCTGACAAAATCAGACTTATCTACCCAATTTTGGGTGTATATGTCTGACAAATGTCAGTTTTATCTATGTTCAAAAATAATAATAAAATCTTACAAATCATCAAAAGGGCTTTTAATTTGTTGAATGCTTTTTGTACTTACATGTGTGTATATTTCAGTTGTTTTACTGCTATTGTGTCCTAATAATTCTTGTATGTAGCGAAGATCAGTACCGCTTTCAAGTAAATGAGTAGCGTAACTGTGTCGCAACCAATGTAATGTAACAGGTTTTTTAATTCTTGCTTTGTGTAAAGCCTGCTTTAATACACTTTGTAAACTTTTGTCTGAATATGGTGTTCCAGTTTTTTGCCCTTCAAATAAATAGGTTATTGGTTTGTAAACCTTGTAGTATTCTCTTAGAAGTTCTAATATTTTAGTACTTAGTGGAACAATTCGATCTTTTTTACCTTTTGAATTTTTTAATAAAACTATATTTCTTTTAGAATCAATATGATGAGGTTGTAAAGCTAATAATTCGCCACAGCGTAAGCCACAAGAGTAAATTAAACTCAACATCGTTCTGTGTTTTAAATTAGAAGGAGCATTCAAAATATTTTTAACTTCTTCTTTGCTCAATACATTTGGTAAAAGCTTTTCTCTTCTGGGTCTATGTATTAAATCAACATCTATCTTATAATTTTCAACTGTTTTAAAAAATAACTTTATCGCATTAACAATTTGATTTTGAAAGGATGCTGAATAGTTTTTGGCTAAAATATACTCGTTGTTAAACCGAATAATATCGGTATTTGTAATTTGTTCTACTGGTTTATCTAGATAGAATTTAAAAAATGTCCGAATGGCTTCAATATAAGTTTTAATGGTATTATCGCTATATCTTTTCGATGCTAACCACAGCTTAAATTCAGCTATTTTGTGTTGCGTAACAATTGGTAATACGATTTCTTTTTTTAATAGCGAACTATCTATAATTGCTTTAGTTTCAAAAACAGTATGAATCAATTTTAAGTTTTCCTCACTATAAGGTAAATACCATGCTTTGTGTGTGAAACTAAACTTAGAACCTTGTATGCTTTTTGCAAGTTGTTTCAGTTCCTCATCAATAGGAAAGTGAAGTAACAACACCAATTCTTTACGATGCTTTATTTGCTTTAATATTATTTTCTTTTTTATCTCAGAAAAACATATTTCGGGACTCAACATTTCTGTTACTTTCATATTACTTACTCAAAATTTTAAACTCTGTACGTCTGTTTTCTTGATGAGCAGCTTCTTTTTCATCTTCAAACTTAAGTTTTGCAATTTCTGCATCGGTAATTACTAAACGTGATTCTCCATAACCTTTAGAAATAAGCCTGTCCGTAGAAATACCATTTTTAATTAAATAATCCACGCACGATTGAGCTCTTTTTTGCGATAAGTCTTCGTTATATTTATCACCACCTCTTGAATCGGTATGTGCCGAAAGCTCAATTTTAATGGTAGGATTTTCATTCAATAATTTCACTAATCTATCTAGCTCATTTTTAGAAGCATCACGCAAAGTTGCTTTGTTGTAATCATAAAAAATGTTTTTTAACACAATGATACTTCCAATGTCAATTTTCTTGAGATCAATGTTTTTTTCCACTTCCTGATAAGCTGCAGTTACTGGTATGTTAAAGTTTTCAGAGTGGAATAAATAACCCTCTTTCCTCACAATTAAACCATAGTTTTTTCCAGAAGGCAAAGTAACCAAATACTTTCCAGTACTTTCATTCGATTCGAAAGTTGCTAAGGAAATATTCGCTTCCACATCAATTAATTCAATGCTTGCTCCTAAAGGTAGTTTGGTTTTGTCGTCTCTTATAATACCTTTTAAAATAGTGATGTTTTTACCTCCTTCTATGGTTTTTTCAACCACTTTTTCACTTACTGGTTTGGCAATGGAAGCCAATAAATTATCTTCTGAACTTACTTGCATTGGTTTTTCAGGTCCTAAAAAAGTAATCAAATAAATGTCCTTTTCTCCATAACCATCTGTTTTAAAAGAAGAATAATAGCCTCTTCGTCCACTTGAGTTAATTACAAAAAACACATCATCATCAACCGTATTGATAGGGTAACCAATGTTTTTTGGTTCACTCCATGTTCCATTGTCATTCAGCGTGGAAACAAAAATATCAAAACCTCCCATAGTTTTATGTCCTTGAGAACTGAAATAAAGCGTTTTTCCATCAGGATGAATCAGCACAGCTTCTTCTTTGTATTTAGTGTTAATTTTCGGACCTAAATTAGTTGCTTCGCCCCAGTCTTTTGTTTTTTCATCCCAATGCGTTACATAAATATCGTGCATACCAAATCCTCCTGGTTTGTTGCTCACAAAATATAAGGTTTTTCCATCGCTCGAATAACTTGCTGATGATTCATGCATTTTAGTATTGATGTTTTTAGTCATTCGTTTGGGTTTCGACCAAGCTGAACCAATTAATTTACTTTCAAATAAATTTCCATCTCCTTTTTCATCTTTATAGATAATCATACTTTGAGCATCGGGTGCAACTGCAACAGTAGCATCATGTTCGTCAGAATTCACAGGTGTTCCTAAGTTTTCAGGGGTAGTCCATTTTCCATCTACTTTTTTTGTGATGTAAATATCTTCAAAATATTCATTCAAACCAGCATCAACTCCACCACCTGTTGTGGTGTTTCTTCGTGATGTAAAAAGCATTACCGATTCATCGGCATTAATAATAGCACCATATTCAGGGTATTTTGAATTAACAACGCCACCAAAATTATCGATAAAAACACGCTCGGGTTTTGCAACCAATTCTTTGGCTGTTTTACATTCTTCAATGCGTTTAACCACATCTTCTATTTCTAGTGGATTTTTACTAGACAATGCAGCTTTGTATTTTTCAAAAGCAGCTATTGCTTTATCAAAATTCATGGTTATATGATAAGCTCTTCCTAAGTGATATTGAATGTCGTTTGCAACAGTGGGATTAAGTTGTAGTGCTTTTTCTAAATGTGGAACACTTTCTTCTTTATAAACGGAAGAAACCAAATAGCACCTTCCTAATTTATAATTCAATTCAGCATTGTTTGGGTTGAATTTATTTGCTCTAGAAAAAAGGGGTAGAGCTTCTTTGTAATAACTCACTCTAACTTTATATTCATTGTCGTTATCATTAATGTAGGTTGATGGAATTACTTCAAAAAGCTTGTTTCCAGCATCTAAATTGTCTTTTGCTTCTTTAAAGGCATCTTTCTGCTCTTTAAATAATTTTTTATCAAAAGGAGTGTCTGTTTGTGCTATACTGTTAAAAGTTAAAAGTATAAAGCTAAAAGTTAAAAGTAGTGTTATTTTTGTTTTACTCATGGTTTTAAATTTTAGATTATTGTATTGGTGAGACTTCTTGTTCATATTTGTTGTTAGTTGACAGTTTATTATTTTAACTTAATTTTAGTTGAGAAGCTAACACACGTAGCCAACGGAAAGACGTTATCACTTAACATCTAATTCCTAACTACTTAATTACATATTTGTTGAGCAAAGTTTTTACCGTTTTTCAAGCCTAATTCAGCGGCTTTTCTCCAATCTTCGCAGGCTTTGTCTTCTTGTCGGAGCATTTCGTAAGCAATACCTCTGTTTAGGTAAGCAGCACCATATTCTTTATCTAAACTAATGGCTTTGTTGCAATCTTCCACTGCTCCTTTATAGTCTTCTAATTTATATTTTGCTGATGCTCTGTTGTTAAAAGCAAAGGCATATTTAGGGTTGAGCATAATGCATTCGTCAAAATCTTTTATTGCACCTTTAAAATCACCTTTTTCAAGTTTGGCTAATCCTCTGTTGTTGTAAGCAATGTGATAATTATCTTGCAGCAAAATGGCTTTCGAGTAGCTTTTTATTGCCAACTCATATTCTTTGTTTGCTCTGTAAGCACTGCCTAAATTGTTGTGAGCAAAACTTAATTTTCCATCAATGATAATGGCTTTTTCGTAATCTTTTATAGCACCTTTAATGTCATCTAATTTTTTCTTAGCACTTCCCCTGTCATTGAAAGCATAAGCATAATCGGGTTTGTTTCTTATGGCATTATCAAATTGTGTGATTGCTTCTTTGTATTTTTCTTCTAAAAACAACAACATTCCGCTATAATAGTAGGCTTCTGCATTTTTTGCATCAATTTCAACTGCTCTTGTAAAATCTTTGTTTGCAGCTTCCGTATTCCCTAATTCATAATAAGAACGTCCTCTCAAAAAATGAGCGTTATTAGAATCAGGATTTAGTTCTACTACTTTGTTGAAATCAACAATAGCTTCATTGTAGTTTTTTAATTGATACTTTACCGACCCTCTATTAAAGTAGGCTTTTTCGAATGATGGCAAAAGCTCAATGGCTTGATTAAAGTCCTCAACAGCACCATTTAAGTTTTTTGCTTCAATTTTTTGTACGCCCGAATTGTAAAAATCCTGTGCTTTTCCCTCTACGATAGAAGATGTGTCACCAACAACAACATCTTGAGCTAAAAGGGTGGAAGAGGTGTTGTAAATAATAAATATCCCAAAAAGAGATAAAAAAAAGATAGTATTTCTCATATTTTATTTTTTATTTAAATTAGTTTTTAAAAGTATAAAATTAATAGAACTTTACAAAATGTTTTTTAAAGTTTGGTAAAAATAATGAATAATGAAAATAGCAACAAATCAATTAAGTAGCGTAATTACGTACTTTAAAAATGAACTTAATAGTTTTTATGCTCCAAATGAAGTGCAAAGTATGCTTTTTGTTGTGTTGCATCATTATTTTAAGTTATCTAAAAGTGAAATTATTTTACAGCCAACTAAGTTGTTTTCGGAATCGGATTTGCTGCTGGTTATAAATACTGTTAAAGCACTGAAAACATATAAACCATTGGCTTATATTCTTGGCGAGTGGGAATTTTTTGGAATAACCTTAAAAGTTAATGAATATGTGCTAATTCCCAGGCCTGAAACAGAAGAATTAGTTCAATTAATTTTGCATGAAAATCCGTTGGCAACTTCTATTTTAGACATTGGAACTGGTTCTGGATGTATTGCGTTAGCTATAAAGAAAAATTTACCTCAAGCAAAAGTTGAGGCTTGGGATGTTTCTGAAAAAGCATTAGCAATTGCGAAAACCAATGCACTTGAAAATAAGTTAACTGTTAATTTTAAATGTGTTGACATACTTAATATTGATGTTGCGTTACATGAAAAATTTGATGTGATTGTAAGTAATCCGCCTTATATTCAACAAAAAGAAAAAGGATTAATGGATAAAAATGTACTCGATTTTGAACCGCATTTGGCTTTGTTTGTTGAAAATAACAATCCATTGTTGTTTTATGAAAAAATAGGTGAATTTGCTGTAAAAAATCTGAATAAAAACGGAAAAATATATTTTGAAATTAATGAAGCTTTTGGAAATGAAGTTGCAGCGTTATTGAGAAAGAATGGATTTCAACAAGTGGAAATAGGTAAAGACATCAACGGAAAAGACAGAATAGTTCAGGCTTGTTTAGGGTCTTTTTAGCTAAAAAAAATCGGCTAAACTCTAATTATAATAGCAATTATTTTTTAAATTCAAATTTCTTTCTGAACAAAATATTGTCAGTTCTGGCAACCAGACAAAAATTTATCCAGCGTAGAAGATGACGTTTAATGGGAGTAGTAATGAATAAAAATAATCACTACGAATCGAGTAAAATAATGTGGCTAAAGCCTTTCGTTGACTGGCTTTAATAGCCCCGACCTTAAGGTCGGGGTAAAAAATCGTAATCAACTCATTTGGCTTTAGCCACATTATTTGGTTAGTAGTGAAAATAGTTTATAAATATATGATAAACAACATTTTAAAAAATACGTCAATGGTAGTAGGTTTAATGGAGTGCTAACGGAATTAAACTGTATCGAGAACAAAAAAAAACATCAACTTCTCGATACGCCCTCATACTTCGGGCTACTCGAAGTGACAGTTTTCATTAAATAATGAAGTGAAAAATGATTTCTTGTTTACTGTTATAACTAAAGCTTAGCCCAAAATCTCTACTTAATAACTCCTTTGTTTTTCACAATAATATCTTTAGTCATTGCTTTTAAAACTTCTCCTGCCTGAACGATTAATGCTTCGGAAGGAGGGAAGGGCATTGGTCGGTTTGCATTTAATTGTTTTTGGGTCTCTGGCGATAGAGCTGCCAAATCGCCAAAAGCAAGACCATAAAAATTTTCAAAAAATGCTTCTGAAACAATAGGGTCTGTTTTTATTAAATTGGATGATAGATTATCATAGTAATTTAAAGTTCCTGCTATTTTAGCTGCTTTTCTTTGTTGGTATCTTTTCACCGTACAACTAATTGTTTTGTATTTGGTTATTTTAATATCGTTTCCTAAACTGTCTTTTTTAACATTTCCGTTGGCATCCAACACATAATCAAAACCATCAGGAATTTCTTTACTTTCACTAGAAACAGTTTCTTTTAATTCTTCAGGAGAAACAGCTATTAACTCCATATTTAAAATGATAGAGTAGTGATATAGCAACGTGGTGTCAATGTAGCTATCGTAGTTTAGCCAATTGGCATCTAAATCATCTATATTGATACTTTGCACATTGTCCATCATAGTTTGAGGGGCAACAATGTTGGCATTATTTTCTATTCTGAAAAAAACATTGGTAGTGCCGAAGTATTTAGCTTCAGCTATTTTTTCATCAACTAATGGATAATTTGGCGTAAAATTTTTCGCTTCTATAAAAAGATTGAAGGCTTTACGGGCATCAAATCGATTGTTGGTTAATAAGAGTTCATTCCCTTTTTCAAAAGCATAAACAGTAGCTTGATTTCTTGCGTTTTCAATGTCTTTAGAATAGTCAGTTTTGTCATAATTAATTCCAACAGGTGGTAATTTTGCAGCTAACTCTTGTCTTCTTATTAAGTTTGAATATAAAAAGAAAATTTTACTCCAATTAGCTGGGTCTCCAATTTGTTTTAACTGGTTAATTTCAGTAATGTCCTTAGCGTTTGCCAATCGATAGGCATCATTAAAAACATCTACTTCTTCAAATTTACCAGGGTCTTTCATGATTTTTTTTGCAGAAATATTCATAGCAGAATCATAATCTCCTTTTTCAAGTTTTTTAGAAGAAGATTTACAAGCAATAATTGATGCTATAAGAATAAAGACAGTTATATATTTTTTCATGGTTAAGTTTTTATTTTCAAAGGTAAAAAAATGATGGCATAAATACTAATTGTAAATTAAAGTTCCTTGTTGTTTTAGAATGGATAACCAATTCCTAAATTAAGGTTTGGTGTTTTCCATTGCAAGTTAAATTCGTTAGGATTTAATGAAGCAGGGTCTTTAAGTTTGGCTGCTAAGTCAAATCGGAAAAGAAAAAAGCCAAAATCTAATCGTAATCCAATACCTGTTCCAACAGCAACATCTTGCCAAAATTTATCCAATCTAATTTCTGCATTAGGTCGCTGTTCATCGGGTCTGGTAATCCAAATGTTTCCAGCATCAACAAAAACAGCCCCTTTAAAAAGTTTAGTAATATCAAAACGATATTCTAAATTACCTTCAATTTTTATTTCACCAATTTGGTTTACAAATTGTGTTGAAATTAAGGAATCTGGTAAGGAACCTGGTCCTAGTGTTCTTGCTTGCCATGCTCTAATTCCGTTTGCTCCACCTCCAAAGTAACTTTTTTCAAAAGGCAACACATTCAAGTTTCCATAAGGTCGTCCAATACCAAAAGCAATTCTACTTACCAAGGCAGAAAATGGTGCTTGGTTGTAGTAGCGATAATCAAAATCAAATTTCATGTATTGTGCGTATTGTATATGAAAATATTCAAATCCACCTTTTTCATTTTTTGGGGTGTTGAGCATCACATCGCTTAACCACAAAGTGTTTCCTGCAAATTCAGTACTAAATCGAAAAAACTTAAAATCCCTGGTTTTATTTGATGTTTGATTGTTATAAACGTAGGTGTAGTTAGATGCACTAATAAGATGATCGGTAAAACTACTTATAATAAAAGGATTGTTTTCTTGCTCAATACGTGTTTTAAATTGTTCTGTAAGATGAATTTTAATTAAACTAATCGTAAAAGGATTTAGAAAATGTTTTTTATACTTATTCTTCGCATTCCAAAAATAACCAAATGAAAATTGTGTTAAGTTTCTTTCATATTCAGGTCTGTTTTGATAGTTTAAAATGTAATTAAAAGATGTTTTCGGGTTTAAGTTTTTAGAAAACTTTTCAAAACTTATCGGTAGCAGGAATCTAGGAATTTCTAGATTTACTTCAGGTCCAAATTCAAATGTGTTGAAAACTCCAAAAATAAGTTGCTCTTTTTGGGGCTGATTAATTAATTGTTGCACCTCTAAACCACCATTTAATCTAACTGTTAGCCTTTCTCCACTGTGAAATAAATTTTTATGTAAATAAACAACACCCCCTTTTATACCTAGATTTCCACCACTGTTTGTTCCTGTTGCTTCAATAGATGATGATTTAATTTTTTGAGGCGTTAGAAATATGTTTGTGATTAAAATTGGTGGTTGTATGGAGTCGCTGGAACTAGATACATTTTGTTTGTCATATTGAATGTTAACCGTTCTAAAAAGACCTAATTCAGAAAAATGTTTATAGGTAGCTTGTTGGTCTTCCAACGAATAGAATTCATTTGGTTTTATATTTACAGCATGGTTGATTATTTTTGGTTTATAAATTAACTTATAATCATGAGCTATTATTAATCCATTATATGAAGTGGTGTCAAAATTATAGATGTTTTTATTGATAAAATCATGGCTTAAATAAACATTTACTTCAGAAACTTTAGATTTTCGATGCAATAAGTCATTGGTTATGGAATCATTATTTTTATTTTTGTTTTCTATTTGAACATAAACATTTACTTCTTTGTTGCCAATAGTGGTATCTATTTTAAATTTCACGTAATCTTTGGTGAAATAAAAATAACCTTCATCACGTAACACATCTCTAATTCGTTGTCTTTCATTTTCCAATACATCCATATCCAACGGTTTGTTTTTTTTGATGAAAGAACGGTAGTGCTTCATTACAACAATTGGACGAAGAGCGGGGTCTTCAATTTTATAATCTATCCATTTAACAATATAAGGTTCACCAGTTTTAATAGTATATTTAACTTTCACTTTGTTTTTATGAATTTTAGTAGTGTAAGTTACGTTGTTATCGAAATAACTCTTGCTTTTCAGGTATAATCCCAATTGTGTTGCCGATTTAGCAGTAACTAAAGAATCATAAACAACAGGAGCTTCACCTATTTGTCTGAAATCTGACACTCCCTTTTTATTGAAAGCGTTAAAAACACCCAAGTGGTATCTAAAAACACCCAAAATTTTCCGATTAGGTTTTTGCTTTAAATAGCTTTTTAACTCATCTTTATCCACTTTTCGAGTATCAATTTTTATAGTTGAGTTCTGCAAAAACAATTCATCAGGTTTTAAATGTTTAGTGGGGTTACAGGCAAATATAAAAGCTACAAAACAGCTTGTTAACAAGGCTTTGATGAAGTATTGTATTTTATTATTAAAACTCAAAATAAAATTTGTTTTACTATCTGTTTGAATTGCTTATGTTTGCATTTTATTAATTTAACCACAAATAAACAATTTATAAACTGATGAAATCAAAAGCAAGATTACAATTATTAACCATATTGTTGTTATTAACTTTTAGTTTTAATGCACAAGCACAAGAAAACGAAACGCTATCCAAAAAAGACGCCAAACAACTACTCGAAATTGCTGAGCAAGAATTTGAGGAAAATAAGTTTTTAGATGCACTCGACAAATTTACGCAGTTATATAATTATAAGCCAAGTGATGTTTATTATAAGTTGATGATGGGGATTTGTTTAACTTATGACCCCAACCAAAAAGACAGAGCCATTGAAATTATTGAGC
>Ga0210046_1003295_pt1 | contig 10855 bp, 13 predicted proteins | sample CryGeyCG2114_250_FD_185461 | JGI IMG/M metagenome (GOLD analysis project Ga0210046, IMG submission 185461) | Groundwater microbial communities from aquifer - Crystal Geyser CG18_big_fil_WC_8/21/14_2.50 (SPAdes) (version 2) | ecosystem: Environmental > Aquatic > Deep subsurface > Groundwater ... | reverse complement strand
GTTCTCCGCCACCTTCTCCGACGAGATCAAAAAACTGTCCGAAGATTTTCTGATCTATCCGACCCTGATCGAAGTGGCGCGCAGCAATGCCCTGGCCGAGAACATCACGCAGAAAGTCTATCTGGTTGAACAAGCCGACAAACACGCGCTGCTGGCGCAGTTGCTCAAGGGCGACGATGCGAAGCAGGTGATCGTGTTCACCAAGACCAAACTCACCGCCAGCCGTTTGGCGCGGCAGTTGCAGCGCGAGGGCGTCGCCGCCGATGCCATTCACGGCGACAAGAGCCAGCTGGAGCGCCAGCAAGCGCTGGAGGCATTCAAGCAAGGCAAAGTGGCCGTGTTGATCGCCACCGATGTCGCCGCGCGCGGGCTGGACATCGACCATCTGCCGATGGTGATCAACTACGAAATTCCGCACGCGGCCGAGGATTATGTGCACCGCATCGGGCGCACCGGTCGCGCCGGCGCCTCGGGCAAGGCGCTCTCGCTGGTGTCGCCGGAAGAAGAGAAATATCTGGTCGAGATCGAGAAGCTGATCAAGACCCGGATCGAAAAAGAAGTTGCTGCGGTGCCGCATGTCTCCACCCGATCAGCACGCCCGCCGGCTGCAGCGCGCGAACCGCATCACGCCTACCACAAGCCGGCAGCGAACAAACCGGCCCACGATCCGTGGTTTGACCAGCCCTACGTGCCCAAGGTCACCGAACCGGCGCCGCCAACCGCCAAAGCGGAATTCGCCCTGGACAAACCGAAAGCGCCGATCCCGGCCTTGTTCCGGCGTTCGAACTGACGACGCTATCCGGCGCGCGGTGAGTAGAACGCCATGACCGTCGCGCTGACCATTGCTCCCATCTTTCTGCTGATCCTGCTCGGCGCGCTAATGCGCCGCTGGTTTGGTTTGCGCGACGACTTCTGGCCGCAGCTCGACCGCCTGATCTACTACATTTTTTTCCCCGCGCTGCTGTTCCACACGCTGTCGCACTTCACCATCGACGTGGGCGCGGCGACACCGATGCTGGCGGTGGCCGCGCTATATATGGGCGCGGGCATTTTGCTCGGCCTGCTGGCCCGGCCGCTGCTGCATGCGCCGAACAAGGTGTATGCCGCGACTTTTCAATCATTCTTCCGCTTCAACAGCTATGTCGGCCTCGCCATCGCCGGCAGCCTGCACGGTGCGCAAGGACTCGCCGCCATCGGCCTGCTGATGGGATTCATGGTTCCCATCGCCAACGTGGCCAGCGTGCTGATGCTGGCGCGGCACAGCGAGAGCCACTGGCTGCGCGAGATATTGCTCAACCCGCTGATCCTGGCCACCGCCGGCGGCATCACCTTCAGCCTGACCGGACTGGCCCTGCCCGCGATGCTGAACAGCACACTGGGCTTGCTGTCGCAGGCCTCGCTGCCGATGGGGCTGATCGCGGTCGGTTCCGGCTTGCGGCTGAAGGGATTACATAGCCAGCGCGGCACCTTGTGGTACGGCGTGACGGCAAAGTTGCTGATCGTGCCCGCGATCGCGTGGGGCTTGGCGACCCTGTTCGGTTTGAGCGGGGTCTATTTCAACATCGCCGTGCTGATGGCGGCGCTGCCGGTCTCCACCATGGCCTACGTGCTGGCGACGCGCATGGGCGGCGACGGCGACACCATCGCCGCACAGGTAATGTTAAGCACCCTGCTTGCCGCGCTGACCCTGCCGCTGTGGTTGTTCCTGCTGGGCTTTTGAATCGGAGCGTCTGTGTTATGGCCGCGTCTGGCCAAGTGCTTTCAGCAATTCCGCAGCGTCATCTGTGCTCTGTGCCGGCGCTTGCGGCCCTTCTATTTTTTCGGCCATCCAATCCACTATTTCTCCGGCGCCCCATGCCAGCAGCCAGGCGAGGATAAAGACCAGCAGTCCGCGTGCCATGCCCTTGGGAATACCCTGTTCTTGCAGATAGCGGCTGATCGCCCATACGGCGATGAAGAACACGAGGGTGGAGATGACCAGATTCCAGAGGGAGGGCAGGGCGAGCATTTTCAGTTTTCTTGGGTGATGCGGATATCGTGCAAAGGGATCATTCCGTTTTTTTCTGCAACAAACTCTTCAGGTCGGCGAAGGGATTGTGCGTCGCCGCCGCCGGCGCGCCGTCCTTGCGGTCGCGCACCACCTCGTCCATCACGCGCGAATGCTCGTTGTCGTGGCAATACAAACACAGCAACTCCCAGTTGCTGCCATCGGTTGGATTGTTGTCGTGATTGTGGTCGCGGTGATGCACCGTCAACTCACGCAGACGTTCGCCGGAGAATTCGCGCCCGCAACGCCCGCAGATGTGCGGATACAGCTTGAGTGCGCGTTCGCGGTAGCCCGCTTCGCGCAGTTCGCGCTGCTTGCGCGCTTCGGCCACGACGCGGTCGAGGCGGTCATGGTCGGGCGTGGTGTGTTTGGGCATGGCATCTCTCCTTTGTTGCTGCCATGACTATAGCAGGAGACGCGGAGACGGAATCTGCCCGAATGGGGCGATCAGACACCTATCCTTGAGCGCAGTCTGCCCAGCATGCCGATGAAATTCCCCGCGCTGACCCTTTCAGCCGGATCGCTGATAGGTTCGACGGTCTGCCGTTTCTGCAGTACCGGCTGGCTGCGTACCAGTTGAAAGCGCTCCAGCATGGATTCAAGATTGCGGGCGAGGAGGCCCTTGCTGACCGGTTTGGGCAGGAAGCGAGTGATCTGTGCCTGATTGATGAGTTCGATCAGGCGCGAGGTGTCGCTGAACGAAGTGACCACGATGCATTGCGTTTGCGGATTGAGTTGCTTGATGGTCTTCAGGATGTAACCGACATTGGACCCGCCCAGCATCAGGTCGGACACCACCACCGACACATTCTGCTTTGCAAGTTCTTCCATCGCGTGTTGGGCATCGCAAGCCCAAACGATCTCGCAGCGGTCTCCCAGTGTCTCGTGCACCGTTTTCGCGGTCGACTCATCATTGTCCATGATGAGAACGCGCGGCTTGATTCCGGCCGCTTCGGGCGGTTCCGGGTTTATTTGCAGTGCGAAGCTGGCTTCGGCGATGGCTGTCGCCTCGGCCACGACCTTTTTTACATCCTCGGCGTTCCACGGCTTCATCAGATAGCGGAACACCTCGCCTTCGTTCACGCTGGCGATGGAGGCGTCGAGGTCGGAATAGCCTGTGAGCAGGATGCGCATCGTGGCTGGCGAGGTCTCGCGCGCGATGCGAAGCAGTTCGGAACCTTGCATCACGGGCATTCGCTGGTCGCTCACGATGACATGCACTTTCTCTTCGCGCAGGATTCGGATGGCTTCGTCCGGATCGGTGGTGGTGCGCACGTCGTAGCCGATAAAAAACAGCATGCGCAGCGAGCGCAGGATGCGTTCTTCGTCATCGATCAGTAACAGGGTCGGTTTGCTCATGTGTGCCTTTCCGGGTCTTGTGCGCAGATTTCCATGCCGGAAGCGGCGGATGCGCCGTTGCGCGCGACGGGCAGGCTGATGTGGAAGCTGCTGCCTTCGCCGATACGGGATTCGACGCTGATGGTGCCGCCGTGCTGCTGGATGATCTGCTGGGTGATGGCCAGCCCGAGCCCCGTCCCCTCGCCCACCGGTTTGGTGGTGAAGAACGGGTCGAAGATTTTATTTGCGACCTCTGCCGGCATGCCCTTGCCGGTATCGGTGACGCTGATACGGATGTGTGCCGCGTCATGCCATGACTTGATGTACAGCTTGCCCTGCGCTTCCATCGCCTGCGCGGCATTGGTGAACAGGTTGAGGAAGACCTGATTGAGCTGCGACGGGGCGCACATGATATCGGGTAAGTGCGCCAGGTCTTTCACCACCTCGACTTTGTTCTTCAGCACGTTGCGCCCGATATTCAGTGCACTCTCGATGCACTCGTTCAGGTTCGCCAGGTCGTTGGCGGCAGCATCCATGCGCGAGAAGTTCTTCAGATCGTGCACCAGTCCGGATATCTGTTCGATGCCGTACAACGAATCGGCCATCAGACCGTCCATTTCCCCCAGCATCTCCTGCGCGTTCGCATCGTTGCGCGTCGCAGCCACCTTCAGTAACTGTGCGGTGATCCGCTCTTCGTCCGCCCCGCCGTCCAGCAACATATCCAACAGCGACTCGTAGTCCGCAATCATGATTTGCACCTGCGAGAACAGTTCCTGCCCGATGGCGACGTTGTTCTGCACGTAGCCGAGTGGCGTGTTGATCTCGTGCGCGACGCCGGCCACCATCTGGCCCAGCGAGGCCATCTTCTCGGACTGGACCAGCGCGAGTTGCGAAGACTTGAGCTGCGTGTAGGCCTGTTCCAATTCTGCAGTGTTGCCTCGCATCTTAACTTCCATCGCCTTCAGCAGATCCATCACGAAGCCGATACCGAGATAGCGCCCGTGGCGCGTCACGATGAAGTCTTCCGTCAGCGGGAACTGCATGTTGGCCGCGACGTGCAGGGCGGCCTCGGCGAGCGGTTGATTCAGCTCCACCAGCAGCGGGGTATTATTGATAAATTCGCGCAACGGGCGCTTACCGTACAGCTCGCGCCCATAATGTTTAAGGTAGATGTTCATGAACAGGTAGCGGCTGATGACCCCGATGGGGCGGCCGTTCTCCACCACGGGTAGCGAAAGCAGCTTGGCATTGCGCGGGTCGGAGAAATGCTTGGTTACCTCTTCCAATCGAATGTCTGGCGACAGTGCGTCGATGGGGGTGACCAGCGAAAATATGCTTTCGTCCGCCGGATTTTGATTGTTCATACTATCTCCTGTGCCGCGTATTATTTTTGTGTATTGCAGAGGCAATCCTATACGGGGAGTGTTACAGGCTGGTTAACGGTCATGACAGCAGTGCCACCCGCGATGTTGCAACTTGCCATGCCCGTTTTCATCACATCGCCCCGCACCGCAGTGAGAGGAGGCGAACGAATCGCTGCGCGAGTCTCGGGTTGACTATTTCGCCGATTTCATACGCATGCGTCCGAATCCCCGAGGGTTGTTGATGTCGGTCGCTCGCCATAGTTGCCGTAACGGTGGCGTGACAGAACGCGGACGAGGATAATCGCGCATGACCAAAACGACCCCAACTCCCGCCGCCCCCGCTGTCAGTACCGCCGGACATTCTTTCAATGAACTGCCTCTGGCCCCCGCCATGCTGGCGAACTTGCAGCAACTCGGCTACCGCACCATGACGCCGATCCAGGCGGCCAGTCTGCCGATCACGCTGGCCGGGCACGACCTGATCGCGCAGGCCAAGACCGGCAGCGGCAAGACCGCCGCATTTGCCTTGCCGCTGCTTACCAGGCTGAATCCGCGCCACTTCGGCGTGCAGGCCATGGTGTTGTGCCCCACGCGCGAACTGGCCGACCAGGTCACGCAGGAGCTGCGCCGGCTGGCGCGCTTCGCCGACAACATCAAGATCCTGTCGCTGGTCGGCGGCAGTACCCTGCGTCCGCAGCGCGACAGTCTGGAGCACGGCGCGCATATCGTCGTCGGCACACCGGGCCGCATCATGGATCACATCGAGCGCGGCAGTCTGAAGCTGGATGCGATCAACACGCTGGTGCTGGACGAAGCCGATCGCATGCTGGACATGGGCTTCTACGACGCCATCGCCTACGTGATCAAACAGTGCCCGATGCAGCGCCAGACGATGCTGTTCTCGGCGACCTATCCGGACGGCGTCACAAGGCTGGCGCGCCAGTTCATGCGCAACCCGCAGGAAGTGAAACTGCTGGAACAGCACGAGGGCAGCAAGATCCGCCAGCGTTTCTACGAGATCAAACCGGAAGAGCGCTTGCAGGCTGTCGCCACGCTGCTTAAACATTATCGCCCGGTCAGCACGCTGGCCTTCTGCAACACCAAGCAGCAATGCCGCGATCTGCTCGACGTGTTGCGCGCGCAAGGCATTCAGGCACTGACGCTGAACGGCGACATGGAGCAGCGCGAGCGCGATCAGGTGCTGATCCGGTTCGCCAACCGCAGCTGCTCGGTGCTGGTGGCGACCGACGTGGCGGCGCGCGGGCTGGACATCGCGCAACTTGAAGCGGTCATCAACGTCGATGTCACGCCCGATCCGGAAGTTCACATTCACCGCATCGGCCGCACCGGACGCGCCGACGAAGCAGGTTGGGCCTTGAGTCTGGCCAGCCCGTCCGAGATGAACCGTGTTTTCAATATCGCCAAAATGATGGGCAGCGAGCCGGAATGGCATGAGCCGGGCGAACTGAAAAACGAAAACAACGCGCCGCTGGTGCCGCCCATGGTCACGCTGCAAATTCTCGGCGGCCGCAAGGAAAAGATGCGCCCCGGCGACGTGCTGGGCGCGCTTACCGGCGAAGCCGGCTTCACCCGCGAGCAGGTCGGCAAGATCACCGTCACCGACATGTCCACCTACGTCGCCGTGTCGTCCGACATTGCGCGCGAGGCGGTAAAACGGTTGGCGGCGGGCAAAGTGAAGGGGCGGGTGGTCAAGGTGCGGGCACTGGTGGAATAAACGCCGACCGCCGTGCAATAAGCCCCGACTTAATACGGTTACAGGTTAAAATGCCGTCCTCGAATTTACCCAGCCGGAGTAAGCCAAAATGCATGCACCCACCTCGTTGAGAACCCTGCCGCAGACCCAACTGTTCCGCAAAGGCGATGTCTTTGTCCTGTTCGGCGAGTTGTTTGGCCGCGGCTACGCCAACGGCCTGGTCAATCAGGCGCGCGATGCCGGGATGACGATTATCGGCGTCACCGTCGGGCGGCGCGACGAGAACAACGCCTTGCGCGCGCTGACCGCCGAGGAGCTGGCGACGGCGGAAGCCAATCTGGGTGGGCGCATCATCAATGTGCCGTTGATGGCGGGTTTCGATCTGGATGCGCCGGCGGGCACCCCGACACCGACCGACCTGATCGCCGACATGACGCTGAAAAGCTGGCAGGACGACAAGCTGGATTGGGCGCAGATCGAGAAGTGCCGCGCGGTCGGCGTGCAGCGTTTCAAGGATTCGGTGGCCAAGGTGATGGCCGAGCTGGACGGCATGATCCCGGACGGTGCCAACGCCTTCTTTGCCCACACCATGGCCGGCGGCATTCCCAAGGTAAAGGTATTCCTCGCCATCGCCAATCGTATCTACAAAGGGCGCGGCGAGCGCTTTATGCCGTCCAGCGCGCTGGTCAACAGCGACTTGGGCAAGCTGATCCTGATGAACTTCGACGAAGTCACCGCCAACACTTTCCAGCATCTGATCGAGAGCAGCGCCGCCATCCGCGCGCGGCTGGAAAAGAGCGGCGGCCAGGTGCGCTACACCGCCTATGGTTATCACGGCACCGAGATTCTGATCGGCGGCCAATACCAATGGCAGACCTACACCAACTACACCCAGGGCAAAGCCAAGATGCGGCTGGAACAGCACGCGCGGACGGCGTGGGCGCAGGGCATCAAGGCGACGGTTTACAACTGTCCGGAGATTCGCACCAACTCGTCAGACATCTTCGTCGGAGTCGAGCTGTCGCTGTTTCCGTTGCTCAAAGCACTGAAGCAGGAGGGTGGCGGAGCCTGGGCGGAAGCGCAGTGGCAGGCTTGCCGCGCGGTGCTGCAGGAAGGCGAATCGCTGGAGAATCTGCTGAACATCATTGATGCGTACAACGACAGCGATGTAATGAAAGGCTTCCGCAACTTTGCGGCGTGGCCGATGGACAATACCGCCGAGCTGGCGGACATCATGATCGGCACCTCGGAAGCGATCACCAAAATGCACAAAAGCCGCGATGCGCTGGTGACCGACATCCTCAGCGCGCTGGTGCTGGAAGGCACCGGCCCGCTGATGTTCCGCGAGACTTCCGCGCCGGCCGCTCCGGTGCTGTGGCTGAATCACGACATCATCGCGCGGCAACTCAATTTGTTGCATAACGCCTGATCCGGCCGCGTGCCGCTCGGGCGGCAGCGCGGTTACGCGCCACGACCACTCCACAGCGGCATTCCCCCCGCCTCCCGGTAGGTCAGATAAACCCGCACATCGAACTCCAGTTGCGCATAGTCCGGCTCCATGTGGCTGCACAGTTGATAGAACGCCTTGCCGTGCCCGCGCTCTTTTATATGCGCCAACTCGTGCACCACAATCATGCGCAGAAACTCCGGCGGCATCTGTTTGAACACGTTCGCCACGCGAATCTCGCGCTTGGTCTTGAGCTTCAATCCCTGCACGCGCGAGACGGTGGTGTGCATCCCCAGCGCGTGCTTTATGACATGCAGCGTGCTGTCATACGCGACCTTGCTCAGTTGGCCAGCGTTGCGCAGATGAGCGTTCTTGATCTCCAGCACGTAGTCGTACAGCGCCTTGTCGGTGCGCACGTCGTGCGCCAGCGGATATTTCTGCCGTAATAGATTTGCCAATTGATCTTGCTCGATTAACTGCTGGACTTGTGCGACCAGGCTGGCGGAATAGCCAGCAAGATATTTCGGTGGTTTGATTGGATGCATGCAGGAGTTTAGCCTTAAAAACGGTTGAATTTTATGCCGCCAAGAAGTTAATCAATTTTGATGCCTTCGTATCAAAGGTTGCCGCTGCTCGACGGCTGGGCCGTTGGTTTTTGGCACGTAGCGAGCGCTCCGTTAACAAGTAAATAATAGTTGACAAAAACAGTATGTTATGGCAGGGTGCACGAACAGTGTCCCTCGAAAATTTACAAAGAGGAGATCATGAAAACCCTCAATGCAACACAACCGCTTTCCAGCGGCAGCTTCGCACCCAGTTTTGAGTCGGCAAGGGCGCTGGCTTTCTCAATTGCCGAGTCTGGCAACGAACTCATCAAACCGGAACTTATTGCCTGGAATGACCGCACTACCGCGATGGCATCACCAGTCCTTGAAGGCTGCTCCAGCCCCTACGGGTGGCGCGATTATGGTCTCTCCCATGGGGGACGTCTTGAAGTGGATGTAGATGGAAAATCCACCTTCATTCTCGCCGAGTCCAGCCCCTTCGACTCTTACGAACATTTCGGCCATGGACCTTTCATAAATATCCGTGATGTCCAAGGGGGTGAGTTGATTTGCCGAGCCGGTGGCGTTGATTGTATTCCGCTCGACGAATGGACCAGCAAGCTCACCTGAATGTCTGCATACAGATGCTTGGGACATTGCCGTCGCCCATAGGTACGGGTGCGCTTTGGTTACGCAAGGAGATCATCATGTTGGATATTAACCACATCATCGAAAATGAAGCACAGCACCGCCTTGACCCGGAAGGTCATATGTACGGTTTGGAGCACTGGTCCCCGCTGACAGCAGAACAACTGGCGCGAGAAGAGGGGATTGAGGAATTGACTGAGGCCCACTGGCATGTGATTTACGCGTTGCGGAATCTCTATCGGGAAAATGGGCGTTCCGCGAATGCGCGTGAAGTTATGCATATGCTGGAACAGGACTTTGTTGAAGAGGGCGGGCGTCGGTATCTTTACGAGTTATTTCCGAAAGGGCCGGTCAGCCATGGTTCACGTTTGGCCGGCGTTCCCGTCCCTCCCTATGCCAGTGATCCTTCATTCGGCTGGGCGGGTTAACTGAATAGGGAATAGGCCATGCCCAATGGCGGGTTTGCGCCAATTTTCCTGCAACGGAAGGGGAAGATCATGATGGTGGAACAACTGCGAGTAGTTAAAAGAACCGGCGGCACGGTTCGGCTCGGCGCCGCCTCGGGTTCAGTCTGCGGCAGGACAGGAGCAGGTGGAGCCGTAATTTTCGGGTAAATAGCGGAGTAGACCAGACCTGCATGCCGATTTCCGTAACGGGCCGGCACATCCTGCGTCCAATCACCTGGCATGACCAGCGAGAACAGCAGAAGCACAGCAAACGCCAAGCGGCGCCAACCGGGGCCGCCAGATAACCGTTGCGTGTAGCCCGCCGCGCGCGGTACGGTGCTTCGTTACTCATGCTGCCATTCCAGAATGGAATGAGTATCAGGCCGAGGCCAAGAATCGACAGCAAAATGTTCAGAACTTGTCCCGTAGCCAACCCCAGGAGGGTCGTGGGGTACTCTCGAAACACGTCCACAAATATCCTGAGGAAAGCATACAGAAAGAGGAATATGCCAGTCTGGACCCCTTGGGGTAACGGCTGCCTGCCAGCGTAGAGCAGGATTGGAACGATGAGGAGATTCTTCAGCCCGTCGTATAACGAGAGGATGACGGAATCCTTCGGCATCCGGGAACTTAACCGCCCACCACACGCCGGTCACGCTGCCCACGATCTGCCCGTCGATGAAGTTCCCGATCCTTCCCAGCCCCATGATGAGTGCGGCCGGTATCGCCAGCGCATCGGTGACGCTTAAAAAAGGTTTGCCATGCCGCCGAGCCAGTATGCGGGGATCAGAACGGCATGGTCACGGTAGAACGGCCATTCGTAAAAGACCACCTCGATGAAGCGGCCACCAAGCAGCACACCCACCGCCAACAAGAGGCTCAGGTTATAAACCTGATTGCGTCGAAAGACCAAGCTCGCTTTGCCTGCGGCGAATGAACAGATGCGCGTTCAGGAACCCCAGGGTGTAACTCAGGCCATACCACCAGAGATGGATGCCGAAGAATGATCCGATGATGGGGTCGATGTTGTGGACGCAGGGACACAGTAAAGACATCGCTGCCACCTTGTCAGAAAAACGACTGTGCTACTGCCCGGATGTTCATCAGCCGGCTGCCGCCAGTCGCGGCAGTCGGCTATGAGCGCTAACGACTCAAATGGCCGGAGTCGGTTTCTTTTTTGGTTTCTTTGCTTCTTTGGTCTTGCGTTGTTGTCCTTTGGCCATGATCGCTCTCCTTGGATGGTTGGAATTGCCGGCAATCTAACCAGGCAGGACGGATGAAAAATGTCATGCGGCCGGCATTGCCG
>Ga0210046_1003287_pt1 | contig 10879 bp, 9 predicted proteins | sample CryGeyCG2114_250_FD_185461 | JGI IMG/M metagenome (GOLD analysis project Ga0210046, IMG submission 185461) | Groundwater microbial communities from aquifer - Crystal Geyser CG18_big_fil_WC_8/21/14_2.50 (SPAdes) (version 2) | ecosystem: Environmental > Aquatic > Deep subsurface > Groundwater ... | reverse complement strand
TTTAATTCTATTGCATTAGGCTTCTTTATTGTAAAGTTACCAACAATTTTGCCAAATTCATTTGGTTTTGGCTTACTATTTGGAATTCTTATTGTGCCATCTCTTTTGAAAAGACCAGTTGAATAAAGCCTCGAGTATTTCTGTTTTTCGTTAATTGAACATCCACTCTTTTGCCAGTGATTTAATTCCAATTATTATTCTTAATGAAAAACAATATTTTGGGATATACACTATTTTAGGAAAATCATATTCTTGCTTTCCTTGAAATTACCACTTTGTAAAGTATAATAGTAGATTCCACTTGATAAATTTGATGCGTTAAAATTAACTTGATATTTTCCAGCTTTTTGCGTTTCATTTACCAATGTTGCTACCTCTCTTCCAAGTATATCGTAAATCTTTAATGTTGTTTGTGGCACATTATAATATTCCGTGCTACGAGGTATCGAATATCTTATTGTTGTGCTTGGATTAAACGGATTTGGATAATTTTGTGATAATAAATATTCTTGCGGAACTTCAACTCCAATTTGTTTTACAGATGTAGCAATTGCTGTGTATCCTCTATTATCTGGTGTGTTTCTGTATTTAGGCCACGAAGTATTTGCAAGCCCCATGCTTTCGCTGTTGATAGCAATTAGTTTTGTATCAAATCCCACAAGAACAAGTCCATCTGAAGTAATAGTTGGAAGTGAATATATAGGTTCATCCAAAGTCAATTCCCACTTAACTGTTCCATCAGGGTTAAGTGCATAAAACCTTGCTTTAAATGGAAATACTTCAACATTTCCACCAACGTAAATAGTGCTATCAGCACCTACCACAGGTGTTATATTTAAAATTGAAAATAGTGGATAAAATTTATTGAACTGCCATTTTTCAGTCCCATCTGGGTTAACTGCATATAAAATACCTTCTACAGAATAGATAAATATAACTCCATCATAGCCAATAACTGGTGAACCATAAATATCATCACCTGTTTTAAATTTCCATTTTAATGTTCCATCTGGATTAGTAGCATAAAGGTAAGAATCTGTAGAACCGATATATATTGTGCCATCTGCTCCAATTGCTGGAGATGAATAACCGCCACCTCCTTCAAATTCCCATATCACGGAACCATCTTTACTAATTGCACTCAAATTACCATCAAACGGAAGAAATATTATACCATTAGCATCAATTGCTGGGCTACTATGTCCAGAATAACCAAATGATGTTTTATTCCAAATTACAGAACCATCGGCTGGATTTAATGCTTGCAACTCGCCCATTGATGTTGTAATAACTATTGAACCATCAGGGGCAATTGCTGGAGCTGCTTCTGTCATACCAACGGTTATATCTGTAACCCATTTTTCTGTTCCATCTGGATTTACAGCATAAACCATTCCTGCAAGACCACTAAAATAAATTGTTCCATCATGTCCAATTGCTGGGGCAAATCTAACATTAGATGCTTCGCCCATAAAAATTGCTTCGTATTTCCATTTAACGGTGCCATCTGGATTTATTGCATGTAAAAATCCATCAAATGAGCATATATAAATAGTTCCATCATTAGCTATTGCAGGAAGTGCTTTAACATAATCATCGGCTTCATAAGTCCATTTTACTGTACCTGCAGTTTGTGCAAGGACAAAGCTTGAAAGCAAAATAAAAAGTGTTATTATTTTTTTCATAATTTGTTTCCTATATGTTTATAGAATTTTCATATTTATTTAGTGTTAGAAATATTCAATTATAAATTTCATGTTTAATTTATAATATAAATTGATTTTAATTATTGTAAATGAGAGTTCAGTATACTTCAGTCATTATCTGCTCAATTTTTATTAGTATTTGAATACAAAAAATTAACGCAGTTTTCTGTTAGACTTGAAAAAAGTGGGAACTAAACCACCAAGGTTTACAAAACCCTGGTGGATAGAATATTCTATTTTATCAAAATCATTTTTTTGCTTTCAACAAAACTGCCAGATTGTAGTTTGTAAAAATATATTCCAGAGCTTATTCCTCGTCTTACGGATGAAGCATCAAATTTTACACTTTGTAAGCCTGCATTTATTTCTTTGTTTATTAACTCTGCTACTTCTTCACCAAGTATATTGTAAACTTTTAGACTCACCATTCCAGCTTTTGGTATTGCAAATTGTATTGTAGTACTTGGATTAAAAGGATTTGGGTAATTTTGAGATAGTGAAAAGTTGGATATTGTTAAGTCATCCGTTTTAACATTTGTTACAATTGCAAAATATGCATCTATTTCTGTTCCATCAAAAAGATATGATTGACCATGTGTTTCATATTCTGTGTACCAACCTTTAGTATCAAAAAAATGGAACTCACCTTCGCTTAATAACCAATTTTGTGTATCCCAATATTCGGATAAACCGTGGAATGATCTGCCATCTCCAGAATAGTTATATGAAAATCTGTTATAATTTTCCCAGTTATTTCCATCCCAAAATGATATCAAATTTAGTGTCATATAGTTGTTTGAATCAAATGTTATAGAGGTTTTACTATCATTTTCCCAACTACTTCCAGCCCACATTTTAGATTCTTCCATAATTCTGTTTTTATTATTATCATATGTATAAGTTATTGCAAATTCATTTTGCCAGTTATTGTTTGAACCCCAATAGCTTATAAGTTCTGAAGTTTTATTATTGTCTGAATTATATTCATAGGTTGTTAACTCTGAATTAACCCAATTACCACCATTATTTTCTTCAATTAGTTCTGAAATTATATTGTCATAAGCATCATAAGTAGTAGTAGTTTTTGTATTATAACTATAACCCATAAAAGAACCTTGCGATATCTCAGTTGAGGTGTGGTTTGTCTCATCATATGAAATAGTACTTTGGTCAGTAGTAATCCAATTTTCGCTTATCCACATTTCTGTTATGGAACTAGATATCATATTCCCTTCATAAGAAAGAGTATATTTTAAATAATTTTGCCACTGGTTTTCTATCCATATCTTACCTAATCCTCCAACAAAATGACCATTAGCATCATAACTATATGTCATAACCATAAAATTACTCCACTCATTTCCATTCCAACTTTGCCATAAATATGTAGACCAATTCATGAATGATTCATTAGTGTAAGTATAAATATGCCTCTCCTTTGTCCCATCCTCTTTAGTTACAATAGCACTATCAAGCATAGATTTAGTGTCTAATAATACTGGATTTAACATTTGTTCAAATAAATTTTTAATACTTTTTGTGTCCTTAACTGTTTGATTTCCACTATTCGATTCTACCAGTATATGAGCGCCCACTTGTTGTGCTAAATTTACTCCAGATAAAAGTAGTACTATAAAAAGAGATAGTAATTTAATTTTTTTCATTTTTCCTCTTGAATACTTTAGTTAATTTTTAAAGATTTTATTTAATTTTATAGTAATTTAGCATATAAAATAATTAATAGTGTTGTCGACAAGAATATGGTGGTTATTAATTACCATTTGCCTAGTTCCAAGAAGAATTTCAATAAATAATCTAATTAAGTTTTCTGTTTAATTTTAAAAAATGATTAAAAACCAGTTTAGATTCTTAAAAATAGTTGTTATCCTTATAATTGCTCCCTTGAGTATTTTTTCACAAAACAATTATTCTCAATCCACAATTGAAAAACTCCATGAGCTTCGAGAAAATGTAAACATTGCTTTTGAAAAGGATGATTCTCTTTCAATTTCACGAGCATATTATAAATTAGCATTAAAATTTGATTATATAGGTGAAAGTGATTCATGTGATTATTTTTATAGGAAAGCACTTTCAATTGCCAATAATATCAAAAATAGCAAAGCAATAGCGGTTATTTCAAATTCACTAGCTACCTCATATAGTGATAAAGGATTGCATGATGAAGCCGAAGAAATTTATTCTGAAGTTGTAGACAGATTTTTATCACTTAAGGATACATCTGCCGCCGCTGGTGTAATGCTTAATCTTTCCGCAGAATATGTTGATATTGGCAAGTATGAAAAAGCTTTGGAAATTGCACTAAATGCTTTAGATTTCAAATTATCAGTTGCTGATTCGAGTAATATTGCAGCCTATTATGTTCAAATTGGAGTTCTTTTTAACTCTGTTGGAAATACAGCAAAGTGGATAGAATATATTCAAATTGCAAATTCCCTTGCAAAACAAAACACAAAGTATGGTGATTTTTATAGACGAATGGATATATTAAATGAACTTGGAGCATATTATTTAGGCGAAGAAGATTATGAGAAAGCTGAATGTTATTATGACACTCTTTATACTCAAAGTTCTAAAAATGATTATGTTGCAGGAATTACAAGCTCTCTTTCAAATCTTATCCCAATTTTGAAAAAACAAAATAGATATTCGGATGCATTAGAATTTGCGCAAACAGCTTTTAAACTTTCAGAGAGTTCAAAAAAAACCTACAAAATCATTACTAGTTTAATTGAAATTGCAGAACTTAATATTCTACTGTCAAAACCTAGATTGGCTGAAAAGACTTTATTAAAAGCAATGGAAATGGCATCAAAATTTAATTTTCCAAATGAATTAATAACCGTTTACAATCTGTTGTCAGAAATTAATTCTGAATCTAAGAATTATGCAAAAGCATATTTTTATACTAAAAAGTATCAAACTTTAAAAGACTCCATAGAAGGGAAAAATACAAAACAAATAATTGCAGAACTTGAAACGAAATATCAAACTGAAAAAAAAGACAATCAGATTGAGCTTTTAAACAAAGAAAATTTAATACAAGAAGATAAAATTACTTTTCAAAATAGAACGGTTATCGGATTAATTCTTTTTTGTGTTTTGGTAATAACTTTATTTATTCTCTTCTACACGCAATCAAAATTGAAAGCACAAAACAGAGTATTAAATATACACCAAAAACTGTTGCGCTCTCAAATGAATCCTCATTTTATATTTAATGCCCTAATTGCAATTCAGAATTATATTTTGAAAAATAAAAAGTTTGAAGCTTCAGATTATCTTGCTCAATTTGCCTCGTTAATGCGCTCAATTCTTGAAAGTTCACGCGATGATTTTATTCTGTTAAGCAGAGAAATTGAGCTTTTAGAATATTATGTCTCGTTGCAACAATTGAGATTTGAAGACTCATTTAGATTTAATTTGGAAATTGATAACAATATTGATGTTGAAAATTTACAAATTCCTCCAATGTTAATTCAACCATTTATTGAAAATGCAGTTGAGCATGGTTTAAGAAAAACTATTGATGCTGATAAAATTCTTTCAGTTAAATATATTTTGGATAATAATTCTCTTAATATTTATATTGAAGATAATGGAATTGGAATTGAAAAGAGCCTGGAGAATATGGGAAAGAAACATCAATCTTATGCAATGGAAATTACCAAAGAACGTTTGATGAATATCACAAAAATTTATAAAGAAAATATACATATTGTGATTCAAGATTTATCACAACATGAAAATAGACGAGGAACACAAATTAAATTTATAATTCCTCTAAAATTAATGACTCGGAATGAAAATGATTAAAGCAATTATAATTGATGATGAAAAAAATTCGAGAGAAGTAGTTTCTGAATTGCTAAAAGACTGTTTTAACGAAATTAAGGTTGTTGCTAAAGCTGGTGATGTAAAAACTTCAATTGCCGAAATTGAAAAACACAAACCAAATCTGCTATTTCTCGACATTGACTTACCAGATGGAACTGGTTTTGACATATTGAAAAACGTTGATTATTCTAACATGAAAGTAATTTTTATAACAGCTCATCATGAACATGCAATAAAGGCAATTAAATTTAGCGCATTCGATTATATTCTTAAACCTGTTAATTCGGGCGAACTAATTAAAACAGTGCGTAAAGTTCTTGATGAACATAACGCTGTTAACAATGCTTTAAGATTTGAAGCTATTCTTTCTAATTTTGGAAATTCCCTACCTGAATTAAAAAAAATTGTACTAAAAACCTCCGATAGAATTTATTTAGTAAATGTTAAAGATATTATTCGGTGTGAAGCTGAAAATAATTACACAGTTTTTTATCTTGCAAATGGAACTAAAATTATGGTTTCCAAAACAATTAAAACCTACGAAACATTATTGCCTACTCATGATTTTATTCGCGTTCATCAATCACATTTGGTAAATGTAAATTATATTCAACATTTTGATAAACCAGATGGCGGAATTCTCGTTTTGAGCGATAACTCTACCGTGCCAGTTTCTCACCAAAAAAGAAGCTTACTTTTGGATTACTTTTCGTCTCTTTCATAAAATATTTAATTAGGAATTACTCAAATTCTTTGTGTAAGGATATAATTGCTAAATACTAATAATTAAATTCTATTCAGACAATATTATTTATTAAATATTAATTAATTTTACTAACATTAAAAAAATAATTGGAGATTCTATGAAAAAAATTGCAACTGTTCTGTCAATCGTGTTTTTATTAACAATTTCAAGCGGGAAAATATCTGCACAGAATTATAGTGCGGGTGGAGGACTTGTTTTTGCCTCTGATATTAGCACACTTGGAATCAGCTTAAATGGAAAATATGAGATTAATGAAAAATTTGATATTGCTCCTTCTTTTATATATTTCTTGGAAAAAGATTATGTTAGTTGGATGGTGCTAAATGTTGATGCACATTACAGTTTTAATTCTATAGATGGCATTGATTTTTATGGAATTGGCGGACTTGGAATTACTTTCGTTACTGTAGATTTTGGTACTGTTTTTGGGAATGATTATTCATACAGCGAATCTAATTTTGGAATAAATATCGGTGCTGGTGCTTCTAAAAATTTAGCAACAAATCTTGACGGCTTCGCAGAAGCAAAATATACACTTAGCAGTGGTGGCTATTTGCAACTAAATGCTGGAGTTTTATATAAATTCTAATTTGAATACCATAATATTTAAATTGTTTTTGTTAAAGAGCCGATAATACGGCTCTTTTTTTTTGAATAAATTTATTAGAAAAATCTAACACTTCCATTATGTTTCATTCTTTTTATTTATCTTTGTTATTAAACAAAGTAATTGATTTTTAAATTAAAAGGGTTACCAAAATGAAACTCTTTAATCCCAAAGAAACTTCAGAATTAGATAGATTAAGAGCAGAAAATGATGAATTTCGAAATACAATTCACCAAATTCGCACAAGGCAAGATAATACAGCCGATTTAGATAAAAATACTTTAGCAATAACAGAAAAACTCTCCGAATTGTATAAAGAAGAACAGCGTGTTGAGGAGTATTTAAAAGCTTCTAATGATGAAAAAGTTTTGAAATCAAAAGCAATATTTGAATTGAACTAGCAGATTGATGAATTATCAAAAGAAAAAGAACAATTACAACAGAATATTAAAATAAATGAAGAAACAAATGCTTCCTTAATTATTAAAAAAGAGAAAAGCGAACTAGAAATAACTAAATTAGAAATTACAGTTTCTAATAAAAGAGATGAACTTTCGAAGGTTGAAGAAAAATTAAACGTTCTAAATAATAATTCAAATCGTCTTTCGGATGAAATTATACGTGCAGAAAATAAAGTTGCTGAATTAAATAAAACTGAGCAAGAGTTAGGAAAAACTGTAAGTGTAAATAAAACCATGATTGATAAGTTTGAAAAGACATTAGAAGAGAAAGAGAAAATTAAAATGAAAGTTGAATTTGATATTGACGCTTTATCGCAATCATTAATCGTGTTAAGCGAAAAGAAAGAGATTTTAAATATTGAATTGGAAAATCTTGAATCCAAAATTGAAAGGACTAAACAAGATCATGCAATTGTGCTTGAACATTTTAAAAATGATGAAGAAATTAGACGCAATATGCAAACTAATATTGCTGAGTTAATTAGCGAGCTAAATTCCAAAGAGAAAGTTTTTAAGAAATATGAGGTTAAAAAAAATGCTTTTGTAGTGAAATTTCACAAAAGAGAAATGAGCTTGAAAACGTCATTTTTGAGATTAAAAACAGAACCGAAAATTTTACTGATTTAGAAAAAGAAATTGAAGTTCTTAATCAACAAAAAAGAGAAATAGAAGCTAATATTGAAAATAATAAAACTGTAGCTGAAGAAATTGAGAGAAAATTAATTAGGAAAAAGGAAGAAGAAAATAGTTTTGAAGAACAATTAAATGATCTTAAAAATGAAATCACTGATTTTGAGGAGAAGAAATTTAAAGTAGAAGAAATTATACTTAAAATGGAAAGTAATTTTGCAGAGACAACTAAGATATTTGCTGAAGAAATAAATGAGGCTAAAACAAAACTCAATTCCATAAAACAGTTAATTATTGACAAAGACCGCGACTTTAATAAAAAGGAACAAATATTTCTAGAAAGAAATACTCAACTTGCTGAATACACTGGAATGGTTCGTTTGTTAAGAAAAGAGAAAGATTCTGTTGAGAACAAATTGAAGGATTTGAAAATAGAAAAAGAACTTATACACGAAAAAGTTATTTTACTTTCAGGAAAAGAAAGCGAAGCCAAAATAACAATTGAAAAATACAAAATGGAAATTCAAGATTTGATGTACAAAAGAGAGCATGTAAGTCATGAACTATCTAGCCTTATTGAAAGTAGCAGCAATACTTATACTGAGTATCACAGTAAAAATGAAGAATTGAGAATAGCCATTATTGAGAAGGAGGAGTTAATTCACGAATTAGCTGAAAATATAAATGATTTAGAATTGGCTGTGGTAAAATTGAAAGATGATATTGCCAAAGCAGATATGGAAAAAGAAGACCGTTCAAAAAAAATTGCTCAATTAATTACAATAGGAAAAACTTTCCAAAGCAAGGTGAAAACTTACAAGAAAGAACTTGAGAGAATTAAAGAGGGGACAATAATTGATGACTCAACTCCAGTTATTAAGATATTTGCAAATACTAAGAAAAAAGAGAGTAAAGAATTGGAGAGCAATGATTAATGCTTACCAAACGTGAGTTAAAATATTATACATCATTAAGTAAAGCAAAATACAGAAAGCTAGAGCAAAGATTTATTGTTGAAGGTATTAAGCTTGTTGAAGAAGCTCTAAAAAGCTCTTTCAATTGTGAACTGATAATTGTTTCAGAAAGTTTTGCTAAAGTAAATTCTGAAACACTTTTAAAGTATAAACATAAAACAATTGTTCAAACAATTTCGGATTACGAGTTTGAAAGTATTGCCGATACCCAAACTCCGCAAGGTATTTTGGCAATTATGGAAATTCCTTTACAAAGATATATTGATGAAACTAGAGATGAAACAATTGTTGCATTAGAAAACATTTCCGACCCGGGAAATGTTGGAACAATCATCAGGACATGTGATTGGTTTGGAATAAAGGAAATAATTATAACCAGCAATTCTGTTGATATTTATAACCCCAAAGTTATCCGTTCAACAATGGGCTCACTTTTTCATGTAAATATTTATATAACAGAAAATATATACGGAACACTTAAAACCCTTCAAAACTCTGGTAAAACTATCCTTTGTGCTGATATGGATGGAGAAGATATTTATAATTACACTAAAAATAAAACTTCCGTCTTGGTGTTTAGTAACGAAGCAAATGGACCTACACAAAAACTACTAGATATTTCAGATTCAATTATTACAATTCCAAAATTTGGTAATGCAGAATCGCTTAATGTTGCAACAGCTGCAGCTGTTATCATTTCGGAGTTTGCAAAATAAGTTTAACGGGTTTAACCAAATACTCCAGCAATTTTTGAATTGCATTTATAACATTTTCCGTTAACAATTTTATTGGAATTTACATTGTGCCAATTCCTCTCGATTAAAGGAATTTTACAATTTGGACAGTATGTTATTTCAGCTTTTGGATTATGAACATTTCCAGTGTACACATATTTTATTCCAGAATCCATTGCAATTTTTCTTGCTCTATTAACAGTTTCGGTTGAAGTGCGTTCATAATTTTGCATTTTAAAGGATGGATGAAATGCAGTAAAATGGTGAGGCACCTCATCGCCAATGTTCTCTAAAATCCATTGGCACATTCGTTTAATTTCTTCGTCGGAATCGTTCTCATTTGAAATTAAAAGCGTTGTTATTTCAAACCAAACATTGGTTTCATTTTTTAGCCATTTAATTGTATCTAAAACAGGTGCAATATGTGAGGAAGTCAAATTTTTATAAAAATCTTCGGTGAAAGCTTTTAAGTCCACATTTGCTGCATCAATGTATTGATATACATCTTTTCGTGCATCTTTATCAATATATCCAGCAGTTACCATAACAGATTTAATTCCCTCTTCGCGTGCAAGTTTAGATATGTCAATTACATATTCACCAATTATTGTAGGATCGTTATAAGTATATGCTATTGATTTAAGATTGTGTTTCTTTGCAAGCGCAACAACATCTTCTGGAGTTGCAGAAACTGAGCTTATTTCATCAAGTTTTGCTTTGCTCATTGTCCAGTTTTGGCAAAACTTGCAACCAAGATTGCACCCGGCAGTTCCGAAACTTAATATTTGGCTTCCTGGATAAAAATGATTTAGCGGCTTTTTTTCAATTGGGTCAACTGCAAATCCCGTAGGTTTTCCATAACCAGTAGAATACAGGACTCCATCAATATTTTCACGGACAAAGCAGAATCCTTTTTGTCCTTCTGCTATAATGCAATAGCGTGGACAGAGTGTGCATTTAATTCTGCCACTTTTTTCTTTAATCCACCATTTAGCTTTATGCAGCATAGTTTATCGCAATATTATTATTAAAATAATTCATTATTCAATTTTTTATAAAATAGATTCTCAATAATAGAACAATGAAACAATTGAACAATTAAACAATTTTTTAAACGACTTTAAATCTAACCCAGCTTTTTCT
>Ga0210046_1003261_pt1 | contig 10931 bp, 6 predicted proteins | sample CryGeyCG2114_250_FD_185461 | JGI IMG/M metagenome (GOLD analysis project Ga0210046, IMG submission 185461) | Groundwater microbial communities from aquifer - Crystal Geyser CG18_big_fil_WC_8/21/14_2.50 (SPAdes) (version 2) | ecosystem: Environmental > Aquatic > Deep subsurface > Groundwater ... | reverse complement strand
GGAGCACAAGCAAATGCAGCCGTAATGTTGGGTGTGTTAAACCCTGGAGATAAAATTTTAGGATTCGACCTTTCACATGGAGGACATTTAACACACGGTTCGCCAGTAAATTTTTCAGGTAAGTTGTACACTACTAGCTTTTATGGTGTTAACAAAAAAACAGGATTGGTTGATTATGATGCTATGGAAGTTGTTGCCCGTAAAGAAAAACCAAAATTAATTATAGCTGGAGCTTCAGCCTATTCCAGGGATTGGGATTATAAACGTATGAGAGCATTGGCAGACGAAGTAGGAGCATTGCTGTTGGCAGATATTTCTCATCCCGCAGGATTAATTGCTAGAGGTTTGTTAAACGACCCACTTCCACATTGCCATATTGTTACAACCACCACCCATAAAACACTAAGAGGACCAAGAGGCGGAATGATACTAATGGGAAATGATTTTGAAAATCCATGGGGAATTAAAACACCAAAAGGAGAAATTAAAATGATGTCTGCCATTTTGGATGGAGCTGTTTTTCCTGGTACACAAGGAGGACCATTAGAACATGTAATAGCTGCAAAAGCCGTTGCTTTTAAAGAAGCATTGTCTGATGAATATATGGTTTACTGCGTACAGCTGATGAAAAATGCAAAAGTGATGGCAGATGAATTAACCAAAAAAGGTTACGGTGTAATTTCTGGAGGAACTGATAACCATTGTATGTTAATAGATTTACGCTCTAAAGACATCACAGGTAAAGAAGCTGAAAACTTATTAGTAAAAGCAGATATAACCGTAAATAAAAACATGGTTCCTTTTGATGATAAATCTCCTTTTGTTACTTCTGGAATTAGAGTAGGAACAGCTGCAATTACCACCAGAGGAGTTAAAGAAAAGGAAATAATTAAAATTGTTGCCTTAATGGACGAAGTAATAACCAAAAGAGATGAAGCTACTCTAGCAGCAGTAAAAGAAAAAATCAATAAAATGATGGATAAGTACCCGTTGTTTAATTGAGTATTGAAAATTTGTCAATTCGAGTAAGTAGATAAAAATTTAACCAGTGTACAAAATGACGTTTATAAGAGTAATTATGAATAAAATCAATCACTACTAACCGAGTAAAATAATATGATGTGGCTAAAGCCCTTTTGTTGTTTGGTTTTAAGAGTCCTGACCTTAAGGTCGGGGTAATAAATCGTAATCAATTCATATTATTGGCTTTAGCCACATTAGTCAGTTGGTATTAAAAAAACAATATAAATGATTTTTATGTATGTTAGATAATACAAATTTCATTATCAATAACAATGGCTTAAATTTATTACCTTTAAAAAACTAAAAAAATGAAAGCAAACAACCCTCAATTAAAAAGTTGGATAGAAGTACCTAAAAATTCGGATTTTCCCATTCAAAACATTCCTTTTGGAATAGCAAAATCAGGAAAAAAAGTGTTTGTGGCTACAAGAATTGGCGATACGATTATTAATTTATATAAAATTGCTAAATTGGATTATTTTGATGTGGATGCCGAAGTGTTTAATACCCAAAAATTAAACAAAATGATGTTGTTGGGAAAACAATTTACGCGACAAGTGAGAAATGAAATTTCTGCTATTTTTAATGTTGAAAATACAACAGCTCAAGAAAATGCTAAAATTCAGGAAGCATTACATACCTTAGATGAAGTAGTTATGTTGATGCCAGTTAGGGTGGGTGATTATACTGATTTTTATTCCAGCGAGCAACATGCTTACAATGTGGGTTGTATGTTTAGAGACCCCAACAATGCCTTGCTGCCTAATTGGAAATACATTCCTGTTGGCTACCATGGAAGGTCTTCATCAATAGTAGTTTCAGGAACACCTATCCATCGCCCAAAAGGACAACAAAAACCAAATGATGATGAACCTCCCGTATTTGGACCATGTAAATTATTGGATTTTGAATTAGAAATGGCATTTGTAACCTATAAAGGAAAACCTATGGGAAAATCCATTTCAACCAAAGAAGCTGATGATTATATTTTTGGGATGTGTTTGTTTAATGATTGGAGTGCTAGAGATATTCAAAAATGGGAATATGTACCTTTAGGACCATTTTTAGCCAAAAATTTTGCTTCCTCTATTTCTCCTTGGATAGTTACATTAGATGCTTTAGAACCTTTTAGAGTTTCAGGACCTGTTCAAGAACCAAAAGTGTTTGAGTATTTAGAATATGAAGGAAATAAACACATTGATATTAATCTGCAAGTAGCCATTCAACCAGAAAAAACAACCGAAAAAGTAGTTTCCAACTCCAATTATAAATACATGTATTGGAATATGAATCAGCAATTGGCTCATCATACCATTAATGGATGTAATATCAATGCTGGAGACATGATGGCTTCGGGAACTATTTCAGGAAATGATGAAAGTGCCTATGGTTCTATGTTGGAAATTTCATGGAAAGGTACTAAATCCGTAAAAATGAATGATGGATCAGAACGAAAATTTATTTTAGACAATGATACGGTCATTATGCGTGGGTATGCCGAGAAAGATGGTGTCCGTGTTGGTTTTGGGGAAGTAGTTACGAAAGTGTTGGCTTAAGTTTTTTTAATAATTAAAATTATATTAATATGTCAGGTACATTTACACAAATTTATATTCAGTACGTTTTTGCCGTTAAAGGGAGGAAAAATCTTTTACAAAAACCATGGCGTGATGAAGTCTTTAAATACATGGCAGGAATAATTAAGGGCAAAAATCAAAAATCCATCATAATAAATGGAGTGGAAGATCATGTTCATGTTTTTGTGGGATTAAAACCATCAATGTCAGTTTCAGATTTAGTTCGAGATATAAAAAATAATTCTTCTAATTTTATCAATGAACAAAAATTTATCAAAGGTAAATTTTCATGGCAAGAAGGATTTGGTGCTTTTTCTTATGCTCATTCACAAATAGATAATGTATATCAATATATTGCTAATCAGGAGGAGCATCATAAGAAAAGAACATTTAAGGAAGAATATATTGAATTTCTTGATAAATTTGAAGTGGAATATAATGAAAAATACCTGTTTGAGTGGCTTATATAATATGTCACCCCTTCGGGGTTTAGTTATAGATCATCTTTAAGTTACAATAGTGCCATCCCTTCGGGATTTTTAATTTGTTCACACCTAAAGATTGAAAATATAAATTGTTAGTTAGTAACCCAAAAACCACGAAGGGGTGGTAATATTATAAAACAAGATAATAATCCACCATAAAACCCCGAAGGGGTGATAATATTATAAATCAAAATAATAAGCCACCACAAAACCCTGAAGGGGTGAAATAATTATCTATAAAAATGTATGAAGCATCATCAAACCCCGAAGGGGTGGTAATATTATAAAACAAGATAATAACCATCATAAAACCCCGAAGGGGTGAAATAATTATAGAAATAATTATAACAAAAATGTATAATCCACCATAAAACCCCGAAGGGGTGATAATATTATAAAACAAGATAATAAGCCATCATCAAACCCCGAAGGGGTGGTAATATTATAAATCAAAATAATAATCCACCATAAAACCCCGAAGGGGTGAAATAATTATAAAGTCCATTATTTATCCCATATTTCGATTATATTAAATATCATTAATTTTATGGTCTTTAAATGCAAATGTGTCCGATAAAAACAACCGAACGAAGTGAGCTCATGAGTACATTAATTAACAATAAAAAAAAATGAATAAATAAATATAAACACATGAAACTTAGATTTTCTTTATTATTATTAATCCCTTTTGTTTTTACAAGTTTAAAAGCTCAAGGAAACCTTAATGCTGCTGAAATAAAGTTAGCACTAAAGAAATTAAACACCGTTGGAAGTGTACTTTATGTAGCGGCTCATCCTGATGATGAAAATACACGATTGATTGCCTACATGGCAAATGAAAAATTGATGCGTACGGGTTATCTTTCTTTAACCAGAGGTGATGGAGGTCAAAATTTAATTGGTACAGAACAAGGTGCTTTAATGGGAGTGGTGCGTACCCAGGAATTACTCGAAGCTCGAAAAATTGACGGAGGAGAACAGCTATTCACAAGGGCAGTAGATTTTGGTTACTCCAAAACTGCTGAAGAAACATTTACAAAATGGGACAAACAACAAGTCTTGGCAGATGTAGTGTTTGCAATAAGAAAATTCAAACCTGATGTAATCATCACTCGTTTTTCTACATCGCCTTATGGTGGACATGGACACCATACTGCTTCAGCGATTTTAGCAGAAGAAGCGTTTGATTTAGCTGCCGATTCCAATGCTTTTCCCGAACAATTGATATATGTTTCGGTGTGGCAAGCCAAGCGTTTGTTTTTAAATGCCAGTACTTGGTGGGATAAAGAACTTCCCGAAAAAGCGAAAAATAATCCAGATTATGTTACAATAGATGTTGGAACATATAATCCTTTATTGGGAAAAGCTTACAGCGAAATTGCTGCAGAAAGCAGAACCATGCATAAAAGTCAGGGGTTTGGAGCAGCTAAGGCCAGAGGTGTTCAAACTGAATATTTGGTATTGAAAAAAGGAGAGAAATTCACTAACAACGATATCTTTTCAGGGATTGATTTAACATGGAATAGAGTAGTAGGGGGAAAAGAAATTAACAAACTGATTACTCAAGCCATTACTAATTTTAATGTTGATAATCCTTCTAAAATAGCTCCAATACTGCTTCAAGCATTTCAAAAAATAAGAGCAATACCCGCTACTAACAGTTGGAGCTATGTGAAATTGTATGAAATTCAGCAACTTATTACTTCTTGTTTGGGTTTGCATGTCGAGTTTATTGCGGATGATTACAGCACAACAGAAAATACCTTATTGAACACTTCCATACACATTGTCAACCGAAGTAATAGTAAAGTGGTGCTTACTAGTATTGGTATTGCAGGAAAAGATTCACTTGTTCAAAAAGAATTACTCAACAACGAAATGGTAACATTAAATACAAATGTAGTTGCACCTAGTTATTCAAATACCAATCCTTATTGGTTAAACCAACCTTTTGAAGGGCTTTTTTCGGTTAAAAATCCAAGTTTAGTGGGCACTCCTATTAATAATCATGCTGTTTATTGTTTTATGATGTTTGAAATAGAAGGACAACATTTTTATCTTGGGAAACCGTTACAATATAAATGGACAGATAGGGTAAAAGGAGAAATTTATCGTCCGTTGGTGGTATTGCCAACCGTTACCGCAAATCTTGCTGAACAAGTATATGTTTTTTCGTCCAATCAACCTAAACAGATAAAAATTACATTAAAAGCACATGAAAACAACCAACATGGAGTTGTTTCGTTGAAGCTACCCAATGGATGGAAAGCTAATCCAGCTCAACTTCCTTATGAATTAACCACTAAAAACCAAGAACAACAAGTTGTCTTTGAAATCACACCCTCTGATGTAGGAAATGTTGGCGAAATAGCAGTTGAATTAAATAATGCTAATGAAGTAGCGAAAAGTTTAAAAATTATTGATTATGACCATATTCAAATACAAACACTATTGCCCGATGCCAAAGCAAAAGCGGTACGTTTAGATGTACAAACCAAAGGAAAAAATATAGGATACATTATGGGAGCAGGCGATGAAGTACCAACAGCACTTGAACAATTAGGATATGCAGTAACCTTGTTGGATGAAAATAGCATAAAAAATAGTGATTTATCTGTATTTGATGCTATTGTGAGTGGGATTAGAGCTTACAATACCAACAATTATATGGAGAATGTTTCATCGCATTTAATGAATTATGTAAAAAATGGTGGAAATTACATTGTTCAATACAATGTGAATAGAGGTTTGGTAACAGAGGCAATAGGACCTTTTCCTTTCACTGTTTCTAAAGACAGAGTAACTGTAGAGGAAGCAAAAGTTACTTTTTTGGATACCACACATCCTATGTTAAATTTTCCTAACAAAATCAATGAAAAGGATTTTGATTCTTGGATACAAGAAAGAGGGTTGTATTTTGTAAGTGAATGGGATAAAGCCTACACACCTATATTAGAAATGAATGATCCTGATGAAGCACCTACTCAAGGTAGTTTATTGGTAGCTCATTATGGTGAAGGTAGCTTTATTTATACCGGACTTTCATTTTTTAGAGAGTTACCAGCAGGAGTACCAGGTGCATTTCGGTTGTTTGCTAATATGGTTAGCTACAAGCAAAAGAATTAGAGATTAGCCTCCCCTATAACCCCTCCAAAGGAGGGGAAAAGATTAGCTAGGAATTGGCTTTGTGCGATAGAAATCCCTCCCCTTTGGGGAGGTTAGGTGGGGCATACTATGGCCATTCAGGCGTATCTTCATCAGACCACAAAACAGCCCATTGAATTTCAGAAAGCACATCATCTTCAAACCAAAGGTTGATACCTGTATCTAAAAAGCTAATTAATTTTTGATTTTCCCCTTCATCAGAGAAATCTTCTAACTGATTATCTCCTAAGTCCATACCTTCAGTTTGGGCTAAAGCTTCATCAACAGATAAACCGATTAGTTTTTTACCTTTAATAGTTGCTTCAGGAGAGCTAGTAGCAATAGTGGTTAAACGCCATCCATCTTCTTCATCAAAAGAAAAAGAAGTTTCTAACTCATCATAATGCCAATCTTCTGTTTGGTAATCTTCCTCTTCAGTAGCGTTGTATATTTCTTTTTCTGTGGGTTCACCTAAGGTTCGTTTTAATAGCTCTCTTTTGCAGCCAAAAATGATAGTGTTAATACCTTTACCTGCTTTTATTTCGTAAGAAAATTTACTCATGATTTTAGTTGTTTTTGTACAGTACAAAGGTACAATGCTTATTGAATATAAATAGCTATTACAACAATTTTTTAATTTTCATTTTCACATCTTTGAGGTGTGAAGAAAATTATCTAGAATCTCGATTAATTTGACTTTTCTCCTCTCGAGAGGAGCAGATGTTGTTCGAAGTTGCGATAGCAGCGAGAATACAACATCAGAGGTGTGTTTGATTAAAAAGGGTAAATTTAAACACACCCCTTTTTTTTTAACCCCAAATCTGCCTCGCAGATTTTCCTCTTAATCTCAAACCCTCTCAATAGTGGAGTTTTCCAACGCACATTGCCAATTCTAATCGTCATTATTGTGTAGCTCCCTCTTCAAGTCATTCCTGTGTAGCGTAGCGGAAACAGGAATCTATTTGTCCTCAGATACACTACCAATCATATTGACTGGGATACTTTATCCTGCCATAAGAGACTAAGGTGTTGATATAATCGTTATTAAATTGGACAGTATATACATCATTTATATCAAATAATTGTTCTTCTTGCAATTGACCATCTATATGAAGCATTTTCATAGACATTATATTTGAACCTAAAGAATGAAGTTGACCCATATAACACGTCTCATCATCTTCAAATTCAATATCAAATATTATTTTACTTTTTACTAATGAATTAAACAATGAATTAACTGAAGACATATCAAAAACATTTGTAAATTCAAGCTCTTGTAATTTTTTCATAATAACATTTTCCTTAAATTTTTCTCTATTTTCTCTCCAAAAGTCAATTATAAATTTCTTTCTTATAAACATAAATCCATCCACTACAAAATCAACAGGAATATACTTAATAAACACCCATTCTTGAGAATAATCAATTATCATCCCTGTTATAGTATCTTCTCTAGAAGCTAGTTCAAAAGTATATATTTTGTTCTTTTTCATATTTAAAAAAACTGATAAATAGTAACCGTTAGTTTTGTAAATTAGATTTTAACACTACCTTATATTTTAGCTGGTTGTCTTATTCTTCCTCTTATTACGGTATCATTTCTAATCCCCCATTTTCTTAATAACACGCCATCAACATCCCATAATTTCCAAACCCCGACTTCTTTACCTTTCTTGTACTTTCCTTTTGTTTCAATTTTCCCTACTTCATAAAAAGAACGATAACAACCTGTTTTAATACCTTTTTTGTATTTTGTTAACTCTTTTATGGAGCCATTACAATCATACAACTCTACCCAAATTCCATGTTTTTGACCATTTGAATTGAAAGTCTTGATTTTTGGAGCTCTGCATGATATTAGTATAACCAATATAAAAATTAAATAATTTTTTCTCATATCATAATGTAGTTTGTATTTTTTTATTTTGTTAGGAATTTTATTAAATAATTATTCTTTCCAAAAGCAAGCTATTAGTAAAGTTGAAAATAGGAATATTGATATTGTTTTTTTCAATATGTATTTTTATTTTGTTTGGAATTTCATTAAATAATTATTCTCTCCAAAAATATAAAAAATAATCCACCCAGTATCAAATAAGTAAATATAGCAGCATAGCAAAAACAGGAATCTATTTTATTTTAAAGTTTTTCTTAGTGGTGTCATTTCGAGCAATGTTTTTCGTGCTGTTGTAAAACAGCACAGAAAAACGAAGTCGAGACCGCAAAGCAGAAACATTTTATTAATTTTAAATAAAAAAGTAATGTTAAATCTTCTTATTTATTGACCTATATCTTCAATTTAAAATCTCATTTCCTAACCAACAAGATTTCTCAACTTCATTTTACTGAGTTTCGTTCCTCAACTCGTAAAATTTTGCTCGAAATGACAAAGTAAAGGAATGACGCACCGAGAAACTACAATACTTAAAAATATAATAATTTATTTTTCAATTCTCAAATAGAACACTTTGCTGTTGTTAATCTTTAACGTAATTTTACGGCTCAATTTTTAATTTTTTTATTAATGAGCATCAACAATAAATACAATCCTACAGACATTGAAAAAAAATGGTACGACTACTGGATGAAAAACGATTTTTTCAGTTCAGTACCCGATGAAAGAGAGCCATATACCATAGTAATTCCACCACCAAATGTAACCGGAGTCTTACACATGGGGCACATGCTTAACAATACCATTCAGGATGTATTAATTCGTAGAGCTAGAATGTTGGGTTATAATGCTTGTTGGGTGCCTGGTACCGATCATGCTTCCATTGCTACAGAAACCAAAGTAGTAAACCTGTTGAGAGAACAAGGAATTAATAAAAGGGACATCGGCAGAGAAAAGTTTTTGGAACACGCTTTTGAGTGGAAAGAAAAATACGGAGGCATCATCTTAGACCAACTAAAACGATTAGGAGCAAGCTGTGATTGGAAGAGAACACGTTTTACCATGGAGCCGAAACTGTCTGATGCAGTTATTCAGTCATTTGTGGAGCTATACAATAAAGGTTATGTTTATAAAGATTGGAAGATAGTAAATTGGGATCCTAAAGCCCAAACAACACTTTCTAATGAAGAGGTTATCCGTAAGGAAGTAAACTCTAACTTATATTATGTAAAATATAAAATTGTTGGCGAAGAAGGTTATGTAACCGTTGCTACTACTCGTCCAGAAACGATTATGGGTGATGTAGCTATTTGTGTACATCCAAAAGACGAACGATATTTTCATTTACATGGAAAAAAAGTAATTGTTCCTATGGTAAACCGTGAAGTACCTATTATTTGCGATGATTATATTGACAGAGAATTTGGTACAGGAATGTTAAAGGTTACTCCTGCTCATGATACTAACGATTATGAAATCGGATTAAGGCATGGATTGGAGGTGATAGATACCTTTAATGATGATGGAACCATAAGTGAAGTCGCAGGAATTTTTATTGGCGAAGATCGATTTGTAGTCCGTAAAAAAGCAGCTGCTTTTTTGCAAGAGCTAGGCTTATTGGAAAAAACAGAGCAAATTACTAATAATGTGGGTTATTCAGAAAGAAATCCTGATACAGTGGTAGAACCAAAACTATCTTTGCAATGGTTTGTGAAGATGGATGAAATGGTAAAGCCAGCGTTAAAACACGTAATGAATGATGACATTCAGTTGTTTCCGGCTAAGTTTAAAAATGTGTATCAACATTGGTTAGAAAATATTAGAGATTGGCCTATTTCTCGTCAATTGTGGTGGGGACAGCAAATTCCGGCTTTTTATTACAATGAGCAAAAAGATTTTGTAATAGCCAAAACCAAAGAAGAAGCTTTGCAATTGGCAAAAGAAAAATCAGGCAATAATAATTTAACAGAAAAGGATTTAATTCAAGATGAAGATGTGTTAGACACTTGGTTTTCATCATGGTTGTGGCCTATTTCTGTTTTTGATGGTTTTGGAGAAGATAAAACAGACTTTAATTATTATTATCCAACTAATGTATTGGTAACAGGTTGGGATATTATTTTCTTTTGGGTAGCCCGAATGATTTTTGCAGGCTATGAGTTTAAAAATGAACAACCGTTTAAGGATGTTTATTTTACTGGAATGGTAAGGGATAAACAAGGCAGAAAAATGAGTAAATCCTTGGGGAATTCTCCTGATGCCATAGGACTGATTGATACGTATGGAGCTGATGGTGTTCGTTTTGGAATGTTATCGTGTGCTGCAGCAGGAAACGATTTGTTGTTTGATGAAACGCTTTGTGAGCAAGGCAGTAAATTTTCTACCAAAATGTGGAATGCCTTCCGTTTGGTAAAAGGGTGGGAGGTAGATACTACCTTAGAACAACCCGAAAGTGCTAAAATTGCGATTGCTTGGTTTGAATCGAAAATGAATGAAACCTTAGAAGCGATTAATGATAATTTTTCAAAATACCGCTTGTCCGATGCGTTAATGAGTACCTACAAATTAATTTGGAACGACTTCTGCTCTTGGTATTTAGAAGGCGTAAAACCTGACTACCAACAACCTATAGATGCAGCGACATTAAAAGCTACCATTACTTACTTTGAGCAATTACTGAAAATATTACATCCTTTCATGCCTTTTGTTACCGAAGAGTTGTGGCAAAATTTAGAAGACAGAAAAGAGGGAGAAACCATTATGTTGTTGGATTTCCCAAAAGCAGGAGCGGTAAATGAAAAACTG
>Ga0210046_1003256_pt1 | contig 10943 bp, 10 predicted proteins | sample CryGeyCG2114_250_FD_185461 | JGI IMG/M metagenome (GOLD analysis project Ga0210046, IMG submission 185461) | Groundwater microbial communities from aquifer - Crystal Geyser CG18_big_fil_WC_8/21/14_2.50 (SPAdes) (version 2) | ecosystem: Environmental > Aquatic > Deep subsurface > Groundwater ... | reverse complement strand
TGAAATAACCACGAGCAAAATCACACAAGCACTGATGAAGATACACTGGCGTATTCCTTTAACTTGTCCCTAGTATTGGGATTACAAATAAAAAACAATAAATATCTACATATGAAAGTAAAATTTATATCCAGTATTAGAATTAAATTTTTTATTGGAGCTATTTTTTTACTTTTAATTCCTATTTTCGATTCTCTTGCTCAAGATACATTGCAGAATAACAATGAATATGTGCCTGAAAAAACATATTTAATTATTAAGAATGATGGTACTGAATATATTGGTGAAATTCTTTCAGATGATGGTCGAGAAATATTGGTAAACACACTTAAATTAGGGAAATTATATATTCCTAAACACGAAATAAAATCAATTAGTTTAGTAAATAAAGAAGAAATACTCGCTGCAAAACTTCCTGAAGATGATTTTTTCTCGTCCCGATATTTTATTACTACAAATGGGTTTAATCAAAAAAAAGGTGATCACTATCTTTTAATACACATCTTTGGTCCTGAAGTTCAATTTGCTGTTACTGACAACATAACAGTTGGAGGGCTAACCTCATGGATAGGAATGCCTATCGTTTTATCTTTAAAATATTCTGCAAAATTAACAGATAATCTTCATGTTGGAGCTGGCGTTTTAGGCGGTTCTTTAAGTTGGTCAAACATAGCTGCTAATGGGATTTTGCCTTATGGCTCTGTTACTTTTGGAAACTTAAAACACAACATTACCTTTTCTGGTGGATGGATTTATGTTCAAGACGCAAATCAAACACCCACCGAATCTCATGAATCTGCTTTGTTTTCTGTTGCTGGAATGGTTCGGTTAGGAGAAAAAGTATCGTTTGTTGTTGATTCATTTGGTTTTAAAGAAACTAATAGTGATGTAGTTGTTGTTATGCCAGGAATTAGAATAGGAAGTAATAAAAATGCCTTTCAAATTGGGCTAACTCAAGTATATGTTGACGATGAATTTATTCCTTTTCCTATCCCAACATTAGGTTGGTTTAAAAGATTTTAAGGAGCTGTTACAAAATAAAGTTTACAGAACTATGAAATACTCACAAATACAATTAAAAAACAATAAAAAAGAATGCGTAATTGACGCAGTAATTTTGTTCTTTTTTAAGGCGTAAATGAGGCGAATAGCCTTAGCTATTTAACGATTTTACAACGAAGAAAAAGGATGAAAGAACAAGTCAAAATGTAAAGTTTATTTTGTAACAGCTCCTAAGCATTACAATGATACTTAACCAACGCATCAATAGGTTGTTTTATAATCGTATCTATTTCTATTTGATGAATCAAGGCTATTTCTCTAATAAAATTTTGATAATAAAAAGCCACAGAACCAACCAAATTTAATTTATAAGCACTGTAATTTGGATATTTACAGATGTATTTCTCAAAAAATTCATTCATACAAGCGATAATCAAAGCTTTGATTTTGTCATCTTCAGCATGTGCATGAACAAAACGACTAAATTGAGCTAAAAAACGATTGGGTAACGCTTGTTTATAGACTGCATCCAGAATTTTATTAAGATTTAGATTTGGATAAGCTTGTGAAAATTCCTCATTAATTTTTTCTGAAAATTCATGATGCAAATATTTTTTTATAAAACCCATTCCTAGATGAGCTCCACTCCCCTCGTCTCCTAACAAATACCCTAGTGCAGGAATGTTAGTTGTAATATTTTTCCCATCATACAAACAAGTGTTTGCTCCTGTTCCTAAAATAGCAACTAACCCTGATGTGTTTCCAGAAACAGCCCTGGCTGCCGCTAGTAAATCATGCTCTACATCAATTTGTGCATTATTAAAAAACAATTGTAATGCGGTTTGAACAATGCTACTCTTTTCTGATGACGAGCATCCTGCTCCATAGAAAAAAACCTGTTTAACTTCTGTATTGTTTTTGCTTAATGCACTCTTTGATAGTTCATCCAAAATTCCATTTGCATCAATAAAATATGGATTAAACCCCATGGTTTCTATTGAATAAATTTGATTACTATTATTATTCACCAACCTCCAATCCGTTTTGGTGGAACCACTATCTGCTATTAATATCATTAAATTATATTTTTATAGGGCAATTAATTTTGGCTAAACTTTTATCTAAAAAAAAAGCTAATATTGAAAAAATCAATATTAGCTTTTTTTGAATAATTTTTTTTATTATCGCACAATTACTTTCTCAGTTTTTATTATTTCACCATTAACTTTAACAGCATAAAAATAAATTCCTGCGTTTAGTTTTCTTTAAAACCTGAGTTCAAAAGAGTATTCAAACTCATGTTTAATGGTTTATTTTGTATTTTTATAACAAATTACAATCATGTTAAAAGTCTTTATTTTCATTATTTTCACTCTGTTTTCACTAAAAATAGTAAGTCAATCAGATACAATTACTATAAAACCAAGAAACTTATCTTTCAATGATTTTATGGCAAATTATTCTATTAATGATACTTCAGCGGCTGTAATTGAATTGTTTTTTGAGAAAAAAGGAAATAATGCTTATACAGAAATGGCTTTTTTACCAATAACAACAGCTCTGTTTTTATTTTCTCCAACAATAGGATTGGGATTATCTATTATTAGTGTTCCTTTTTTTATACATGGTTCTTATATCTTATTAAAATATAACAAGAAAAAACTACAACGCATTCTTGTTGATTACAAATCACATAATTATTTACCAAAAAACATTAGAAAAAAAGCGAATAAGATAATTTATTATTACTCGTTGCCCGATAATTTTTGACTTATACCGATTGTGATTTTAAATGTCGCATATACCGATGCTGTTTTGATTTATAAAATAAAGTATCGGTATAACTGGTTCTAAGTAGCTTTATTACTGCAAACCCACTAATAATCAGTATAAATAATCCTTAAAATCTACATCGGCATTATACTTTAAGAAATACCATAGCGGCATTAAGAAGTTAAAATGGTATAACATGAAAATCAGATTTTGTTAAATCTTTCCAAAAATTTGGATACGATTTTTCCACAACTTTTTCATCATTAATTGTAATTGGAAAAATCATTGAAAGTGGAGCAAATGCCATTGCCATTCTATGGTCGTTATAAGTGTTAATGATTTTATTTGCTGTTTGAGAAGCACCATTAGACGGCAAAATAATCAAATCGTCATTCTCAATTGTTATATTAAAACCGCAACTTATCAATTCTTTTTGTAAAGCAGAAATACGATCCGTTTCTTTAATTCGCAAGGTTGAAAGACCAGTTAATTTTACCGAAAAATTAAGTGCTGCAGCAGTAACAGCAAAAGTTTGAGCTAAATCTGGAAAATTTTCAAAATTTACTTCGGGAATAGATTCCTTGTCAATTTTAGTAGTTTTAGTGATTCTAATTCCTTTTTTAGTAAATGTAGTTTCCACACCAAAAAACTTGTAAAGTTCTACAACATAACTATCTCCTTGTAAACTATTTTCTTTTAACCCAATTATTTCTATACAAGCATTTTCTGATAATGCTGCTATGCTATACCAATAGGATGCGGCACTCCAATCTGCCTCAACAATAAAATTTATTGGTTGGTAAGCCGTATTTTTAACAATAATCTTATTTCCTTGCCAAGTAACATCTGCCCCAAAATACCGCATAATATTAATTGTCATCATAATATAAGGTTTTGAAACAACCTTTCCTTTGAAATTAATTGTTAGTCCATTTTTAAATGTGGGAGCGACAAGCAACAAGGCTGAAATGTATTGACTGCTAACGCTTCCATCTAATCCTATTTCACCACCTATTAATTTTTCACTTTTATTTATTTTTATGGGTGGAAAACCGTCTTTTTTTAAATAAGAGATGTTTGAACCCAATTGATTCAATGCTTCAACTAAAATTTTTATTGGTCGTTGTTGCATTCGTTCCGAACCAGTGATTGTTACTTCTCGTTGTTGAGAAGCAAAAAAAGCAGTTAAAAATCGCATGGTAGTTCCTGCATGTCCTACATCTAATACCGTACGCTTGGATTTTAATAACTCAACTAATGTTTTAGTGTCATCAGCATTTGATAAATTATTTATTTCAAAACAATTATTCAGGATTGATTGTATTATTAAAACCCTGTTACTTTCACTTTTTGATGTGGTAAGATTAATACTTACATTAATGTTTTTGCTTGAATGTGATACTAAAATTGACATAATTTTATTTGGTAATTGAAATATAATACTTCAATGATTCCACTATATTTTCGACAGAGACTTCATGATTAAATTCAGCTTCTCCAATTTTCTTGAGTAATGTAAAATTGTAAGTATCATTTTCATTTTTCTTATCATTCTTCATTAACTCCAAATAATGATTAAAAAAAGATTCATTGATTGGATAAGGGTTAAAATAAATAAGAAATGTGTCAGAAATTTCTTTTAATTCTTTTGATGATAAATTTAACTTTATATGAGAAAGATAAGCCTCACAAATCATACCCACAGCAATGGCTTCTCCATGTAGCAAAGGAAGTTGGTCATGTTTTAAAGAATGACTTTCTATGGCATGTCCAATGGTATGTCCAAAATTTAATTTTTTTCGTTCGCCTTTTTCCTCAAAATCATTTTTAACAATGTTGTTCTTTATTTCTATGGAAGTTTCAATTAGTTTTTCCCAATTATTTGCATCAGAAAGCAATCCTGCTTGTAGCATTTTCCAATACAATTTATCAGCTATCAACCCATGTTTCAAAGCTTCTGCATAGCCCGAAAGCATTTGTCGTTTATTGAGTGTTTTTAAAAAATAAGGGTAAATAACCACCAATTGAGGTTCATTGAATACCCCTATCACATTTTTATAATGATTGAAATCAATGCCTACCTTACCTCCTACAGATGCATCAATTTGTGCCAACAATGTGGTGGGGACATTAATAAAATCAATACCTCTTTTGTAGGTAGAAGCAATAAAACCTCCTAAATCAGTAATCACTCCCCCTCCTAAATTAATAAGTAAGGTTTTTCTATCTGCATTAAAATCTAAAAAGGTTTGCCAAATATGTTGACAAATTTCAAGGGTTTTGTTTTCTTCACCACTCTCAATTTCAATGATTTCTATATCGTTTGTTAAATCTGTTTGCACTATAAACTCTGAAACACAATGGGTAAAACTATTTTCATCAACCAATAAAAACTTTTTATGGGATGCATAGGCTTTTAATGTTTTCTTTAATGCTATAAAAACATCTTCGCCAATAATCACCTGACTGCCTTTGGTTTTAATTTTTTTCATCTACTATGATATATATTACCTAGATAAGATTTATTTTAGAGGTTAAAAATAGTGTTTTATTTCAATATACTCAAATCACTTAGCTTTTCGGGGAATTTCAGTAAGCTATTTTTGTTGGTATCAAGGCTAAATTTTCAAGCATAGCCTTAGCTATGGTTTAAAATTTTAACGCAGATAACGGCAAAAAGAGTAGGTCAAAAATTCGGAAAGCTAAGTGATTTGAGTATATATAAACTTTTACTATTTTTGCAGCCTACATTTCGGGATGTAGCTCAGCTCGGTAGAGTGCACGTCTGGGGGGCGTGAAGTCGCAGGTTCAAATCCTGTCATCCCGACTAATAAAACCAATGGTTTCAAGTAATTATTATTTGAAGCCATTTTTTATTTGCCCACAATTTGCCCACAAACAGGCTTTAAAACTTTTATTTTAACATTCCATTTTTATTAAAGACTGCATTAACTCACTACGTTTATAGTATCTACGATTAGCAATACCATAACAAGTAACTTTACCTTTTTTTGTCCAATGCCATAGTGTGCTGCTATCAATTTGTAAGAGTTCACAAACCTGTTTTCTTGTAAGGAGTTCATCATTCACTTTGTTAAATTGTAGCTGTTTTGTTAACCCGCTTTATTCATGCAAAAGCAAAGCGAATTGTATGAATGTGCGAAGGGCAGTGGGATGCAAAGCGATTAACCCCGATTTAGTAATACCCAAATTTGGGCTATTGAAAATAGCTAAATTTGTTGGTATTACTTATATCGTAGAAAATTTGTGAATTTTATGGGTTAAGTCGAGTAATTGACTTCTCACATTTTCGGAAATTAGATTTACCAACTCGTCTATGGTTATGCCTTGTAAAATAATTTGATTTTTCATTTAAACTCAATTTTTCTTACCCCATACCCTCAATGAAAGTATGTACAAATTCTAATATTTTTGATATTACTCTTTTTGATGATGATGCCCTTTCTTTTAAGCTCGGTCTTTCATTCATTAAACTAATTACCTCATCGGTTCGAGGTTCTTTCTGAGTAAAAAGATAATTGCTAACAGTTGAAACTAGGCTTTCAAAATTTAAATTCTCGTCTTTGCTTAATTGTTGGAAAGCCTTTTTCTTCTCAATAGTCCAAAATTTATCAAAAGCATCTTCAATATTTTCGCTTTCTCCTACTAATGGCAAATTCTCTTCAATAAAACGTTCAATCAATTTCTTTTTACTTCTTAACTGAGTATCTGAAGCCATCATATCAGAAATAGTTTTTCGATGGGTTTCTTGTTCTTTTTGTGTTGCTCCCTTTAATTTAGCTAATAAGCTGAGTATATAAGAAACATTGATTTCATCTTTTCTGATTAATTCAATTTCAAAATCAATATCATTAAGTATTGAAACTTTTTCTTTTTGATTGTCAGCTTTTATACGCTCATATAAATCGAGGTATTTACTCTTATAGTTTTCAAATGTTTGTTCCTGCATCAATAAATCATCAAAAGTAAACTCAGTAAATGTGGTTAACACGTTTTTTATTCGCATCAACTCCCTAAATGCCTTTACAAATTCCAATTCCTCTTTTTCTGAACTTAACTCATTAACACTATCAAATGTTGGTGCTATTTCTAAGAGTTTATTTACTGCTTTATTGAAATTCTCGATATAATCTTCATAAGGCTGTATTACAATATCTTCAATGGCTTCTTTGTTAGAAAACAATGTAATTGCTTCATCAGTAGCATCTTTCAAATTCCTAAAACAAACTACATTACCCTGCGATTTTAATTCATCTAATATTCTGTTGGTTCGTGAGTACGCTTGTATTAAGCCATGATACTTTAAATTTTTATCAACGTAGATGGTGTTAAGTAATTTACTATCAAAACCAGTTAAGAACATATTAACCACCAATAAAATATCTACATCTTTATTTTTTACACGTTTACCAATGTCTTTATAGTAAGCATAAAACTCATTGGTTGTATAATTGGTTTTAAACATACCATTGTAATCCATCATAAAATCATCAAGTTTTTCTCTTGTATGCTTGGTTTCATATAAAGGTATTGGTTCGGCTGCCATTAAATAATCTTCATCAGGAATAAAACCATTGACATCCGCATCATTTTCATTGGCTTGGTAAGAGAAGATAGTAGCAATTTTTAAATCGTGCAAACCCTCTTCTTTCTTGGTTTTGAATAACTCATAATATTTTATCAAAGTAGCAACATTAGATACACAAAATATTGCAGTAAATTTTTTGTTATGGGTTTTCCTGTTATGATTAAGTATAATATAATCAGTAATTGCATTTAATCGCTCAGGGGCTTCCATTACCTCAGCGGTATCAATATCATCAACTTTAAAATCAACAACCTCTTCTTTCTTTTTAAAGGTGCTGATATACTCAATAGAAAACTTTAATACATTTTTATCTCTAATGGCATCGGTTATTACGTATTGATGTAAACGCTCTTCAAATAAATCTTGAGTGGTTCTTTTACCAAATTCGTTTTTAGAAGAATTATCGGCAAAAATGGGTGTTCCAGTAAAACCAAACAATTGAGCTGAGGTAAAATAATCTTTTATTCTGTTGTGGGTTTCTCCAAACTGACTGCGGTGGCACTCATCAAAAATAAACACTATGCGTTTATCCTTTAGTTTATCCATTTTGGATAAATACTTCTCTTTTAAGATGGCTGTATTTAACTTTTGGATAGTAGTAACAATTAGCGGTGTATCATCAGCAAACTGTTTTACTAATGCACTTGTATTGTTGGTACCATCTATGCTTCCCTCACTAAAGCTGTTAAACTCTTTTATGGTTTGATAATCTAAATCTTTCCTATCAACTACAAACACCACTTTATAAACCTTTTCTAAGTTAGTAAGTATCTGAGCTGCTTTATATGATGTTAGTGTTTTACCTGAGCCTGTGGTATGCCATATATACCCATTCTTTCGAGTATTTTTTACACGCTCAACAATTGATTCGGTTGCATAGTATTGATATGGGCGTAACACCATTAAGGTATTGGCTGTATTCAACACAATGTATTTGGTTATCATCTTAGAAAGGTGGCACGGTTCTAAAAAGAGGTTGGTAAATTCGGGTAAATTGGTAATAAGTTGGTTGTGTACATCAGCCCAATAAAAGGTTTGTTTAAACGAACGTGCTTTTACTGGATTGTTGGCATAATACTTTGTATTTACTCCATTGCTGATAACAAATAACTGAATGTAATTGAACAAGCCCCAACCCGATGAATAAGTAAAACGCTCGTAACGATTGATTTGATTAAATGCCTCTTTTAAATCTAACCCCGTTTTTTTTAACTCTATTTGGCACAATGGCAACCCATTGATTAAGATGGTTACATCATAACGGTTTTCGTATTTACCCATCATGGTAATTTGATGCGTAACCTGATATTGATTTTTACACCAATGTATTTGATTGATTAACTCAATAAAACCCTTTTCGCCATTGTCTTTGTTGTATTCTACTTTTCCACGAAGTAGTTGAGCTTTTTCATAAATATTACCTTTAGATAAATGATTAAGAACTTGCTTAAACTCATTTTCTGAAAATGTTTTGTTGTTGTGCTTTTCGAGTTGGCTTTTTAAATTAATGATGAGGTCGCTCTCATCTTTTAGCACAACTTTTTTATAGCCTAACTCTTCTAAAGAATTAACTAAATTTTGCTCTAATATGGCTTCGGGTTGTGTGGTCATTTCCAAAGAGGTTGATTTTTCCAATCTAACATATTACCCTTTCCATCAGAAGGAATACCTAAAAATTGAATGGGAACTGTTGGGTATTTATTAAATAGAACTTCTAATTTACCTTTTAAACTGTTATTAGGATTGGCTCTAAGAAGTAAATACTTTAGTACACAAATAAAATAGAAAACTCTTTTATTGTTTTCGTAAGGCTTATCTATCCAATTACCTATCGGTTTTAATAATTTTTCGGGTTCTATGGCTAAATCTCTATTCCACAAACGAGAATGATGAGCACATAAATTTCTAACATACGTTAAGGTATGCAGCCAAGATATAAAAACAGTTGGGTGTACATCAAAAAAAGTTGCAATCCTCTTTTTATCGTCTTTATTCTTTAAACCTCTATATAAAAAAGACAATTCGCCAACTGTTAATAATTCTAAACACATCCAAGAAGGTGGGTTTGCTGGTTTGTTATAATTATCTATATAGTGTTTGATAAACACCTCAGGCGTTCTTACTGTTTTTGCTTTTGATATTATTGATTGTAAGGAAGCGTAAGGGTCAACAAGAACATTAATTTTATTATAGTAAGGTGTAATAAATAAGCTTTGATTATCTTGCCAATGCGAATCGTTGTAGTGTAATGACATACCATAAATAAATTGTGTACGAATAGCAACCTCAATACGCTCAATACAATCGAACATTAATAAGCGTAACTCCCTATCAAATGAATAAGTATTAATAATTTGCTTAAAAGTAACCTCTGAGTTAAACTTATCTTTTACTTGTTGATAAGGCAAAAAGTAAGCACTTAATCTGTAATAGCTAATTTCTTTTAGATAATTTAATGCTTTTGGTTCATCATTAATAGTTAACCCTCTATTTTTGAGTAAAACAATTTGTTCGTTATATGATAATGGTATTTTATTATATGTTTTTTTACTCATTAATAAAAAGTATATAAAAGAAAAAACTCCCCAAGTGTGCTTCAACGAGAGGCAAGGGGAGTGTATTATCTTTAGTTAATAACTGTCTTTTATGCTTTCTAAATGCAATCTTACCAAACTGCTCTTTAGATTTTATAAGTGCAAATATAGACATAATTTCTTTAAAATGAAATATATTTCAAAAGTTATTAACATTTGTTAACAACATAGAGTTCTTATAATATCAGTAACTTCTGCCATTATTCTATTTATTTTAGTTAAAAACTCCATTTTAAATAAACTGAGTTGCGTTTCTTTTCGATTCTGAATTTAATATTCCTGACTTCTTATATTTCTCAATCAAATTACTTTCAATTTCAGTTCTTCCAAATATTATTTCAATAGCACTTACACTTATATTATCTATGTAATATTGATTCAAGTAACTTTCGATTTCATCATTAAATTTACCATTAGTTATTGTTGCTCCTTTAAATAAATGTTTTCCTAATTTTCGTCTAAATGTATGGTTAACCGTTCTTTTAAAATCTTTCATTCTTTCTTTTACATTGGCTGATTCTCCAACATAAATTAAAACTCCTTTATCAAACACTAAATACACACCACCGTTTTTTGGAAAATTTGACGACCATTTTCTATCGAATGTAAAAAAAAATAGATGGTTGGGTAAGCAATACACTTTCAGCGTTTAATATGATTTCTTTTATTTCGTTATGATTAAGTTCTACCATACTACACAAACAGTTGCTGCAACAACCCTTTTTTCCACTTGCTGTAATTTTCAATTTCTAATTTGCAATTATCAATTTTTACATCAATAGCACTTAAAAAATTGGCTATTTGAGTTTGTTCTTCTAATGATGTTGGAATAAATAAAGGACAATTTAATACTTCTTCTTTTTTAAGATTTGTTTGTCCTACACCTGAATCAAAACTTAAATAATATCTATTCCTATTTAGGATATAAATTAAAAATTCATTATTAGATTTTTTTTCACGAATCA
>Ga0210046_1003255_pt1 | contig 10943 bp, 14 predicted proteins | sample CryGeyCG2114_250_FD_185461 | JGI IMG/M metagenome (GOLD analysis project Ga0210046, IMG submission 185461) | Groundwater microbial communities from aquifer - Crystal Geyser CG18_big_fil_WC_8/21/14_2.50 (SPAdes) (version 2) | ecosystem: Environmental > Aquatic > Deep subsurface > Groundwater ... | reverse complement strand
GGCCGTGGCCTACATGCAGGTCGGCAAGGGCCCCGACGGCTCGGGTACCGGCGGCACGCTGGAAGAGTTGCGCGAACAAATCATCAGCGTCGCGCTGGACAGGGCTTTCTTGTTGGAGCCGCTGCCTACCGACGAATTCGCTTTCAAGAAGCGCATCGACGAGGGGCGCGGGCGGCTGACCCTGATCTGCACCGAAGTGGCTCGTTTGAGCGCGGTGATTTTGGCTGAATTCGCCACCGCCGCACGTAAAATCAAAGACAGCAAAAACGCCCCGGAGGCCGCGGCAGATGCGGCACAGCAGCTATCAAGATTGATGTCAAAGAAGTTTCTCAGCGTCACGCCCTGGGGCAGCCTGCAGCACCTGGCCCGGTATCTCAAAGCCATCACCGCCCGGCTGGAGAAATACCGCGCCGACCCGACCCGCGATGCCACGCGCCTGAAAGAGCTGCAGCCCCTGGAGCAGCGTTATTGGCGGCTGGTGGCCGAGCGCAAGGGCGTGATGGACGCGCGCCAGCAAGAATTTCGCTGGCTGCTGGAAGAGTTACGCGTGAGCTTCTTCGCCCAGGAACTGCGCACCCCGCAGCCGGTCAGTGTGAAAAGGCTGGAGAAAGCCTGGGCGCAGCTGGGGTAAAAGCAGGACGCAGCGATATTGTCAGTTTGCTGAATCCAAGTTTACGGACAATGCGGCCTTCGTGTTGGAGTCCAGACAGGTAATCTCATGGCGCATGTGTTGGTTGCCGGTGGTGGCATAGGTGGTTTGTCTGCCGCGCTGGCCTGTGCGCGATTGGGTGCGCAAGTATCGGTTTTTGAACGTTCTGCCGTATTTTCTGAGTTTGGCGCTGGCATCCAGCTTGGGCCCAATGTGATGCGGGTGTTGCATCATTGGGGCTTGAAAGACGCGCTGAATCGGGTGGTGGCTTTTCCCGACCGGTTGCAGGTACGCAGTGCGATGACCTGTGCCGAGTTGGGGGCGCTGCGCCTGGGCGCTTACATTGTGCAGCGTTATGGTGCGCCCTACGCCACCATCCGCCGTGCAGATCTGCATCAGTTGCTGGTGCACACCTTACATGGCCGCGACGAGGTCATGCTGTGCCTGGACCGCTCTGTTGCCGGCGTTCGGCAAGTTGGTGCGGGTGTGACGGTGCAACTCACCAATGCGCAAACCGCTCAAGGTGATCTTCTTGTGGCCGCTGATGGCGGCTGGAGCGTACTTCGCCAGCAGTTACTCAAGGACGGCACGCCGCAGCCGACCGGTCATCTGGCTTACCGCGCCATGGTGTTGCAAAGCAGCTTGCCGCCGACCCTGCGTAGCCAGCGGGTGACGGCCTGGCTGGGTCCCAAGCTGCATGTGGTGCAGTACCCGGTGGCGGGCGGCGATTACCTGAACGTGGTGGCGATCGTGCATGGCAAGGTGCAGGGCGATATGTCGCATTGGGACCATAGCGCCAATGCACAAGATTTGCGCCTGGCGATGGCGGGCACCTGTGCCCAGCTGCGCGATTTGATTCATGCCATCGACCCTTGGCGGTTGTGGCCGCTAAGCATTCGTCCGCCGATGCAGGGTGCGCACGAACAGGCCAACGGCAGGGTGGCGTTGCTCGGTGATGCGGCGCACCCAATGGTGCCTTACCTGGCCCAAGGCGCAGCCATGGCCATTGAAGATGCGCAGACACTGGCGCAAATGCTTGCCAATGCGGGGGTGCTCGCGGCCGGCCCGAACGCCAAAGTGCTCGATGGCATTCCAGACCTGTTGCACAACTACGCGAGCCAGCGCTGGCCGCGTAACGCCCACGTCCAGGCGCGCGCATTACGCAATGGCGAGATTTTTCATGCCACCGGCGTCACGAGTTGGGGGCGCAATGCCGCCATGCGTTTGCTGGGTGAGCGGCTGCTGGATGTCCCCTGGCTCTATGCCGGCGGGCCGCTACCGGTTGCTGCGGATGGGTGAATCCGTGGTGATGCCCCAATCAATGCCGCCAGGTGAACCGGGTGGTTCATAGGTATTGAACTTGGCGGTGTAGTAGAGCAGCACGCCAACCAAGGCGATCGCCACAACAGTCCAAAGCACCAGTTTGACCACCCTGATCCAGAACTTGGGCTCTTTCTCGTCGCGCATGTTGAATCCTTGTCGAAAGGGGCTCAGTTCTGGCGCCCGACCAGCAGGTATTCCATCAAGGCCTTTTGCACGTGCATGCGATTTTCGGCCTCGTCCCAGACGACGCTTTGTGGTCCGTCGATCACGTCGGCATCGACCTCTTCGCCCCGATGCGCGGGCAGGCAGTGCATGAACAGTGCGTTGGGTTGCGCCACCGCCATCATCTCCAAGCTGACACGCCAGGCGGCAAACGCCTGCTTGCGTACCTCGTTTTCAGCCTCGTAGCCCATGCTGGTCCAGACGTCGGTGGTGACTAGGTCGGCGCTGCGGCAAGCGTCCATCGGATTACTATAGCTTTGATAGTGATCTGCGCTTATTCCACCTGTGCTAACGGCTATTTCTTCATTGACTTCGTAGCCGCTGGGGGTGCTTACATTGACCTTGAAGTCGAGCAGCTTGGCTGCCTGTAGCCAGGTGTTGGCCATGTTGTTGCCATCACCCACCCAGGCGACGGTCTTGCCCTTGATGGAGCCACGATGCTCGATGAAGGTAAAGATGTCGGCCAGGATCTGGCACGGGTGAAACTCGTTGGTCAGGCCGTTGATGACCGGCACGCGTGAATGCGCGGCAAAGCGTTCGATCTTGGTTTGCTCGAAGGTGCGGATCATCACCAGGTCGGTCATGCGACTGATGACGCGCGCGCTGTCTTCGATTGGCTCAGAGCGGCCCAGCTGGCTGTCGCCGGTGGTCAGGTGCACCACGCTGCCGCCCAACTGGTACATGCCAGCCTCAAAACTGACGCGGGTGCGGGTGGACGCCTTCTCAAAAATCATCGCCAGCGTGCGGTCCACCAGCGGCTGGTGTTTTTCGTAGGCCTTGAACTTCTTTTTGATGAACGATGCCCGGTCAAACAAGTACGCATACTGGCTGGCGCTGAGGTCGGTGAATTGCAGGTAGTGTTGGATGGTAGACATGGGTGAGTCCGTCGGTGAATTTGGGGTGGGGAGTCAGGCGTTAAGCAATTGTTTGACGAGCGGCGCCAAAATCTGCACCACCTCGTCGGCTTCGGCATTGGTCATGATCAGCGGCGGTACCAGGCGGATGACGGTATCTGCGGTGACGCTGATGAGCAGGCCGCGGTCTGCGCACTGTTGTACCAGCGCACCGCAGGGCTTGGCCAGGTCGACGCCGATCATCAGACCCTGACCGCGAATCTCGCGCACAGTACCACTGGCGAGCTCAGCGGCCAGCGCTGCCTGCAACCGTGCTTTCAGGTGGGCGCCTACTGTGGCGGCATTGGCCAGCAAGCCGTCTTCTTCCATGATGCGGATGGTTTCCACCCCCGCACGCATGGCCAGCGGGTTGCCGCCAAAGGTGGTGCCGTGGTTGCCGGGCTGGAGAATATGGGCCGCTTTCGGGCCTGCCACCACTGCGCCGACTGGCACGCCCGAGCCCAGCCCTTTTGCCAGCGGCATCACGTCGGGCACGATGCCAGCCCACTGGTGCGCAAACCACTTGCCGGTGCGGCCCATGCCGCATTGCACCTCGTCAATCATCATCAGCCAGTCGCGCGCGTCACAGATAGCGCGCAGCTCGCGCAGGTAGCCCGGTTGCATCGGGTTGACGCCGCCTTCGCCCTGAATGGCTTCAAAAAACACCGCCACCACGTTGGGATTGCCTTCGGTGGCCTGCTTCAATGCGTCAATGTTGTTGATCGGCACACGGATAAAGCCTTCCACCAGCGGTTCAAACCCGGCCTGAATCTTGGGGTTGCCGGTGGCGCTCAGGGTGGCGATGCTGCGACCATGAAAGGCTTTTTCATAGACCACGATTTCGGGACGATTGATGCCCTTGTCGTGACCGAACTTGCGCGCCAGCTTTAGCGCGGCTTCATTGGCTTCAAGTCCGGTCGAGCAGAAAAACACGTTGCTCATGCCCGAGAGCGCCACCAGCTTCTTGGCCAGCGTCTCCTGCAACGGAACGTGGTAATAGTTACAGCAATGGATGAGCTTGCCCGCCTGGTCTTGCAGCGCGGGCACCAGGCGCGGGTGGTTGTGCCCCAGCGTGTTGACCGCAATACCACCGAGTGCGTCCAGATAACATTTGCCGTTAACGTCCCACACGCGGCAGCCTTGGCCGTGACTGAGTGCGATCGGCAGGCGGCCGTAGGTGTTCATCACGTGCGGCGATATGGCTTCTATCAGGTGGTTGGCGGTGGTCATGGGGGCGTGCTCCGTGGCAAAACAAAGCGGCCCAACGCAGGTTGGGCCGTTGAAGACGGATTTTAGACTGATGAATGCGATCTTTAAGCGGTTTTGAAGCGGTTTTGAAGGCGGGCCCAGGTACCGCTTTTGCAGCCGTTTGAAGGCCGTTGCCCAAGGTTTTTTCGCGCCCATGGATTTTTTAGTCTTATATAAGATAAGTCTTGTATAAGACATAAGAATACGTTAGAATGTGATTACGTTACACCATCCCGTAACGAGCCACAGACGGACCTCCAACAGATGGTTTCCCACACACCAAAAAAAGTTTATATCTTGGGCGTCACAGCCGGGGGCCGCACCTTTCGCCCCAGTGATTGGGCCGAACGTTTGGCCGGGGTGATGAGCCCTTTTCGCCCAGGCGGTGCCCGCCCAGGCAGCCACCTGACGTACTCACCTTGGTGTGTGCCTTCGAGCATCAACGGTAGCAAGTGTGTCATCGTCAGCGAGGCGCTTCGCACACACAATGTGATGGCTTGGGACTTTTGCATGAGCTTCGCAAAAGACAACGAATTGCAAACTTATCACGGCGCCCCGCCAGATGCAAAAAAGCCGTCCTGAGACGGCCTTTTTGCTTTTTGCTGACAGCGCACCCGTTACAAACGGCGGGGTTTCCCCCGTGCGATTTGCCTGAAAATCAGGCGGCTACTGCTGCGCTTGCAGCCAGGGTTTTTACCTTGGCAGACAAGCGGCTCTTGTCGCGTGCAGCCTTGTTCTTGTGGAAGATGCCTTTGTCAGCCACAGTATCGACCACGGCTTGCATCTTGCCAAACAATTCGGTTGCCTTGGCCTTGTCGCCTGCGAGAACGGCTTTTTCAACGTTCTTGACGGCGGTGCGGTACTGTGACCGCAGCGAGGTATTAGCAGCGTTGATCTTGATGTCCTGACGGACGCGTTTGCGGCCCGACGCCAGGCGCGGGTTCTTTTTCTTGGGTTTTCCAGATGCCATTATTTAGTTCCTTGAGTCTGAGGATGATGTCAACAAAGCCTGTGATTCTAACAGTGTGGCAGATTGAACTGCTTTGTCGGTCAGGCTAATTCGGGGACAGGAAGTCACTTCGTTTATAATCTTAGTCCTACGGTGGCTGTAGCTCAGTTGGTAGAGTCCAGGATTGTGATTCCTGTTGTCGTGGGTTCGAGCCCCATCAGCCACCCCAAGTGATACATCGAAAGCCTGCTATTTAAAAAATGGCGGGCTTTTTTCTTTCTGGCCATGCAAAAAAAACCAGCGGGTAAGGCTGGTTAAATCTCTTTCGAGCCGCGCTCAGGGAGGAACGGCGCGGGGGCTTACAGCCCGCCCGAACTGTAGCACGTTCAGGCGACCAGTCAGCAGGCAAAAAAATCGTTCATTGCCGGATTTTTGGTGTGGGGTGCACCAGTGATGTGCTGGCCTTTGATGTGTTTGCCCATGTTGCGGTTGATGTGGCAGATCAGGTCGGCCTGTATCATGTGGAATCTTTGGGGGTGAGCCCAAGCGGCGTTGCAGGAGATTGAATAACTTTGTTGTTCATAATCAAATAGCATGCAACCAGACAACCGCGCTATGACTTTCTTCCATTTTTATTCCATTGGTGTCCCTGGCCAGCCCTGGGGTGCTGTCGAACTGTCCCAGTGGCGCGCGCGCCAGGTGCGCCAGCGCAGTTATGCGGATGATGTGCTGCGCGGTGTGGAGCGCTTGCGTGAGCGTTTCGACGTCTCAAGCTATGGTGAATTGACATACGCAAGCCAGCACTATCCGCTGATGGCTATTCGCAGCAGAAACTGGCGGCCAAACTTGCCCACCGTGCTGGTCACCGGCGGTGTGCATGGTTATGAGACCAGCGGTGTGCATGGTGCTCTGCGCTTTGTGGAGGAACATGCGCAAACGTATGCGAGCCGTGTCAACTTGTTGGTGGCTCCGTGCGTCAGCCCCTGGGGCTATGAACGCATCCAGCGCTGGAATTTTGATGCCATCGACCCCAACCGCTCGTTTCGTGCCGCCAGCCCGGCGCAGGAGTGCGCTGCCTTGCTGCGCTTGGTTGAACCTTTGCGCGGCCAGTTCGCAGCTCACTTTGACCTGCACGAGACCACCGATACCGACTAGTCTGAGTTTCGCCCGGCCCTGGCCGCACGTGACGGCAAGCCGTTTGAGCCCTGCATCATTCCGGACGGCTTTTACTTGGTGGACGACACTGCCAACCTGCAGCCCAAGTTTCAGCAGGCGATGATTGCAGCGGTGCAGCAGGTGACGCACATTGCCCCGGCAGATGAAACTGGTGGCATCATCGGATCGCCGCTGGTTGCGCCCGGCGTGATTGCGTATGACATGCAGGGCTTGGGTCTGTGCGCGGGCATCACCGGCGCACGCTACACCACCACCACCGAGGTCTACCCCGACAGTCCCAGCGCCACGCCTGAGCAATGCATTGCCGCGCAGGTGGCGGCGGTGTGTGCGGGGTTGAGTTTTTTGGGTGGAGCTGGCTGAATTCGCCAAGACGGCAGCCCTGCCATGTGGCCAAAGCCAGTGGCGCGTGGCCTACGGCTTGTTGCATAGGGTGGTGGATGTGGACGGCGCGGTGCATGAGGTCGCAGAACTGGGCGCGGCGCGGGTGCCAGGCGTTCAGGGCTGAGGTGCTGATGCGGTGCCATGTCAGTAATTTATGTGACAAATCGGCTTCTAGCCCTTATAGAACAATCGTAGACAGCTATAAGTAACGCAGCAAATAAACCTGTGTGATCATGCCACTACAAGGGAGAAAACCATGGCTACCAATCCCAATCAAAAGCTTGCCGTCTTGATTGACGCCGACAACGCGCAAGCATCCGTCATTCAAGAACTGCTGGCCGAGGTGTCGCGCTACGGCACAGCCACCATCAAGCGTGCCTATGGCGACTGGACGACGACCAACCTCAAGGGCTGGAAAGATGTACTGCACACCATGGCCGTCCAGCCCATCCAGCAGTTTGCCTACACCAGCGGCAAAAACGCCACCGACTCGGCCTTGATCATCGATGCCATGGACGTGCTGCACGCGGGCAGTGTCGACGGCTTTTGTCTGGTCAGCAGCGACAGCGACTTTACCCGCCTGGCCACCCGCATCCGTGAGGCCGGACTGGTTGTGTATGGCTTTGGCGAACGCAAAACCCCCGAGCCTTTTGTGGCGGCGTGTGACAAGTTCGTTTACACCGAAATTTTGCGCAGCGAGCCCGAAGAAGCCAAACCCGGCAAGGAACCGGTGGCCGAGTTGCCCAAACTCAAGCCAATGATCTTGAACGCATTGAATGCCATCGCCCGTGAAGACGGCTGGACGACGCTGTCTGCTCTGGGCAGCCAGATCAACCGCAGCCACCCATCGTTTGACCCGCGCAATTACGGCGTGTCCAAACTGGGCGAATTGATCCGCCAGCAGGCGGCGTATCTGGAGGTGAAAGAAGTGAAGTCGGGCGAGGGCGATTCGGTGCAGACGCATTTGCATGTGCGGCGCAAGGCTAGCAATGCGCCAAAGGGTGGCTAACGCAGTTTGGCCCGACGTTCTGTAGTTTGTAGCGCTTACAAGATAAAAGTGGTTATAGCTCATATAAAACCTAAGAAAGACGCTATCAAACTAGTGGCATGATTGAATAGCAGCAGGGTCTTTTAGAATGAAAAAACGAATTCAAGCAACACGGCACGCTTTCGAGCCAGTGACACGGGGGTGAACGATGGCCTCTACGCGCTACCAGGGCAAACTCAAGAAATGGAACGTTGAGCGGGGCTTTGGCTTCATTGCGGCGAACGACAGCGGGCAAGATATCTTTGTGCACATCACCGCTTTTCCGCGCGATGGCCGTTTGCCGATGGAGGGCGATGCCCTGAGCTTTGAAGTTGAACCCGATGGCAAAGGCAAAAAGAATGCTGTGCGGGTTTTACGCGGTGATGCTGCACTTCCTGCCAACGCCATGTCATCGAAGCCCAGATCAAGGCATTTGAGCCGTGCCCCCAAAGAGACGTCGCTATTCAGTCAAGTGATTGCGCTGGCTCTGGTGGCTGCCTTGGGTTGGTATGGCTACAACCGCTATGCGCAGCGGGTGGTGCAGATTGAGGCGGCGGCGCAAAGTGTGGCCCCATCCCCAGCACCAGTCTCCCTGTTTAAACCTGCTCAGCAAGCTCAACCAGCACAGCCAGCGCCCGTCCGCTTCAATTGTGATGGCCGCAAATACTGCTCGCAGATGACATCGTGCAAAGAGGCCACACTCTTTCTGCAAAACTGCCCTGGCATGGAGATGGACGGCAACCATGACGGCGTGCCTTGTGAACAGCAGTGGTGCACATCGCCTTTTGCCAAGTGACCGAGAACACTTCTGACTGATGAGAAAAAATGCCTCTAGCCTTTTATAACATGCGTAAGCAGCTATAAAAAGCGCAGCAATTAAATCTGGGTGATCTTGCCAGCACGGCTGGTCGTTTTGGGCTTGACGGTTGGCACTATCACGCCAAAGGCATAGGCCAGGCGATGCGCCTGTTTGGCTGACTGCTCCAAAGCTTTTTCCATTGCCTTGGGCGACAGTGACAGTATCAGTCGGCTTGGCTGATTTTTCGCAGTTTGTGCCATGGTGCGGGTTCTGTCACGGTGAGTTGCGAATGGGAGATTGGCGGTTGTCAGGCTGCCAAATGGGTTCCGCGCCGTGACAAATCCGGTTGACCAGCCAGCAGACCAGATACAGAGATATCCTCATCCAGCGCTTCCCAATGCAGCCCGCCCTTGCTTAGTTCAACCTGCGCACGCTGCGCCGGGCTGGCCTGCAACAGGCGCGGAAACCAGGCAAGCGGCGCGGCGATGGTGCGGCCATCGGCCAGGCTGACCCACAGGTTGTCGTCGTCGAAGCGCACGGCTTTAGGCGAAGTGTTCATTCCAGCTCCTTTCGATGAGTTCCTTGTTGGCGATGACGATGCCGAGCAGTTCGCGCAATGTGCGCGCATCAAAACCGTCACTGTCTGCCAGATAGATTGTGGGTGTCAACCAAAATTTGGCTTCGCCGTCAGCGCTACGGACATGAATGTGCATCGATTCACGGGGATTCCCTTCGTTTGAATAGAAGAAAAACCGGAACGATTTGTAGCGGAAGACGACGGGCATGGTGGTGCGGCGTGAGATCAGGCAGCTTGTCTTGGAAGGCTATGCGTCAGGTCAAAGAGGGTAAAACTTGCCGCTTTGCCCCATCCAGTGTTTGCCCCTGCTCTGTCTTCCACTCCAGCCAGCCGTTGGCCGACCGACCCATCACCGCAATGGCGGCCATGCTGGGGCTGGCGAACAGGTGGTCACGCGTGAAAACGTAGCTGTCGCCGTGCTGCGCCAGCACACCATCCGTTACCAGTTGCTGGCGAAAGCGTTCTTGCGAGGTGCCATGAATGGATGCCACATTGCCGATGCGAGCGGTCGAGCCTTTGTGAACCACGAACCCCTCAGATGTGTATTCACCCACGCCATTGGCCTGTGGCCCTTTGCAGTAAAACAACTCTGGCGCCTGGGGCTTGCCATCCACCTGTTGCGGCGTGCCGGTCAACGGCTCAAAAATCGGCTGGCCCAGCGTGGCGACAAGAGTGGCGGCAGTCTCAAAAATTTCGTGGCAGTCAGCTTGCAGTGGTGCGGGTGTGTAGGGTTGTGAGCCGGTGTTGCCGTTTTCCAGGCTGTATCGCCCGGCCTGGGTGGCCTGCTGAATCGCAAACCACTCCAGAAACAGCGCGTGCGTTTGCGTCATGCTATTGGTGAGCGAAATCACCACCAGCGCCCGGTTCCAGAAGTCTTTGTTCTGGTTGTGCTGCACCAGCCGGGTGCCAATGCTGCCGGACTGGCCGATGTACACGCGGGGAAAACCTGCCTCTGACAACTCGCCCAGCAAAAAGTACACGCCCACCTGCCGCGCCTCTGGCAGCTTTAGGAAGTCCGCCATCTGGCTGCGCGGCACTTCAATGACGCGAACAATTCGCGTCGTGATCTCGGCGACCCGCATGCCGCGCGGGTCGCCTGCGGGGAGGTAGATTTGGATGGTTTGGGGGCGGGGCATTTCAGTCCAAGAGCTTTATAGATTACCAATCAGGCCATTGAAGGTAAATTTATTGTTTCTGCAATAGACGAAGTCGTTTAAGCGGCTTTCCGGAACTCAAGTGGCAGCAGGCCTTCCTTCTTGGCATCAAGCAGCACGATCTCTACGATCGTTCCGTCTTCCGCGAAGCTCAGGTTGGTATGCCAGTCTTGCGAAACCTCGCGCACGATAGGTTTGTCAGACATGCGGATTTGAAGAATGTCATCTTGTTCAAAATAGATGCTTTTCATGACTCAGGCTCCCAGTGGTGCATGATCGTTTTGACCACGACGACATTTTCAATCACAGTGGCTACACATAGCAAATTGTCCGTACGCTCGTTGAAGTGTTTGTAAAGCCAGTAGTGGGCGTGGCCTGCGTCTTTGAGGATGCCGGTATCAATGATGTCGAGCACCAAGGCAGCATCCATGTTGCGCTCGATCATGCGCAGTTTGGCGTGTTCTGTGAACACCACCGGCAGGTCAAAGCGCAGGCTGTGCATCATTTCCCCCAACTATCCCGCAACCCCACCGCCAAATTAAATA
>Ga0210046_1003253_pt1 | contig 10944 bp, 9 predicted proteins | sample CryGeyCG2114_250_FD_185461 | JGI IMG/M metagenome (GOLD analysis project Ga0210046, IMG submission 185461) | Groundwater microbial communities from aquifer - Crystal Geyser CG18_big_fil_WC_8/21/14_2.50 (SPAdes) (version 2) | ecosystem: Environmental > Aquatic > Deep subsurface > Groundwater ... | reverse complement strand
ATATTGTGGGATTAAACGAATTAGCTCCTGGAAAACAAGTTGATGCAATTATAAAACACGCTGATGGAACAAAAGACGAAATAAAATTAAACCATACCATGAATCAGGGTCAAATAGAATGGTTCAAAGCTGGCAGTGCATTAAACTTAATTGCATTACAAAATAAATAGATTTACAATAAAGCCACGATTTAGGTCGTGGCTTTAGTAGACAAGTATTTTTCTGGTTGTTTTGGTCGCGCGTTCGGCTATATCTTTATTTCAATAATCTTACTTGTATCAATTCCCAAAATGTCAACCACTTTTACCATTACTTTGTATTTACCTGATTCTTTATATTCGTGAGCAGTACTCGTAAATTCAATAGTTGGATTTTTCTTGGTTCTAAAACTTTGCCACTCGTTTTCAAACAAATAATTTCCACTCCATTTTTCTTCTATTTCGCCTTTGATGTTATGAATTTTAATTATTTCCTTTTTGTCTTCATAGTTAAAGTCGATTGCCCAATAATCAATCCAGTCGAACCAATTTTCAGTTAAAACGGTTCTTGTAATAATTCCGTTTTTATCCTTTTCAATTTTAATAATCTGTCCGTCTTCGATTACTACTTTACTTCCTGCTCGCATTGATTGTTGAATATCTTCAATATCATCTTGAGTGTAATGTGTAACAAAATCGGTTAATTCAATTGTTATTGATTTCCCTTTGATTTTTTCTTTGGTGTTTAAGTAGGCAACATCATAAAAACGGGCTTGACCTTTTTCAACGGCTCGTTTATCAAACACATCTTTTGGAATATATTTTAAAGTAATTACAACACCTTTTTCTCTCAATTCCTGAATAAACTGTGGAGTTAAGCCCATTTCAAATTCAAAGCCCAAAACATCTACTTGCGTGTATAGTTTTTGGCGGCATTCTTCAAAAATATCCAGTAATCGGCTTTGTGTTACAGGAACATCCAAAGGACCAACATTCACAAACCGACCTACTTTACTTCCGTGCAATGTGCTGTGTCCTTCAATTCGTTTTGCTTTGTAGGCTTGCAAGATTAAATCAACATACAAATCTTCTTTGGCGGTTAGTGAGCCTGTCGAACTACCGTTTGTTAAGTCATCCATAAAAAACTGGCGTTCATATTTGCCCAAATTTAATATTTCAAAAGCACGGAAATCTTTGCCATTTGCTTGCAATACCCGTTGTATGCCAATCAATCTTTTGCGAGTTGTGTGAACTGAAAATCTTCCTAAATCGGTAGTTATCCATTTGCGGTTTAATTTTTCCGCAACTGCTGCAGTTGTGCCGCTGCCGCAAAAGAAATCGGCTATTAAATCACCTTCATTGCTGCTTGCTTTTATAATTCTTTCTAAAAGGGCCTCGGGTTTTTGGGTGGGGTATGGTAAATGTTCATTACTTAAAGTAAATACTGCTGAAATATTCCAAACATCATCTACTTGACTTATTCTAAAGTCACCGTATTCATCAGTCCCTTGTTGTCTTCCTTCAAAAGATGATTTAAAACCAGGACCATAAAGGCAAAAATAGTATTCCTTAACTTCTTGAGGAGTGAAGGTATATTTTTCATTCTTTGAGTAAAATAAAATATTGTCGTGTCTCCTTTGAAAGATTTTATTAGCCAAATTCCCAGTTCTATAATGCCAAATTATTTCATTAATAAAATTATTTACACCAAACACATCATCTAAAAGTAGCTTGAGATAACTATTAACGCGAAAATCACTATGAATCATTATCAAACCATCTTTTGAAAGAAGTTGATGCATTAGTTTAATTCTCTCAAACATCATATTTAAATAAGAAGAGATTCCTTTACCCCAAGTATCACGGTATGCAATTTCTTCAATAATGCTTTGTTTCTTTTCAGCGGTTTCGCCACCAATCTTTATATCAAAACCAAAGTCAGCACCTACGGCAAAAGGTGGGTCAATGTAAATAAGTTTTAAACCGCCTTCTTTTTCAATTTCTTCTCTTATTGGACCATTTGCCAAAGAGGAAAGAATAAGTTTGTTATCGCCCCAAATTAGTTTATTTGTCCAGCCTTTTAATTGTCGTCCACGGAAATCTGTTTCAAACAAACTGGTTTGCAGTTTATCGGCTTCTTTTCTTGGTTCATCAATATGTTCAATGCTATGAAAAGGCAGAGCAACATTTGTAATGTCTTCTTTTCGTCCATTCCAGAAAAGAAAAACATCTTCTTCATCAGCAAATAATTTATAAATAAACTCTTTGGGCAGCTTTTTGCCTGCTTTAATCAGTTCAATGATATCATTCTTTTCTTGTTCTGTCATAATTTCACTTTATTTTTATTCAAAATTTATTCTTCTTGTTATACCTAAATTTTTCTGTTGTGAATCTCTTTCCCCTTAAAAAACCCTTAAAACTCGCCTAAACAGATAAAAATTAAGTTGTTTGTTTACATCCAGTTACAGCCATTTTCGCCTTAATTTTCACCTAAATACGCCCAAACTCACCTAAATTCTACTAAACACTGTTCAATTTTTTAAAAACCATTCTTTCTTTTCATTTGATTCAATTTGGTTTGCTTTCCTTAAGAATGATAAATAGTTATCAACTTTTTTTATTTTTTGTTTAAGTGAAAGTGCATCCGAAAGTTTTGGTACAATAAAATTATTTAAAGTTCGGCGTTTAGCTTTGCCAAAGCGCTTTAGATATTCCACAATCATTTCCCTAAAATGCGAATCGTCAAGACTACGATTAGCTAAATATTCAGCTTTTAATGCATCATCATCAATTCTTTTAATAACATTAAAAGATAAATATGCTGAATTTATTCTGCCTTCAATAAGCTTCTGTTTTTTAAGATAATTAAATTCTTCCGAACTTAATTTTTTCTTTTTTTGTACCTTATCGAGCAATAATATATCTTCGAGCGTTAAAGATTTATTCTGAATTAAAATTCGAGCAAAATCTTCATCAAGAATTTTCCCGGTAACAGTAACTTTAACTTTACCGTTAGCGAAATCATAGTCAGGAAGAGGAAAGAAGCGCTCACGTTGAAAATTAAAAATCTTTCTTATACCGCCGCCTTGTGTTTCTATCAAATCCAGATTTTTCATCGCCTCAACAAGGAAAGGATTCCTATACCTTTCCTCGGGGGAATCATGTAGAATTACATTTTCAACAGAGCCGGGAATAAAAGTACCATAATTTGAGTAAATAAGCTGGTCATCTTCAATTTCCACAACATTAATGCGTGCACCCTTTGAATAGTCTTGATGAGCAATTGCGTTATTTAATGGTTCGCGTATTGTAAAAGGATCATAGCGTAGAAATTCATCGGGGAAAAGTGTCCCATCTCGTAAATAGCGATATTTAAGATTTCTTATTTTTTTGTAAACGTTATCAACTGCAAGAATTAATGGAATTGAAAAAATTTCAAAATCTTTATCCTGATTGTCAATTGTTTTTAAGTTCCATCTTATTTTAACGGTTGAGCCTAGAAAGTGTTCAGATTCTTCTTTTCCAAGTAAAATTAAAGCAGTGCGGGTTATTTTACTTTTAATAGTAATTTTTGCCTTGTTCAAAAATTTTGCATCATCCCAATTTGAAGCTTCATTTTCATATTTTGGATTACGTTTTACAAACTCAATACGAGCTTTTTTAATAGCCTCCGAGTCTAAATCATCAATAGTGGCATCAGATACAATAACTTTTGTCCAATCTTCCAAAGAATTATAAATCATCCGAATGTATTCTTGGAAATTACGTAAATCTGTTTTATTACTTCCAATACGGATATAAGGAATTTTCTTAAAATATGTAGGTTCTCCCTTTGCCGAAGGGATGCGAATTAATACTATTTTATGTTTATTTGTATAGAATTCATAAATTTCAAAATTAATGCTTGGGGATAATAAATTTCGTAACCAGAGCTCTAAATCTTGGTTTCCTTGTTTAGCTTTTGTAAATGTGAAATTGGTTCCGATTATTTTATGATTAGAATCCTCAACGCCCCATATTAAAAAGCCATAATGTTTATTTTTAATAGTGGCGCCGTTACTCATGGCAGAAATATATTCGCCAATTTCTTCATTTGAGATTGTACCTTTGTTTGGTTTAAACTCAACCCATTCATTTTCGGATGGTAACTTTACCAAATCGTTCAATAATTCTATTAATTGTTTTTCTGTCATTTCACTTCAAAAATTTTTAATACATCGGCAAATAATTTCAATTCGTTTTTTATTTCATCCCACTTTTCTTGCTTTACATAAACGGGTGTATAAGTGTAATTTTGCTGAACCGAGTTTATGTCTTTACACCAGGCAATAAGTCTTTTAATCTTTCGTATGTCGTCTAAATCTTCCCGCCCTTTAGTTTCTAAAATAAAAAAAGTGTTGGGTTGGGTTTTTACAAAAAAGTCGGGGTAATATTCACGAATATTTCCGTCTTCTGACTGATATTCAATTTTGAAGTTTACACCACCTTCACCAATTGTGTTTTTAGCATAGGAAATAACATCATCAAATTTATTTTCTAAAAACGAAGCCAATTCCAGTTCAAAAAGATTATCGCCAATTATTTTATTGAATACGGATTTTTTAGGAACAAGAAAGGATTGGTTTTCTGCGATTTTAGGTTTGGTCAGTTTTAGCGAAATGTAGTTTTTTACTTCAGCCGTCCCTCTATCGGTTACGGTTAATTCGTCAATTGCTTTTTTGAAAGTAGATTTTAAGATTTCTTTGGGATGAAGCTCAGATAGGTTGCGTAAAGTTTGAGCTTCGCTTAATTCTACCTCTCGGTTAAAAAGTTGATACTTAATAAAACTCTCCACTTTGGGATATAAAATATCAAAACCACTAACCAAACGACTGTCCTTTAAAATTGCAGAAGTGAAAAAACCGATTACATTTCGGAAATCGGGAACGGTATCATTAAAAACGGTTTTATGTGAAAAATCTCCTTCAATATCGTTGAAAACAATTTCTTTTAATTCTTCACTACTGAATTTCTTTAATATTACTTTTTCGTTTTTGAATTTGCTAACATCAATTAATTCAAGATTTTTAAATTCCCTGTAAATTCTTGGACTCATTTGTGGAATGGGGATATCCAAATCATCAAGATTTTTATTGGGATTTTCTTTATCAACTTCCACAATAACGGGCGATTTTCCTTTTGTCCCTTTTCCCATTGGGCTGTACTGAAATTCGACACCTTCGGTTTTTAGACTTTCAACAAACTCTAGAAATGCTGGTGTTCCAACAACAACCAAATTTTCAGGAGTGTCAAGCGGAAACATTTTTCTCAAACCACGTCCGATTGTTTGTTCAGGTAATATTTTTGAATCTGCACCGAATGGGCGAAGCCCAACAACAGTTGTGACATTTTTAACATCCCAACCTTCGCGAAGCATTAAAACTGAAACAACGGCTTTGTAAGGAGAATAATCTTTATCAATATCATCAGCTGCTTTTCGGAGAATTTCTAATTCTTCTTTTGCCTTTTTTGTAGTTGCAGTTTCCTTAATTTCACCTGAATTATTTGTGTGAATTGTCAAAACCGCATTTTTCATTTTTGCATAGTTGCTTTCCAAAAATGCCGCCGCCTGGTCTGCTTCTTTGGTACTCATTGTCATTATGAAAAGAATAGGTGTTTTGTGATTCTTCAATTCCTCGTATTGCTGTTCCCATTCCAAGTAACCAAGATGAATGTAATCTTTGTATCGTTCTACAAAATCAGATGAATCCTTTTCCTGTATTTTTTGTCTTGAAGCTTCATCGGGTAAAACCGGAGATTTTACTACATTCTGTTTGATAGCTTCAACTAAAGGATAATCACAAATTGTTTGAACGAAAATTGCACCGTTGTTGTGTTTTGGTGTTGCAGAAAAATCAGTTTGCAATCCTATTCCGCAACCGTTTTTTAGTTTTAGTTTGTTGCTAATATCTTCAATGCTTTTAAACCAAGCCAATGAACTGTCGTGTATGTGATGAGCTTCATCATTCAATATCACCAAGTCTTTTATTTTATCACTCCGTAACACCTTTCCCAAGTCTAAACCTTTTGATGTGTCGGCATCTGGTTTTGGCTTTACCCCCAAAAAAGTATGCTCAAAACTTTGTTCAGGTTCTTCATTAAAAAATACTCTGTGGATATTTGTTAGAAAAATATTTCCCGATTCTGTTATTGGTTTAAGTTCGTCCTGAATATGTAATGTTAATTGAAAATCGTTTTTCCAATCTTTGTCGTCAAAGCCATTTTCGGGTAGAAATGGTTCTTCGAAAAACATTTTTAAGCCATCAAAGTCTCTTCTCAGACGGTTTAATACAATTATGTTTGGAGCAATTACCAAAAAGTTTTTTGAAAGTGGGCTGTCAGTTTCGTAGCGTTTATGGAAATAACTCCAAACTAATGCCAAACCCATAACTTTTGTTTTACCCGCGCCGGTCGCCATTTTTATAACATACCTTGTCCAGCTTTCGTCAAACATTCCGGTACTTACACGACCCGAAGAATCAAAACGCATTAATTCGTATTTATCTTTTGCTTTTGCAACTTCATACAAATAAATAATTGATTCTATTGCTTCACGCTGCGAAAAGAAAAAACTAAATTTCGTTTGTCCGATTAAATGTTCCTGATTAAACCAAAAATTCATTAATGATTTGGAAGTGTCGGAAGCACCTTTGTATTCTTCTTCTCTCCATTTTGTAACAGCTAATCGAATTTTGTAAACCAACGGCGGTAAAAGCTTTTCATAGGCATTTTGAAAAGCATCCATTTGGCTTTGTGTTGGCGCCCATCTTTCGTTGGGCTGCAATATTTTAAATGGGTCTGAATATTTCATTTAGTCTTTTTTTTAATGCAAAATACAATTTTTTTTTAGAATTTGTGAGTAAAAAAACACTCTTTTGCAAGCTGAATTTTTGTCTCGTGCGTTGGAGCTTGAATATGCTCTGTTTTATGCGTTACCATAACATATTCTTTCTTTTAATTATTTCTTCCGTCAAATTTTAAAAGTTCTAAATACGGGTCACCATTTAAATCAAGTAATTTTGCAAAAGCTGGTTCTGTTTTTAACCCTGTTGTTTTAAGTCTAATTATTTCGTTTTTAAAATCAGACCCTTTTTCAAGCAAAATCTGATTTTCAATAATCATGTGCCTGTATGCGTTTTGTTGAACTGTTGTAATATCTTGTCCAAATATCTCAACTTTAAAGATGTCCGATTTAAAGCTGGCAATACTGGCTTTAACTCCATAAAAACTATTTGTCCACAATTTAAAATCTTCAAATTTACCGAAATGTAGTTTCAACCAATTACAAAATGTATCATGGTCATTACATTCACAAATTATATCCAAATCACTATCTGGCAAGTCAATGCAAATTGGTATTGTACCTGTTAATATCGGGGTATACTCTTTTAAAATTTCCAATATCTCAGATTCAATCAAAAACTTATAAACTTTTCTTTGCCTATCATTTCCTCTTTCGAGGTAATCAATTTTTTTGAAATCAATCATAGTTGTAAACATTAATTTTTTGCATTTCTATAAAATGAACTTAAATAAATAAACTAATAAATCCAACGGTTTACGGCTATTATGATATCATTTTTGTTGCATTACTAGTTTAATTTTAGTCTCTTTTCAAAAATGCGTCTAAAATTTTGCTTATTTTTACAATCCAAATTAGAAAGATTATACATGCTAAAAATAAATGAAATATTCTACTCAATTCAAGGTGAAAGTACTTTTGCTGGCGAAAGATGTGTATTTGTAAGATTAACTGGTTGCAATTTGCGATGTACTTATTGCGACACTGAATATGCGTTTTATGATGGAAAAGAAATGTCAATTGAGGAAATAATTGAAGTTGTGGCTTCGTACAATTGCAACTTAATTGAAATTACTGGAGGCGAACCACTTTTGCAAAGTGACGTTTATCCTCTAATGACAAAACTATGCGATAAAGGTTTTGTTGTTTTGCTCGAAACAAGTGGCTCTCTTTTGATTGAAAATGTTGATAAACGAGTTACAAATATTTTGGATTTCAAAACCCCATCCAGCAAAATGGATAAAAAAAATGATTTTAGAAATGTTGAATGCTTAAAACCCAAAGATGAAGTTAAATTTGTAATTGGTTCGCAAGAAGATTACAATTGGGCAAAAGATATAATTGTAAAATACAAGCTAAATGAAAAAGTCACTATTTTATTTTCCTCCGTGTTTGGAAAAATTGAGCACGAAGAATTGGTTAATTGGATTTTAGAAGATAATTTAAATGTTCGTTATCAACTACAAATGCATAAATATATATGGGATCCTGCAAAAACGGGGGTTTAATAAAACACTACTGAGTTGAAAATGTTTAAAAGAAATTAATAAAGAGATAAAGAAGAATGAAAATAGCAAAAAGTTTTAGATGGGAAATGGCTCATAGATTGCAGTGCCACAAAGGAAAATGCTTTAATTTACATGGACATTCGTACAAAATGGAAGTGGAATTTGAAGGAAGTGTTGATAGCAATACTGGAATGGTCCTTGATTATTTTGTGGTTAAAGATATTGTTGCTCCCCTTGTAAAAAAGTTAGACCACTCTGTAATTATTTGGGAAAAGGATAAAATTTTAATAGAAAAAATATCTGCGCTAAATTCTGCTCATGTAATTGTTCCTTTTGAATCCACTGCCGAAAATCTTGTTGGATATTTTTTGGAGAAAATTTCGAAATCAAATCTTCCCAAAAATATTATAAAAGTAAAAGTTCGTGTATGTGAAACTGAAAACACTTATGCAGAAGATGAAATGGTTTTATAGAGGTAACATATTGTGTAACCTCTACAAAAATTATTCTAACTCATCTAAAATTTCTTCTTTTCTTTCTTCTGATAATTCATCAATTGTTCTAAATGAAGTAAGAATTACATCGCCTTGTTGAATTAGCTTTTTCTTATAATATTTTGGGGCATAAATTGAAGCATCAAGCATGTAAAATCGTCCAGTATTTTCATCCAAATATGAATAGCTCACAAAAGGACCGCCTCCGGATTTATCACTAAATTTCCAAAAACCTTGACTCATTAAAGCATAATGTTCGTTAAAATTTGCTTGCGAAACCATGGGTTTAGACATCCCAAAAGAAATATCAACGCAAACCGAATCATCGCTAACCAAAAAATGCTTTTGCGTAATTCTGTTTCTAATATTTATTAGGCTGTCACTATTTAGAAAACTTGCGTTTGCATTTTCAATCCAATGGACAAATATCCAGCGTTCAACTGGTGTATTTCTTCCACTTCTTAGCCATACAAAATTATTTGTAGAATCACTTTTTGCAAGTTCAACAGCAGGTTGCACGTAAATTGTCCAACCATATTTGTTTAACAATTCAGCTTCAATTTTTTGGTTTTCATATCTTGGTTTATAAAGTTTTGAAAAGAGTCTGTCGTTGGATATTTTTCTGAAAGAATAAAGAAGTTCTTCATTTCCATTTAATATATCTTTTTTTAATTCCTCTGCCGAGTTGGCAACAATAAACATAACCAATTGATCTTTTGCCCATAGATTGTTTTTGTTGAAAAAGAATTCTTCTCTATTCTTTACAAGTTTGGTCACCGAAGAATCTAAAGCTTGTTTAATATATTCCGAAACTTGGTCTTTTGCATTAAGAGAGCCAAGAAAGATTATGTTTTTTCTGCTTTTAAGTTGATTAAGGTTTTCAATGTTTTCCCTTTTTAGATTAAAAAGATTTTCAGGCTGCGGAGTATATATTACCTTTTCAAAAACATGTAGCATTTCGGCTTCAAGTTCAAGGAAATGGAGTGAATCTGCAATAACAATAATATCATCATCATTTCCAATAGCTGGCTTTTTTGAGTTAGTGCATGCAGAAAAAAGGAATATTGCTAAAAAGAAAATAGAAAGTAAAATAGTTGGCTTGTTTTTCATATAAGTTCAAATTTGTTAAAAATAATAAAAGTTATACACAAAAATTTATAATAAGTTTCACCTATCCTGTCTTATTAAATTGCTTCTTCTTTTAACCCTTTTGCATTATCCATGTTTAATGTGGAACGTGTGGTAAAATTAGTTGTAAATTTGGTAAAAATATTGAATAAAGGACTGCCATCGTAATACAAACCGACAAAGGAATTGTTAAATTATCATCAGCCCAACCGTAAGAAATATTTTCTACAATAGCTGAAACAACAACAGCAGCAAATCCTATTAAATATTCGGTAAGATTTCCCTCAATTTTTGGCGTTGCCAACATTACTAAACTTCCAAATAACAAAAATGCGACTGTTCCTTCAAGACTTTTAAAAAGGAATTTATGGCGTCCAAATTTTCTTCCTATTAAAGCAGCAAAAATGTCACCAAAAATTAGAACAGCAATTCCTAACAAAACAAAAACTTTTGCAAAAAATAAAACCGTAACTAGAGCTGCAATTAATACATAAGTAGCACCACTTAGTGTAATTTGCTTTGAATTAATTTCATGTTCACGAAGCATAAATCCAAAAACGGAATGGAAAAACTTTTTATATGATGGAAAAAGATACCTTGCCAAATCCAAAATTAGAGATAATAAAGTAAAAGGAATTAGTATAGTGAGTGCTAATTCCTTTGTAATAAAATAATAAACAATTGCTATTGAAAGTGAAAGCAAGTGTATGCTTTTTCTTAACAATTCCGCTTTGTAATTTATTGTTCCCTTATCAAGCGTTGTTGTCATCACTTCCGTCTTTTTTCTCTATTTCTTTGTTAGGACCTTCTTTTCTTGCCTCTTTTTCTTTAATCATATTTTTAACGTGATCAGGAATTTCATCGCTGTTTTTCTTTAATGGCGGTAGTTCTTCGCCATTTATAATTTTATTAATTTCGTCAGCATCAAGAATTTCACGCTCTAACAATTCTTTTGAAAGTCTATGTAGAACGTCCATGTTTTCCACCAAAATATT
>Ga0210046_1003250_pt1 | contig 10964 bp, 7 predicted proteins | sample CryGeyCG2114_250_FD_185461 | JGI IMG/M metagenome (GOLD analysis project Ga0210046, IMG submission 185461) | Groundwater microbial communities from aquifer - Crystal Geyser CG18_big_fil_WC_8/21/14_2.50 (SPAdes) (version 2) | ecosystem: Environmental > Aquatic > Deep subsurface > Groundwater ... | reverse complement strand
ATCAGACCATGATGGTGGCGGAATACAACACGCACATTCTGGGTTTTCTGGTCAAGGAAGTGGATCGCATCATTCGCGTGGACTGGGACAAGGTGCGCCCGACCGAAGGGATGCTGTCGGACAAGGGTGCGCTGATCACCGCCATCACCAATCTGGATGACGGCTCGCTGGTGTCGATCCTGGATGTCGAGCAGATCCTGTCCGATGCCTTTGGTGAGGCCATCGTCGGCAACGTGGACAAGATCGAAGCAGGGCAGGATTTGTGCATCTTCTTTGCGGATGACTCGATGGTGGCCCGGCGCAAGATCAGCGAAGTGCTGGACAAGATGGGAGTCAAACACATCCAGTCCAACAACGGACAGGAGGCGTGGGAACGCCTGCGCGCGATGGCGGATGCGGCGCAGAGCAGCGGGCAGGATTTGCGCGACCAGATCCAGGTCATTTTGACGGATGCGGAGATGCCGGTGATGGATGGTTATGTGCTGACGCAGAACATCAAGAACGACAAGCGCTTCGAAGGTATCCCGGTGGTGATGCACTCGTCGCTCTCGTCCGATGCCAACCGCGCCATGGGCAAGCGTGTGGGAGTGGATTACTACGTGCCGAAGTTCGACTCGATGGTGCTGTCGTCGACGCTGCGACCGTTGCTGACATAAATATGATGTGGGTCGGGTTTCAACCCGACGAGGTTGGTTTTATATCAGTGTTTTGTCGGGTTAAAACCCGACCCACACAGGATGTATGAGGAGATTGAAATGGGCATAGAGAACACAAAGTTTCTGGTGGTGGACGACTTTTCGACGATGCGACGCATCGTGCGCAACCTGCTCAAGGAGTTGGGTTTCACCAACGTGCAGGAGGCGGAAGATGGCGTCGATGCGCTGAAAAAATTGCGCGGCGACCCGTTTGATTTTGTCGTGTCCGACTGGAACATGCCGAACATGACCGGAATCGAATTGCTGCGCGCGATCCGCGCCGATGACGCGCTCAAACATCTGCCGGTATTGATGGTGACCGCAGAGGCAAAAAAGGAAAACATCATCGAGGCAGCGAAAGCGGGAGCGTCCGGTTATGTGGTGAAGCCGTTCACCGCAGCCACGCTGGATGAAAAACTCAAAAAAATATTTGCGGCATTCCCGCAATTGAACAAGTGAGGTGAATCATGGCAAGCAATCCGGCAAACAATGACTCGGACGATCTCGAAGCGCTGTTCGACAGCATCATCGCCGCGAACTCGGACGAACCCAAAACGACACCCGCGCAGGTGATCCCGCTGAATGCGGAATCCGAACCGGCGAAAGTCATCAACCAGGTCGGGCAGATGGCGCGAAAACTGCACGACACCTTGCGCGAGCTCGGCTTGAACAAGGAAATCGAGAAAGCGGCATCGACCATTCCCGATGCGCGCGACCGGCTCAATTACGTGGCAACTCTGACACAGCAAGCGGCCGAACGCGTGCTCAACGCGACCGAGGCGGCGCAGCCGGTGGCGGAGAAAATCGGCGATGTCTCACACCAACTGGCGCAACAGTGGGATCTGTTGTTTCAGAAAAAACTCGATGTGCAGCAGTTCAAGAATCTGGTCACCCAGACCCATGCTTTTCTGCGCGAGACCCCCAAACAGACCAAGGAGGTCAACGCCTATCTGGTGGACATCATGATGGCGCAGGATTTCCAGGACCTGACCGGGCAAGTCATCAAAAAAATCATCCAGCTCACGCAGGAAATGGAGCAGCAGTTGTTGGCACTGTTGCTGGAAAACGCGCCCGCCGTCGTCAGGGCGGAGATCAACAGTGGTTTGTTGAACGGCCCGGTGGTCAATGCAGCGGGCCGCAGTGATGTGGTGACCAGCCAGGATCAGGTGGACGATTTATTGGAAAGTCTCGGATTCTAGGCGGAGCGGGTTTTGTAGGTCGGGTTTCAACCCGACGCTGAATGTCGGGCTGAAGCCCGACCCACAAGGAGCATGAATCATGAATGACTTTGCCGGAATGGAAGACCTGTTAAGCGACTTTTTGATGGAAGCCGGGGACATGCTGTCCGATGTGGACAGCAAGCTGATGGGCTTGGAGAAGAATCCAGGCGACAGCGGATTGTTGAACGAGATCTTCCGCGGTTTTCACACGATCAAGGGCGGGGCGGGATTCCTGAATGCGGGTGAGCTGGTGACCTTGTGCCATCTGACCGAGAATCTGTTCGACAAGCTGCGCAACAGTGAACTGACCTTGAGTGCTGAATTGATGGATGTCATTTTCGCCGCGACGGCGGAAGTGCGCCAGATGTTTGGTGCGCTGCAACAAAACCAGCAGCCGGGCGCCGCACCGGCGGAAATTATCGAGGCGCTGAAGAACGCACTGGAAGGCAAGGCAGTGGCTGCGATCAGCAAGCCGAAACCGGTCGCTTCCGCAGCGGCGCCCGCATTGCCCGCAATCGGCACCGACAATGTTGACTGGGATGCCTTGTACAAGGCGCTGACCGGAACCGACATCGTGGAGACGGTCGGGGCGAAACGTGATCCGGAAGAGATCAAACAGGCGATCAACGAAGAAGAGTCCACCAAAAAAGCCTTTGGTCGCCGCGCTTCGGACGTGCCGGGCGCGACCGTCGGGCGGCGCGGCGGCGATGTGCCGCCCGCCGAAGCCAGGGAAACCACGATCCGCGTGGATACCGTGCGTCTGGATCAGGTGCTCAACCTGTCCGGTGAGATCGGCCTGACCAAAAACCGGCTGACCCATTTGCGTTCCGACCTGCTGCAGGGGCGCAGCGATGCGGACATCCTGCGCGAGCTGGATCTGTCAGTGACACAACTGGACATGCTGGTGGTGAATCTGCAGAACGCGGTGATGAAGACGCGCATGCAGCCGATTGGGCGGCTGTTCAAGAAATACCCGCGCCTGGCACGCGACCTGGCGCGTTCGCTGGGCAAGGATGTCGAGCTGGTGCTGTCCGGTGAAGAGACCGAGATGGATAAGACCATGATCGAGGACCTGAACGATCCGCTGGTGCACCTGGTGCGCAACGCGGTCGATCACGGCGTGGAAACGGTAGAAGAGCGGCGCGCGGCGGGCAAGCCGGAGAAAAGCATGGTCGAACTATCGGCGCGGCAGGAAGGCGATCACATCCTCATCGTGATTGCCGATGATGGCAAAGGCATGCGCCCGGAAGTGATCCGCAACAAAGCGATTGATAAAGGGCTCATCACCAGCGAGATGGCCAACACGCTGGATGAGAACCAGTGCCTGGAACTGATCTTCCTGCCCGGTTTTTCCACCAAGGAAGAAATCTCCGCCGTGTCCGGGCGCGGGGTCGGCATGGACGTGGTCAAGACCAACATCCAGAAACTCAACGGCAGCATCCAGATTACTTCCGAGCCGGGCCGTGGCACCACCATTTCCATCTCCCTGCCGCTGACGCTGGCGATCTTGCCGGTGCTGGTATTGCGCCTGGGCGACCAGTCGTTCGCCGTGCCGCTGTCGATGGTGCGCGAGATTCTGCCGGTGACGCAGGACGGGCTGCAACAAGTCTCCGGCAAGGCCACCATGGTGGTGCGCGGCGAGGTGTTGCCGGTGTTGCCACTGACCCAGCTCATCGGTTGGGGCAGCAGCGAGAGATCCGAAGTGGGCGTGCTGATGCAGTTCGGCAGCAACAGTTTCATCCTCACCGCCGACGGTTTTGTCGGACACGAAGATGTGGTGATCAAATCACTCGACACCTTCCGCCCCAAAGGCGTGGCCGGGGTCACCATGTCGAGCGAAGGCGACATCGTGCTGATTCTGGATATCAAGGAGTTGCTCAGCGACGTGCGCGGGAGTTGATCGGCAGCGGCGACTGGTATGGATCGAATAATGGATTGGTTTTTTTGGGTTGAATAGGAGGAAGTCATGTTTGGCGGAAAAGTAAAAGAAGAAAACAGGGTCGCGCAGCGTCGCCTGGCCGAGAACGAGCGCGACATTGCATCCTTGCGCAACGAGTTGGCCAAGCTGGAAGCCGAGCGCGAGGCATTGCGTGCGGAGGCGGCGGACGCCAAAACCGCCTGCCTCGTGGCCGATCAGATTTATAGCAACATGCAGGGCTTTGGCGAATCATTCACCGCCATGCAAGGGTCGCAGGTAGCGGCTGCCACCTCGTTGCGCGAAGAAAAGCAGCATGCCATCGAAGCGGCGGATGTTTCGGTGAAGAACCGGGCGGCAGTGATGAGCATCGCGGGCAGTCTGGAAGCCTTGTCCGGCGATACCTTGCAGACCTCAAAGAATGTGCAGGGGCTGACCGAGCGTGCCGCGCAGATTGGCAGCATCGTGCAACTGATCAAGGAAATCGCCGACCAGACCAATCTGCTGGCGCTGAACGCGGCGATCGAGGCGGCGCGCGCAGGCGAGCAGGGACGCGGCTTTGCCGTGGTGGCGGACGAGGTGCGCAAGCTGGCCGAGCGCACCGCCAAAGCAACCAGCGAAATCTCGGTAATCGTGAACGCAATCCAAAGCGAGACGAATACCGCCAAGACGCAGATGGAGGCATGGGCCGAGAAGTCCCGTGTATTCAGTGCCGATGTGGGTAACGTGATGGAGAACATGAAGCATTTGCTCGATCTGTCGCACACCATGGAAGGCACCATCTCGGCCGCCGCGCTGCGCAGTTTCGTCGAGGTGGCGAAGATCGATCACATCCTCTACAAATTCGAGATCTACAAGGTGTTCATGAAGATATCCGACCGCCAAGCCGACAGCTTCGCTTCGCATACTGGATGCCGTTTGGGCAAGTGGTATTTCGAGGGCGAGGGTAAAGCGTGTTTTGCCAAACTGGATGGCTACCAGGCCGTGGCGAACCCGCACCAGAGTTTCCACCAGAACGGCAAAGAGGCGGTGGCGGCATTTCATGCAGGAGAGGCGCTGCGCGGCATGGAGCTGGTGGCGAAGATGGAAGCCGACAGCATGGCGGTATTGGCCGCGCTGGAACGCATCGCCGTTGCGGGTGAAGGCGACACCAGTTTGCTGTGCCACACGCCGGGGTAAACACTGACGTCATTGTTTCTGCTTTCACCTTTAAACGGATTTCCCCACCCTAATCCTTCCCCCGGTGGGAGAGGGACTAAACCCGGCGCACCTTCAAAATGGCTCCCTCTCCCGTCGGGGGAGGGCTGGGGTGGGGGAATACTTCATCAACAACGCGCAAACAGTTGACTTCCTCCCATGCCAACAAAACTAAATTCCTTCCGCATCATCGTCGTTGGCTCTTCCACCGGTGGCACTGAAGCGTTGCGGGTTTTCCTCGGGATGATGCCGCGCGACGCCCCCCTATCCTGATTGCGCAGCACATGCCGGAAATGTTCGTCCCTTCGTTTGCGGTTCGGCTGGATGGTGCGTGCGCCATGCGGGTCAAGGTGGCAGCACAACATGAAGACATCTTGAACGGGCATGTCTATCTTTCGCCCGGACACGCCCACATTGCGCTGGCACGGCACGGCCCGATACTGCGGGTCGAATTGAGCGATGCGCCGCCGGTGAATCGGCATCGCCCTTCGGTCGAAGTGTTGTTCAAGTCCGCAGCCACGATGCTGGGGCCGAACGCCGTCGGCGTGATGCTGACCGGCATGGGCAAGGACGGTGCCACCGCGATGCTGGAGATGAAACGGGCGGGTGCCTATAACCTTGCGCAGGATGAGCAGAGCAGTGTGGTGTTCGGCATGCCGCGCGCGGCGATCGAGTCGGGCGCGGTGGACGAGATTGTGCCGCTGGACAGGATGGCGGAGAGAGTGCTGGCCAGAGTGCGGGGGTGAGCCCGGGAAAAGTATTCTCACGCGGAGACGCGGAAAACGCGGAGTAAAACCAACCTGCGCCCGTGACACGGTGGGGCGGAGCCCTCTGGTGGGGGTAGGTCGGGTTTTAACCCGACAACGCCCAGTCGGGCTGAAGCCCGACCTACAGGTAACGTGTCGGAGGTGCGCCCGTGACACGGTGGGGCGGAGCCCTCTGGTGCGGGAACGGGCGCAATGCACCTCCTCCCGCAAACGGCTGGCTTCGCCAGTAACGTGTCGGAGGTGCGCCCGCGACACGGTGGGGCAGAGCCCTCTGGTGGGGGTAGGTCGGGTTTTAACCCGACAACGCCCAGTCGGGCTGAAGCCCGACCTACAGGTAACGTGTCGGAGGTGCGCCCGCGACACGGTGGGGCGGAGCCCTCTGGTGCGGGAACGGGCGCATCGCACCTCCTCCCGCAAACGGCTGGCTTCGCCAGTAACGTGTCGGAGGTGCGGTTTCAAAGAATATGCGCTTCACTAATTTGGTGATCATGCCTTGCAGTCATGTCTCTTTGAATTTCCCCCGCGTTTTTCGCGTCTCCGCGTGGTTAACTGCCGTTTTGGGGGTGATCCGTCCACCTGCTGTGGCAACGTGATTCATCGTGCGATGAATCGCGTCCCGCAGCAAGACAAGGCCCGACGGGGGTTCCGCGATGGCGGTTGCACATTGGGAAAAGTCCCTCTTTCGGTTATCATGCGCGGCATTGTTTGCAGGGAGCGGGCTAGTTGCCATCCTGCCAACTTTATGGCCGTACTGCAGCCTTGCTGCGGGTTGCGGAAAATACTCCGGAAGCGTGGCCGAGCGGTTGAAGGCACCGGTCTTGAAAACCGGCAACGATGCGAGTCGTTCGTGAGTTCGAATCTCACCGCTTCCGCCAGAACTCATTCTCATTGAATCTCAAACAACCTCACAAACCCGCACTGCATATAGCTTTAGCGGGTTTTTTGTTGCTCAAACGGTATCGGCCGATCTTATCAAATCTTGCAATATTTGGGGGTATCCTAGACAATGTACCCCCAGCAATAATTCACGATACCCCCAAGAGGTGAGATCATGAGCAAGCTAACCGAACTGGCAATAAAGAAAGCAAAGCCTGAGGCCAAAGATTACAAGTTGGGTGACGGCGGCGGCTTGTATCTACTAGTCAAAGCTACAGGTTCAAAATGTTGGCGGCTCAAGTATCGTATAGCTGGAAAAGAAAAACTGCTGGCAGTCGGCGTATATCCTGACGTATCGCTATCCCAAGCCCGCGAACGTCGCAATGATGCGCGCAAACTATTGGCGAACGGCGGCGACCCTAGCGCAATCAAACAAACAGCAAAGCAGATGCAACAGAAAGCATTACAGGTTTCTGAAAACAGTTTCAAAAACCTTGCCGCTGAACTCCACAAAATTAAATCCCCCATGTGGACAGCGGGGCACGCAAAACAATGGATGGGCAACTTGGAAAAGTATGCATTGCCCGTTATCGGTGATCGCCCTATAACCGACATTGAACCAATGGAAATAGTCGGCATCATGCGAACGATTGAAACGAGCGGCACATTCGAGACAAGAGACCGCCTGCTTCAAACCATCAGCGCAGTGTTCAAATACGCAATCGCCACAGGCCGCGCTAAATATAATCCGGCTGAAATTCGCATGGCACTGGCAGACCGTCCAAAGGTGGAACACTTCGCCTGCATAGCCCCTGCCGAGTTACCCGAATTCCTGCGCGCAGTCACCGCCTATCAAAATCTGGATAAGGTTTCACCGATTGCAATATCAGCTTTTCGCCTGCTGATGCTGACCACTACCCGTACCAGTGAGGTGCGTTTTTCCAAGTGGGTGGACTTTGATCTGGATGCAGGATGCTGGGTTATTCCCGAAGAGCAGACCGGGCGCAAGGGCAAAATGGGCAGGCGCAACCCCCATGCAGTGCCGCTATCCGCTCAAGCCGTCAAGATTCTGCGCGACCTGTATCCGGTTACGGGACAGGGTGAATATGTATTCCCGAACCGCAACAGTGCCGGACGGGTTATCAGCGAAAACACCGTATTGAAGATCATCGAAACCCTCGGCTACAAAGGCAGGATGACAGGCCACGGCTTTAGAAGCCTGGCACGTTCGATACTTGGAGAAATGGGGTATCGCTGGGAAGCGTTAGAGGCAATGCTGTCTCACGCGCTGGAAAACCAGACGGCGGCGGCCTATGTACGCACCACTTACTTTGAAGAGCGGCGCGGCATCATGCAACAGTGGGCGGACTATCTCGACAAGGTAGAAGCAGGCGCGGAAGTGATACCGCTGCGCGCATAAATCGGTACGTATCCAGGGTGTTCTCAAAATCCGCACAGTCTTGCATCGCAAGTCTGTAACAAGACCTCGCACAAGAGCTTCGCTGTTGTGCCAGTCAAACTGCCACAGTCTGGCCGCGCCAGTCTGTGACAACATCATCACAAGAGCAAAGCTGTTGTGGCCGTGTTAATCATTCAAAATTTCTTTGTCCCAAAACGGCTTCTCAGTTTTACGAATCTGTAAACTGAGTTTTCATGGTTCGAATTTGATTTTGGCGCGCCCGAAGAGATAAATCGGGGCACTGGCATGACATAATAATTTTGCCTTGATTATCTCCGCAACTAGAAAACAACTTCACTCCTCATTTCTTCTGAAATTTAGTGGCAACATTTTGAAGTTTCAGAGTTTGACGATATACGGGGTGAATTTCCCAACTAAACCCGTCATCAATATTAGTTCGGTCTTTTAGCAAATGAGGTGCTTCTGCAAAGCTGAAATGTTCATATTTTTCTGCTGAAATATCCCTTCGAGCAGTTATAAAACCAATTTGGAATAGGAAGTGTGCGACTGAGACTGCATCGGCGGGGGCTGTGACGCCTGCAATTTGTGGATGCACTGCCTCCATAACTCGATTTTTCAGTGTTCTTATGAGTTCATTTGTTGTGTAGCGCTCATTCTGGCGTGAGAAGGCGGACAACAGTTCGCTGAGTTGCGGGCATTGGGAGCCAAATTCTGCAATAGCATCATCAATACGTCTTTGACCAAATTCTGGCAATACTGCTGTTAATTCATCTAGTCCAATTTTTGACTTTTTATCGGCATTCAATCCCGCTGCCGCCACCTTACATAATTCAATCAACCAGCGCGGCCTATGTTTTGAAAGTGTGTGAAGAATGACATGGGGATGACGAAATCTTTCATCCCCCCCCCAATTCATAGGGTCTTCAAATACTAATCCAATTAATTGAATCTCTCGTTTAGATTGGTCGATTGGAAAATATCTTTTTGTTTTTTCCCACAGAGAGTTTCTTTCAAGGTAGCTTTGAATTCGCTTTGCAAGAAGAGATTGATAATCATCCGCCGTCCAAGACAGATTGCAGATGTATTGTTGAAGATGAGACAGCCCTTCGAATTGACGCTTTAGCGTAGCCCAAATATTGGGACGGACTGATATTCTGAATCGCAGCTCTGGTACGGATGTCACGAGTTGTCTGCACGCAATAAAAAAAGTTGCCACCTTAAGTCGATGACGAGCTGTGTTTTCGAAATTCTGGTCCACATCATCAACAATTAACCAAATAGTAGATTTTCCTTTGGCAAATCTTTGAACGAGCCTTTCAGGATTGTTAACCCCAAGTCGCTCTCTCGTTATTTGGGTTACTGGACTTTTTAGGCGGTCAAACAAAGCTGAAACAATAGAGCGCTCCTTAAAGCCTGCAAGTTCTGCATGTTCAACCAGACTAATCGTGTCGTCTGTCATCGCGACGCCGATTCTGGAACCAATTTCACTAGCAATTAGCCTGATAATTCTTTCTTTCCAAGCTCTTGTCCATTCATCTGAATCGTCTGAATTCAACGGAGGGGATAGGTCTGTTCCAATCGCGGATATGACTAGCGGGGAATCTACCCCAGCAGATAATTGACGTCTCACAAGGCGCAAAAGCCCAGATTTGCCCTCCCCCTTATATGAACAGACGATTTGAATCAGAGATTTCTCGTCCAGAAACTGCCCAAGTTCTTTGCGATTGAGAGCATAGGAAAAGAATACGTCCTCGTCTTCAAGCTCAGATGCCTCGTTGCCAAATAGTTTTATATCTGTAACGTTGATTTTGGGTAATCCAGCCATTTTCTGCGCCTTTATTGTTATGACACCGCAAACGAAATCTATCTTCTGCCCCCCCGTCCAAGTAACACGGAGGCACCAAATACATATCGTTGAAGTCTATGCGCCCTGTCATTCGCCTGCAAGCAATTTGCACTCATGCCGGCAATACACCTGCCCTAAAGTTCCCCAACTTCCACCGCATCGCATAGAATCTATGCCTGTTGCCTCCCCGCCTATCAGATCGAGGAATTTAATGGCGCTCACTCGTAACGAAATCCGCAAACGCCTCGCCGCTTTTGCCAAAGAGCAGCAAGGCTCAAGCAATGAACGCAGCCAGGCGCAAACTTTCTGGCTGCGTTTTTACGAATGCTTCGGCATCCGTGCGGAAAGTGCCACCATCTACGAGCAATCGGTAAAGAAGCTGGGCGGTGCTCAAGGCTTCATTGACAGCTTCATCCCCGGCAAGCTCATCGTCGAACACAAGAGCAAAGGTAAAGACCTCGACGCTGCTTTCGACCAAGCCAGCGAATATTTTCTGTCGCTCAAGGAAGAAGAGCGCCCGCGCTACATCATCACCAGCGACTTCGCACGCATCCGCATCTATGACCTGCAAGCGGGCGGCGGCTACCATCAATGCAAACTCGCCGAGCTGCCGAAGAAAGCCGACTGGTTCATGTTTCTGGTGGAAGGCGAACTCACCGACTACACCGATGAATCCGAAGCCGACCGCAGCGCTGCCTACACCATCAGCAAGTTGCACGAATCGCTGCTGCGCGCCAACTTCAAAGGCCGCGATCTGGAAGTCCTGCTCACCCGTTTACTGTTCTGCTTATTTGCGGAAGACACCGGCATCTTCGGCGAGAACGGAATTTTTCGGCGGCTCATGGAATCCACCCGCGCAGACGGCAGCGATGTCGGGCGCGTGCTGGCCGAACTGTTCCAGGTATTGAACACACCGGAAGACGAACGCCAAAACAACCTCGACGAAAACCTCGCCCGTTTCGCCTATATCAACGGCGCACTGTTTGATGAATCCACCCGCATCCCTAGCTTCGACAGCACACTTCGCG
>Ga0210046_1003247_pt1 | contig 10969 bp, 3 predicted proteins | sample CryGeyCG2114_250_FD_185461 | JGI IMG/M metagenome (GOLD analysis project Ga0210046, IMG submission 185461) | Groundwater microbial communities from aquifer - Crystal Geyser CG18_big_fil_WC_8/21/14_2.50 (SPAdes) (version 2) | ecosystem: Environmental > Aquatic > Deep subsurface > Groundwater ... | reverse complement strand
TCTAACAAAAATGATTTACCTAGCTTATAAAGATATAGCTAAAAAATGGACTATGCCTATTAGAGATTGGGCCTTCATTTTTTCACAATTTTCCATTATATTTGACAAACGGCTAAAGCCGTTTATCCTGGATAATGCAATAGGATTAAAATAAACAATTTTAGAAAAAGAACAATCAATATAGAAGCGAACTTGCCCCGACTTACTCGGTCTTAGCGTTTGTACCCAAAAGGTTAAGTGAACAATAGTACAAACGCTTAGAGCGAGTTAGTCGAATATGCATTAATGCTTTTCTAATGCATATTTGGGGTTTATCAAATAAGAATTCTGCCATTTACACAAAATATGGTACAGTCTCAAAAAGTCAATTTAATTGGTAGGCTTTATAAGATAATAATAAAAAAACTAAAACTGAATAAAATGTTTTCATAATATCTTGCCTTCTTTTCAAAAGAATATTTATGTCCTTAAACTACAATAATGAGTAAATTTTTCAATCAAAAAAAAGCCCAACTCCTTTTGAGAGTTGGGCTTTTTTGCAAAAACTATTTTGACACTATTTCATCAAAATCATTTTCTTTACTGATGTGAAATTGTTCACTTTTAACCTGTAAAAATAAATTCCACTAGAAAGTTGTGAAGCATTAAACTCAACAGTTTGATAAGAAGCGGATAATTCCTCGTTTATAAGAGTCATAACTTCCCTTCCTAAAATATCATATATTTTTAATGATACCATTCCATTTTCTGGCAAGCTAAATTTAATTTTAGTACTTGGGTTAAATGGATTTGGATAGTTTTGGCTTAAAGCATAAACCGTTGGAATACCATTTTCACCATCAACACCAACAGATTTTTCGAAGTCTGTTAATCTACGTGGCATTAATTGATAACCAGAATTGTAAGGATTGCTTGAATCATATTGACCTAAAACGCCAGTAATATCGTTAGGAAATTCTGGTGATTCAGAACCCCATATATCGGTATCGGCATCTACACGTAAATCTAAAGTGTCTGTTCCAACAAATATTTTCATTGTTGAACCAGATGTGTTTCCTGATAACCATGCAGTTTGTGAGGATAATTCAGCAAATTCTACTTTCACAAGACGACTTTCATAAAATTCTGGATTACTATTAATTTCAGAAAGTGTTGCAGTAATAGGAACTAATGCAGTATCTGCACCATTATCAATAATATCAGTATCTGGAGTTTTTGGTTCAATTTCAATTAAACCATTATATTGAATTATTTTTCCAGTAACTGTATAACTGTTATTTTCAACCATTGCGGGAGTTACTGTTCCAAAAGCTATTACAAGGACACCTGCTGTTTCATCTTGAATATAAGCTTCAATTCTACCAGCTGAATAAGTTCCTGTTCCAGCTGAAACAGTTCCAGTTACTTTAGCCATAACGTTTGGATTTTCTAACACACCATTTTCGGTTTGTCTTTTAATGTTTTCAATAGGAGTGTTACCTGCAAAAAGCATTACAATTTCGGAAGTATCTGTTTGACTAATTATGTCAATTGCTTCAACATAGTATCCAAAAAGATCACCATCATTATAAAGTGATTCTGGAACTGAGCCAACCCAATTGTTTCCAGAGGTATTGCTCATTGCAACTGAGGTGAAAATTACTCCATCGTTACTGTATATTAAATTTACATTTGCTACACCTTTGTCATCGGAAACAACAGCAGTAACTTCGGTGCTTGCATTTGCATCTGGAATTATAACATTTCTATTAACACTTTCAATTACAGGAGGTAAATCAACACCTTGTTCTGGAGTTCCATAAATACCAACTTCATCAATTTTTTTACGACCAATATCGGTACCATTACTTAAATAATGGAAAGCAATATAAACCACATCACTGCTAATAGTTGAAAGATCAACCTTTCCAGAAAATGTCCAAGTATCATTTAAATCGACTGGCAAAGTAAAGCTTAATTCTGTCCAAGTAAATGCTTCTGGATTAGCAGAACCATCATAATCAGTTGAATATTCAAGAGTTAATTCAGTATCAACTTTGCCATATTTTGCAGCTGACCAAAATTCCATATATTCTTCAGTAAAATTATTTAGATTAAATGGTCCAGCAATTAAATAATCATTGCTAAGTGTATCTTGTCCATATCCATTAGCTTGAGCAAAAGCACCTGTTCCATTTGCACCGGTTCCTGTTGCTTGAGCCCAATCTTTTGTGCTTGTTACACTTACTGAAGTCCAATCACCAAGTCCTGATTCAAAATTTGAGAAAAGAATTGGATTTGGAGCTTTATAAAAATACATATTATCAACATAAACCGTATTTGGGTCACCTGAGATAATATATTGAGCCATATGACTAGTAGTTGTAAGTCCGGTAAAATCTGATAATGGTAGGTCTATAGAAACCCATTCGCCAGTTGCTAATGCTGGTGTTGTTGCAGCAGTGATAGAAATCTCATGCTCTACATCATCACTTCCTGCACCACCCCAAACTCCATCGGCACCAAAATCGACAAGTTTAATTTTAAATGCTGCAGGATCTTCAGTTGCATCTGGTGTCCAAATATCCATGTGGAAATGAGTCATTTTAGAAGCATCAATAACTTGTGCTACCGTTTCAATGCCAGCATAAACTAGGTTTGTATACAGTTTTGTATCATTACCAACAACTTGTGTATCAGCTACATCTGCCTGATCCCAACTTGTTGACCACGTATCTACAACTGCATTATTATAAGCATTACTAAAAAGAGAGATAACATTAGAGGAATCAACTGTTGGTGTTGGTGCCGCAACCAATGGTTCTGTAATAACTACAACAGCTTCACCTGGATGTTGCCCAAGATAATTAAATGTATTTTGTGGATATATTTCCCATTCAGATGTTGCATTATCAGTACCTGCAGATAATGTCCAATCGGTTTGTCCACTTGTAACGGTGGATTTTCTAACTAATGTATGATTTGCTGTCGCATTTAGAGTATCGCCAACATTCCATGCAGTACCTGGATCAATACCATTTACTAAACCAATTACATCTATTAGAGTAGTATCTGTACCAACTATCATTGCAATAGCTCGTGCATCATCTCCGTTATAATGTACTGGACTTACTGGTGAATATGGTATTACTTCATCTGCTTTAGTTGTATCATAATAAGTTGCTGATAATTGATCTGCTACTATTACCCATACATCACCAGATGCTAATTTTGAGTTTGCTGGGAATAAATGTGAACTCGACCAATATCCACCATTTCCACCATTTAGTATTACAAATTGTGTTAAATCCAATTCTGTATCTTCGCCATTATAAATCTCTATTGCTTTATTATTGCTCGTTCCCTCAATATATTCTGAGAAAAATATTTTTGGCAAAGCAACTGGGGTAATTGCATCAAAAGTTAAAAATGATCTTCCAGTATTAACATTTACATAAAGGTAAACGTCTTGGTTAGCACTAGTAGTTGTAAAATCTATGTTTTTTGCATCTACACTTCTACCATCAGCTCCCCATCCGTTCCATTCTCCAGTTTTAACTCCTTTTGCTGAATATGTTCCAGTAGGTAGTGAAGTCATATGATAACAGAATATTCCATCACCAGCGAGCCAATCGCCATCTATACCAGCGTCATTCATCGCTGTTATAGTGCTATTATTAACCCAATCTCCAGTTTCCCCTTCTGCACTTTGAAAACTACCTACAGCAACAAGATCAATTGGTTTTACTTCATTTGTACTAAGAATGTATTGATCTGGTAACCATCCATCACCAACTTGGTTTGCATTAAATGTAAATAAGACCGTTTGTGCATCTACCGTTGTTGAAAACCAATAGTTTGCAGTTGGCCAAGTTACATCCCAAGTACCATTTGTAATTTTACATTCATGAAATCCACTTGTTGTTATTGAATATTCTAATGAATAAATACCATCACCAGAAACTTGATCTCCATTAGTTCCATCGTCAAACAATGGAGTTGATGAAGGATCCCAACCTTGGAAATCTCCAGCTAAATAGTAAGGAGGAGGTTCAACAGCGTCATCATCAAATACTAAATTATCAATCCAAATATAATTTTGACCTCCAGTATTGCCACCAGTAATTTTTATATAACCCGAATCTGCAATTGCAGTACCAGTCATAGTAAAAGTAGTAAACCCAGAATCAGAATTAATTTGAATAGGGGCAACTGCTGAAAAATCTTGAATATCTATAAATAATTTATAAGTTTCTGGTACAGCCCATCCCTGTGTTTTAATATCGATGCTTAATGTAAAATAACCTCCATTAGTAGTATAAATTTTTCGTTTATCAAACATTGCATATCCACCATCACCTAATTTCAATGCACCACTACCAGCAACACCACCTGTAGGGTCGTGCACTTCGGTTGTATAAACATTTGGCTCATCAAAATGACTCCATTTTGTAACTTCAGAATCATCTTCAAATGTTATATTTAAATCGTTTGTTAATGGTAGAACTTCTGTTTCTATCACATCATTAGCATCTCTTGGAAGTATTTTAAAGGCACTATATGAATATGTCATTGGTCCAGTTACTGTGTAATCCCACCCTAATGTTGGTGTTACAACGTAAATAAGATCATCAAAACCAACAGAACCTGTTCCATCATTAATTGACCATTCCCCATATCCTAAATCGGCATTGTCACAAGTTCCAGTAGTTGTTAAAAGAACTGATTCATACATTTCGGCCGATGCAACTCCCGTTCCAACAGTTAATGCAACAGGAAGAACTCCCGCACCATTATTTGTTACATCTGAAACGCTTGTAATTTGAGTTAACCCAAAGCTTTCTTGAACAGTACCAGTAACAGTAACATTATCACCCAAAGTTACTGTAGTTGTTGAATTAACATAAATACCATTCCATGATTTTGCTGAGTCTTGCATGTAAAATCCAGTACCTGTAATTGCAGTAACAACCCCAGTGGTTGTAACTACAGAATCAACATATTCTGAATCGCCATCAGTACTATCAGTGTACTGAATTTGAAAAATTGATAAAGCAATTGGTGTAATTTCTACTGGAGGCCAAACTCTTGGATCAAAACCACCAGGTGCATCTTGTGGTCCATCACCAGTTGGAGCATCACTATCAATATTCCATTCAGCAACATCCCAAACTGGATTTCCAGAAGTTACTGTTGCAACTCTTTCTGCTCTACCATCTTCAAATTCATGATTTGTACCAGTTCCATCAACACCAGGCACACCAAATTGGTCAACTAAAGTACCAGTTCCATCATAAAGTTCTAAATTATCATCGCCATTGCTTCCAGCAACATTATTATCTGCACCATCAAATTGGTCAGCATCAACACCATAAAGTGTTAAGAAATCAGTATCAATAACCCCAGTAGCAATTATATAAAAACCACCTGCTGGAATAGTACCTGTTAGGTTTAGTGTTTGACTAACAGTGGCGGAAGCATTTGTATATTTATCTATACGCCAGTTAGAGCCTTCCGTAAAGTCAACTTCAGATGCCCCAGCATTATATAGCTCGATATACCTACCACCTGCATTATTGTTGGGGTCAGCTAGCTCAGTAATAAATACTTGAGCATTGACCATGTTTAATCCTGCAAACAGAATCAAAGCTGTAAATAATTTGAAGATTTTACTCATTTTATTTCCTCTTAATTTGTGAAAAAATGTTATTTAATTATACGAATATATTTTACTTCATTAGAATCATTTTTTTGCTTTTTGAAAAACTTCCACTTTGCAATTTATAAAAATATATTCCACTTGTAAAATTTGAAGCATTAAACTTTACTGAATAATTACCAGCAGTTTGTTGCCTATTAACAAGAGTTGCTACTTCTCTGCCAAGTATGTCATAAATTTTCAACGATGTTTGTTGCCCAGAATTAAATTCTGAACTACGAGGAATTGAATAATTTATTGTTGTACTTGGGTTAAAAGGATTTGGATAATTTTGAGATAAAGAAAACTCAAATGGAGTTATATCATCTTTAATTGCTGTAATAACTATTGAATCGGCCCCACCAGCTTCATAATATCTTGCAGTAAATTCTTGTAGATAATAATTTGCAATTTGATTATCCTTAATAATTAATGTGTTTTCATCATTTCTATTTTCTGCAGCGGAAGACCAGTTATGCGAACCAGTTACAACATAAGAAGTTTTCTCAGTAGCTTCTGCATCTATAATTGCATATTTATGATGAAGGAATCCAGCACCACCACCTTTAATTAAAACATCAACGCCATTTTCGTCAAGAAACTGAAATTGAGTACCTAAATCAGTGTCGTTGCTTAAAATAACTCTTGTTTTGCCACCATCATTTTTTAATGCAATTATTGAATCAGCAAGTTCTTTTCTTGTGAAAGTAAGCATAGAAACGTTGATTGAATTTTCAGCTTTACCAAGAGTTTTGCCTATATATGAAGTAGTTCTGTCACTTGGGCTAAAATAGCTTTCAACTTTCTTTCCACCAATAATAAAATTGTGAGGTGTATTATTTAGTTTTCTTGCTCCAAATCTTGAAAGAGAGCTATTTGGTTGACTTGTATTACTGCCCCACATTTCATTAAACTCAGCTGTATAAGCACCAGCAAGTGCAACATCTTGAATTTCAACTACGTTTTGTCTGTCGTCATCTGTCCCAGGATCGGTTGCATTCCACGAACCCATCATAACCCATACTTTATCAGCATCACCACCATTAAAATCAAAAATATAAAACTTATTATGGTGAAGTCCTGCACCATCATTGTTTCCGTAAGCATCGTTTATGTATGGAATTCCATTACTTTGGAGAGTTGACCAAGGAGCAGTAGTTCTGTTATCATATTCACCAATTACTCTAACTTTTACTCCACGATTTTTTGCATTAACTAATGCTGTTGCAATATTTGCCCCAACAGTACCACTAAGGCTATAAATTGCGATATCAATTGAATGGGTCGCATTATTAATTCTATCAATAGTTTTTTGTTTTAAGTCAACATTTCCATTAGCAGATGAGCTAGTTGCAACACTTTCGTTTATTGACTTATTAAAATAAATGTTAATTTCACCAGTTGTTGGATAACCAGAAGTTGTACTTGAAACAATATTTCCAGAAAAACTTGTATCGGAATTAGCTACCGAAAACGCTTGCAAATTATATATTGTGGCAACTTCTAAACCTGAAACCGAAACTGAATGCAATGTTCTTAAAGAATCATCAGTTTCAATAACACCTAATTCATAATCACGTGTTTTTCCATATCGGATTCTTGAATTACTTGTATTAAATGTTGACCATTGAAGAGTTATTGAATTTTCAGTTAAATTAACTTCTTCGGGATATTTTGCAATTATTGGTCCATTAGATATAATATCAGAAGGAAAACGAGGCATTATTTGATAACCACCAATATAAGGTGCTTCAGTTTTATATTGGCTTAAAACTCCAATAATATCAAAGACCCCTGCTGGTGCTGGAGTGCCAATTATTGTAGTATTATTATCAATTCTAACATCAATTATATCAGTTGGTGAAGAACCCGAAAGTCTATAATTTTTATATTCCCAATTAGCAACGGGGCTTCCTGCAATTTCTGTAACGGTTACTCCATTTATTCTTACAAGCATGCCTTCATAAACTTCTACTCCGCCAACTCCATCATTTGCTAATTGAGTTGGAGTAGCTGTTAAAATATCAAGATTATTATTGCTACTAACAATTTCGTGAAGAATTGGATTTTCAATTTGATTAAGTCCACTAAACTGGGTAATATTTCCAGAAACGACAATTTCATCTCCAACTGTTACGGCAGTTGTTAGATCTGGTCCGTAAATAGACATTCCCCCGCTGTTATCTTGAATGTAACTTGGACTTCCAAACTCACTACCAACTGTAATAATTCCCCTAACAGTCACAAGTTCACCCATTTTAGTTGAAACTCCATTTTCATCATTTAATTTTACATCCGAAATTGGAATTGGTGCACCAAAAACTGTAATTATTGGTGTTGGCCCAACAAGAGCAACCGTGTTATTACTTCCGGATAAAAATTCAAATTTGTAATTTCCAGTAAATAATGGAGAAGTAACATTTTTTAAAAGAATGCTGATGGAGTCAGTAATAAATACAACATTACTAAATGAAATGGTGTCGTTTATAATAGTTATATCCGAATTAAATTCCGAAAAAGAAATATCTGCAATATCATTTGACCATGTGAATTCATTTGGTAAAACTATTTTTAGTGAATTAATACTAAACTGAGTATCGCGTTTGTAGTTAAAATTTATATCAATCAGTGAATCTCCAGAAACTGATGTTGGAGTAATTGCAATTGTTCCAGAGCCCTCAGAACGTGCACGCATAGAACTAATCCAACTTAAATTATTTGGTGTATTACCAATACCTAAAGTAGGAGTTCCATTTAAGGTCCAGTTACCAGTAGCATCAATTTTAGATAAATCATCTTCATTAAAAAAACGAGAAGTTTGGCTTGATGAGGATTCTGAGAAATGTACTTTTGGCTCAGGTAAACTGCCAGAGTTTGCACTTCCCCACGAAATTCCATGAATATGTGAGCCTGTATTGCTTCTAATTTGAATTGCTTCTGACGAGCCGGCTACTAAAAACACATTTCCAGTTAAATAGCTTGCGTTATTTGATTTTACAATTAGTTTACCATCAGAAATATCAACATCCTCTGCAAATGTATTTTCGGATCTGCCGATAATAATTACTGTCCCTTTTGATAATTTACTCCATAATAAATTAGTAGTAAAATTTAATGGCTGTTGAACTGATCCACTTGAACTAAAATCAACAATGCTCCAATTCCTCATATCCAAGTCATCTTGAAGGACTAATAATTCAATCCATTCATCACTACTACTTGAATTATAAACTTCGTTAATTATAACTGATTGGGCTAAGGTTGTAAATGAAAATATTAAAAGGAAATAAACTACAAAAATTGAAATGTATTTTTTCACGAATTCTCCAAAATAACTGCACAAAGCAACAATATAGATATTATTACTTAAATGAGTAGAATTTAATTATATATATTTAATCTATATCTGTTGAAAGAACAAATCTCAAAATTCGGTTATTGTCTGTATCTGCAACATAAAGTGTTTTATCATAATAAGCTACAGCATGGGGTGAACTAAATACTTTAGGTCCACCGAATGATTCCATTTCATCACCAAAAGAATTAAACTTGAAAATTGAGTCTTTGGCAGCATCTGCAACAAAAACATTATCAAATATGTCTAAAGTAATTCCTTCTGGTTGTTCAAATTTTGCTACGGTCATCATACTTGTAACAAATGGAGAAAGTTTATTTCTATAACCAGAAAAATCTTCAGTATGCACATATTCAAGTACTTGAGTTTTAAAACTGTTTTCACCAGTAATAGTAACAACCATATCTAATTTATTTCCAGAAAAAGAAGTAAGCGAGCTTATATTATTAGCCGACATTAATCCAGTTCCAGAAGGTTCAAGTAACGGAACGCGACCAATAAGTGTGTCAATTTTTGAACCGTTTGCTAATTCTTTTTTTCTAAAAATTAGAATTGAATTATCGGGGTCAATTAAAGTTGCATTACTAGGACCTTTTCGAGAAATATAGAAACTATTATCATAAAAAGAAGTAACTCCAGTATATTCCCTATCAGGTCTTAAAAAATCAAATGAAGTTTTAGGTAAAAGCCTTGTAATTGGAGCATTTTCAATATGACCACTACCAGCAACCATATTTAATTTATAAACAGCACTATAGTTAATATTTGATCCATTAATTAAGGTATCAAATTGTGCACATACAATTATATTTAATTGAAAATCTTGAGCAAGTGCAACAGGTTTTTTTATTTGTCTTTCACCAAGCACATGACCTGCAAGGTTCAATAAAACGATTCTATCATTATCTGTGTCAGCTATATAAATAAAATTATCTTTCCCAATAAGTATATCCTGTGGTCTATTAAAGCCAGTCCAAATTGGAGTTTTTTGAATATACAAAGTATCACTGATAACTTGATTTGTAGAAGGTGAATTATCAGGGGCAACAAATTTATCAACACAATTTGTTAAAATAACAAGTGCTAATATAATAAACACCATATAGCATAATTTTCTCTTTATATACACATATTTTAGCGGCAAAATACTTCTCATTTAATATTCTTGTTTTTCCATTTTCTAAATAAAGAATTAAATTTTTCAATCTCATCGGAACTAATTTCAGGAATAATTATCCTATCATTAACGTAAATCTTGTTTGGATCTTTAATTAAATCTCTATTTGCTTCAAATATCTTAATCCACAAAAATGGATTATTATAAATTTCATTTTTAGATGCAATCTTCCATAAGTTATCACCCTTGACTACATTATAATATTTAATTGGTACATCTACAACCCAATTATCTAGAATGGATTTAATATCAATATTAACTTGTGAAAAATATTCTGGATGAGCACTAATTTTATTTTTTTGCAATAAATCAAATTGATATGAAACACTATCTTTTGACAATTCTTTCTCAATTGCATTGTTTCTAACTGTTTCAATTTCTCTTCCAAATTGTAGGAACTCTTCCCTATTACAGTCTAATAAAGTTAAAATGCCTTCTTGTTCCTTTTCAATCTGTTTATCAACATTTATTTTATTCAGAGAATCCAAACTAGATACTAAATTAACTTTTTGTAATAATAATTTTTCCTTTTCAATTTCTAGGTCAATAAATTCAGTTTCAAATAATTTTTTGTCTTCAGAATAAGTTGACATACTCTCAGGAATTCCAACACCAATTGAAAATCTATGAGTTGAACCAAGCCGCGAAAAACTAGCAAAACCATAATCGACTGAAACATTACCAATACCAAGTGGAAGTTTGACACCAGCACCTGCAGTAAGACCTTGTTCATCTACATTTATTTTATACCCAGCGCGTA
>Ga0210046_1003246_pt1 | contig 10970 bp, 10 predicted proteins | sample CryGeyCG2114_250_FD_185461 | JGI IMG/M metagenome (GOLD analysis project Ga0210046, IMG submission 185461) | Groundwater microbial communities from aquifer - Crystal Geyser CG18_big_fil_WC_8/21/14_2.50 (SPAdes) (version 2) | ecosystem: Environmental > Aquatic > Deep subsurface > Groundwater ... | reverse complement strand
GTTTACCGGCGAAGCCGTTTTCAAGAAAATAAAAGTATTATCCGGAGGAGAAAAGTCGCGCGTAGCTTTGGCCAAAACCCTTATTTCGGAAGCTAATTTCCTGTTGCTCGATGAGCCTACGAACCACTTGGATATGCAATCAGTTAATATTCTCATTCAGGCGTTGGAGCAATACGAAGGTACGTTTGTGGTTATTTCCCACGACCGTTATTTTGTAGAAAATGTGGCTAATAAAATCTGGTTTATCGAAGATTATCAATTAAAAGAATATCCGGGCACTTACCACGAATACGAATACTGGCAGGAGCAACGCGAAAAAGATGCGCGTAAAAATGGTGTTAAAATAGATAAACCAACACCTAAAACCGAAGTAACTGAAAAGCCTAAAACCAATGGTTCGGAACAAAATAACCTGCAAAGTGATCTGAAAAAACTAAACCAGCAACTCAAGCAAGTAGAGCAGGAAGTACAGCATCTGGAACGCGAAATAGACGGCTACGAAACCCAATTGGCCGATCCGAAAATATACGCGAATGTAAACGCCATGCAGGAAACAACCCAGAAGTTTGAAAAAGCTAAAAAAACCTTAAATCAGCAAAACAGCTTGTGGGAAAACCTGATGGAGTCTATCGATCAACTGGAAGGTAAATTAAAAACAACTTAATAAAGGATAAGGTAGTACGGGCTAAGCTATGCAACAAAAAAGTTTCTGGATATTTATTTTTTCTTTGATTCTGTTGTACGGCTGCGTACCTATATCGCAGCAAACCGGAACCGGGACAACCAGTTCCGACAATACTGGTTCATACGCTAGCACCCAATTGCAGTACGAGGATTTTATTTACGATCCGCAGGTAAAATCAGTCCAGCTGTATGTGCAAAACGGGCATACGGAACAGGTTTTAAATCCGCCCATTATACCTTCAACCCAGGAGCAGCCTTTGGTACTGGAGTTCGATCAGCTGCAGGGATCGCAGCAGCGTTATGTAGTTAAGTTTATTTACTGTAACGCCGACTGGACCGAAGCGCGTTTAACCCCGATGCAGTACCTGAATGCATTCAATGAATTTTATATAACCGATATCACGCCCGCTTATAATACACGAGTGCCGTTTTTTCATTACCGGTTCCAGGTGCCGAGCGTAAAACTTAGCGGAAATTATTTATTGGTGGTAACCGACCAGAATGGGCGTAATATTTTGTCGCGCCGGATGATGGTATTTGAGCAACTGGTTACTGTAGGAGCAGAACCGGTTTTAACTTCCGGAGGTAGTGCCCAATTCACCAATCAGCAAATTAATTTCAATCTTTATTATAATAATTATCCATTGGTAAATCCGTCGCAGGAAGTAAAAGTGGTATTACGGCAAAATTACCGCTGGGATAATGCCAAACTAAATCTGCGGCCCCGCTACGTACGCGATAACGAAAAACGGTTAGAATATACTTTTTTTGAATTGCAGCACACTTTTCCGGGCTTAAATGAATTCCGGTTTTTTGATAACCGGAGTCGCCGCTTTTTAGGCGCCAATGTTGCCACGGCTAACCGGGCCGTAGTGCCGGAGGAAGTAGTTTTAACCAGAGATTTAAACCGGGCGCAGGAAGTATATAGTAGCCAGATAGATATAAACGGCCGCTTTGTTTATGGCAACCGCGATTACGGAAACGAAGCTGCCAACGCCGATTATAATTGGATTACTTTTACTTTGGAAACTCCTAAGCCTGCTCCCGGCGACGTATACATTTTCGGAGAATTATCTGATTGGAAATTGTTGCCGGAATACAAAATGACTTACGATGCCGCTAATCAGCGGTATACTGGCCGGATATTTTTAAAGCAAGGTTATTATAATTATTACTATGCCGTACAAGCAAGCGGCGCCACTAACCCGGATGTTATTTATTTTGAGGGTAGCTTCAATACTACCGAAAACATGTATGATATTCTGGTTTATTACCGCCCGCCCGGCAGCCGGTCTGATTTATTAATTGGATACCAAGAAGTGAATGTTAACAGCAGGAGGTGAGTTTTGATCAACGGTTTTAAACCTATAATCATCTAGGTCTATTAAAAATAACTTATCTTTTTAACAAAATGTAAACGAACAGAAAGAAAAAGGATACAAATGTTTTAGAGCTATCGTGGTTTATCTAATCTATATTTTTAAGCAGTTCTCTTAATTCTTTAGCAGAAATGCTGTCTTGTTCAGATTTGTCGTAAATAGCTAAGAGGTAAACAGTTTTTTCTGCAAAAAGTACATAGGTAATTACTCGGGCTCCGCCACTTTTTCCCTTGCCTTTAGAACTTATAGAAAGACGGATTTTATAACATTCATGACCTAAAGCAGTTCCTTGCTTGGGATTTGCTTCCAATTAAAAAATTAAATCCTGAAGTTCTTTTTTTAGAGAAACATATTTTTTGCCAGCTGTTTGGCCTGTCTTTTAAATTTTTCAGTAGCCAGAATGCTAAAGTTCATTGAGGAAATCTCTGGCAGATTGTAATTTAACTTTGCCTTGTTTTGCCTGTTGTACTTCCTGCACCGCGTCTCTTATATCTTCAATAAGCTGCGCCTTAGCTTCCGAGAGTGGTTTAGCTTTAACAAAAGAGAAATTTTTTAAAAGCTCCATAAAAAATGGAGCTTTATCATCGTTTATTTCCAATAATATTTTCATGAACATCTAAATAAATTGCTTGTACTAGATAACTTATTGTTGTAATATTAACTGGCCTTTCAACAAAGTTTTAAGTTACTCTTTTAAACGCAATATCTCTTCTCTTTTTGGCTTAACTAGCAGAAATGCTTTTATCCTGAAATCGAAGCTTTTAAGCTTATTAATTGCTTATTTCTCATTAGGTTTAAACATTAAACCGGAAGTGCATAATATCACCGTCTTGTACCACGTAATCTTTACCTTCTACGGCCATTTTACCAGCTTCTTTTATTTTGGCTTCGGTTTTAAATTCCTGGTAATCCGCTAATTTTATTACTTCGGCTCGGATAAAGCCTTTTTCAAAATCGGAGTGAATCACACCTGCTGCCTGCGGGGCTTTCCAGCCTTTCTGTATGGTCCAGGCGCGCACTTCTTTCACGCCCGCTGTAAAGTACGTAATTAAGTTAAGTAAACTGTAAGAGGCTTTAATTAACTGGTTTAAACCCGATTCTTTTAAACCGTATTCGCTTAAGAACATTTCTTTTTCCTCCGGATCGGTAAGTTCGGCAATCTGGGCTTCTATGGCCGCTGATATAACCACCACCTGGGCATTTTCGCCTTGCACGTGCGTTTTCAGAGCGTCTAAAAATTTATTGCCGGTATTCAGAGAATCTTCATCTACGTTGGCTACATAAATCACCGGTTTTAAGGTAAGCAACTGTAAATCCTCTACCGCCGCTAAATCTTCTTCCGAAGCTCCTAAAGAACGGGCATTTTTACCGGCTTCCAGGTGGTTTTTAAAAGCTTGCAAAGAGGCAAATTCTTTCTTTGCTTTGGCATCGCCGGACTTAGCCGTACGCTCAACTTTAGCAACTTTTTTATCTATCGATTCCAAGTCTTTCAGTTGCAGCTCGGTATCAATTACATCTTTATCAAAAACCGGATCTACGCCACCGGCCACGTGTACAATATTAGGGTCGTCGAAGCAGCGCACCACATGTATTATGGCATCTACTTCCCGGATGTTGGCCAGGAATTTATTGCCTAAACCTTCGCCTTTGCTAGCGCCTTTTACCAATCCCGCAATATCTACAAATTCAATAATGGTAGGCAATACCCGTTCCGGGTGCACCAGTTCTGCCAGTATTTGCAAGCGTTCGTCGGGTACGGTAACTACGCCCACGTTAGGTTCGATGGTACAAAAAGGATAATTGGCCGATTCGGCTTTGGCACTGGATATAGCATTAAATAAGGTAGATTTTCCGACGTTAGGCAAGCCTACAATTCCGCATCGAAGTCCCATGCAAGTATATTTATTTTATAAGTTCTTTTAAATCGGGTGCAAATATACTCACAATAATTTTGGAATGCTTTAGAATCGTTGCTCAGGATTATCATTGAAAAGAATAAAAGGCAATTTATCTTTTATGCCTTATTAAAAATATGATTAGCGCATATTGAGAGTATAGAAAATACAAGCTCCGATGAAGAAGAAAAATAAAGCATAATAGAGGTAAGTTTTTTTATCATCGGTAAAAACAAGACCTAATAAGGCACATAGGGTAACAAAGAATACCTGCCAGCAAGCGAAGTTGAAAATGGCAATGGAAATTCGTTTGTTCCGGATAATCTGATCGGTGAACTGAATACCTGGTTCGGCCTGATCCGGTGAATTGGAGTCTGCCAAAGCTGTTTCCTGCGTTTTTTGCTTTTTGTCTATATGGTTAATTATAATGGGCGTAATCAGATGCCGGTAAACTATATAACCGGAAATTAGAAAAAGTAAGATAAAAATTGGTCCCGGATAAACCGCGGATTGGATTTAAAAAGAAAAAAAGCAAATAGGTTTAAAATTAACAGTACCGAAATAATCAAACCTTTATTTGTAAGTAATGATAACATGCTGTGGATATAATTTTTCTAATCTTAAAGATTAAAGCTGTATAAATAGCAACAAAAAAAGCCCATGTTAAACATGAGCTTCGAAAAAATATATAAAGCAGAAATCAGGTTATTCCCACTTCAATTCTTCATCGAAAGTAGTAGCGGGTTCCTGGGCTTGTTTTTCCAGTTCAGCCAAAACGTCTTCGGTTAACAATTCCGATTTAACGTGGTCGATAGTGCCTTGTAATGCTTCCATAAACTTTGCGAAATCTTCTTTGTAAAGGAAAATTTTGTGTTTCTCGTACGAGTAAGAATCATCTTTAAATTTTCTTTTACTTTCCGTAATCGTCAGGTAGTAATCATTTGAGCGTGTTGATTTCACATCAAAGAAATACGTCCTTTTCCCAGCTCTTATTCTTTGCGAATAAATTTCAGCTTTTTCGTTGTTCTCTTCCACTTTTTTTAAGTTACTTTTATTAATTATAATGGCTAATGTATACTATTTCGATGATTAATAAAAATTTTCGAAGTTAATTTTACGTTTTTATCGTTAAGTGCCCGAAAATTTAGGTTTAAAGGTTTTAGCTGCTTCCTTATATTCAACAAATATAATATTTAATTCTAAAAAAAATAATTTTAAAGAAATTATTCCTCTTTCTTTTTCAAACAAGTACTTTTTTGTTTTAAAATAAAACCTATGAAGCAAACCATTGTAGATTTAGCCACTGTACGCAAATTCGAAAATATGGAGTTTTTGGCTAAGCAGTTAGTAGAAGGCTTTATAACCGGTTTGCACCAATCGCCTTACCACGGTTTTTCGGTAGAATTTTCGGAGCATCGGCTTTATAACAGCGGCGAAAGTACGCGCCATATAGATTGGAAAGTTTTTGCCCGCACCGATAAATTATTTGTAAAGCGCTACGAAGAAGAAACCAACCTGCGCTGCCATTTGCTGCTGGATATTTCGCCTTCTATGTATTACCCGGTTGAAACCAATGGTAAAATAACTTTTAGTGCTTTGTGCGCCGCGGCCATTGCGGTTATTTTGCAAAAACAACGCGATGCTGTTGGGCTGGTTACTTTTTCGGATAAAGTAGAAGCTCAGACGCCGGTAAAATCTACTAGTTCGCATGTGCATGCCTTAATGCTGCTTTTGCAGCAACTTATTACCAAACCAACTTCCGGTAAAAATACCGATGTGGCTACCGTTATCCACCAGATTGCCCAGCAAATTCCGAAACGTTCGCTGGTAGTTATTTTCAGTGATATGATGAGCCGGAACGAGGACACTTCCGGTTTACTGGCGGCTTTACAACATTTAAAGCATACTAACCACGAGGTGTTACTGTTTCATGTAACCGATAAAAAAACCGAAGAACAATTTGAATTTGCCGAACGCCCTTATGTTTTTGTAGATATAGAAACCGGCCAGGAAATAAAACTGCAGCCATCGCAGGTACGCGATCATTACAGGCAGGCCATGATTCAGTTTAAACAAGAACTGGCTTTAAAGTGCGGACAATACAAGATAGATTTTGTGCCGGTAGATATTCAGGATCCTTTTGAAAAAGTTTTGTATTCCTATTTAATAAAACGGGGAAAAGGCAGATAGATAATCGTGCTTGTGAATTGTTGTATTTTGATTAAATAAAGTATTTTGTTGTAAATAGTATAATGATTTGCTTTATTTTTGTGTTTTATAACAAGTACAGATGATTATTATTTATATATTTTAATTTGCCTTAATCTTTCATGGAAATAAATAATACTATTAGTAGTGTTTCGACTCAAAAACTAAATGCTTATAAACCTATCAGCAAAAAAACACATCGCTTAGCTGTTGGTGCCATCTTTTTTCTGCAAGGTTTGTGCTTTGCCAGCTGGGCTTCCCGCATACCTACCATTCAGCAAAACCTGGGTTTATCTGAATCTGCTTTAGGAGCCGTTTTATTGTCTTTACCGGTTGGGTTAATGCTTTCTTTGCCTTTGTCGGGCTGGCTTATTACTAAAATTGGCAGCCGGAAAGTAGCAGTTATAAACGCTTTATTTTACAGCCTGATTTTAGTTTTTTTGGGTTTCGCCCAGAATACTTATCAGTTAATAGCCGGATTGTTCTTTTATGGATTAGCCGGTAATATGGTTAATATTTCTATTAATACCCAAGCGGTGGGAGTGGAGGCCTTGTATAAGAAATCAATTATGGCTTCTTTTCATGGTTTGTGGAGTTTGGCCGGTTTTATAGGCGCCGCCCTGGGCACCATCATGATTGGAAGCAACTTCATTCCTTTTTATCATTTCCTGGTAATATTGGTTGTGGCGTGGCTAGGAGTGACTTTAAGTGCGCCTTACCTGATAAAAGAAGATAAAAAAGGAAGTGAAAATCAGCCCATCTTTGTTAAACCCGATAAATCTTTAATAAACCTGGGTGTTATTGCTTTCTGTTCAATGATATGCGAAGGCGCCATGTTCGATTGGAGCGGCGTATATTTCAAGAAAGTAGTACAGGCCGAGCCTGCCTGGGTAGGAGCTGGTTATACGGCTTTTATGTGTACCATGGCCTTAAGCCGTTTCCTGGCCGATTGGCTGACCAGCCGGTTTGGTTTAAAAGCCATTTTGCAACTCAGCGGTATTTTAACGGCTGCCGGATTAATCGTTGCGGTTTTATTGCCTCAGCTAGCCACCGCCATAATCGGGTTCTTTTTAGTGGGAGCAGGGGTTTCATCGGTAGTTCCCTTGGTTTACGGGGCCGCCGGCAAATCAGAAGTTTTATCGCCGGGCGTAGCTTTGGCGGCCGTATCTACCATTGGTTTCCTGGGGTTTTTAGTTGGGCCACCGCTCATTGGTTTAGTAGCCGGAGCTACCAGTTTAAGAGGTTCTTTTTCCATTATTGCCTTAATGGGTTTGGCCATTACTGTGGTGTCCCGGCGCTCTAAGTTTTAGGGTTTTACCATTCGGTTTGAAAACTACTTACCGAATAAAAAAAGGAAAGCCTTGCTTTGGTTATTTAATCAAAAGCAAGGCTTTCTTTATCCATTATCCAGCGATTGCCACAGATAGCGCGAAGCTAAGGTGCGGTACGGCCGCCAATGTTCGGCAATCTTTATCATTTCTGCTTGCAGGGTTTTACCGGTTTGAGTCAAGCCGTACCATTTCTTCATTGCATTCTGAATACCTAAATCATCCACTGGGAAAACATCGGGCCGGGTGAGCGTAAACATCAGAATCATTTCGGCCGTCCAGCGACCTACGCCTTTTATCTGGGTTAAATGTTTTATCAAAACTTCATTTTCCATCTCACCAATTAAGTTATAATCCAGGTTTCCGGCCAAGGCAAAAGCAGCTACATTCCGGATATAACTTAATTTCTGATAAGAAAGGCCAACACTGCGCAAATTTTCATCCGATTGGGCCAATATTGCTTCTGGTTGCGGATAGCCACCCGGAAATAGATCCAGAAAACGGTTGCGAATAACCCGAGCCACTTTGGTAGAAAGCTGCTGGCTGATAATAGAACCCAACAAACTTAAATATATATCTTCGTGGGCTTCCTGGTCGATGTTTTTTCCGGTTTGAATGAGGTTCGCCATTATGGGGTCCTGGCTCAGCTTTTCTTGCCAGTCCGGTATTGCTTTGCTGTTTTCGGATATGTCGCTAGTCATTAATATCTTGTTAGGAGCAGAACTAAACAAAATAATTTACAAGTTTATGAATTTTAACCCGGGAGAGTTAAAGTGTTTAATTTTAAAAAGAAAGATTTTTCAGGGTTGTAAGCGTATAGTCGGCCATTTCATCGGTATAATCCAGATGCGTTACCAAACGTATCTGCTGCAAACCAAATTCAGTAGCCAAAATATTTTTCTCTTTTAGTTTTTGTAATAAAGTTTGGGTACTGACTTCCGGTACCAGGGTAAATATAACAATATTGGTTTGCACAGGTAGTATGCTTTGCACATAATTGCTGGCCTTTAAAACTTCGGCTAAAGCTTGGGCCCGGACATGATCTTCGGATAAACGTTGCACATGGTGGTCTAAAGCATAAATACCGGCTGCCGCTAAATAACCGGCCTGGCGCATGCCGCCACCCAAAACTTTCCGGATGCGAATGGTCTTTTTAATAAAAGATTTGCTGCCCAACAAAACCGAGCCCACCGGTGTGCCTAATCCTTTCGACAAGCATACCGAAATACTATCGAAATACTGACCGTAATCCTGAGGTTTTTCATCGGCTGCTACCAAAGCGTTAAAAATACGGGCGCCATCTAAGTGCAAAGATAAATTATGAGCCCGGCAAACCTGAGCAATTGGCGCAATTTGCGCCAAGGTATAAAAGGCGCCGCCTCCTTTATTCGCAGTATTCTCCAGCGAAACCAGGCGGGTACTCGGATAATGAATATTATCGTCGGGGCGAATGGCACTTTTAACCATATCGGCGGTTAAAATACCTCTTTCGCCGTGCAGCAGGTATACGGAAGCACCGGCATTAAAAGCAATACCGCCTACTTCATACTGGTAAATATGGGAAGTAAAATCACAGATAACTTCCGATAAAGGCTCTGTATGGGCTTTAATGGCAATCTGATTGGTCATGGTGCCGGAAGGGCAGAACAGGCCGGCCTCCATGCCAAATAAAGCGGCTGTTTTTTCTTCTAAAGCATTAACGGTAGGGTCTTCATTATAGACATCATCGCCAACTTCGGCCTGAAACATATATTGTAACATCTCCGGGGTGGGCCTGGTAACAGTATCGCTGCGTAAATCGATTTTGTGCATATTAAAATTAAACTTGAAGTACTTAAATATGAGTTTTTTTTGAGAATGTAAAAATAATAACTTACTTTTGCGATTCAATTTAAAATTTGAGCAATGGCCGTTACCAGATTAAAAAGAAAACACAGAAAAAATATAGCAAGAGCCAACAACAAGCAGCGCGTTATAAAGCAATTACTGGCTACTCCCGTTATTAAAAATGTAGATATAGAAGAACTGAAAGCCCAATTCGGTAAAAATCCGGTTGCTGGCACAAGCGCTGCACCTGCTGCTTCTGTAACCGAGAAAGTAACTGCTGCTGCTACTACTGCATCGGAAACTGTTTCTTCTGCTGCGGCTACTGCAACCGAAACAGTAACTACTGCCGCCTCAAACGCTGCCGAAACGGTAACTACTGCCGCTTCTAGCACGGCTAATAGTATATCCGAAACTTTTTCTAACGTATTTAAAACTGTAACCGAAAAAGTAGAAGATGTAGTAGAAGCGGTTACTGATAAAGTTGAAGATGTGGTGGAAGCGGTTACTGATAAAGTTGAAGATGTGGTGGAAGCGGTAAAAGATAGAGTAGGACAAGGAACTGATACGGAAGAAAAACCGGCAGAGTAGTTTTTGTTATTAAACAGCTTGTTTTTTAATAGATAATCGGTTTAAATTAATTCTATTTATAATATCTATTTAGTAAGATATACGGGAAGTGTGCTCAAAAGGCACACTTTTTTAGTTTTACCCGGTACGTTTACCTAATTCAACTACCTGCAGGTTGGTTATTTTACCTCCTGTTAAAGTAAATTTTACCAGGGTGCGGACAGTATGAAAGCCGTGGCGGCCGGCCGCTCCCGGATTAATATGCAATAAATGAGGCATACTTTTATCCGGCATTATTTTTAGAATATGCGAATGACCCGAAATGAATAAATCCGGTGGGTTCGCTTTTATTTCGGTACGGATATCCGGATGGTATTTGCCCGGGTAACCGCCGATATGCGTTATGAGTACATGGGCGCCATTTAAAACAAAGCGTTGCACTTTGGGATGCACACTCCGGATTTGCTGGTCATCGATGTTGCCGTAAACCCCGCGTAAAGGCGCTAAAGCGGCTAAAGTGTCCGAAACCGCTATGGTGCCGAAATCGCCGGCATGCCATATCTCATCACAATCCTGCAAATGCCGCAAAATCTGATCGTCCAGGTAGCTGTGTGTGTCGGAAATTAAACCGATTTTCATGTAAGGTTTATTTTGATTCTCAGTTTATAAGGCAGGTGGTTTAGATGAAGTAGTCATAACCCGTTTTTAGAAAATTATTTTACCTGTTGGTAAAACAGAATGGTACTCCTGACAACAAACTATCAATTTACTTTTTCCAGGTTTCCGGAGATTTGCGCCAGTCACTAAGGGTTTCCAGCATTTCGGCTTTTATATAACCTTGTTCCAGGGCAATGCCCAATAAGTTCTGATAATTGCTCAGGCAAATTAAAGGTATATTAGCTTCCTTAAAGTTCTGGGCAGCTTTTTCAAAACCGTAAGTAAAAATCGCAATTAAACCGATAACTTCGCCGCCGGCCTCGTTAATAGCCTGGGCGGCTTTTAAAGAACTGCCGCCGGTAGATACCAGATCTTCTACCAATACTACTTTCTGACCTTCTTGCAGCCGCCCTTCTATTTGATTA
>Ga0210046_1003215_pt1 | contig 11058 bp, 10 predicted proteins | sample CryGeyCG2114_250_FD_185461 | JGI IMG/M metagenome (GOLD analysis project Ga0210046, IMG submission 185461) | Groundwater microbial communities from aquifer - Crystal Geyser CG18_big_fil_WC_8/21/14_2.50 (SPAdes) (version 2) | ecosystem: Environmental > Aquatic > Deep subsurface > Groundwater ... | reverse complement strand
GACATTCGACTTTTGGACATTTGACATTACTTGAAAACCACATCCGCCGGCATGCCTGGCTTGAGCTTCCCGTGCGGGTCCTGGACCTGGAGCCTGACAGCAAAAACGGTGGACGTGCGCCCCTCCACGGTCTGGACGTTGCGCGGGGTGAACTCGGCCTGGTCGGCGATGTGGACAATCGTCGCCGTGAAAGTCTCGCCAGCGAAGGAGTCCACGCTCACGATGGCAGATTGGCCGAGAGACAGGTTGCCATAGCGATCTTCGGGGACGTAGACGGTGATGGTCAGGCTGTCCAGGCGGCCCAACGTGATGGCAGACGCGCCGGCCGGGACGACCTCGCCGGGCTGGATGGCGCGGGTCAGGATGACGCCATCCGCGGGCGCAGTGACGTGCCGGTCAGCTTGGCGATCTGGGTATCGAGCAAAGCCAGGCTGGCCTCGGCCTGGGCGACAGCCAGGCGCGCCTGATCCGCGGCGGCTTGCGCCTGATCTAAGGCAGCCTGGGCAGCCGCCAGGCGCGGCGAGTAGATGCCGGTCTGCAAGGCGAGCAAGCGATCCTGGGCAGACTCGTAACGCTCCTGGGCGGCGGCCAGGTCAGCGCGGGCAGTGATGACCTCCGTGGCCGCGTCGCTATCTTTCAGGTCATCGTAGGCGGCCTGGGCGTCTTCCGTCTCGGCTTTGGCGTCATCGTAAGCGGATTGGGCTGAATCACGCAGGTCGGCGTTGGCGGAGAGGTTGGCGCGCGCCAGCACATCCTGGGCGACGACGAGCGCGGCGCGGGCTTCATCGAGCCGTTTCTCGGCAGCCGCGAAATCGGCGTTGGCCGGGTTGCCGAGCAGGCCGTCGAGTTTGGCCTGGGCCGCCTCGCGGGCGGAGCTGGCCGCATCCACTTCGGCCTGGGCAGCCGCGATCTGGTCAGCGCGGCCGAAGTAGCCGCCGGGCAGGGTGTATCCGGCCGGGTTGGCGGCGCGCCAGTCTGAGGTGCGGGTGGCAGTGGATTCGGCGCGGGCGGCGTCCAGCGTCAGCTCGTAGTTCGCTCGAGCAGTCGCCAGGGCGGCATCCGCGGTTTTGGCGGCGGCAGTTGCCAGGTCCAGGGAGGCCGCGGCGACGGCGCGCTGCGCCTGGAGCAGGCTATCGTCCAAACGGAAGAGTTGGGCGCCAGCCTGCACCATGTCGCCTTCGTCCACAGAGACTTCGATAATCTTGCCGCCGATTTCGGGCGAGAGAGTCACCTCGACGGCCTCAATGGCGCCGGAAGCGGAGAGCGCGCCGTCGCCCTTGACGAGCAGGGCGCGGATGCCGAAGTAGCCGCCGACCAGGACGGCCAGGATGAGGATGATAATCACCGGAATGGGAGGACGTTTGTGGGACATAGGAAGCTCCTTTTCCCTCACCCCCTACCCCTCTCCCAATTTTGGGAGAGGGGCGAGGGGTGAGGGCGGTTTAATCTAGTCTCTTGCGGAAACGGACAGAGGCCGCGCCCATGATGGCGATGCCAAACAGGGTGAGGGCCAGGATTTCGCTCCAGATTGGCCCCGCACCAACGCCCTTGATCAGCAGGGCGCGGATGATGATGAGATAGTAGCGCAGCGGGATGAGATAGGAAATCCACTGCAATACCTTGGGCATGGCCTCCAGCGGGAAGAAAAAGCCGGAGAGGAAGATGCTCGGCAGGAGCGTCATCCAAACCGTCAGCATGGCCTCCTGCTGGGTGTTGGCGATGGTCGAGGCGAACAGGCCAATGCCCAGACCTGAGAGCAGCAGCAAGCCGGAACAACCCAGGATGAGACTGAAGTCGCCGCGCACCGGCACGCCGAACCACCAGTGGCCGATGGCCAGCACTTCGAGGGTGTCAATGAAAGCCAGGATGACATACGGCAGGATTTTACCGACCACCAGTTCCCACGGGCGGATGGGCGTGACGATGAGCTGTTCGATCGTGCCGCGCTCGCGCTCACGTACAATTGCAGTGGCGGTCAGGATGGAGGTGATGGCGAACAGGATCATGCCAATCACGCCGGGGATCATGAAATACGAACTGACCAGGTCCGGGTTGTACCAGACGCGCGTGCGGACTTCCAGCGGCGGCTGGAAGTTCTCCACATCCATGCCGGAGCGTGCCAGTTTTTCCATCATCAGCGAGGTGGCGTGCTGCTGGCCAATCAGGGTGGCCGCCGCCAGCGCGGTGGACCCGGCGGTTGCGTCCGAACCATCCAGGATGAACGCTACTTGAGCATCTCCCTGCGCCAGGGCGGTGTTGTAATCGGGCGGGATGATGAGACCGGCGCGGGCGTCGCCCTGCTCGATGAGGACACGGATCTCGTCCTCGGAACCAACCATGTAGGCCAGGCGGAAGTAGTCGGCGGCGCGGTAGGCATCCAGTAGGGCACGCGACTCGGCGCAGCGGCACTGGTCGAAGACCGCCAGCGGGACGTTGCGGATATCGCTGGTGGCAGAATATCCCAGCAGGAACAACTGCATGATGGGGATGACCAGGATGATGACCAGCGTGCGCTTGTCACGCAGAATCTGGATGAATTCCTTGCGGATGATGGAGAGGAGACGAGAATTCATGGGGACTCCGTTTTAGAACAAAGGATGAAAGCGGAAAGATGAAAGATGAATGAAATTCAACCTTCATCTTTCATCTCTCATCCTTCATCTCTTCTTATTACGCCGTGCAGGAAGATCTCGACGAAGTGGTCGAGGGCATTGCCCTGGGTCTGGATGATGGGAGTATCGCCAATCAATAACTCGGTCATGTAATACGAGAAGAACAAACCGATGAAAGCGCGGAAGAATATAAATGGTGGGATATCGCGTAATAGCCCCTTTTGCTGACCGAAGCGTTGGATGAGAGGCAGCACTTCCGGCATGACGCGCTCAATGACTTTCGGCATATTCCGCCCGTTGAATTCCACAATCTCGATGAGCATCAACTTGATGAAATCGGGACGCTTGCCGAGTTCGTCCACCATCGTCTGCGCCGCGCTGCGGACGAAACTCTCCGGGTTATCGGCCGGCGTGTTGAGCAGGATAGGCAGGATTTGTCGGTAAGGATGCCGCTCCAGAATGAGCTCGCTGAAGATGGCTTCCTTGTTGGGGAAATGGTTGTAAATCCCGCCCAGCGCGAGGCCGGCGCGCTCAGCGATCTGCCGCATGGGCGTGGCGGCGAAGCCATGCTCGAGAAATAGCTCGTAGGCGGCCTCCAGGATTGCCCTCCGGGTGCGTTCTCCTTTCGAGATTTGAGCATCGTCCATAGCACTCTCTCTTCTGAAATGAACGAGCGTTCATTTTTATTCTACCCGAATCCCGGGAAAAGTCAAGTGGTAAAATAGCAGCCATGCCACCCTCCGTCGAGCAGGAAATCCGAAAAGATCTGCGCTATAACGTGACCGTCAACATGCTTGACGGCGCGTTTTTTGGATTCGCCTTTGGGTTTAGCTCCTTGACTGCTTTCATTCCTTTGTTTGTCAGCCGGATGACCAGCTCGGCAATCTTTTTCGGACTGATACCGGCCATGCACAGCTTCGGCTGGCAGCTACCGCAATTGCTCACCGCCGGTTGGATCTCACGCTTGAGGCGCTACAAGCCGGTCGTTATGCTGCTGACCATCCAGGAACGCGTCCCCTTCCTGGGACTGGCGCTCGTCGCCTGGTTCCTGCCCGGACTGGGAAAGCAGACCGCGCTCATCCTGACCTTCCTGATGATGGCCTGGCAGGGAATTGGGGGCGGGTTCACGGCGAACCCGTGGACCAGCATGATTGCCAAGATCATCCCCTCGGAGTACCGTGGGACATTCCTGGGGGCGCAATCGGCGGCTGCCAATGCGCTGATGAGCGTGGGCGCAATCCTGGGCGGTATCCTGTTGGAAAAGGTTTCGGACCGCTACGACTTTAGCCTGCTCTTTCTATTGACGGCTTTCTTCATGGCCGTTTCATATGTCACCTTATCCCTGGCGCGTGAGCCGGTAGACCATGCCAAACAAGTCCCCGAAAAGCGGCAGCCATTCTGGCGGGGCACGCGCAGCATCCTGCGCCGTGACGCGAACTTCCGCTGGTTTCTGGTAACGCGGCTGGTCTCGCAGCTCGCCATGATGGGTTCTGCTTTCTACATCATTTATTGTGTACAGAAATTCAGCATGAACGACATGACGGCTGGCATCCTCACCGCCTCGCTGACAATCTCGTTGATTTTCGCCAACCCGCTGATGGGCTTCCTGGGGGATCGCTGGAGTCATCGCCACATCTTGATCGTGGGCGCGCTGGCGGCTGCTCTGAGCGGATTGATTGCCTGGTACGCACCTGCGCTGTGGTGGTTCTACCCAGTCATGGTTTTGACCGGGCTGGCAGGCGCCGCGGTCTGGACGATTGGCATGGCCATCACCGTCGAATTCGGCAGCGAGGCGCAACGTCCTGTCTACATCGGGCTGGCGAACACGCTGGTCGCGCCGGCGACGATCCTGGCTCCCATCCTGGGGGGCTGGCTGGCAGACGTGGCCGGTTATCAGGCCACGTTCATCGTTTCAGCCATCGCCGCGCTGGTGACAGCGGCGGTGCTGTTCCGGCGCGTGCGGGATCCACGCCAGGCTCTGCCGATCAAGAATAATCCCGTGAGGTGAAACAGGAGTATCTATGCAACGCTTGTGCATCGTTACCGGCGCGAAGCGGGGCATACAAGGATACCATCCTCTGGCTTGCGACTCTGCCGAGCGGAGGTCCGAGCGGAGGGTTTTTCAAGGATAGGAAAAGAATAGAGTGGCAGGTAATCCAAACCGGAACGAATAAGAAACAAAAAGCCGGATTTGGCAATCCGGCGGAGCAAAAGAACGACGGTGATTGGTTAGAATGACCCGATTACCAAATCGTCTCAAGCTTGCTGACTTTTATTCTTCCATCGCGGCTGATAACAGGAATATGCAAATTCAACGCGGTCGCGGCGACGATTCTGTCCGGCATGTCTGGTATAGATTCTCGAGGCGCCGAACGCATCCTATCTGCGATTTGTCCCGTCACGGGAATCTCGACCAGCGCGGCGTCTTCTGCTGCTGTGGCTTCGAGCAAGCGAGTCAATGTATCAGGGTTGATCTTTGCTTTTTCGATCAAGTACACGATTTCAATAACGCTGATTGCAGAGAACCCTATCTGATCACCCTTTTCTGATGCAATGTCTATGAACTGTTTTGCGCGCCGCGAAAGCCGCTTATCCTCGAACAGATACCAGATAAGGGTATGGGTATCTGCGACAGCGCGAATCATGCAATTTCCTCCCGCGGAAAATCTTTCCACATCTCTTTGCGCACGGCATCAATTTCATCCGCAGAGATGGACGGGCGCAGATCTTTCCACAGGCCGCGCAGGGATTTATAGGGTTTGGGTTTCGCGCTCAATGTCTTTTCGATTTCAGGCAATGCCGTTGAAATTACCTTCAAGCGTTCGCGTGGAGGTAATTGACGCAACATATCCAGAACATAGTTTGGGGTGGGAGTAACCATATTTTACCTCGGGGCCAATTATACACCCCCAACGGAAATAGCGTCGCCATCGAGTAAAATAGGCTGCAAGGAGCAAATCATGCGCCCTGTCGCCATACTCGGAATCGGACAAACGAAAATTGACGAACACTGGGATTGCTCGCTGCGCGACCTGGCAGGCGAGGCGATCCTGGCCGCGCTGCGCGACGCCGGGCGGGATTCCGCAGATGCGCTGTTCGTCGGCAATATGATGTCGGGCATCGTCAACGATCAAAATAACCTGGGCGCCCTCATCGCCGATTGGACGGGTCTACGCGGCGTGGAAGCCGTCAAGATCGAGGCGGCCTGCGGGTCGGGCGGGGCAGCCTTCCGCGCCGGTTTAATCGGTATAGCCTCCGGGGAGATGGAATCCGCGCTGGTGGTCGGCGTCGAAAAGATGACCGACCGCGGCCCGCACGAGATGACCGCTGCGCTGGCCACGGCTGCCGACGCGGATTACGAGGCCGAGGCGGGCGTCTCGTTCGTCGGCTTGAACGCCCTCATCATGCGCCGCTACATGCACGAGTACGGCTGGAAGCACGCCGACTTTGCCCCATTCTCGATCAACGCTCACGCCAACGCCTTGCACAATCCCTATGCCCGCCTGCGACAACAAATTACGGTGGAAGAATTCGAGAAATCGCACATAATCGCCACGCCAATCAATCTGCTGGACGCTTCACCGATAGGCGACGGGGCGGCTGCCGCGCTGCTCGTCCCCGCCGGGACCCTGGGCCGGGCGCCCCGTATTGTGATTTCCGCTTCAGCCTCGGCCACCGACACCCTCGCCGTTCACAGCCGGCCCGAGGCGCTGTTTCTGACGGCGGCATATAAATCCGCCCGGGCGGCCTACAAGATGGCAGGCGTCATGCCTGAGGATATAGACGTGTTCGAGTTGCACGACGCCTTCTCGATCATGTCAGCGCTTTCGCTGGAGGCCTGCGGATTCGCCGAGCGCGGCCAGGGACCGAGACTCGGCCTCGATAACGAGATCAACCCCAGGGGTCGCGTGCCGATTTGCACGCGCGGCGGGTTGAAGGCGCGCGGACACCCGGTCGGCGCAACGGGGGTTTATCAGATTGTAGAAGTTGTCCAACAATTGCGCGGCGAGTGCGGCGAAACGCAGGTGGATGGCGCTCGCATCGGCATGGCGCAAAACATCGGCGGCTCGGGCGCGACCATCGTCACACATATTTTACGTCGAACGTCGAGTGTCGAACGTTAGACATTCGACTTTTGACGTTTGACTTTTGAACAGGAGCATTCATGAAAGCCTACAAGCTCATACGCTTCATCGTCCGTTTGATGTTCCACACCATCGCCCGCATCGAACTGGTTGGCTGGGAGAATATGCCCACCTCGAAGGGCTTCGTGATCGCCTCGAACCACATCGGGCGGCTGGACGCGTTCCTGGTCTATTACGCCCTCGACCGCCCCGACATCATCATGCTGGTGGCGGAAAAATACAAGGATCATGCTTTCTCGCGCTGGATGGCGAATCAGGTGGACGGGATTTTCATTGACCGCTTCAACCCCGATGTGCGCGCCCTGCGCGAGGCGATGAAAAGGATGCAAAACGGCGGGGTGCTGGCGGTTGCTCCGGAGGGGACGCGCTCGAAGAGCGGCGTGTTGATCCAGGCGCGCCCGGGCGGGATTTACCTGGCCTGGAAGGCGGGCGTGCCCATCCTGCCCGTGGCGGTGACCGGCACACAGGATGCGCTCGTCGTAGACAGGCTAAAACATTTCAAGCGGCTGGATATCAAAGCAACGGTTGGGACAGCATTTACCCTTCCGCAAGAGGCAAGGGGAAAAGGCCGTGAGGCCCTCTTGCAGGAATACACAAACGAGGTAATGTGCCGCATCGCCGCGCTGCTGCCAGAGGAGATGCGCGGGGTGTATGCGGAACATCCGAGGTTGAGGGAATTGCAAAAGGGGCAAGGGCAAGGGGCAAGGTAAAAGGGCAAGGGAAAGGGGTAAAGTGGGGCTACGAAATCACACCCAACTTCTTCCCCACCTTGGCGAACGCCTCCAGCCCTTTATCCAGATCCGCCTTCGCGTGCGCAGCCGAGATCATGACACGGATGCGCGCCTTACCCTGCGGCACGGTGGGATAGCCAATCGCCATCGCAAAGACGCCATTCTCGAACAACTCGCGACTGAACTGCTGCGCCAACGGCGCTTCGCCGAGCATGACCGGGGTGATGGGCGTGGTGCTGAGGCCGGTATCGAAACCAAGACGCTTCATCTCGGCCTTGAAGTATTTGGCGTTGTCCCACAGTTTATCCACCAATTCAGTCGAGCCTTCGAGAATGTCCAGCGCGGCGAGACAGGCGGCCGCGTCCGGCACGGTGACGGCGGAGGAGAACAGGAACGGGCGCCCGCGCTGGCGCAGCCATTCCACCACCACGGGCGAACCCGCCACCACGCCGCCCACCACGCCGAAAGCTTTCGAGAGCGTGCCGACCTCCACGTCTACCTTGCCGTGCAGGCCGAAGTGATCCACAATGCCGCGCCCACCCTTGCCGAGCACGCCTTCGCCGTGGGCATCGTCCACCATCAGCAAAAGATCGTAGCGGTTCGCCACCTCGTAAATCTTGTCGAGCGGAGCCACGTCGCCGTCCATGCTGAAGACGCCGTCGGTGATGACGATGGCGCGCCGGTACTGCGAAAGATTTTCCTTGATGGCCGCTTCCAGCGAGGCGGGGTCGCAGTGTTCGTAAGGGATGATCTTCCCGCCGGAGAGACGGCAGCCGTCAATGATGGAGGCGCCGGAGAGACGGCAGCCGTCAATGATGCTGGCGTGGTTCAGCCGGTCGGAGAAGATCACGTCTTCCTTGCCGACCAGCGCCGGGATGGTGGCCAGGTTGGCGGTGAAACCGCTCTGGAACGTAATGGACGCCTCGACGCCTTTGAACGCCGCCAGCCGCCGCTCCAGCTCCACGTGCAGGCTCATCGTACCGGCAATCGAGCGCACCGCTGCCGGGCCAATGCCAAGCTCGTCAACGGCTTTCTTGGCTGCTGCCACCAGTTTGGGGTGGTTCGCCAGCCCCAGGTAGTTGTTCGAGCAGAAGTTGAGCACCTTCTTGCCGTCCACCACCAGCCAGGCGCCCTGCGGCGAGCCGATAGTGCGGATGCGGTTGTACAGTCCCTGCGATTTCAGGCCTTCGAGTTCTTGCGTGATCCAGTCAGTTTTGGACATGGGAGACTCCGGGATTCGTGATGCGTGATGCGTGATGCGTGAGTTGTATCTTGATTATAGCAAGTTTGGGAACGGGCGGGGGTCACGTTTTTAGGGTGACATTATTCAGACGCACCCCGCGATAGTCTCTTCGTGTTCTCTGGCTGGCATCATCATCACTGTCATAAGCGGCGATATTGAGCGGAAGAACATTGGTCAAACTTCCTGAGCTGGAAAAAGAACTGTTTTTCAATTTTATCCAGGCCGTACTATTATTGAAAAATATATCTTTATCATAGACTGTTGAACTACCGGAGGAGACGTCAACCGGCAAACTATTGTTAGCGGTATTGGTACAGACATTAGCATCGGTCCAATAGGCGGAAGAATAACCGGTGGCGGAGGAGGAAAGATTGAGATTCTGGGCTGGAGTGCTTTGATTGTCAAAAACAACTGTACAGCGGTAGGAAGACTTTGTCTGTCCGGCCGGTGGAGTGACGCCGCAGGCGGCAGTGACACCGGCTGGGATTTGGGGATTGATATTGACAGAAAGATTGCTGGTGGAAATGTGAGGGAAACAAGCACCCCGTAAATATTCTCTTAAGTTTCCCGAGATGGCTACAGTCGGATAGGGCGTTGGTGTGGGAGTTGGGGCTGGACAGTTAAACTCGTCAAACGGACATCTGGCGCCGCTATATGGGTAAGCTTCTCCTGATTTTTTGCCTTGGACATCATATGTATAGTAAGTGTCAGAAATAATATCAATTGTTTGGGAAGGATTAACAGGTTCTTTCCAAATATCGTCAGTGCCAAACCAGTCGCCATAAGGATCCTTGTTTACCCGTAAAACATAACCGACGGCACCAGCTAAATCATCCCAGTTAATAGTTGTTTGTAAGCCGGAACCGGCGCAGGAAACACTAAAGTTTGATGGACAAGGAAGAGGGGTGGGAGTCGGGGTCGGCGTTGCAGTCGGAACCGGCGTGTTGGTCGGGCCACTCGGCGGGCTGGTTGGGGTGGGAGAAGCTGTCTGCAGCACGCAGCAGTTCTTCGTAAAACAAGCGGGAAGCGGCCCCTCAGGGCAATTAAGATAAAGATCAGGAATTTCACTAGCACACTCTCCATGAGCCGGACAAATAAGTGGCGTCTCGCAGCCAACCAAGTCAATACAGTCGATAGGAATTTCACTGCTCCAGGTTGTTGTACAATAACCTAAATCAGCACGATAGATGCACCCCATCGGAACCTGCCATACAGTCGAACCACCACAATAATACCCAGCAACGCAACCAGCGACCGCAATCGTTGGTTTGTAGAAAAATAACAAGCTCGCTGCCAATAAGATACACCCTGCTTGTTGTACTAAATTGATTATGTGCTTTTTCACAAATAAAGCAAAAGGAGAAACAATGTTTATTTCTCCTGCTTAAGCTTGAGTATAGTTTTCTTGAAACAGAATAACAACTGTTTATCTTTTTTTGATTCCAATAGAATAAATAATCAAAGGTTTTGTTGGGGGGGCCGTTTGACCGCCGCTTTCAACAAGGGCATTCAATGTTTCCAGATACCCTGGTTGATTGTAAAGAAAATCAATAACAAAATTTTGTCCAGGATAGTTGGTGGTTCGCTTCGGCTCCAAAAAGACTCCAAAAGTATATTGTTTTCCTCTTGAGATAATTTCTGCCAACTCTTCAGGGGTATATGCTTTGTTTGTATACAGCCTATTAGCTAATCCAGCCATGTGGCGATCAAGGATATTTATTTGAAGATTATCAGGTTTCACTATCTGTACAAGCATATCCACTAAGCGTGGCTGGCCATCGTTAGCCCGGGTAACTGCCAAAAAACTTTGGCCAAAACCAACTGTTTCACCGGTTTGATCTTGAAATAAAACATCCTGAATTATACCGGTAGCAATCACATCTATGAAATAGGCTGGATCTGTTCCTAAGAACCCTTTGTAAAAACAGTTTCCGAACTCGCAGACCAGCTCACTGTTTAAATCCAAAATATCTTTCTCTGTCAGACGTACGGTGATCTCGTCAAACTTTATTCCTAAAAGCTCTTGGCTCCCGTCCGATCTACTACCCACTAAACCATTGTAGTTTATGCCGCCTATAGGGTATTCGCTGAATCCAACCGCAGAGAAAGGCTTAAGATCTTCCAGTGTGTAACCCATAGATAAAAGCGCAGCCTGTACCTCCGGCGGTAGGGGAACTTCGGTCGCGGTGGCGGTGGCGGTCGGGGGTTCGGTGGCTGTAGCAAGTCTTGGAGTTTGAGAAGGTGTGGTGATTTCCACAGAGGGCGTTTCAGGGGACAGCGTGATTGTGGTGGGGGCGCAGGCGGTGAGGCCGGCAAGGAGAATGATA
>Ga0210046_1003213_pt1 | contig 11064 bp, 7 predicted proteins | sample CryGeyCG2114_250_FD_185461 | JGI IMG/M metagenome (GOLD analysis project Ga0210046, IMG submission 185461) | Groundwater microbial communities from aquifer - Crystal Geyser CG18_big_fil_WC_8/21/14_2.50 (SPAdes) (version 2) | ecosystem: Environmental > Aquatic > Deep subsurface > Groundwater ... | reverse complement strand
GTAGTGAATAAGTGGATTTTTAAGATATCCAAAATCACCCTTTATATGTGGAGTAGAGTGGATTCGTTTTGGCCAATTAAGAAAAAACTTTTTGTTAATTAATCTAATCTGATTGTCCGGCCACCAACCACCATGTTTAAGCCATTTAATATTGGCGAAGATATTTTTACGGGGGATTTTGTAATTAGTGACTAGTGATTGGTGATTAGTGACTAGTTGTTTAATTTCTTTTGCTAATTCATCTGTTATTCTCTCATCAGCATCAAGAATCAAAACCCAATCCGTTTTTGCTTTGTTAATCCCAAATTCTCTTGCAGGTTCGACATAGTTTGATTTTGGAAAATTATAGATAGGAACGTTAAGTCTGTTAGTAATCTCAATGGTTTTGTCCGTACTTTCCATATCAACGAGAATTATTTTATCGGTCAACAATTTGGCAGAGTTAATACAATCACTAATATTTTTTTCTTCGTTTAATGAATGAATTATGACCGATATTTTTTTCATCTCTGCATTAAATAATTTTTAATTAAATTTAATTTAGTTCTGAATGGAGCATATTTTAGACCAAAGATCAATCGATTCTTCCTTTGATATTTTTGGTGAAGTAGAGAACCGGAGCCACCGGTTGATTGAGCGTTTTTATGCCAGATAATTATTTTTGGATTGTAAAATAATTTAAATCTGGCTATTTTAGCCCGCTCGCAAAAATCAAAGTCTTCAAAATATAAAAAATATTTTTTATCCCAAAAACCAATTTGATCAACAACTTTTTTACTAAAAAAAAGCATGCAACCAGTAATAAAATCAGTTTCTTCAAGTTTTTCAAACTGTTTATTATCTACCTCATCAACTCCACGGTGACTTATATAAACATTTTTCCAGTCAACAATACCACCGGCATACCAAAGAACTTTCCCAAAGTCTTTTTTTTGATATTTTTTGTGGTACTCATATCCTGGGGCATAATAGATTTTTCCACCGAAGATATCAACTTTTTTAAATCCATTTTCTGCCTCAATAGCAAAATTTTTGTCAAAAAGAATATCATTGTTAATAGCGCAGAATTTATCAAAACCTTTCAATATAAAATACTTGGTTCCTTCGTTAATACCAAAAGCGTAGCCATTATTAGGAAGAGATATGACAATGACTTTCATCGGATATTTATCAATTTTAAATATCTCTTTTTTAGTTGAGACATCCGCTATATATACGGATAAATCATTTGCATTTTTTACAGTAGCGAGAGAATCGAGGAACTCCCGAGTAAGTTGATATTGATTATAATTAACAGTAATTACTCCAATCATATTATTTTTGTGGATAATCTTGCCAAAGTTCAAGGGAAACATCTTTGTGGATAGACTCTTTCATAATTAATTTTCCAGCTGGTGGAATATGTTCCTGTCTGAACTTATCAATTCTGAATTTAAAACTATCATCCTCAATAATATACCAACATTGGTTATTAACATAGCTGGTTGTTGGTCTGATCCTATGTTTTGAGTAATAGTCAAAAAGGTAGTTATATGTATGAGGGATAACAGGAGGAGTATAAACTCTGACGCAGAAATCTTTTTTTCCTTTATTTATTTCATAAACTCTTACTACAGTCGCTAATTGTTTTCTCAGACCATCATTAGGAATGTTGTTGTTTTTTATTTCCTTGGTAAACTTTAATAAGTTAAATAAAAATAAAAAAATAAATATTAACCATGGTATATTTTTAATAATTTTGTTTCTGGTAAAAGAAAATCCATAAAATCCAAGGGTGATAGTTAAAATAAAATAATAACCTATTCCTTCATAATAATTACTCCAAAAACTGTCTTTATAAAGAGAGGAAAGTATAAAAAATAATACAATCATGATTGGAGAAAATATATAAAAATTTTTAATTTTTTTATCACTATTTAGATAAGCAAGCACAATACCAATTATTGACAATAAAAATATTCCATAAATAATTGAAAGGTTGTCAAAAGGAAAAGATGTCACTAAATAATTATTAAATAAAGACAATCGGTCCTTGAAGATTTCGGTAAACGGTTTTGGGCTGTGGAATTCTGGATTTAAAATAAACTTAAGAACAGTTTTTGATTGAGGAAAACCCTTTATTATTTCAAAAAGTATCCGTGGTATTATGGGAATAATAAATCCAACAAAGGCTTTCTTAAATCCGTCTTTAGATAACAATAATTTTATTTTTCCCAAAAATAAAAGAGTTAACACAAAAGCTATTCCGGTAAAAAGACCTGTTGGTAATTCTGCTTCTAAAATAAAACCAATCCATAAAAAAAGCCAAAAAAAATATCTTTTATCTTCTGTCTTTAAAAATAAATAAGCGGAATAAATAAATAAAAGAATAAAAGGAAAAGTGAATACGCTACTTATCACAAAAGATGACATCGATATAAAATATGAAGATCCAGTTATAAGCAATACAAATAATAGGGAAGTAAGCCACCCAAATTCCTTTTTAAGAAAATATGAAAAAAATATTAACTGAAAAAAAGAACTAATAAAAATAAAAATTGAAAAACCTATAGGAACGCCAGAAAAAAGAATGTAGGGAATAGCCAAAAAATAATACCACCAAGCGCCGTGAAACAAACCTTGGATACCTGAGGTTGGCCCAATTAAAGTCGGATTTAAGTCTCTGACGATTTCCTGAACTTTAAGAAAATCACGACCTTGATCAAAAGTGTACGGGACGGTTTGTAAAAAGATTGGTTTTAATCTAAAATAGCAAAATAGGATGATTATGACAAAAAATGTCAGCAAGCTCCAAAAATTAGTATGAAAAAAAGTTTTTTTCCTCATTTTAATAAGTCTAATTATAACATAATAATCAATTTAACTTATTTTTTCTATTTTATTTCAATCCTACTTTTTTCAATCTACTCATACTCTTTAGTTGATCTGAATCTAACTTTATTTAATAATCAAATCTGGGATAACTTTAGGACTTATATAATTCAGATAGGCTACTTCAATAGGGGATTATCGACGACTATATATTTTTCAGGAATAATTATTTTGTTTTTACTTTATTATTTAGCAAAAAAAGTAAAACCTGATCCGCTTAAATTAGCTTTAGTAATTGGAATAGTTTCATTAATCTCTTATCCATTTTTATCTCATGACTTTTTTAATTACATGTTTGACGCCAAGATCTTAACTTTTTATGGTAAAAATCCTTATCTTTTCAGAGCCTTAGATTTTCCGGCCGATCATTGGACCAGGTTTATGCATTGGACTCATCGCGTCTATCCTTATGGTCCAACATTTTTACCAATTACTTTGATCCCATCTTTTTTATCAGGAGGCAAATTTATCCTCAGTTTATTTTTTTTCAAGTTAACCTTTGTGTCATTTTATCTGGGAGCTGTGTGGGCAACCAACAAGATTAATAAAAATATGGCGTTGGTGATTGCCACTCACCCTTTAATAATTATCGAAGGATTAAATACTCCACATAACGATCTGATCGCGATGAGCTTGGGATTAATTGGCGTCTATCTGTTATTTAACAAAAAAATCTGGTCAAGAGCTTTATTTATTATTTCAGGACTAATTAAGTACTCAACGTTACCTATATTAATTTTATCCAAAAAAAATAAGTGGCTAAATATTTTGGCGTTTATTGGAACTTTGATACCACTTTACTATTTAACTTTTTATTCAGAAATTCAGCCTTGGTACTTTTTAATATTGTTTATATTTTTACCAATTTTTCCGAACTTAATTAAAAAAATTGAATTATTTTTGATGGGATTAATTTGTTCTTATTTTCCATATATATTTCTTGGAGGTTGGAATTCGCCAGATAAAGTAGCTATGAAACATCAAATAATTATCTATTTTTTTATTGCAAATTTACTTGCGCTGGGTATTTATCAGATCTTTTATTTCATCAAAAAGCGCTCTGCCCTTAATTCTGTAAATAATTGAGAAGTAAACTAGAGCCGACCCAACAATTGCCAAACTTGTCAGTAATATATTATTTGTCAAAAATTTACTTACCCAAAACTTAATTAAAACAAGATAAACGACCATCACCATAGAAGAAATTATCGGGCCACCAAAAGCATTTTTTAAGGAGAAATCGACGGTTGACTTGGCTTTTATAAAAACAAAGATGAAAGCAAACGAAATAATAAAAAAAGCAACCGAGATGCCTTGAAACCCAAATAATTTAATCAAAGGCGGTATAAAAATCCAATTTAGGGCAGTTAAAATTACCATAATTACTAAAGTTAGTTTGACTTTACCGATAGCATTAAAAAGATTAATCAGTGGGGAATATAGGCTGACAAATAGAGCTGAAAAAGAGAAAAAATAAAAGGATACTAAGGCAATTTGCCATTTTGTGTAATAACCGGGCATAAGGCGCAGTAAATTATCAAAGACAAAAACGCTTCCAATTATTATTGGCATAATAAAAAGCGCTTCATAAAAAAGAATCTTTTCGACACTTTTTTTTAGGAGCGTCTTATCATTTTGAAATTGTGAAAAAACAGGGAATGCGACCCTGTTAATATTATCCATTATGAGTCTAATAGAGAACTCAGCATATTTTTTGGCAAAAGTTACAATGCTAAGTTTTTCAAAGCCAATGACAGCTCCCAGATAGATGATCATCAAATCATCTTTAATTAGGGCTAAGAAAGAGTTACCTTGAAAAGGAACGCCATAAGATAAGAGTGATTTGGCAGACTTTTTTGAAAAAATTAATTTTGGCGACCAGGGATTCATAATATAAATAAGGATTACCCCAACCAAAGATCTGGCAATTACAGCTACTACAAGACTGAAAATGTCAAAATTCATCAAAGACATAATGATGACAACGGAATAAAAAACCACATTTTCAATGAGCGAAACCAAAACTACTTTATAAATTTGGATTTTCTTTTCAAGCAACACGGAGGGGATAGTTTTTAATGAAAGAAAAAAGAAAGAAAAAAGCAGAGACCAATAAAGATAGACAGCGTTTTTAGGTAAATCTTTATAGATCACAAAAAGATAATTAGTTAGAAAAAAACCAACAACTATTATAAATATCGATAATGCTGTTTGAATGATAAAGGCGGTATTTAAATCTTTTTCATCCACTTCTTTTTTTTGGATAATTGCGGCCGCCAGTCCAAGACTGGAAAAATAGTTAAAAAAAGCCATCATGGCCAGTACAGTGTTATAAATCCCGAGAAGATAAAGATTTGATTTTAAAGTTAAAATAAAAAAAGCCGTAAATCCGAGTATTGCCGAAAAACCACTTTGAAAAAGAAGACTACCTGCACTTAGGACACCACGTTGTTTTATTTGCTTAATATTATCGTCCATGTTTTTATATAATTAAAAAGATGAAATTCTTTAAAAAATTATTATCTTTTGAATTTATTGCTCTCATTATTATAACAGTTTTAGCAGTTTCCGGCCTTTTGAATAACCAATATTTTGCCATTCATGATGATCAACACATCGCCAGATTATATCTTCTAGACCAGGCAATCAGACAAGGGGATTTATATCCACGATGGGTTGGAGGACTGGGTTTTAACTTCGGATACCCACTTTTTAATTTTTACCCGCCACTTATTTATTATGTAGCAGAATTTTTTCATTTACTTGGATTTAATCTCCTTTGGTCCTTAAAATTGATGATTATTACCGGTTCTTTTATTTCTTCATTTGGAATGTATTTATTGGGTAAGAGATTTTTTGATAAAAAAACAGGTTTATTAGTAGCTACTTTGTTTACATTTTTCTTTTATCGAGCAATCACAATCTATATCAGAGGAGCTTGGGCAGAATTTTTTGCTATGTCTATTTTGCCATTGGTCTTTTTGGGTCTTGATAATATATCTAAAAATAAAAGTATAAAATCAATTTTTCTTTTTAGCATTAGTCTTGCGTTGTTGATTTTAGCTCATCCGCTAATTGCTTTTCCAGCATTTTTTTTCGTAGGACTATTTTTTATTTATTATTTTTTTAATTCAGGAATTCGATTGGTATTTTTAAGAAATTTTTTACTTGGTGTTTTTTTTGGCTTAGGTTTATCTGCTTTTTTTTGGTTACCTTCTCTCATAGAAAAAAAATATACATTGGTTGATGCGATTTTGACTCATGAACTTGCCAACTATAAAATTCATTTTATCCATCCTTTCCAACTGTGGTTTTCACCTTGGGGATACGGAGGTTCGATCGCAGGACCTTTTGACGGTATAAGTTTTCAATTAGGGAAAATTCATATTTTTTTGACAATTTTTTCCTTTGTTGCCATTTTATTTTATTTTTTTACAAAAAAGAAAAGAGAATCGCTAAAAATGTATTTTTTCTTGTTTTTTCTATTTTTATTTTCACTGTTTATGTCCCTTACTTATTCTCAATTTATTTGGGATAAGGTTAAATATCTTTGGTATCTTCAGTTTCCCTGGAGGTTTATGACGTTTACAGGAATATTTATTAGTCTGATCGCCGGCGCTGGTGTTTACTATCTGGGAAAGTTGATTAAGGCAGATAGCGGAAATAAGAGGGTCTTATTTAATCTAGGAATAATAATTATAATTATTATAACTATTATAAAATATATAACCTATTCAAAACCTCACGATTTGAGACCCTATGATGAAAAAAAATTGACGAGTTTTGAAGAAATCTCCTGGCGGGTCAGTAAAACTTCTTTTGAGTTTTCGCCAAAAGGGATAAAGACAAAGAAGACAGAGTTAGGGACGACCACAATTGGGTTGGAAAAAAAAGATTTAATAAAAGAGGATTTTAAGGTTTTATCAACGAATAAAGAAATAATTCAGATTGAAACTATCACTAATAAATTTTCGAAAAAAGAATTTAATATTCAATCAAAGAATCAGTTTGAATTCAGGTTAAACACTTTTAACTTTCCTGGATGGGAAGCACGACTGGATGGCAAAGAAATTAAAATAAATAACAACAATGACTACAAATTAATCACAGTGCTTGTTCCTGAAGGTAATCACAATCTGTCTTTTATTTTCAAAAATACTTTGGTACGAAACATTGGAAATGTTATTTCATTCATAACTATTACTTTTATATTATTATTTTTTATAAGAAGATGCTCAAAAAATTCTTAAAGTTAATTAATAGCGATATTTTTTTCTTTTCACTGCTATTTTTACTGGTTCTTATTTTGTTTAAAAACGCTTTTTCCATGCAATTCTTTCGAGATGACTTTTTCTTTTTAAAAATAAGCGACGCAAAATCATTCTCTGATTTTATCAATTTTTTTTCACCAATAAGAACTTATTCCTATAAGCCATTAGCGTCAGAGGTATTTTATTTTTTCCTAATATCTATCGGTAAAAATATTTTCATTGGTCATTTACTTGTTTTTTCCGTTTATTTTATCGGTCTTTATTATTTGAAAAAAACGATAATGCTTCTGACAAATAATAATTTATTTTCAAGACTGACAGTCTTTTTTTATGCTATTAGCTTCATTCACGTATTCCAATTATTTTTATTTGCCACATTCCAGGAAGTTATGCTTTTTACTTGCATAGTCCTTTCTTTTTACTATTATCAAAAAAATAAAACATTATTAAACTTACTGTTTTTTTTAGTGGCTTTATTATCAAAAGAGACTGCAATATTATTTATAGTTTTTTTAACAGCATTTGAGTTTGTTTGTAAAAAAAATACTTTCATTAAAAAATTTCCTTCGCTTGTAGCAAATATTATTTTGGCAGCTATTTTTTTGTTCGTATATAAATACAGTCTCAGTCATGTTACATTACTTGACAACTACAAGCTTCACTTCAATAATCCAAAACTAATCGTCAATAATTCAATGTGGTATTTTTTATGGTCATTAGGATTTCCAAATTTTTTATCGGATGTCTTTAGAAGTTTTCCATTTCGACCTTTGCCTGATTTTTGGAAGGCCTTTGCTTCTCCTGAATTTAAAATATATTTCTATAGCCTTATTACTTACTATTTAGTTTTTTTCGTTTCCATATCAATATATATTGTTAAAAATGCTTATAAAATAGTAAAAGTCTTTAGAGATTTCTCTTATTCTTTGGTGAGTTTTTTTATTTTTTTAGGTCCAATATTGCTTTTTTCTCATAAATGGATGGATAGGTTGACGCTACCTTTAATCTTTATAATTTTGTTGAAATCATATTTTGTTTTTTTGTTTATTTCATCAAAAGAAAAATTATTCAAAATTTTTGCTTTTATCATAATTTTCTTATTTATTTTTTGGAATTTTTTTGGTATTAAAGTCCATGAATCTTCAAGTGGATACAATATATTGAATAAAATTTCTAAAAATGCCAGTATTTATTTTTATCGCAATAAAAATGAAATATTAAAACATAAATATTTATTTTTTTATGACCCAATTTATAAAGGAAAATTGATAAAACCTTGGGGTGGATCAGAAAAATTGGCAAATGTATTTTGGGGCCAGTATTTTGTTTCCTATTATTTTCCAAACAGCAATATAACCGCCTTATATAATTTTGAAAACAAAATAATCCCCTCAGATTCTTTTGTAGCTACTTCTAGTGAAATTTTATTATTTAATATTAGTCAACTCAAATAAATAGTAGCGGTTCGTAATGTATCTTAGAAAAAGTTAAATTATTATTTATTTAATACATTAATTGTTAGACTTTCTTTAGAAAGAATAAGGTAGGCAGTTAAACCATTATAATAATATATCTTTTCTCGAAGATTATCCCTTCCAAGTCCTATTGGTTTAAGGTCGCTTTCTTTTAAAATACATATTACTTTCTTTTTTATGCATATGGTTAACGCCTTGTCTCTTATCCAATCATTTTCAATAATATTGATTTTTTTTGTTACAAAATTTTTACCAAATATCGGTAAATATTTAATAAAACTTGAAGCATCTTTCGATACATATACAAAATTAAGATTTTTAGCATTTGTTTCTAAAAATTTAGATATTTTTTCCTCAGAAAAACCCCAATCGCTTGAATTTTTTATATCAAAGTGAAAATAAAAAAGCTCCTGATAAAAAATAAAACCACAAATAATTAATGGCATAATAAACCAAGCTACAGTAGCCCTTTTACTCATTAAAGATGAATATCCAAAAGCAATAACAAGACCTATGCTATAAAAAATAAACATAGATTTATTAGAAATAATAAGATTACTTGGAGTAATAAAAAACCATATAAAACCAATTAAAAAAATTTCAAAAATAATTCTTTTAACTTTATTATTACATGGTTCAAATACTAATGTATAAATCCCGTATAGAAAAATAAGAAACTCAAATAAAAGAAAAAATCCCGTTTTTGGGATTCTTATGAAGGAAGAAGTGTAATCACCGGTAAAATATAGATTTTTAAAATCTATTAATCGCAAAATAGCTCCAAAATCATTAATATAGTTGTTCGTTATAAATATTTTATTTTGATAAAGAAAATATCCGCTAATAAATATTAAAAAAAATATAAGAATATATTTGAGCTTTGATTTATAGAAAAAAAGAAATGAAGAAATACATAAAGAAAGAACAACTAAATAAAAATTTGAATATCGAGAAATAATAAAAATCCAAGGTGAGTATGTTAGCAATAATCCGGAAAGAAACGACCATGATAAATTCTTTGTAATTCGATATAGAAGAATAAAAGAGAGGGTAGTAAATAAGCTCGATATTGCAACAATTATATATCGTAATGAATATGGATCAAAACTTTTTAAAAAAGATAATCGAGTAATTAAATCTATTTCTTCAGGGTTAATGCTATTAGGGTGGGATGTTACAAGAAAGCCCTTTATCAATAAATTTAAAACGATAATACAAATAGATAGGACTAAAAATTTCTTATTTATTATTTTCTTCATAATTTTATAACTATAAAATATAAAATCTCTTTAGGTTCCCCTGTATCGTAAGAAGCCTTACTGGGATACGCATCTTGAAAAAGAACATTATTTTTTACAAATTCAATATTCTTTAAATATTCATCTCTTGTTAAAAATAAAGCAATTTTTTTACCTTTGAATATTTTAGAAGATAATACCATTGGTGTAATTTCATCGTAAAATAAAAATTTATCAAATCCATTAATTACAAACCATTTATCTTTTTCTATCCATTTTTTTTCTTTGATGTACTTTTCTGGGGAATAGTTGAGAGCTGTCAAAGCAAATATCTGAGGTTGATTGGCAGCGATGCGAGAATAAATAAAAATATCATATTTAGAATAGTTATTTTTTATTAATTCGGCAATCTTATTTTCTTTGAAAGCATAAACATAATCATATCTGCTTGGATAAACATGAAAGAAATTATTTAAAAATAATATTAATGATATTAGGTATAAAACTGTAAAGATAATAAAAAATAATTTTTTTAAACCATCTTTTTTTATTTTTAAAAATACTATAAATAGACCATAGGTAGTCAATATTTCCCAAGTACCCAAACTACCAAGGGCACGTCGAGAATCTGGAGCAGTCTCGGTGATAGTTGAAGGAATTGGAGATGCTAAAATCCAAATTAAAAAAAATAGTGTAATTAATTTTTTTTCAAATTCCTTTTTTAAAAATAAATCTTTTACTAAAAACATTAGACCAAAATAATAAAAAGGCATCATTACAACAAAAATTGGTGGAAAATAGCTTTGTTGGACAGAATTAGTCTCTCTAAAGTTTAGTAAATAGTCAAAAGAAAAATGGGATACATAGTTTCCAATGAGTGCAAATGAAAAGAAAGTTGCTTTATTGTGAAGGATTCTTGAGACTAAATTATTTTTATCATGGCCTCTAAATTCGTCAATTTCCATAACAGCTCCCTTATTTTGCCCAAATAGCCCAGCTGTCTTGAATTTTAAAACGCTTTCAGAGCCGTATTGACTAAATATAAAAATACTCGTAATAAAAAGCATTGCTATATAAAAAATAATATGGCGAGATGCTTTTTTAAAATTTAGAAAAGCGAATATAAACAAAAAAAACAATAAAATGGGCGCAATTATTCTTGTTAAATGGTAAGTAAAAAGAGAAGCGATTAAAAATATCGTTGCTAAA